>Ga0172371_10009842_pt1 | contig 13059 bp, 12 predicted proteins | sample Lak12m_FD_114543 | JGI IMG/M metagenome (GOLD analysis project Ga0172371, IMG submission 114543) | Freshwater microbial communities from Kabuno Bay, South-Kivu, Congo - kab_022012_12m | ecosystem: Environmental > Aquatic > Freshwater > Lake | place: Democratic Republic of the Congo: South-Kivu... | reverse complement strand
TCAGCGGTAAGTTCCAGCCCTACTCCAACATTTTTCATCAGCGGGTCAAGCGTTGAAGAAGGATGTCCGCCCATGTTGTAATGTTCTATCACATCTTCCAGCGTTGCAAAGCGCCCATCGTGCATATAAGGGGCAGTGAATTCTACATTCCGTAATGTTGGCGTTTTAAATTTCCCACGATCAAATTCATTTCCCGTTATTGCTTCTCTTCCCACGTCAGCAAATACTGAATCAATTCCGTTGTTATGAAAAAGATGGTCGGTGAATAAGCCACCGGAAGAACCATGACAATGGAAACAATCTGCGCCATGCTCCCCTGTCTGGTTGTTTTTATCTCTTGAAAAAAGGATAAAGCCATTCAGCTCGGAAGCAGTAAATGATTCTTCATGCCTTCCCACTTTATCAAACTTTGAATTGCCCGAAATCATGGTACGTTCAAACTGAGCGATAGCCATTACCACATGCAATGAATCAATACTGCACACACCAAAAGCTTTTACAAACAATTCCGGGTAAGCTGTATCCGCTTCAAGTTTTGCAACTGCATCGGTCCAATGCTGGTGCATTTCAATTGGGTTTGGAACCGGACCTAATGCCTGCGCTTCAAGCGATGCCGCCCTTCCGTCCCAGAAAAAACTGGTACTCCATCCCGAATTGAGTATTGCCATTGCGTTGCGGTTTCCCTGTATTTCGTCAATGCCCACACTAAACCTTAATCCATTATCAGTAAATGAAAAGGACTGGGCATGACAACTTGCACAAGCCTGCGTATTATCAGCGCTTAATTTTTTCTCATAAAAGAGTTTTCTTCCCAATGCAACTCCTTCCACAGTCATGGGGTTATCAGCAGGAATAATCATCTCAGGGAAACTCTGAGGTTTGTTGATATTATAGGGTGTAGGGTTGTAAGCACTTAAATCGCAATCACAATTGCAGGATTTTTTTTTGCAGCCGGGAAACAAAACAATTGCAACACTAAAAACTGTTAAAAGAAATTTGTTTGCTGCCAACATTCAGATGAAGGGGTTGTAATTCCAAAGAAATTTAGTTTTCTTTTTTTAGTATTAATGCAGAAATAACAGTAACAAAAAATCCGGACAGCATGATGCCAAAAAGAGCGGAAGTTGCCTGCACAAACGGAGAATAAAATTGCCTTGCTCCTTCAATGGTTTTCTTCGCTTCTTCTCCGGTCAGTTTATTTTCTTCAACATATTTTATGGCTTCACTTACAGCATTTGCCTGCACTACAGTGTTCATGTATTTAAAGTATAAATAAGTGAAGAGGCAAACAATCACACCAGCAATTGCAGAAGTACCTATCCCTGTTTTCAAGGCATTATTGAAAGTAATCAGCCCGTTATTTTCCCTGCGGGAAACAAAAATCACTAAGGGAACAGCAATGGCAATAACAACAAGCTCAGCAAGATTAGTATAGCTTCCTTCGTATTTCTCAGTGTAGCCTGTTACAAAAAGCAAAGTCTTGAATAAGGCAGGGATAAGCCCTGCAACTATTCCGACACTGTAAACTTTTTTCAATAATCAGGCTTTGGCAAGAACCGGGAACTTCAGACTGGCAAGATAATAAGCGCCAAACAAAGCCGAAGTGTAAAACAAATCACCCATGATGGTGTTCAGGAAAAAACTTCCGAAAACATCATTGGTGTAAAAAGGAATTGCCAGCGTGTAAGCGGAAAGCAGACCGACTAAATCTTTAGTGTACATGGGATAAATAAGCCAGCAATAGAAATTTGTCACTAAGAAAAACAATACCGAAGATGACAAGGAAGCAAGTATTACTTTCCCTGTGCTGTATTTATTTCCGAGCCAGAAACCGATAAATGAGATCATGATAAAGGAAAGGTAAACACCCAGCATCTGGTCGTGGAAACCAAGGAATATATCGGAAATAAACATTGCAATCAAAGGAATAGCTACAGCAAGCTTTTTATCGTTCAGCAACGCTCCACCGAACAATGCCATACCGGCTATCGGGGTAAAATTAAAAGGATGAGGAATTAACCTGCTGAAAGCAGCAATCAATAAAGCACTGGCAATAAAAAGGATTTTCGGGGTAAAGATTCTGTTCATAGTTTCATGTTTTTTCAGGAAGCAAAAATAAGAACTTAAAGCGGAAATCAATTCTTATTGTAAAAGGATTTTTTTTATCGCTGCGAAAAGCGAACTCCTGAGAGTTCGCTTTCACATAGACTATCAATCCCTTTTCGTACTTTAATAAGTTACCCAGGCTTTCCCCTCTGTTATACTCACGCTTGCCGAGCCATCTTGTTTTTTCAAAGTACCGGTAAATGTTCCCTTAAATTCTGAAGTTGTAAGTATTTCAACATTCATACTCGCATCTCCAACAAGAACATTGTTCCAATGTGTCGCATATACATTTGCACCGTCAGAATAAGTAAAAACCACCTGTTCGGTGTTTATACCTGTATCATCATACGTTCCGGTTCCGCTCGCGTTTTCTATTACCACCGTCAGTGATTTAGCCATACTTGTACCTGACTGGGCAGTACCGCTTAAAGTTACAGTATTGCCGATTGTATATTGCCCGGTAACACCCAAAGTACAATTTACAACATTTCCATTGGCTTTAAAATTAATCTGTCCTTGCTCAAAAGTAACCTCATCTTTTTTGCAGGAAGTAAAGGAAGTAGCAATAGCCACAATCAATAGGAAGAGTTTCGTTCTCATGTTTTTTTAAGTTTTAATTGTTGTTTGTTAGTGAATGACTTTTATTTCGACTCATTTAATGCGCCAAATATATACTATTCTGTGAAACATCCGTAACCCGGATTTGGAAAAACTGTCTTTCTAAAAAAGAACCACTGCAAACATAAAGTCTTTTAAAATATGAATAACAAGAAAATTCTTGCTATTGTTGTAAAAAAAATAAAGCCTTTGGTTTATACGATACTCAGAATATTTGTCCGGATTGCATTGAAGATATTCTGCTCAGAAATAACGGTGCATAACAAAAGGGCATTGAATACCCGCGGACCTTTGCTCATCGCTGCTAATCATCCCAATTCTTTTTTTGATGCAGTTATAATTGGTGCGTTGTTTAAACAACCTGTTCATTTCCTTGCGCGCGGTGATGCATTTAAAAAGCCCTGGCATAATGCGTTGTTAAAACTGCTGAACATGATCCCGATTTACAGGCTGAGCGAAGGAAAAGAAAACCTGCACCTGAACCAGAAAACATTTGAGCGCAGCAAAGAGATTCTTGCGGATGGCGGTATTGTTCTTATTTTTATTGAAGGATTATGCAGGCATGAATATGTGCTCCGCCCCTTTAAAAAAGGGACTGCACGCATTGCACTTGAATGTATGAAAGACGATATTCCTTTAAAAATCCTGCCGCTCGGTATCAGCTATTCAGATTTTAAAAGAACAGGAATACATGTTGAAGTTCATCCCGGAAAACAATATTCGCCTGAAGAAATTTTTACAGAAAAAGATACTGCATCCAATTTAATTGTGTTTAATGATTGCATGTATGAAAACCTGGATAACCTGATATGGAAAGAACCTAAGAAGCAGAGAACAGGAAAGAACTACCGGATAGTTCCTTTTGCTTTTATTGGACGCATGATACATGCCCCGTATTATTATCCTGTGAAGAGGTTTGTTGCTGAAAAAACAAAGGGCAGTGTATTTTTCCACTCTGTTTTGTTTGGCGTTTTGCTTTTCACCTATCCTTTCGGATTGGCTTTGCTCAGCCTTATTCTAATTGCACTTGGAACGAATGTATGCCTGGCGCTGAGTATTTTTATCTTGTTTCCGCTCCTCGCCTGGTCAGCCACGCAGCAAAAGAAATACAGGTATTAACACCCCTCTCCTTTGGAGAGGGCAGGGGTGAGGCTTTACGCCACCACTTTATTCAGCACCTCCGCCATCATTTTCCCGATAACGGCAGGCGATTCAGCTACATGAATACCACATTCGCGCATGATCCTCATCTTAGCTGCTGCTGTATCATCCGCGCCACCCACAATGGCTCCGGCATGTCCCATCCTGCGCCCGGCTGGTGCGGTTTGCCCGGCAATGAAACCTACCACAGGTTTAGTGCCGTTTGCTTTTATCCACCGTGCTGCATCCGCTTCAAGGTTCCCTCCTATCTCGCCTATCATCACGATGCCATCGGTTTCAGGGTCGTTCATAAATAATTCCACCGCTTCTTTGGTGGTGGTTCCTATAATAGGGTCACCGCCAATGCCGATGGCTGTGGAAACGCCCAAACCTGCTTTCACCACCTGGTCTGCCGCTTCGTAAGTAAGCGTTCCTGATTTGGAAACAATCCCTACTCTTCCTTTTTTGAAAACAAAACCCGGCATAATGCCTACTTTACATTCTCCTGCTGTAATCACCCCTGGACAATTGGGTCCTACCAATCTTGTCTTTTTATCACTCAAATAAGATTTCACTGTTACCATGTCTTTCACCGGGATACCTTCTGTGATGCATACCACCAGCCCTATCCCTGCCTCGGCTGCTTCCATGATGGCATCGCCTGCAAAGGCAGGCGGAACAAACACGATGGAAACATTGGCTCCTGTAGCTTTCACAGCATCAGCAACGGTATTGAAAACAGGTTTGCCGAGATGTTCCGTACCGCCTTTGCCGGGCGTAACACCACCCACCACATTGGTTCCGTATTCTATCATTTGTGTTGCGTGGAAAGTGCCTTCACCACCGGTGAAACCCTGTACCACTATTTTTGAATTTTTGTTTACTAATACGCTCATTGAATTATTTTTTTAAAATTGTGCGGCAAAGATAGAAATTGAAATGGCTAACAGAAGTTATTAAACCCTAAGATTGAGAAATCCTGATAAAAATCAGAATTTCATTTAATAAGTCTGAATAAATACTTTTTATATCACCACAAAACTCCCCGTCTCCACCCAGCCTAATTTTCCGTCACTGAGTTTTACTTTGCTCCAGTCGCCTACCTTGTCAAGCAGTTCCACTTTCGTGCCGTCATGGATGACAAACAGGTTGGTGCCGTTCGCATCGGGCGAGCTTTTTACATTGACGGATGGCGTAAAAATAATCGCGGTGTTTTCGCCTGTCGCTTCCTTATATTGTATGTTGGCAAACCAGAATGATTTTACTGCAAACACAATCAGCAGCAAACCCAAATAGAAAAACAGTTTCCGCAATCCTTCCTTTTCCGTTATCCTGAACAATACGAACAAAAGAAAGGCTAAGGCTAATGACGATACTCCGGCTATAGCCCATCCATCGCAGTTAAAGAAATTAATAACCGCATCTATCCAATTATAGAAAAACAAACGCGGCATCACTTCTATCTTGTCCACTATCTTCAGGTTAGCGATGCTATGGTTAAACTCCACATCTTCATCGCCCGGCAACAGTTTCTTCGCCCGCTCATAACATAATATCGCCATCGGTATTTGATTGGTCTTGAAATAAGCGTTTCCAAGATTGTAATACAACGCTCCGCTGCTGAAATTGCTCTTCAGTACCAATTCATATTGCTCAATGGCTGCCTGGTATTCGGCTTTTTTGTAAAATTCATTCGCTTCATTATAAAGAGTAGAATTATCTGCAATAGAAAAGTTAATCGTTAGAAAGAAGAAAAGAACTAACGCTGTCACTTCGAGCGTAGTCGAGAAGCAATATTTAAAAGCTTTAAAAAGTGTCTCGACTACGCTCGACATGACACGAGCCAGAGGAAATCTCTGTACGCTGTACTCCATACACTGTACTTTCTTCCTAAACATTTTCTTCAATTTTACTGATAACATCAACTGATTCGCTGTAAATAGTATCCATCTCTTTTTCTCCGCCTGCCGGTGCAAACCTTGCAAACTCCGCTTTATCTAACAGGCTGATAAATGAATGGATGGTTGCTTCCTGCACTTTTCTTTCCATCATGGTTTCCTTAATTTTTTCCTTCGTCAGTTCCGCTACCGGTATGGAAAGCTTGTCGCTGATATAGCCCCAGAGCGCCTTGAAAATCTCTTCATAATATTCCGTTTGCTTTTTCTCTGCAAGGAATTTCTTTGCCAGCGAAAGGCGTTTGCCCGCAATCTTATTGGCTCTGCGACTTTTCATCAATGCCACATTTCCGCTTTGTTTCACCATATTGCGGTGCCAGAAAAAGAACAAAAGGTATAGAAGCAATGGAGCGCCACTTGCCGCAAAAAACAAAGGAGAACGGAAAAAGTATTTCCCCTTTTCTGCAAGGTTGGCATCTCCTGTTTTGATATAACGGATGTCGCTGCCTAATACTTTCAGGTCTTCCTTGCTCGCAATGGTAACGCCTGTGGCTTTGTCTTCTTCCCCGCTTCCCTTGCCCACTTTTAAGATAAACTCAGGCTGGCTGAGGGTAACGTATTTATTCTTTGCCACATCGAAATAACTGAATGAAAAAGGTCCGATCTTAAATTCACCGGCATGGCGCGGTATAAGCAAATAATCAAACGTGCGGCTGCCCGAAACAGCGCTTGCACCTGTTTTTATATTGTCAACGGTTTTAGGGTCGTAGCTTTCTATATCTGGCGGGAATTCAAGAGCGGGAGCGTTCACCTGTTTCATGTTGCCCGTTCCGCTGATGGTGATTTTCAGGTTCACCGCTTCATTGGCTTCCACTTCTGTTTTGGTAATGTCTGCTTTCATGCTGAACTCACCTGTCAGACCACTGAAATCCGCAGGCTGCCCGCTTAAAGGGAAAGGAAGAACATCAATGAAAGTGGGAGCTGTTTTAAGTGATTTCTTTACATCCTGGTACGAACCGAAGAACTGATCGAATATGCTGTTGCCTCCCCTGGTCTGCTCGCGGATAATCACGTCCACCTTAAATGGCTCTATCTGAATCTTTCCTGCTTTCTGCGGGTAAAGAATACTTTGTTTAAGAATGCCTGCATTATAAATCTCCCCGTTATAACTTTCCCTCACTAAGTTTATTTGCTGGGGCTGCTGAATGTCTTCGCTCCAGAAACCATCATAAGAAGGGAACTTCACATCTTCAAAGCCTGCAATGCTTTGCTTGGTATAGATTTTATGTGTTACCACAATGGCTTCTCCGCGGTATGCTTTGGTTTTGCTGAAACTGATGCGCACAAAGGTCTGCCCGTCTGAGGATGAACTTGAGCCTTGCTGTCCCTGCTGCCCGCCCTGCTGCTTATTATTTTGTTGGGTATTCTGTTGGGTGTTGCCTGCACCTTTTACAACGGTAATCTTCAGTTCATTTGATTCTATCTCTGTTCCGTTCACTTTTATTTTTGCCGGAGAAATGGTGTATGTTCCTTCTTTGGTTGCAGACAAAAAATAAGAATAGGTGAGCGACTGCGACATGCTGCCGTTAACAAACTGCATGTTGGTACTCTGGTTCGGTCCCGACAAAATTTCAAAGCCTGCAAAAGAAGGCGCTCTGAAACTACTTCCGTTAGTATTTAGTTCAAAAGAAACCTGGAAACGTTCCCCAACCTGCACCGTTGATTTGGCGGAAGCCACAAAGGCTATCTCAGCCGCAGTGGTTGTTGCTATGCCTGCCAGAACAAGCATTACAGTAAACACATATTTCAATTTCCTAATCAACATTTCTGTAAATCAATTTTGCCACAGATTTCACAAATTCACACAGATTGTTCTCATAGATTTTTCTGTGCAAATCTGCGAAATCTGTGGCATTATTTTTACCAATCCTTCTCAACTTTTATTTTCTCTGATGATTTCAATCTTTCTTTCTTCATTTTATCCTGCACATCTTTTTCTTCCTTGTTCAGCGCTTCCAGCATGCGTTCAGCATCCTGCTTTGATAGCTTATCCTGTTTTTGCTGTTGCTGCTGTTGTTCTTTTTCCTGTTGTTCTTTGTTTTCAGCCTGCTGCTCATCTTTTTTCTGGTCGTCTTTTTTATCTTCCTGTTTTTGCTGCTCCTGCTTATCCTGTTTCTGGTCTTTCTTATCCTGGTTTTGTTGCTGCTGCTGTTGTTGCTGCTGTAGCTTACTCATCGCATAAGCAAGGTTGTAGCGTGTTTCATCGTCCACAGAATTATTCTTCAGAGAATTTTTATAAGCATCCACACTTTCCTGGTATTTCTCTTTTTTTAACAACGAGTTTCCCAAATTATGATAGGCTTTTGACTTTAAATCCTTGTCTGTTGTCTTGCCTGCAATGCTCTCAAATATCTGTGCGGCATCATCATATTTCTGTTGCTTGTAAAGCGCATCACCCAGGTTGAAGTTGGCAATCTCCGATTCCCTGTTCTTCTCCAAACTCTTGCGATACAAAACTTCCGCTTCATTGTATTTATTTGATTCGTATTCGGTGTTACCTTTATCTATCAGCTTGCGTTCTTCACGCTGAGCAAACAAAGCCCCCCCGTTGATAAAGTAGCAGATAACTGTAAATATTATTATTAGCTGTTTCATAATTAATCTTTCTTTGGGCGTTTAACTGTTCCCTCTCCTTTGGAGAGGGTTAGGGAGAGGTTCCACCTGCTTTTCCTTTCAGGCAATAATAATTCTGCTAATAAAAACAAAACAGCAGCGGCAAGAAAGTATTGAAAGCGGTCTTCATAATCAGTGAACATTTTACTGTCAAATTGTTTTTTCTCCATTTTATTTATTTCATCTAACAGGGTTTTCAAACCACTGCTTAAATTGTTTCCACGAATATAAACACCTTTACCTGCTGATGCAACCTGCTGCAACATGGTTTCATCCAATTTAGTCACGACAGTATTACCCTGGTTGTCTTTCCTGAAACCCGATTTTTTGCCGTTAACATACATTGGTATTGGCACTCCCTCTGGCGAACCAACGCCAATGGTATGCACCGTAATATTGCTTTCTGTTGCTGTGGTCGCTTGCTGAACAGCATCGTCTTCATGGTTCTCCCCATCGCTGATAATAATGATTGCACGATTCTTATCTTGTTTCTCACCAAAAGATTTTATGGCAAGGTCAATAGCCGAACCCACTGCTGTACCCTGCGAAGGCACTATATCCGTGCTGACGGTGGAAAGAAAAAGTTTGGCAGCAGCATAATCTGTGGTCAGCGGCAACTGAACATAAGCTTCTCCTGCAAAAACAATGATCCCTATTTTATCCGATTTCAGTTGGTCAATTAGTTTTGAAATAGATTGTTTGGCTCTTTCCAGTCGGTTGGGTTGCAAATCTTCCGCCATCATAGAATTGGAAATGTCCAGTGCAATGATCAGTTCAAAACCTTCGCGTTTCACTTCTTCATACTTGGAACCTACCTGTGGGTTTGCCGCGCCCAGCACCAATGAAATAATTCCCAATGAAACAAAAACAAATTTCCAGCGCGGGCGGCTTTTAGAAACTTCAGGCATCAGTTGCTTCACCAATTCATGATCACCAAAGGCTTCAACAGATTTTTTGCGCCTGTTGCGTGCCACCAGGTAAAGCAGCCACAGCAGCGGAACCAACGCCAGCAGGTAAAGAAGATATGTATGTTCAAATCTAAACATCTCCATTAGCTAATCTTTTCAATCTTTTCAATCTTTTTAATCTTTTCAATCATTATGGCAAAACCCTCAATAACGTATTTCTCAATAATACTTCTAGCGCAAGGAAAAACAACGCACCCAAAGCAAAGGGCAAAAACTCTTCTGTCTTTTTCCTGAACTCGGTAACATCAATCTTCGACTTTTCCATCGCATCAATTTCCTGGTAAACTTTTTCCAGCTTATTATTGTCTGTTGCGCGGAAATATTTTCCATCGGTCATAGCGGAAATCTTCCGCATCATATCCTCATCAATCTTCACTTCCATATCCTGGTAAACGGTTTGCCCGAACATGTTTTTGGCGGGATAAGGCGCTGAACCCATTGTTCCCACTCCCACAGTATAAACCCTGATACCAAAGGTTTTCGCAATCTCAGCGGCTGTCTGCGGGGCGATGGAACCCATGTTGTTTACTCCATCCGTAAGCAGGATAATCACCTTGCTTTTTGCCTCGCTGTCCTTCAATCTTTTTACAGCAGTAGCCAGTCCCATTCCTACCGCAGTTCCATCGGTTATCAACCCGTTTTTTATTCCACCGAAAATATTCAGCAACACCGAATGATCCGTTGTAAGCGGGCATTGTGTAAATGCTTCTCCTGCAAAAACCACTAATCCCATCCTGTCGGTAGGTCTGTTGGAAATAAAATTCATAGCTACCTTTTTAGAAGCTTCCAAACGGTTGGGCTTGAAATCTTCCGCCAGCATACTGCCCGATATATCCATCGCGATAACAATATCAATTCCTTCTGTGGTAACATTCTGCCAACTGCTGCTTGATTGTGGTCTTGCGAGCGCAACGGAAAGGAAAGCAAGAACCAGCATCCTCAATGCAAAAGGCAAATGAACTAATTTCTGTCTTAATGTTTTCGGGACATTATTAACATTTGTGAAAGAAGAAAAACGGATGTTTGCGCGCTGACTATTATTGCGTTTCCAATACCAGAAACTCAACAAAGGAATGAGCGCCAGCAGCAGGAACCAGTATGGTTGTGCAAATTCAACTCCGTGCATCATTTCTTTTCTTCTTTTATTTCAACAGGTTTGGTTGTATTCACAAAATCTACTGCATTGGTCATGCTCAGCTCGTTTTCATTCGGCAGCGGCTGGGCTTTCGCAAATTTTACCATGTCTGCTAATTGCAGCATCTGGCGCAGCTTAATAAAAGTTGCTTCATCCAGTTTGTCTTTCATGGCAGCCAGCGTTTCATCACTCACCTGTTCCGGTGAACTGATACCAAAGCGTTCGTCAATATAACCTCGGACAATGTCCGTCAACTCGCTGTGGTAAAGTTTCACCTGGTTTCCTTCCCATAGTTTTTTCTTTCTCAGTTGGTCCAGCAAGCCAAGCGCTTTCTCATGCGCAGCCAGAGGTTTGGGCTGGAACAATTCTTTGATTTTTATTTTCTTTTTACGGAAGAACAGGTAGTAAAGCGAGACTCCGCTGATGATTGAAACAATAAGCAGAATGATACCTGCAATAATCAGAATTTCTTTCAGGGTGATGGGCAATGACATTGGTTTCTTGATGTCATTCACATCTTTCATCGGGTCAATGGCAACTCCCTTTACTTCCAATAAAACAGGTTCGGTTTCTAAGTATTGGGCAGTGTCGTTATTAAGGAAAACACGGATAGCCGGAATTACCCAATAACCGGTATCGAAAGAAGTAACAGTATAGATGCGGGTAATTTTTCGTGTAGGATTATTTTCGTTTTTCGAGGTATCGGTTACAGCCTGTCCTACAATTTCAATATGAGAAGTAATGCTGTCTTTAAATTCAGGAAAAAGAATGGGAACAGGTTTGTCTTTTGCGTATTCAGCGCTTATCCTGAAATGAGTCTGACCGCCAAGTTTTATAACATTGGTATCAAGCTGAGCGGAGATGCTTGTGCCCTGGGAGAAAACAAATAAAGACGATAATGAAAAAAGAAACAGGAATAATACTTCTCGACTACGCTCGAAGTGACAAAACTGCCTACTGCTACTGCCTACTGCCAACTGATTTCTCATCTTCTTCCTTCTCTTTTCTTAAACAGGTTTACCAATGGAGTGATGTATGATTCGTGGGTGGCAATTGAAGTAAAATCAACACCGCTGCGGTTCAATAATTTTTTCAGGTCGTCATCAAACTTCAGCGCAGATGCTTTATAAGCCGTTCTAACTTGCTTATCAGATGTATCAATCCAGCGCAGCTCAGAAGTTTCTGCATCCAGAATTTTTATCAGTCCTATACTGGGCAATTCTTTTTCATGCCTGTCGTAAATTCTGATACCGACAACATCGTGTTTACGGTTAGCTATTTTCAGTGCTTCTTCATAATTCGTATCCAGAAAATCCGACATCAGGAAAGCGATGCTGCGCTTTTTAATTACATTATTAAGATACTTCAACGCCTGACTGATATTTGTTTTCTTATGCACGGGAGTAAACTCAATCAATTCGCGGATAATTCGGAGAATATGCGATTTCCCTTTTTTGGGAGGAATAAATTTCTCTATCTGGTCGCTGAAAAATATCACGCCAATCTTATCATTATTCTGTATGGCTGAAAAAGAAAGTACCGCGCATAACTCGGTAATCAATTCCCTTTTGGTTTTTTCTTTTGTTCCGAAATCTTTTGAGCCGCTCATATCAACAACCAGCATCACGGTCATTTCGCGTTCTTCCTCAAATATCTTCACATAAGGATTATTGAACCGTGCGGTTACGTTCCAGTCTATCGTGCGGATGTCATCGCCCGGCATGTATTCCCTCACTTCGCTGAAAGCCATACCACGCCCTTTAAAAGCCGTGTGGTATTCACCGGAAAAAATCTGGTTGGAAAGACCGCGCGTCTTTATCTCAATCTTTCTTACTTTTTTTAATAGTTCAGTTGTTTCCATAGTGGGGCGGGGGACGAAGGACGGGGGACGGGGCGAGGGACGGGTGTTTTGCTCCTGCTCAGTTATTATATTCTCGTTTTTCATTTATATTTTTCCAAAACTATTTTCTACTCACTTTTTCTCCTCCCTCGTCCCCCGTCCTTCGCCCCTCGTCCCCTTTCTTTATGGAACTTCCACCGCATTCAATATCTCCGCAATAATATTTTCGCTGCTGATGTTTTCTGCTTCTGCTTCATAAGTCAAACCGATACGGTGGCGCAATACATCGTTGCACACTGCACGCACATCTTCCGGAATAACATATCCTCTGCGTTTAATGAATGCATACGCTTTTGAAGCCAGCGCGAGGTTTATGCTTGCGCGGGGCGAACCTCCGTAGCTCACCAACGGAGCAAGTTTATCAAGCTTATAATCTTTGGGTGCGCGGGTTGCAAAAACAATGTCTATAATGTAGCGTTCAATTTTTTCGTCCATGTAAACCTCACGAACCACCGCTCTCGATTTCAGGATTTCCTCGGGTTTCAATATCTTATTCACTTTCGGGAATTCTCCTGCCACATTCTGGCGGATGATACGTTTCTCATCTTCTTTGTTAGGATAAGTTATCACCACTTTAAGCATAAAGCGGTCAACTTGCGCTTCGGGCAGCGGGTAGGTTCCCTC
>Ga0172371_10009839_pt1 | contig 13061 bp, 10 predicted proteins | sample Lak12m_FD_114543 | JGI IMG/M metagenome (GOLD analysis project Ga0172371, IMG submission 114543) | Freshwater microbial communities from Kabuno Bay, South-Kivu, Congo - kab_022012_12m | ecosystem: Environmental > Aquatic > Freshwater > Lake | place: Democratic Republic of the Congo: South-Kivu... | reverse complement strand
CCCTTGGACATATCGACTTTTCCCAGTTTCGCGGAAACGAGATAGACGATCATGATGATGACGACGACAACCGTCGTGACGGCGTCGGAAAATTGGTGAAAACCGGATTCGGCGTAGGAATAGGTCATCGCGGTAAGCGTCGATGTGGAGGGCGTCATCAGCAGGACAATAAGGTCGAGTTCCTTCATCGCGCTTATGAAAATGAGAATGAAGCCGCTCATGAAGCCCTTGCCGGCCAGGGGCATGATGATCCGCCTGAACCGCTTGCCGAAGGAAGCTCCTTCGATGAGGGCGGCTTCCTCGAGCTCGGATCCGATCTGCATCATGCTGCTGGTGCCCGATCGCGTGGAGAAGGGCAGGTACTTGACGACGCTGATGATCACGAGCAGGGCGAGCGTCCCGTATAGCGCGGGGATGAAGAGCCGCCGCTGCGAGAACATCGAGAGGTAGATCGCGCCGAAGGCTATGGAAGGAATCAGGTAAGGCAGGAAGGAAAGTTGCTCGATGATCCGACCTGAAACCTTTTTCCTGCCCCTGGATATCACGTAGCCCATGATGAGCCCCACGAAGGTGGCGATGAGGGAGGCGAGGAGCACGAGCTTCATCGTGTTGAGAAGGGCAGCCCATATGGCCGGGTTCCTGAATATGCCCGCTTCGCCCTCGAAAATCCTGGGATTTGAAGCACCGATCCAGTAGTGGAGCGTAAGGTTGTTGAGGCTGTATATCCCGTCTTTCAACATGAAGGTCTGGAAAAGGAGGATGCCCACGGGGAAGAGCACGGCGACGCCGATGAAGACGAGGATGACGACGAGGATGGGCGTCTTCCATTTGCCCAGGGCGATGAGATTCCTCCTCGTTCCCTTGCCCCCGATCGTCGCGTAGCTTTTGCGCTTGCCGATCATCTTCTGGTTGAGCCATACGGTGAAGACGGCGATCCCTATGAGGACGATGGAGAGAATATAGGCTTGGACGGTGCGCCGGGATCGCACGCTCGAGTAGAGCATCGTCGAGATGGTGTAGTAGTTCGTCTTCAGGCCTAGGAAGGCCGGAACGCCGAAGGTGCCAATCGCCCGGGAGAAGGTCAAGATGAAGGAGGAGAGAATGGCCGGCAGGACGAGGGGAAAGGTTATGCGCTTCAGAATCTGGAAGCGGCTCGCCCCCGCTATTTCGCCCATTTCCTCGAGATCGCCGCCTATGGACGAAAGCGCCGAGGATATCAGGAGATAGGCGAAGGCGTAGTAGTGGACCGATAGGGTGAGAACGATGGGCAGGAAGCCGTACGAGAGCCAGTCGGGCGGGTTGATCCCGAATATCGCCTGGAGGAACCCGGGGTATCCGCCTATCCTGTCGTTCTTGAAAACGGTGATCCACGCCAGCGCCTTGTACCAGGAGGGAAGCATGTAGGGAACGAGTATCGAGAAAGAGAGAAATTTGCGCGCGGGAATATCGGTCCGCGTCACGACCCATGCCATCATGCCGCCGACAAAAAGGGAAATGACGGAAACGCAGAGGGCGACGGCGAGCGAGTTGAGCAGAGGTCCGTAGAGCAAGGCCGCGGCGGTTTTGCCGGTGAGCATTTCCATCCAATGGTAGAGCGTGAAATGCCCCGGGACGGCGTTGGGGGAAATCCTTATGTCCTTGGGCTGCCATTTGAGGGTGGTCGTGACGATTTCGCCGAGGGGTACGACGATCAGGTAGATGAGGAGAATCGCCGAAACGATGCTTATGACATTGTAGGGGTTGGAAAGCAGGGAGATGGTGACGTTTTTGGCTTTCTCCATGAAGGGCACGTGGCGCGGGGGTCGCCCTGTTTGAGCCTTGCCGACCGGGTGGGGCGTATTCGCTTTCATGCTTCATCCCTCCTTAGCCTAAGGCTGTCCAGGATTGGGATAATATCGCCCAGGCGCTCGACGGCGAAATCGGGCTTGGCCGAGCCTGGGGCCACCTTCGCGTCGCTTCCGGCGGTCAAGAAGGAGGTGATCTGGAAGGCGAGGGCGTAGCCTGCACGCTTCGAGCCGATCACGTCCCGCGAAAGGGTGTCGCCCACATAGGCGGTGGATTCGGTTTTTGAACCCATGGCGGCGAGGGCGGACTCGAAGATGGCCCGATGGGGTTTCCTTACCCCTTCGACGCTGGAAAGGATCACGCATTCGAAATAGTCGGCAATGCCGTAGTCCTCGAGGGTTCTGAAAACCTGGGTTCTGCTCGATGTGTTGCTTATGACGCCGAGCCGGTAGCCCCGTTCCGCTATCGCGGCCAGGGTGGAAGCCGCGTCGGGTCTCATCCGGCGCAGGAAAAAGCTAGTTTCCCATGTGTAGGCGAGATTTTCGGCGATCTTCGCGATCCTGTCGGCGGGAACGGAGAAATCCCTCAGGTTCCAGTTGTTCCAGATTTCCTCGGGCGGCGACTCTATCATGGTCTTTTCGCTCCAGGCCTTGTATTCCGCGTTGCGCGCGAGAATGGCGTCGAAAATCCCATGAAGGTCTCCGGGGAGAACGATGCCCTCATCGGCGAGAATAGCCAGGATTTTCGGAAAAGCTTTCAGCCTCAGGGCGCGATCGTAGTGGATGTCCTCGATCGTCCCGCCCATGTCGAAAAGCACGGTGTCGATGTTCATGCGTACTCCTTCGCCGGATCCACGCGTCGCTCCGTGGTAGATCGCACCACGAGATGAGGAAGGACGGTCGCCCTGTGTTTTTCTCGTCCCGATTCGCCTTCTTTCATCGCCCTGCAGAGCAATTCCACAGCCTGGACGCCTATTTCATATCGGGGCTGGGCTATTGTCGTCAGCATTACGGAAGGGAGGGACGCGAACATGATGTCGTCGTAGCCGACGAGGGAGAGGTCGGCCGGTATCCTGATGCCCCGCTCGGCTGCCGCCTTCATGGCGCCCAGGGCTACCATGTCGCTTGAGGTATAGATAGCCGAGGGCAGGCGTCCCTCGTCCGCGAGAGCCAGCATCGAGAGGTAGCCGTAGCCCATGCCTTCGGGGTGGCCCGAGCCCGCCGCGATGATTCTTGGTTCCAGGCCTCGGGAAAGCATGGCCGCCTCGTAGCCCGCTATGCGATCCTTCTTCGTTTTCGTGCCGTAGTTGTCGCAGATCATCGCGATATCGACATGGCCGAGAGAGGCGAGATGTTCGATGGCGAGCTGTGAGCCAAGTCGGTTGTCGGTCGCGACGTAGTTGTCCATCTCATCGTTGACTTTGCCGCCGATGAAGATGATGGGGATGCTTCCTCTCACTTGATCGAGGATGTGGCTTACGTCATTTCCCACGGGCGCCACGATGATGCCGCAGGCGCGATGTTCCATGAGGATCCGCACATAGTCCTTCTCGAACTCGGCCTTTCGGTTGGTGTCGCAGAGGAAGAGGTTGAAACCTCTGCGCTTGGCTTCGGCGTCGAGGCCCTTGAAGATTTCCGGATAGATGGGGGTGGAAATATCGGGAATGAGAAGGCCGAGCATGGAGCTGGCCTTTTTCACGAGGCTTCTGGCCGCCTGATTCGGCGTATAGCCCGCTTCCCTGCAAATCTCCATGATGCGGGCGCGCGTTTCTTCCCCTATGTCGGTTCTCCCGTTCAGGGCTTTCGAAACGGCGGCGGGCGAGACGCCGGCGAGTTTCGCGATGGTTTTAATGGTTACGTTCATTTCAATTGATGACTTAAACGTTTAAGTCGATGGATTGAGTGTAAACCCTGATTTGCAAGCCGTCAATCAAATATGAAAAATAAATTGCAATTACTGAATTGCGCTTGCTAGAGTCTGCCGATCGGATCGAGATCGTATTCCTTCCGGAACTCCTCGAGTTCGGCGAGGGAGCGCAGACTTTCATCGGGTCTGGCCATGGCGATCGCGAGAATCATCGCGTTGAGCACCGTCATGGGGGCGGAGAGCGAATGGAAGGAGTGGATGGGGCCGCGCTTTACGCTCAAGACCGTATCGGCGCAGGAAAAAAGATCGGTGTCGGAAATGTCGGTGAGAAGGATTCGTTTGCATGCCAGCTGCCTGGCGTGCTTGAGGGCGGCGACGAGTTCGCCCGTTATCCTGGCGAAGGCCGTGGCGAAGAGGACATCGCCAGGCTTGAGAAGAATGAGTTTTTCGAGGAGGTCCCTACCCGAGTCGACGAGGGGAATCGTCATGATGCCGAAACGGTTGAGTCGCAGTTCCAGGAGCTCAGCCAACATCCTTGAGGGGCCGTTGCCGAATACGAAAATCCTTTCCGCGCCGAGGAGTGTCGCGACGGCCGCGTCGAAATCCTCGATATGGATCGTGTGCCCGATTTCGGAAATCGACTTCGTCTCCATCTCGATCATCTGGGAGAGAATGTGGCCTTCGCCGTGGCGCAGGTCTTCGAGCTTGTTCCTCATGCGGATCGCCGGGGATACCTTGTCGCGGAGGATGTTTTGGAGGAATTTCCTGAGTTGGGGGAATCCACCGAAGCCGAGGGCGGTGGCGAAGCGGACGATGGTGGCTTCACTCACGCCGAGTTTGCCTGCTATTTCGGCGGCGTTCATGAAGGCGGCATGATCGTGGTCCGAGAGGAGATAGGAAGCGATTTTTTTCTGGCTCTTCGAAAAAGCGGAGTTCCTCTCCTCGATGAGGCGTTTGAAGGCAAGGAGATCATCCGGTGCTGTCATGGGTGCCGCCTTTGCGCGAAGCCGCGCTCGCGTCGGTTACAGTATACCATTGTCAGGGCTCTCGTGAAGCGAACGGCCGCTAGTGTCTGGCCTTTCCGCTTATTTCATCAACCTCGAGACACAGCACTTTCACCGCGCCGAGCATCCGCTTTGAATACGAGGGGCTTCCCTCATATCCAAAGTGCTTCATTATCGAATCCAGGCCACCAGCTGATGATATCTTCCAGATCGGCTTTATCCGACACTTCGCGATCTGTTCTTCTCATGGGAACTTCCTTGGTCTACGATGAAAATATGCTATACCAGCGCGTACATTTCTTCAATGCGCCGAAGGGTTGAGCGTGGCGGCGCGCGAGCCGATCCTCATCGGCGACGGAAAAAAAAGGGAGCCTCGCCAGGCTCCCTGATATTCCCGTGAATCCAGCCTTTCAGCGGATAGGCGCCTCGAGGTCGCGCCCAAAGGCGCGCCGTTTCGCTCGCGCTAGCGCGCTCGCTCAAAGGCGGCTTCCATGGCCTCGATGAGGGGGAGGCGCTTGCCGGCGAGGAAGCGGACCATGGCGCCGCCGCCCGTGCAGACGTAGGAATACTTGGTCATGTCGGTGAAGCGGGCGGCGGCGCTGATGGTGTCGCCCCCGCCTATCACGGTGTAGCCCGAGGCGCCGGCGATGGCGGACCAGACCTCGCGCGTACCATCGGCCCAGAGCGGCTCCTCGTACATCCCCGCGGGGCCGTTCACGAAGACCGAGCCCGCACCGGCGATGATCCGCGAGAATTCGGCGATGGTCTTCCGGCCGATGTCGGGAAAGAGCCTGTCCTTCGGCAGGTCGGCGATGAGAGCTTCGGCCCTCGCCGGCGCGCCCTCGGGGCCCTTCACCTCGTACGCGAAATCCAGGGGCAATACGTATTTGTCGCCGAATTTCTCGAGAAGGGAGGCCGCCTCGGGGATGAACTCATCGAGAGCCCTGTCCTTTAGAAATTTGTCCACCGCGGGGCCGAGATCCACGCCGCGCGCGATATGCATCACCATGCCCGTCACCCCGCAGGCGAGGATCTTGTCGGCGCTGCCATCGGTAAGGACCTTGCGCATCATGCCGAAGGCGTCGGAAATCTTGGCGCCGCCAAGGACGTAGACGCAGGGGCGCTTCGGGTTGTCCATGACGGATTTCAGCGCCGTATACTCGTCCATGAGTTGGATGCCGGCCGCCGTGGGCAGGATTTCCTGGAATGCCACCATCGAGGGCGCGTTTCGGTGCGCCGCCGCGAAGGCGTCGTTCACGTAGAGATCGGCCAGGGGCGCCAGGCTCCTCACGAGCCAGGTCTTCGTCATCTCGAGAGCGCTCAGCTTCACCACGGTCTCGAAAGTGGAGATTTCCTCGGCGAGGTAGCGCAGATTGCCGAGGATCACCGCCTCGCCCGGCGCGAGGGCCGCCACGGCCGCCTGGGCGGCCGGGCCGCAAACATCGTCGATATAGCCGATCCGCCTTCCCGAAAGCCGGGAAAGGATTTCGGCGTGCTCGGACAGGGGGATGAGGTTCTGGTAGTCGAGGGTGTCGCCCTGGTGGGCGATGAGGGCGACCTTCGCCCCTCCATCGAGGAGGGCCAGGAGGCTGGGCACCGTCTTTTCGAGCCTGTTCGTATTGACGATTCTCTTCGTCGCCGGGTCTATCGGCGAGTTGATGTCAGGCCTGAAGATGACGGTTTTTCCTTTAAGGTCGAAGGCCGAGATCGGTTTCATTTTAAGACGGGGCCCTTCCATACATTCCTCCTCTAGTCGCGCCACGCTGCGCTAGGCGTGCGCCGAGCTGCGCTAGGCGTACCAAGCGCGCTAGGCGCGCCACTTGCCGATGCCAAGATACTTGTTGGTCGTATTCGTGGCTTCGATGCGGTCTTCCTGCATGCGCATGCAGGCGCGCACCGCGTCCAGGTTCTCGGGAATGACGACGGATTCCTGAGGGATATTGATCGCGAACATCACGTCCTTCCCGCTCATGACGATGGAGTCTTCCCAGGCGGCGATCTCGTACATATCGGCCCTTGGGTTGCCCAGGTCGCGGGCGTAGCGGAAGAGGGAAGCGTTGCCGAGGAAGCCTTCGGCCAGGGAGACCATGCGGATGCGCGGGTGGGCGCCCAGAAGTTCCTTCGTCGATTCGATGGAGAGAGACTTCTTAGGCGTCGCGAGAACGGTGATGATGTGGCCGTGGGTGACGGGCGTGTGAACGAGGATGCCCGTCGCGTCGACATGGGGCATGATCGTCATGAGATCGAGGGCCTGGTGGCTCGGGGCGTGTTCGAGCTGGAGGGCGTTGGTAAGGCCCCGATGGTAATCGCCTGGATCGGCCACGCGCCTGATGATGGTGATAGCCACTTTTTCCACGCCCACAGCCCTGTCGAGGCAGTCCACGGCGCGGATGAGGCCGGTCGTGTTGCAGCTCGTCAGCTTGAGAAACTGGACTCCCAAGCCCTTTTCGTAGTTCGCGTAGCCATGGAAGAAGACATCGGCGACGGAATTTTTCTCGCCGCCCTGGAAAATGCCCTTCACGCCTAATTTGGCGTAGAGCTCCTTGTTTTTCGCGCCAACGCCGGCGCTTGTCGCGTCAAGCATGACGTCGACGCTTTTCACGAGATCCTCGAGCGTGCCGGAAACCGGGATGCGCGCCGCGTCGAGCTCGGCTCTTTTATCCTGGGACGCCGCGAAGAACTTGTAGGGCATGCCCTGCTCGCGCAACGCCCTCACCGACAAGGTGGGCGCCACGTCGGCAACGCCGACCAATTCCATATCTTCCTGGAGCGCCACGCCAGCCGCCAGCCTCAATCCGATAACGCCGTATCCGGCCACGCCTACTCTCACTTTCGCCATAGTATTCCTCCTGGTATAAGAATGGGCGCCGGCTCAAATGCCGGCTTTCGCCTTTATGTACGCCCTAGCCTTCATCGCGTATTCCAGCGGATTGGCAAGGGCGGGATCCTGTTCGGCTTCGACGACCCACCAGCCCTTGTAGCCCGCTTTCTTCAGTTTGTCGAACACGGGCGCGAAGTCGATCGCCCCGTCTCCCGGCACGGTAAAGGCTCCTGCCTTGACCGCCTGGAGGAAGCTCCATTTTTCCCGTTTCGCCCTGGCGACGACATCGGGCCTCATGTCCTTCAGATGCACGTGTTGTATCCTGCCGATCCATTTGTCGAGGACCGCGAGATGGTCCTCGCCCGAGAAGGTCAGGTGCCCCGTGTCGTAGAGGAGGTCGCAGAGCCCCGGCTCTGTCATCTCCATCAGGGTGTCGATCTCGGCGGCTGTCTGGATCGCCGTGCCCATGTGGTGGTGGTAGGTCAGCCGCATGCCCTTTTCCTTGGCCAGCTGTCCCAGCCGGTTGAGACCTTCGGTCACGCGTTTCCATTCGTCCTTGCTGAAAGTCGGCTTGGCGTCGAAGACGGGCAAAGGCTTGCCCTGGATCGAGTTGCCCTGTTCGGCGGCGCCGATTACCCTCGCGCCCACGGCGTAGAGGAAGTCCCGGTGCGCGATAAAGTCCTTTTCCACCTCCTTAAGCGGCTTCACGCTCAGGAAGGAGGAAAACCAGGCATTGCAGATCGTCAGCCCGCGGAGCTTCAAGGCTTTGTTCAGGATGGCGGGGTCCTTCGGATACTTGTTGCCCACCTCGCTGCCCTGGTACCCCGCCAGAGCCATCTCGCTTACGCACTGCTCGAAGGGAATTTCCCCACCCAATTCGGGGAGGTCGTCGTTCGTCCAGCCTATGGGGGCGATCGCCAATTTTATTTCGGACATGTTTTCTCCTTCAAAATCCTTTCCGAATGGCTTCTAAAAACGTTTTCAGTATATATTCACTGAAAGAATTAGTAAAGGAAAACATATAATTTGCGTAGGCGGCCGCCACTTTATCCCAAAATCGAACGCAGATACGCGATGTTGGACGCCGCGGCCGTTTCGTCGTCGGGCAGGGGGAGGAATTCGCCGGAGATAAAGCCCGAGTACCCGATGCCCTGGAGCGCCGCCAGTATCGCGGAGAAGTCGATGTGGCCCGCGCCCGGAGGCAGGCGGTTGCTGTCGGCCAGATGCACGTGGCTCGCCAAGGCCCCAGCCTTCGCGATGGCGGCGCCCATGTCGCTTTCCTCTATGTTCATATGGAAGGAATCGAGGAGGAGCCTAAGCCCTCTCTCGCCTACATCGTCCAGGAAGGTCTTCGCCTGATCCACCGTATTGAGGAAGTTGGTCTCGTAGCGGTTGATGGGCTCCACGGCGATCACGACGCCATCGCGCCGGGCATAGCCCGCGAGACGGCGCATGACCTCCACCGCACCGGCGTACTGCTCTCTCCTCGAAGCCTGGTCCCCCGCGAACGAGCCGAACACTCCGCCCATCGTGAGCTGCGCCCCCACGCGGGCGGCGAAGTCTATGTGCCTTTTCAGCCGGGCCACGAGCGCATCCCTCACCGCGGCCTCGGGCGTTATCACGCTCAGCCCGTCGACGAGGTAGGACTGCCCGGTGCCCAGCGCGACGATGTCCAGCCCCCGGGCCGATGTGGCCGCTACTATGTCGTCCAGAGGCTCCACGCCCACGTCCCTCAGGTTTATCTCCACGCCCTGGTAGCCCAGTTCGGCGGCTCTCCGTATGCCGAGCATGAGATCGCCCGTGAAAAGGAGGGGGGCGAATACGCTTTTCCTGGGGCTCAACGCGATACTGAGTTTCATTTCCTTGCCCTTGCGGCGCTGCCGCCGTTAAGGCTCGAACACTACCTTCAACGCGTCGGTGTCGAAGGACTTCGCGACCGCTTCTGTCGCCTGATCCAACGTGTACCGATGGGTGATCAACTTTTCGAAGGGGAATTGCGCGCGGTAGCGCCACATCATTTCCATGGCCCGGTAATAGCCATCGTGGGGATGGTTGGAGTTGCCGTAGAGCAACACGTTTTTCGCCGCGATGTGGCGGTGCACGTTCAATGAGACATCGCCGGTATCCACGAAGTTGCCCGTTTCCAGGTAGGTGCCTCCGCGGCGGAGCATTTCGAGCCCCACTCTCAGCACCTCCGGGCGACCCACGGTCTCCACGACCACGTCAGCGCCGCGGCCCTCGGTTTCCGACCGTATGGCTTCCGCCAGCTCCTTGTCGCCCATGGAGCCGACGTCGATGCCGATGTCCGCCCCGAATTCCTTCGAGAGCTCGAGCTTCATGGGCACGGTGTCGAGCGCGATGATCTTTCCCGCCCCGAGCATCCGGGCTTTCGCGACCATCATCATCCCTATGGCGCCGGCGCCCTGCACCACCACGGTGTCGCCGAAATGGAATCCCTTGCCGCCAAGCGCGCTGTATTCCTTGGCGCGGTCCAGGATGGCGGCCACCACGAAGAGTTCGGAGAGGCAGGCCAGCTCCTTGTTCAGATACTCCGGGACCTTGTAGACCCAGGCTTTGGGCGGCAGATACATGTATTCCGCCCACCCCCCGACGATGTAGGGATAGCGGTCGGAGTAGAAGGTCATGCCGATTCCCTGATGGTCGGGGCAATAGGGATAGGAGTGTACGTTGCGGCAGTACCAGCACTCACCGCAAATGATGTTCGGACAGTTGGTGACGCGGTCTCCTATCTTCAACTCCTGCCCGCTGTATTCGATCTCGGAGCCCTTTCCGTTCATCTCGACGACGATGCCGCTGTTCTCGTGGCCATGAACGGTGGGGAACACCATGTCTTGCTCCGCCTCGGTTCCACCGTACAAGGTCGTCTCGCCCTTGAACGCGTGCTTGTCGGTGCCACAGATCCCCGACATTTCCATCTTGACAACGCAGGCGCCCGGTTCGAGATGGTCGGGGTAGGGCAACTCCTGTACTTCCATTTTTCCTGGCGCGACCATTACGGCCGCTTTTACCGTTTTACCCATCGTCGTATTCTCCTCTTTGCAGACATGAAGGCAGTCCTCCGGCCAGGATGCGGGAACGTTCGGGATTCGTCCGTCCCCGCATCAATACCGGGATTCCGTTGTATAAAGCCAGAGAGTCGCTAACTATGAGCGGTTCCCTCCATCAGGGGGGATAGCCGACCGTGTACAAGTGCTTGCCGCCCGGTTCCTTCGGACCCTTCAACAAAGCCTCGATCTCTTCGGGAGAGCGCTGGGAGAGCTTGTCGGCCGGTGGAAGGACGCCGGCGGGGTAGGTCTTCATGATGTCGTTTATCAGTGTCTCCATGTAGTCCATGATGGCGTTGAGGCCGGGCTTGGCCTTTTCCGGGTCCGCCAGGGTGGCCGTACCCACCACTCCCTCGGGCGTCGCGATCGGTTCTATCGCGCAGGCGCCAATATGCTGCCAGAAGGGAATTGGCCTGTTGTAGGCCGAGCCCGATCCGTCGATGTGCCCTGGGGGCAGCAGGCTTATGCCCTTCGTGTCGACGGCGCGCTCCATCTGGATCATTTCGGGAAAGAGGGCCATGGAAAAGGAGGTTTCGCATTCGTCGGCGTGGGTGAACGGCGTCTCGAAAGGACCGCCGTGCGCCTTGTCTCGTATGTGCTCCTTGATCGCGAACCACCAGTTGAGGTTGATGATCAACGCCGGTACCTGGTACTGCTTGGCGAATTGGTGCATCGCCGTGGGGATGACATAGTCCTGTCCGTGGCCGTTGAGGAGGATCATCTTCCTGAAGCCGGCGTTCCACATGCCCGCTATCACGGCCCTCAGGTAGGCGGCGAGCGTCTCCTCCGGGATGACGATCGTGCCGGGCATGCCGAGGTGATGGAAGGGATGGGACCCGTACCATATCGGCTCGGCCACGGTGCAGCCGGTTTTCTGCGCCACCTGCTCGGCCATCCGGGTTACGAGGAAGGTATCCTCTCCGGGACAAGCGTGAGGGCCGTGCGCCTCTGTGCTGCCGATCGGCAGGATTATCAAATCGCTCGTTTTTAGCCGCTCCTCAATCTCGGCGCCCGTCATAGTCTGCAGGTATATTTTCGTCGGCAGGTCCATGTGGCCGCCGGACGGGGGCAATTGCCACTTGCTCATGGTTTGTTCTCCTTTTTCGCTGCGTTTCCCTGTGGCTCGATGCAGCTGCACAACCTGGCTCGCGCCGCGCGGATGTGTTCGACCATCATCGCCGAGGCGCGCTCGGCGTTCCTCTCGTGCAGGGCGGCGACCACTCGCTGATGCTCGATCAGAGACCACTTGATGTTTTCCGGGGAGCGGACCGAAAGCACGCGTTCGCGCCGGATGAGGCTGTAGAGACTCTCCATGACGCCGAGCAGGCGCTTGTTGCCGCAAAGCCTGATGATCATATTGTGGAAGGCTTCCTCGAATTCGAGGAACTGAGTCTGGTCGTTGTTTTTCACGGCCAACTCCGTATTGGCCATCAGTTCGTCCAGCGCGGACAGGTCCGATTCGGTGATGATCGAGGCCACTTTTTTGGTCGCGTTGCTCTCGAGCCACTCGCGCACTTCGAGCAGTTCATGCAAATCCTGGGGAGTCAAATCCGCCACGAAGGCGCCCACTCTGGGGAACACTTGGACCAGACCGTCGTTTTGCAATCTCAAAAGGGCTTCCCGAATGGGAGTGCGGCTTATCTCCATCTGCTTTGAAAGCTTTTCTATGTGGAGCTGGGAGCCCGGCTGTGCCCTGAGGTTGAGAATATCTTCCTTGATCATCGCGTAGGCCCAATCCGTGAGCGCGGCCGGCTTTTCCGGCTTTCCTGCCAGTGGTTCACTCATCACCGTCTTCATCCTTTATCTTCATTACGTATTCCGCGTTAAGCGCATTCGGCGCGCTGTCTCACCACGATGCTACTTTTTAATTCGGCTTTCGTACAGTGCGATATTCTCTTTCGTCACGACCACGCCAGGCGTCACGATACGCTTGGGCACCTTCTTCCCATTGATGTAGTCGAGCAAGGCCTGAACGGCGTCGCCGGCCTGCTTTTGCGGATTCTGGTCCATCGTCACGACCATGCGTCCGTCCATCACCGCCTTCAGCGCGTCATTGTTGGCGTCGAACCCGCTCACCATGATTTTGCCCAGTCGATGAGCCGCGTCCAGCGCCTCAACCGCGCCCAGCGCCATTTCATCGTTCGTGCACAAGACCGCGTCGATCGCGGAATAGGTCTGGGCCAGGTTTTCCATCACCTGAAGCCCCTTGGCGCGCTGGTTGTCGGCGGTCTGCGAAGCGAGGACGTTGATGCCAGGATACTTTTTCAGCACGTCGTTGATCGCCCTCAACCTGTCCGTCGTCGTCTGGGCGCCTGCCGTTCCCTCGAGGATGATCACTTTCCCTTGGCCCTTCAGCTTGCCAGCCATGTACTCGGCCACCATGATCATGGCGTCGTAATTCTCGATCGCGGAGAAGGTCACCGCCTGTCCCCCGTTCGCGTTCGTGTTGGCCAGGGCGACCGGAATCCCGGCGTTGTTGGCGCGCTTTATCACCGGCACTATGCCGTCCGAGTCCACGGG
>Ga0172371_10009836_pt1 | contig 13064 bp, 17 predicted proteins | sample Lak12m_FD_114543 | JGI IMG/M metagenome (GOLD analysis project Ga0172371, IMG submission 114543) | Freshwater microbial communities from Kabuno Bay, South-Kivu, Congo - kab_022012_12m | ecosystem: Environmental > Aquatic > Freshwater > Lake | place: Democratic Republic of the Congo: South-Kivu... | reverse complement strand
TTCAGCCCGCGAGCAATCTCCAGCCGCTGCTCGATGGCAAGTTCCGTCCCGTACTTCTCGTGAAATCGGCTATCGGACGGCGAGAAGAACCAGATTCCGGCGGAGAACTTCAGGTCCAGGTTGAACGACTTCAGGTGCTCGACCAACTGCTCGGGCGTCCTGCGGGCCGCTTGCGGTCGAAGGTCAGGGAAAGGTATGATGACGACTCCTTAGGAGGATTGAAACCTGTGCTCATTCTAGTCACCTCGCCGCCGCTGGCAAGCACCGCGCCTCGCCGGCGTCCTCACGCTCGGGCCTGACAGCCTGCTCCGTGCATCGAAACCGGCCCCTCATTCGAGGGTAGTCGCACGCGTCCAGTTTCCTATATGTCCCCTCGGAATCAGGCCGGGAAATCCGCTAACCTCCCTATTCTCAATTCACTATTCACCATTTCAGAATCTCCCCTATCCCATCCCCCAGGCTATTCCGCGAGCTGTTCTCCGAACTGCTCGGGAAGCAGTTCGGAAGGCTGCCACGCAGGCCATCCGGAGAGGAATCTGGAGAGCTACCTGACCGGCTATTCGGTCAGCTACCCGGAGAGCTATCTGGAGATGAATTCGGCGAGCTGCAGGGAGAGCTCTGGGGAGAGTTGTTCTCCGAGCTGCTCCGCAATTTGTCCGGAGAATCGCTCAGCAGGTAGTTCGGGAAGCAACCTGCCGGGCAATTCGAGGGAGAGTTGGAGGAACTGCTCGGAGAGCTGTCGGGAGAGTCTCTTGCTCGGTGCTTTCCCGAGCTCTACGTCACTGGACGAGGACGACCTTGCGAACAACTCGCGGCTCGTGGCTGGAGGCTTGTGGCCCTTGCCCGGCTTGTGCTTGAGCTTGCGCTTGGGCGGAGAGACTGAGCGGTCACCAGCAGCCGCAAATCGACCAAGCCCTCCTCCACCGCCTCGCGGAGCTGGTCTTCACCCTCCGTGCCCAACAACCTGATGCACGCGCCCAATGTTGAGTCACTTCGTAGCATGTCCGGCGAACGGCAGACGCTGCCCGTACGGCCGCCCCGCATGGTGGAAGGGTCCGGCTACGGGATGCCGCGGAACTGAGTACGCCGCTGGTGACTCGACCGACGGAGCAAGACACTAGGATCGTTGACGAACGCTGAGGGGTTGTTTACGCGCTCCTCGTACACGCGGGCCAGAACGTCGTAGGCATCGGATGTCAAGCTGACGACCCTATCGAAGGCCCACACGCAGTACTCCTGAACGGTACACGGCAGGAACTCACTGGCAATCCGACTGGCCTCGGTCTGACTGACGCCCGTAGCGCTCGGTCCGGGCATAACGGAGGACGGCAATGCGAACGTGTAGATGGCAAGGTGGTACTCCCATAGGACGCTGTCTTCATCGACTTGTGCGTTGGGATACCACATCCGGCATGGCCGATGCGCCGCCAAGTGTCGATACTGCAGCAGTTGGTCCAACCACTCGGCTTGGTCACGAGTTGTGTCAACATGCTTGTCGAGGACGGTGTCGCCCAGTCTTTGCAGGTAGGAATCTCGCACCGACGTCTGGGACGCGCTACGCGACGACCGCATGTCCTCCAGCAAGGTGGTGAATTGCATGCGCCAGATGCTATGCCCCAGCCCAAGAACCAGGCAGGCTTCGCACGCCAGTGAATCAAGGGCACTCGCTAGGCTCGTCGCGAATGCATCGAATACTGCCTGTCGCTCTATCTCGTCCTGACTGCACGACCTGACGATGGCGGCTAGATTCTCTTTGGCGGCTACGTTCTGGCCGAACTGATGCGAGTACGCCTTGCCGAAAACCTCATTCGTCTTTGAGAGGAAGTGCTTCGCCTGTCCGAGCTTGCGGTATGTGGCGATGTTCAGCATTCCCAGTCTCTCATACATCTCGTCGTTCTGGCCATCCTTGAGAAACAGAGGGGCCTTGGCGCTCAACCAAAAATCGGACAGCGCCGCAAAGCGCAAGCTGCCGGGAATGTCCAGGCCCTGGTCTTTGAGGATACGCACCAGCGCGTCCGGTACTCCATCCTTGGCGAGCATGAATGCGTCCGGTGTTGTCATGTTGTGATACCTCCGGTCTGCCGCACTGCTCCTGCGCGCACCTGCCCCACCTCGGGCCAGCCGAGGGACGCAATGTCGACACCTCGCCGGGGTCCGAATGACCGAGCGACCTTGTCTGCATGCCCGGCAGCCTGACATGGCGCGCTCCAGACTGGTCTGCCCTTCTCGTCGCTCAGGTGCAGCCCCGGCCCGCCCTTGGTCACGGCAGCCCGGCGTGGTGCTCTACTACTCCCTGTAGCCTTGAGCAGCAAAGTACCTAAGGACCTCAGCGTACTTGTAGGCAGCACGGAAATCCGACCGCTGGCGCAGACGATCCTCTTCCCGCCTTGCCCACTGGCAGACACGTTGAAGCTCAGCCCGCGTGGCGACGGGCTCGCCTAGGGCTTCAGCGAAACCCCTACCCAAGTAGTCAACGAACATCTGCCCTGCTTCATCCTCTGTGAGAATCCCCAGTGTCTTGGAGGCGGCAGATGCCCACCGTTCGGCATCTTCACCGGCATCCGGTATCCTCCGCGATGCCGCGTCTCGGAGGACGCCCAACAGACGCTGACCCACCACGATTCTAGGAAACCTTGCTTGCCCGGTCAGGAGTTCGTGTGCCTCAACTAGCGCGGGTCCATAGACCTGTCCAGGTAGCAGGTCGTCGGTGGCTAGCCCGAGTTCGAAGGCGCACTGCAGCGGAACCTGCGCGATGAGCGCAGCCGGCACTGTCGCGCCACAGGTCAAGAGAAGACCAAGAGTGTCGCTGAAACGGGCTGGGCGGTTCGCATATGGAACGCTAACGACTACCGAGTCCGCAAAGGCCTGCCAGACTAGCCGCTTGTCCATGCCGACGAACTCACTGCCGACCCGGCTGAGCCCTGCGAGGGCCCTGCCGAGATTGGCTTGCAAGCTCACTACCGGCGTAGCCGCGTGGCGCCATCTCTCATCCCATCCAATGGATTCGTACCCCTCGTCCAGCGGGTTGCCGACGGCCTTGAGTCTATCCGTCATGCCCATGATGTCGAACATGGCAAAGGCTTGCTGCTGCAGAGTGGACGGGTCAGTGCTCGGGCGAGTCAGGTCGGGTGCCCCATGTGCAGACCGACCTAGTTCGCTTCTCTCTCCTGTCATTTGATGCGCTGGTTGTATTCCTCGGCGACACGGACGGCAAAGCTGGCCGGCGTGAGATTCCCGCGCATCGACACACCCACCAACTCAACCGTTAGCCCACCGAGGGCACCGAGCCCGCCAGCAACTGCCAATCCCGGCTGCCCTTCACCGGAGTCATTCACTTTGACAGCTGCCACGGCGAGCAGCGTGAGCCCAACAAGGGCGGTGCCAAATCCTCCCCACGTCAAGCAGTCAGCCGTGCCCTTCCTAGACTCGGCTTTCTCTGCAATGTCGAAGTAGTTGGCTGTCCGGTAGAACTCGGCCTCGGACACAGGCAGACCACCGCGGAATCCCTTCCAAGTCTTCGTCTGTGCGACCGAGACGAGCCCACTCGCGCCACCAAATGCGCCGGGACCGAGCCACGCCGCGCCATAGGTCTGTCCTTCGACCTCCACAGTTAGCACATTCGTTAGACTCTGCCCTCCCGTCAGCGAGACAAGAACCAGCACCAGAATAGCGGGGACGAAATGACGTCGCTTCATGTGAACTACCTCCTTGACAATACGCTTCACCTGACAGCAGCTGCGTCGTACGCCTCGTTGTCTATCAGGAGCTTGAACTCATACAGCATGTACTCGGGCACCTTGCCACTAAGGGACTCAACGATCTCCCTCGACGGTGCCTTGGCGAACACAATCACATCAGTGATGGGCAAGGGATCTAGCAACAGAAAGTCGACTTTGAACACACTTCCATTGCCGAGCTCCACGTACTTGTCACCCATTCGGCCTTCAGTCACATCCGATACCCACGATGCGTCGACTATGGTGAAACCGACCATCTTCTTCAGGTCACGAGATGCATCTCGGCCGTGCGCCATCGAGACTGTGCACGCCACGACCACAACCGCGGAAGCCAGTCTTGCGGGAGACCATCTCATGTAATGCTCCTTCACCTTTGACACACTCGGTCTAACGTGCGACCATTGACGGCGAAATCGCCGCATCTTGCCACGCGACACTGTACATCCGATTCCCGACAAATCAAGCCGCGCAGCGGTTTGACTCAGCCACGGAGACTCATAGAATCAGCGGGACCATGATGCGCATGCAGACGTACGATGTTATTGTGGTTGGGGCCGGGCATGCCGGCGTCGAGGCGGCGCTGGCTGGAATGCCTCAGAGACCGAGGCAGCGCCTGACTGCGTCCTCAACCCGAAGCATGGCATCGGCCGCCATTCTCCCGGCAGGCTCGGCGGGAAAACGCTTGGGGTCGAGCGAACGGACCTGAAAGCAGAGGAACACGGTCTCAACCGCGAGTCCAGTCTGCGCAGGCGGGACACGCACGTTTACCGGGTAATCACGGGCAATGTTCTCGCCTTTGGTGCCGACAACGACGGTCACAACCAGCGGCTGCGTGTTGATCTCGTCAACCGAGAGTACGAGCACCGGACGTTGGCCGGCCTGCTCGCGCCCGACAACCGGGTTCAGGTTGACGAAGTAGATATCCCCGCGCCGGACGGGCATCAGTCCTTCGTCAGGCCGTCAGACTCAGTTGAGGCGAATTCGCGGTCTATTGCCTGCAGCTCGGCTCGGACGTCGCGGTCGCGGGCCATGATGGCAAGCTGCGAGCCCAGCGAGTCGCTCTCCGGCTCCCGATCTGCAGCTACTCGAGCACGGACACGGTGAACCAGATCTTCGAGCAGACGCAACTGGTCTCCAGGCGAAAGCTGGTCGATGAGGGCTTCAAGCTCAGAGACAGTATAGCTGGACATTATGCTCCTTCTATCTCCGCTATCGGTCAGGGCTCACGCAGCTCTTGCAGGCAGCCAAGATAACCGGCGATGGCTTCTTGAGCGTTGGCCACTGCCTCGTCCCACGTCGCACCTTCGGTTATGCACCCGGGAAGCAACGGGACCGTGACTGTGTATCCACCGTCCTCGTTCTTCTCCAAGTCAATCAAGTATCTTGCCTGCATAATTCTATGATACACGGTTCAGCCAGTAAGTCAAAGTGACTGACGGCCTTGACTCAGATTTCCACGCACCCGGAACCAACAAAGGCATGCAGGAAGCACGTGACACGGTTGTGGTCAAGAACGGGCATGCCGGCGTCGAGGCGGCGCTGGCCGCGGTCTGAAGCAGGGCCGGTCGGAGCCGGGGGCGGGGAACCCGCCCGCGGATACTATGCTGGGGGATGCGCCTTGAGATAAGCTTCGACTTCGGCAACGAACCCTTCGGCCTTTGCCAGAATCGAGGCAGCAGCATCACGGGTGGCGTCTCTGACCGGCTGGTAGTCGGAGACGAGCCGGGCATCAAAGGCATCGTGGAACGCCATCGAAGACTCTTTCGGGAAAATGCCATTGCGCATGAACTCAGCGTCATAGGCGCCGATGACGCCAGTATGCTTGGACGGTGTCTTGCCGATGGTCTGGAGCAGCGCCAGCGCCGCATAGAACATCGCATAGTAGCTTCGGTTGATGACGGCTTGGGGCGTCCGTTGGCCATCAAGCAGAAACCGGGCGTCTGACAGCGCGGCGCGTGCCTGTTCCATCCGATGCCTCACCAACTCCGCAACGAACTCCGGCTTCATATCGCAACTCCTTCTTTCTCCACGGCCAGTGCGAGAAGCGAGGAGCTTAGCGGGCCTTCCTGCCACTCCGCGCGCGAAACAGTAACCGGAACTACGATGATTCCCTGTTCAATTCCGGCCTCCCACGCGCAGAGTCGAACGTAATCCTCGGCCTTGGCGTCAACCGCACCGTCAAGCACTACAAGAACGTCCATGTCCGAATCCGCGTCCGCGTCACCGCGGGCGCGCGAACCGAACAGCACCAGCCTGCTCAGAGGGAGCCGCGCCTGCAGCTTGGACTTGAGCTGGTTCAGAATACCGGTCTCTTGGGCAGTCATTGACCTGTCAATGATACACCGGACGTCGGACAAGTCAAAGCGGCCGACGGCTTTGACTCAGATTCCCACGCACCTGGAGCCAGCAAAGGCAGCAGGAAGCACATGTTATGGTTATAGTCAGGAACGGGCCCGCCGGCTCTGAGAAACGCTGGCTGCGAATGTCTGCGCACAAGAGAAGCGGGGCGCGAGGCCCGCTTTGCCCATAAGGAGGTGAGTGAATCCTAGTTGAGTGTCCGCTGGCGGCGGAAGTCGAGTCGCGGAGTGGGCCCGTCGTCGGTCTCGAAGCTCGAACCCGGGAACAAATCGAGGTGGACGACCGCGTTCTTGAACACCAGCGCCGAGCCGGAGGCGTTCGCCGCTGACAGGCGTTGCAGCTTGCCAGCCCCGACCGTAGGCTGACCCGTGACCCGGGCTCGCGATGCTCCGCGGACGAACTGCTCCACCTGCTTCTTGCTCAGACGGCCGTGTGACGGACTCTGCATGGCGTCAATCACGTACGACCTGAGGAGCTTGGGCCACATCTTCCGGAACAGTGCGGGCGAGCCGAACAGGTCGACGCACACGATCCGGTTGCCAACCGCAACCACGACGCCGAGTGCGCCGGGGAAAAGTCTCGGCAGGTCATCGAGCTTGTCGATGTAGGGTCGCGCTTGTTCCTGAGCGTCCTTGTCTTCATAGACTTTGGCGAATGCCTGGCTTGGGGTCGCAACCCCAAGCTGGGCGTGGGCGGCGTCCACCTCGGCCCAGACTGCTTCCTGGCTGCCGGTCTGGGAGGCTCTGCTCCGAACCTTGCCGGACGCCATGTATCCCTTGGTGCCGAAGCTCATCGTCGCGCCGGTCCAGCGGCCGTGCTCGGTGCAGAAAACCGGCACGTCGAGCCAGCCCGAGCCGGGCGGCAGCAGCACGTCGTCCTGGAGCATCCGGTCCTGTTTCGCGCCGGAGACGATCTCCCCCGCCATGCCGAAGACGTAGGACTTGCCCGCATTCCTGATACGCACGGTATTGACCTCACCGCCGTCTTTCTCCTCGACCTCGACCTGGCCTGAACGGATGGCATCGTCGAGCAACGCGTAGGTCGAGTAGGCAGAGACCTTGGCGAGCAACGGAAACAGCGTCAGGTTCTCGTAGTTCGATGGACTGCCGACCGAGACCCGCGACAGCAGCTTCGTCGCCGACGATGCTTTAGGCGGCTGGGCGGCGGCCATGGTAGCGACCACCGCGATGGCGGCCGCGACGCGTGAAATGGTCCTCATCTGTAGCTCCTAGTGCAGACTGAAGTTGAATGTCATCACTACCTCGCTGACCTGCACGGGCCGGTCACGCTGGTAGCCGGGGCTGAAGGTGCATCCGTATGCGGCGTCAACCGCAGCCTGGTCGAGCAGAACGCTGCCCGAGGTCGCATGTACCTGGGCACGGGCCACGCTGCCGAGGGTGTCGACCACCATCGAAACCACAACCTTGCCTTCGATCCCGGCAGCGCGAGCCATCTCCGGGTAGACGGGTGTGACACTGGTGAGCAGCCGGGGCTTGCGCTCGACCTTCCAGAACTTCACGTCATCAAGGACCGGCGCTGTGATGTCCGGCTTCAGTTCGTTGAAGTCGGTGTTCCGGCCGATAGTGGTCACTTCCGGGTTGTCGCTCGCGACCGGGACTCCGCGGCGAACCGGTTCCGGCGGCTTCGGCGGGACGTACACCAGCGGACCGGGGTCGACAATCATGAGATCAGACACGACCGGCCTGCGCAGACGGTACGGCTCGACGCCAGGCTGAGGCGCAAACAAGAATGCCACGGTTACAGACGCCAGCGCCACGACGCCGGCTAGTCGAATATCACGGCCGTATTCACGGTCGTGGTCGAACGCATCAATCATGGTCTTCATATTGACCTCCTGCATTGATACTTACCCTTGGTTCCGTTGCGGCATTCCAGACGAAGAAGTATCCGTTAGCCGGGGATCGCGGAGGTCTGCCAGTTGTGGGTCGGAGATTCTGGAACCAGGGTCCGGAGCCGTTATGGAGGTCACAAGTCTCCGTCCTAGCGAAGCTTGGCGGTTGTCGGCCGGATCCCCGAACTCGGCGGGGACTACTCTCGGGTCTTGTCTTTCGGAGACTTTCCTGGTTGGCTATCTTGCGGCGTGTCTGAGTTCCCGTCTTCCTGTCGTGGCGGCTGCTTGTCAGGCCGATTGCCTTCCGGCTTGTCGGTTGGGCCACCGTCACGCTTGTCCGGCTGCCGGTCGGGTTGCTTGACTTCCGGCCCGTCCGAGTCATCGTCCGGCTGCCCGTCCGGTTGTCTGACACTCGGCCGGTCGGAGTCGTCATCTGGCTGCCGGCTAGGTTGCCTGACACTCGGATCGTCAGAGTCGTCGTCCGGCTGCCGGTTTGGTTGCCTGACACTCGGCTCATCAGAGTCATCGTCTGACCGGTCGGGCTGCCTGACTTTGGGCTTGTCGGAATCGCCCTGCGATTGCCTGTCGGACTGCTGGCCTCTTGGCTTGTCCTGCCGCGTGTCCGGATTCGCTTTGTCCGCTGTCGGTTTCTCTCTCTTCACCGACCTGGCTGGCTTCTTCTGGATGTGGAACGGGTACTCGAACGAACTGGCGACGCGCCGGTTGTTCTTCACCGCGGCCTTGAACCGGGACTGGAGCATCTGGCGTACGGCGAGACTGTCGAGCCTGGCCGAACCTGAGCTGCGGCTGACGAACGCATTAACCACGCGACCGGTGCTGTCGGTCCTGACGCTCAACAGCACGGTGCCGGTATCGGGCGCAGCCGCATACGCCGGCGGCGATCCGACAAGCGTCGGTCCGGATACGATACGGCCGTTTCCCTTGTCTGAGGAAACGCCGACGCGTTCTCGGCCGGAAGATGGTGCCGCAGTCGGTTCTTCCCGATGAAGCTCGGCAGCGACCTCCGTCTCGGGTCCAACCCCGCGTACGGATGGCGCGGCAGAAGGTCTTGAGGTAGATGCAGTACCCGTGGCGCCGGCGCCTCTGGCCGCGAATCCGACTCTGGTCTTCTCAGCGTCTCGGACTGCTGTTGCCTGAGCCTGCGCAAGCTCGTCGGACATTCCCTCGACCCTGTCCAGTGCCCCGCCCGCAGTCTTCTTGCCCTTCTCGCTCTCCGCAGACAGCCCGACAGCCGGCTTTGCAGCAACCGGGGCCTCGGAGATAGTTTTCGGCCCGGGAATGGCCCTGCCGGTCGTACCGGGACGCTGCAGCAGCGTCCGCCACCCGGCAAGAACCACTACCAGCACGACCACGAATCCCGCCGCAGCCGCCGCCAGCTTGGGCCACACGAACATGGGCCGGTACCGTGGCTCGGGCACGCGCTTCCGTTCACGGAGGCCCCGCCAGACCCGAGTTCGCTGCCAGTCCCAGTAGTCCTCAGCGAGTCTCGGATGCTCGACGCTCTTGGCCAGCCGGTTCAGTTCCAGAATGTGGTCGAGCTCGCGCCGGCAGTCGGCGCACGTCTCGATGTGGCGAACGATCTGGTCAGCTCGCGCCTGGTCGAGCTCATTGTCGGCGTACGCGCCAAGCAGCTCACGAATCCGACCGCACTTCTGTTTCATGTCGCCGGCATGTACTCCCGCAGAAGCTCACGCAGTTTCTCGCGCGCCCGGTTCAACCGCGACATCACGGTACCGACCGGTATGCTAAGCGCCTGGCCGATCTCATCATAGCTCATCTCTTCGTTCACCCGCAGCACGAAAACGGCCCGCTGGTCCGGCGGCAGCTTGGTAAGCGCCTGGTCCAGGTCTCGCCGCAGACCGGAGTCCGAGGACTGCGGCCGGGGGTCGGCTATGTCGGCCGACTCATCATCACCGTCCGCCATCGGCAGGGGGACGAAGCGGAACTTCTTACCCCTTTTCAAGTGGTTGAAGCAGAGGTTCACGGCAATCCGGCGTATCCACGTATAGAACTGGTACTGCTCGTCAAACCGCGCAATCGCCCGATAGGCCCGGATGAAGGTCTCCTGGGAAAGGTCATCGGCATCCGCGTGGTTCCGCGTGAGCGAATAGGTGACTTTGTACACACTCGCCGCATATCGTTTCATCAGTTCGTCAAAAGCCTCGGTGTCACCCGATTGGACGCGGTGAATAAGCTCAACGTCGCTCGCCCGCGCCTCGGGCTCACCCATTCAATCTACCGTTGTCGGACGGGGAGTATTCCGGAGGATTATCCGAACCTGCGGCCCTGGAACTTGCCACCTTTGACCAGACCTTCATAGTGTCGCATTACCAGGTGAGCTTCAATCTGCTGCAGGGTGTCGAGTGCGACGCCGACGACGATCATCAGCGTGGTGCCGCCGAAGTAGAACGGCACGCGGAGCGCGTTCATGAAGAACGAAGGCAGGAGCGCAATCATCACCAGCGTAACCGCACCGGGCAGGGTGATGAGACTGAGGCTGCGGTCGATATGCTCGGCCGTCTTCTGGCCGGCCTGCTTGCCCGGGACCGCGCCCCCGTACTTCTTCAGATTGTCGGCAATATCGCGCGCGTTGAACACGACCGACGTGTAGAAGTAGGTGAAGAAGACAATCAGCGCCGCATAGAGCAGGTCATACAGCCACCCGCCGGGGTTCAGGATCTGCTGCAGCGACATCAGCCACGGGGTCTTGAGGAACTGAGCGAATGTCGACGGGAACACGACCAGCGATTGCGCGAAGATTATCGGGATAACGCCTGCGGTCCAGACTCTGATCGGCAGGTGGGTCCGGTGCTCGCGGTACATCTGCCGTCCCACAACCCGGCCCTGATAGACGACCGGAATCTTGAGCACCGCCATCGTCAGCAGGACTACCCCGGCGTAGACCGCGAAGATGACCGCAGCCAGAATGACGAGCGCCAGCCAGGACAACTCGCCGGCGCGCACCATTGCGATGGTCCGGCCGATGTCCTGCGGCGTGCTGTCCAGACAGCCGACGAAGATGAGGAATGAAATGCCGTTGCCGATGCCCCGGTCGGTAATCTGCTCGCCCAGCCACATGGCGAGTATGGTGCCGGCCGTGAGCGTAATGATGGTCAACAGCCGGAAGAAGAAACCGGACGACGTCACGATCGGCCCGAACTGAGTCGCCGGCTGGTTCTCGAGATAGATGGCGATGGTCGACGATTGGATGATGGCCAGCGCCACCGTTGCGTAGCGGGTGTACTGGTTGACCTTCTTGCGGCCCTCTTCCTCGCGCTGAAGTCTCTCCAGGTAGGGGAAGACTGAACCGAGCAACTGGAACACGATCGACGCCGAGATGTAGGGCATGATCCCGAGCGCGAAAATCGAAGCCCGGGAGAGCGCGCCGCCGACGAAGATGTCGTAGAGACCGAAGACCGTACCCCGCATCTGTCCGAGCATGTAGGCGAGGGCGTGAGCGTTGATGCCCGGCGTCGGGATATGCCCGCCGAGACGGTAAACCACGACCATTGCCAGTGTGAAGATTATCTTCCGGCGCAGGTCCGGAATCTTGAAGATGCTGCCGACCGAACCGGTCAACTTGCGACCTCGGCCTTGCCCCCGGCCTTCTCGATCTTCTCGCGTGCCGACTTCGAGAAGGCATGGGCCGTGACCGATAGTGCCTGGGCGACCTCGCCGCCGCCGAGGACTTTCACCAACTCACGCTTGCCGACAAGTCCCTTCTCCCGCATCAACTCGATCGTCACCACCGAAACCTCAAGCTCCGCGAGGTCGGTCAGGTTGACCGGAGCGTACTCCTTACGGGTGGGATTGACGAAGCCGCGCTTGGGAATCCGGCGATAGAAAGGCATCTGGCCGCCCTCGAACCGGGCATCATGCCTCGGTGCCGAGTGCTGCCCGGCACCCGTGTGCCCCCGCCCCGAGGTTTTGCCGTGGCCGGAACCGGGGCCGCGTCCGATCCGCTTCCGGCGTTTGGTGGCACCGGGCTCGGGCTTCAAACCACCAAGTTTCACAGCTCCTCCACCTTGAGAAGGTGCTTGACCTGAAATATCATGCCCCGGATGACCGGTGTGTCGTCGTGGACTCGTGTCGCCCCGATCCGGCGCAGGCCGAGCGCGCGCGCCGTCCGCTTCAACGTCTGCTTCTGATCAATCAGGCTCTTAGCCAGCGTGACTTTCAACTGCTTCATTCTCTGCCTGTTTCCTGGCCAGGTGACTGACCGGTTTGTTCCTTGCCGCCGCCACCTGTTCAATTGTCCGCAGCTGCCGGAGCGCCTCGATCGCGGCGCGGGCAGTGTTGTAGGAATTACGCGAGCCGAGCGACTTCGAGAGTCCGTCGGTGAGTCCGGCTGCCTCGAGCACAGCCCGGACCTGCGGGCAGGCGATGAGCCCGGTGCCGCGGGCCGCCGGTTTCACCAGCACGTAGCTGGCTCCATACTTGCCCTTGGTCTCATGCGGAATCGTATGGCCGGCGATCGAGACTCTGGTCATGTCCTTGCGCGCCCGCGTCGTTGCTTTGCGCACGGCGACCGCAACCTCCGCCGCCTTGCCATGGCCCAGCCCGACCATGCCCTTGCCGTCGCCGACTACGACCGACGCCGACAGCCTCATCCGCTTGCCGCCCTTCATCACCTTCGACACGCGCTTGATGTTGATGACGCGCTCAATCAGCTCCGGTTCCAGCGCTGCGCCCCGTCCTTGTTGGTGCATCAAAACTCCAGACCTCCTTCGCGCGCGCCCTCGGCGACGGCCTTGACGCGGCCATGATAGCGATAGCCTGCCCGGTCGAAAACGACCTGCTTGAAGCCGAGTTCCTTGGATTTCCCGGCAATCAGCTTGCCGACTTCCTTGGCCGCCTCAATCCGCTTGAGCTTCTTCTCCCGGACCGCGTCGACCTGCGACGAAATCCCGGTCAGCACTCGGTTCCGGCTGTCATCAACCAGCATCGCGTAGATGTAGCGGTTGCTCCGTTTGATGCACAATCGGGGGCGTTCGGTTGTTCCGGCAATCCGCCGCCGGATGCTCAGGTGCCTGCGCTTACGCGTGTCGCGAATCATTCCGTGAATAGTAGTGAGAAACGCTCGTAAGTCAAGACTA
>Ga0172371_10009835_pt1 | contig 13064 bp, 14 predicted proteins | sample Lak12m_FD_114543 | JGI IMG/M metagenome (GOLD analysis project Ga0172371, IMG submission 114543) | Freshwater microbial communities from Kabuno Bay, South-Kivu, Congo - kab_022012_12m | ecosystem: Environmental > Aquatic > Freshwater > Lake | place: Democratic Republic of the Congo: South-Kivu... | reverse complement strand
CTGGTGTGACTGGTGAGGATGGTTGTTATGCTGGTGAAGATTGTCAGTCTGGTTATTGTGATAATTATAATGGTTTTTGTTCTGCTGGTGTGACTGGTGAGGATGGTTGTTATTATGGTGAAGATTGTCAGTCTGGTTATTGTGATAATTATAATGGTTTTTGTTCTGCTGGTACTCTTGGTTCTGGGTGCTATTATGACTCCGATTGCATATCGAATAGTTGTAATGATGATTACATTTGTGACTAAAAAAGATTTTTTTGAAAAGTTTCTTTTATAAAGTCCTTGGTGTATTTTTTATCATGCAGGAAAAGGAAAAATCAAAGAAAAGGATTGTTGGGACTGTTAAAAAGAGTAAATTAACAAATAAAGGTTCTGTTGATTCAAAAGATAAAGTTTCGCCAAAAAGTCCAAAGTTATTTCTTGTAGTTTTTAGTCTTGTTCTATTAAGTATATTATTATTTTTGATTCAAGGAGATTCTTTTTTGTTTTATGTTGTTGCTAGTATCACCTTTCTTGTAATTATTCCTAACATTTTTTGGCTTAAGCAAAGTTTTGCTCAACCTTTTATTTTCCCGTATATTTTGACCATGGTTAAAACAAAAAAATTCATTAATTTTATTCATGCTGTAGTGCATTATGCGTGGATTTTAGAAAAAATTTCTTTTTTAGGATTATTTTTAGGTTTTGGTTTAACTTATGTTGATTATTGGAAAGCAAGAAAGTTAGGTGGTTGGAAAAGAATTGCTCTTCTTTTAATTTTTTCAATTTTTTATACAATATTTTTCTGGGGTTTTTTCACAGTTCTGCCTCTTTTTAGTACTCCTGCATTAGCTCCGCTATATTTTGTGAGTTTGTTTAGTTTTATTATTCTTGGTTTTGGGGGTTTTTCTCTTGCTATTTTGTTAGGGTATGGTTTTATTGCAATTCAATCTTTTTTCATTAGTAAACAGATCTGTCCTTCTGTTGCTCCTGTAATTCCGGGGGTTCCTGTTCCGGGTTTTGGGGTTGTTGTTCCTTTTATTGCTTGGATTTCTTTTGGAATGATTTTAGTAATTCATGAAGGGTGTCATGGAATAATGATGTCTTATTTCAAGAAAAAAATACACTCTGTAGGCCTATTAATGGCAGGATTATTTCCGATGGGTGCTTTTGTGGAGCAGGATGATAAAGAATTTGATAACTCGGATGATAATAAGATTCTTTTAATGTTAAGTGCTGGCCCCTCATCAAACTTAGCTACAATGATTTTTGCAGTAATATTTTTGATTTTGTTTAGTTTTGCACTAACCCCTTTTGCTCCTGGATTAAATGCTGAACTCCAAAAAACGTATGATGGGGTGGGGGTAAAAACAGTTCAAGAAAAAATATCTTATTGTGGGGTGGATTATAATGCTCCTGCTAAAGGAAATTTTTTGGTTGGAGATAAAGTGTTGCAAGCAAATGGATTAGATGTGAATAATGCTTATGGGGTAAAGCAAGCAATATTGTTTTCAGGCGCTAGTGGGATTGATGTTAATTTCTTAGTTGAAAGAAATGATTCAAATGTATTTTTGAGTATGAAACCTGTAAATTATCCTGATTTGAATCTTTACTTAATTGGAGTAGAGTTTGAAGCAATAAAAACAGGGTATGAACCTCCATTATTAACAATGATATTTATTCAACTACTTTCTTCATTTAACACTATAATGTCCTTCTTTGTTTTGTTAAGTTTTGCGGTGGGGACATTTAACTTCTTGCCTTCTGATCCTCTTGATGGGGGAAAAATGGCTAAAATAATTCTAGAACCTTACGCTAGCTTTATGAAACTAAAAAGTAAAGAAGATACAAGAAAATTTATTGGAAGATTGTTTGTGTGGTTATTTGTTCTTGCGTTACTAATAAATCTAATACCTTATATTACTATGATTTTTTGATTAAACTGGTATTTTTTAAGATTGTTAATTTTTTGATAATTGTCTAAAAAAACAGATACTTGCCGTGAGATAGGCTCACCAGGACTTGCTATCACGGTAAGATACGAACGTAGTTTTTCATATATTTAAGGCTATTTGTGGGAGTCTCGCTTCCTCTAATTTGCCAAAAGATTAGGTTTTTTAACGGTTTTAACCTATTTTAATCTTATTATTACGTGGTGAAAAAATGGGGGTAAATCTTTCTGAGTTAGTCGAAAAAGAAGAGATTACTCTTGATTCATTATCCGGAAAAAAACTCGGAATTGATTCTTATAATATGCTTTATCAATTTCTCGCAAGTATTAGGGGGCCTGATGGGTTGCCTCTTGCGGATATTCAGGGGAATGTGACTTCTCATTTAACTGGATTATTTTATCGTACCCTAAATTTAATGGATTTGGGAATAAAACCTGTTTTTGTTTTTGATGGAAAACCTTCTATTCTCAAAGCCCAAACTTTAAGAAAAAGAAACGAAGTACGTACTGATGCAGCAACTAAATCCGCTGAAGCATTAAAAGAAGGAAATTTGGAAGATGCTCAAAAGTTTGGTTCTCGTTCGATAAGAATGACTAAAGAAATGGTGAATGAAGCTAAAGAATTTCTTAATTATCTTGGAGTTCCTGTGATTGAGGCAGAGAGTGAAGGAGAAGCACAAGCTAGCGTGATGTGTGCAAAAAAACAAATTGATGGGGTTGTTTCGCAAGATTTTGATTGTCTTTTGTTTGGAGCACCAAATCTTTATCGATATATTGGTTTTTCAGGAAAAAGAAAAGTTGCAGGAAAAAACTTTTTTGTAGAAATAAAACCAGAACACATAAACTCGGAAAGTGTTTTATCAAAACTTTCTATTGATAGAAAAAAACTGATTTGGTTAGGGATTTTAGTGGGTACTGATTTTAATGAAAAGTTTCCAAAAGTTGGACCAAAAACTGCATTAAAACTTGTTCAAAAATTTAATTCATTTGAAGAAATAATTTCTGAAACAAAATATGAACCTGAATTTGATTATAAAGAAATAGAATCATTATTTCTAAATCCGCCAAGCAAAGAAGTTTCTGAAAAAGAACTTGAACAAAGAACGCCTGATAGAGAAAAGATAATAGAATTCTTAGTAGAAAAACATGACTTTTCAAGAGAAAGAGTAGAAAAAACTCTTGGGGATTTCTTGAAAAAAAGAGAAGAAAAAGAAAAACAAAAATCTATTAGTCAGTGGTTTGGGTAAAGCTCGTCCTCAGCGTTTTATTATATGGGCGGCGTATAATTGTTCGGAGTTTGCCTAATCAAAAACAAGTATTAAAAAGCGGAATGTGCTTTGATTATTGTGGTGGTTGTATTGAAAGTAATTGCTTTGTTCGCATTATTAATTTTAGTTTTGTTTGGGTGTACAACTGTTAATCCGCCTGTTGGATTAATGAGTTTTAAACAGTTGGATGATTCAAAAGCAACCGCTGAGGGTTTAAATGAGTTGGTTCTTGCAAACAATAGTTTTGCAGTTGACTATTATAATAAATTGGATTCAAATCCAGAGAATGATGGGAAAAATATTTTCTTTTCGCCGTTTAGTATTTCAACAGCTCTTGCAATGACTTATGAAGGGGCTGATGGTAAAACTGCTGAAGAAATGCGTAAAGTGTTTTATTTTCCGCAAGATGACACAGTAAGACAATCTTCTTTTGCTAAATTATACAATTCATTGAATGAAAGTTCTTCAAAGGGAAATTATAGTCTAAATATAGCCAATGCTTTGTGGAATGAAAAAACGTATTCCTTCAAGCAAAGTTTTTACAACACTATTGACAATTATTATTATGGTAAATCAACCCCAGTAGATTTTCTTAATGCTCCTGAAGAACAAAGACAATTAATAAATAAGTGGGTTGAAGATCAAACAAACAAGAGAATTGTTGGTTTGTTGCCTGAAAATTCAATTAAGGACATAACCGTACTAGTATTAACTAACGCTATTTATTTCAAAGGTGACTGGGCAAGTAAATTCAAATCAGAAAATACTAAAGATGCTGATTTTTTTGTTTCTGGAGAAAAAAAGATTACAACAAAAATAATGCAACAAAAAGAAGAATTTAATTATCTTGATGATGGGGTTTTTGAGTACTTGGAATTACCTTACAAAGGGGAAGACATGTCAATGATTGTATTGCTTCCTAAAGGAATTCAAACTGATTGTGGTGAAAACCCAGACTGTGATCCAAATAACTACAAGCCAGTGTATAATTTTACTATCCCTTCAGTAAATATGCTTTCTCAAGTAAAGTCAAAGATGAATAAAAGAGAATTAATGGTGTTTTTGCCAAAATTCAAGTTTGAGTCAGAATATAAATTAAAGAAAGATTTGCAAGAAATGGGCCTGTTGGAAGCCTTTGAAAATACGGCAAATTTTTCAAAAATGGATGCTGCAAATTATGTTAAAATAGATCAAGTTTATCATAAAGCCTTTGTTGAAGTGAATGAAGAAGGAACCGAAGCTGCAGCAGCAACTGCGGTAGTTATGGTAACTAAGTCAGCAATGCCAATGACATTCAACGCAAACCATCCATTCGCATTCTATATTCAGGATAATAAAACAGGCGAAATATTATTCCTTGGGAAAGTAGTTGATCCAACACTAACCAAATGAATATTAAAAAGTATAGTTCTTGTTTGGGTAAAATAGCCCAACAAGACCTACATTGAGTTCATCTAATTTTATTCTAAAATGCTTATGATAAAGCACCTATTTTTTAGTATTGTTTAAACCGCTCAAATAGCCGTTCTTCGCTCAAAGCTGTCTACCAGGTAGTTTCTTATTACGCTACCACTCAGCGTAATAAAATTAAAAAGTTCAAATTTTCTATTTTTTCTTAAAATGAATTAACTATGTTCGGCATTTTACTTAAGGAATATTTAAAAGTAGATTAATTGAACTATATTTCAAGAAAATCTTTGTTTGGTATGGTTGGTTTGTGGTTTCGATGGAAAATGCTTTAATTGTGTTTCAAAGTAAGAAAATTAGGCGGACTTGGTTTAATGGGGAGTGGTGGTTTTCGGTAGTTGATATTATTGAGGATTTAACTGATAGCAATAGATCTAGGAAGTATTGGTCTGATTTAAAGGTTAAGTTGATTGGGGAAGGGTTTGAAGTGTCCGAAAAAATCGGACAGTTGAAATTAACTGCAGAAGATGGAAAATCAAGGCTTACTGATTGTGTAACAACAAAAAATGCTTTTAGATTAATTCAATCTATTTCTTCTCCAAAAGCAGAACCATTCAAACAATGGTTAGCAAAAGTAGGTTATGAGCGAGTTGAAGAAATACAAGACCCTGAACTTGCTCAAAAGAGGATGAAAGAGTTGTACAAAGCAAAGGGTTATTCTAATGATTGGATTGAAAAAAGGTCTAGGGGCATAGCAATTAGGGATGAATTGACTGATGAATGGAAGAAAAGAGATGTAAAAACAGAACTTGAATATGCTATTCTTACTTCTCAAATAAGCAAAGAAACATTCGGAATGACTCCGAGTGAGTACAAAAAATTCAAGAACCTGAAAAAGGAGAATTTGCGCGATCACATGAATGATTTAGAATTAATTTTTTCAATGCTTGGAGAAAGAGTAACGACTGAAATCACAAAAAACAAAAATGCAAACGGATTTATTGAATGTGGTCAAGCTGCTAAAGAAGGCGGAAGTGTGGCGGGAAGTGCTAGAAAAGATGCGGAGAAAAAAATAGGAAAACCAATATCAACAAAAGAAAATTTTAAGCAAATAATTGAAAAGAAGAAAAAACACCAAGAAATATCTGCGCTTGAAAAGTAATAACTTTATAAAAATTCAACATGGCTCTGTTAGACAGGTTAAATTAACGTTAGCTCGTCCTCAGTTTAATTTTTTCCTAAAATTTATCTTATTTATCTAATATTATTTTCATTAATTCTTTTCCAATCTTTTTCGAGTCATGTCTTGCGATATCTTTGTTTGTGGTAAAGTCAGCTCCAATAAATTTTGTCTTGTTTTTTTCTTTTTTTGGATTAAAAATTACTTGCTCTGCTCCTTCTGTTTTATATTTTAAAAGTAAATCTTGAGGAATTTTTTTATTATTGTACAAAACAAAATTCATTTGTCCTCCGCAGTATTTTTCAATTTCGTGCAAGTGTGCATGTACATCAAAATTGTTTGTTTCACCATTTTTTGTCATGATGTTGCAAATGTATACTTTTTTTGCTCTTGAGTATTTTAGATACTCTGCAATTCCATCAATTATGATGTTTGCAATGATGCTTGTGAATAAATCCCCAGGTCCTATTATAATTACCTCAGCATTTTTTATTGCTTTGAGAGCTTCTGGATTTGCGTTAATGTAAGTATTTGTTGTAAGATTAATTATTTTCTTATTTGAGTTGTGTCTTGGTAAATCGATTACACTTTCTCCAATAATTTTTTCTCCATCTTCAAGAGTTGCAACTAGGTGTGCATTTTCTAATGTTACAGGGATAATGTTTCCATAAACTTTTAGTATTTTGTGTGCTTCTTTGATTGCTTTTTCTTCACTTCCAAGAATTTGGGTCAGGGCTGTTAGAAATAAGTTTCCAAAGCTTTGTTCATTTAGGGTTCCATTACTTTCGAATCTGTGTTGGAATAATTGTTTTACAATTTCTGTTTCATCAGATAATGCAACTAAACATCTTCTAATGTCGCCAGGGGGTAGTATTCCAAATTCATCTCTTAGTGCTCCACTGTTTCCTCCTGAATCAGTCATTGCTACAATCGCGGTAATGTTTATTAGTCCATTTTTTGCATAAGGTTTTAGTCCTTTGAGAACGGCATAGCTTCCACTACCACCACCAATTACTACAATATTTTTTGGTTTAACTTTTGGCATAATATTAATTTTATTTTGATAGATAAAGTAGTTTAGGTACAATATTGTATAATTGTATTTCTTATTAGGTCCTGAGATTAATGTTTATTATTATAATTTATTTTTTCAACAATTTTTATTAATTCTTTCAAATCAGTTATAGTATAATCAGGAGTATAATCAAGTAGATTTCTCTTATCTTCATTTAAGTTTGTTTTTGTGTTATCTACCCAAACCGTTGTGAAACCCATATTTTTTGCAGCCATTAGATTTCGCTTAGCATCATCAACAAAAATGCCTGGTTTTTCTTTACTAATATTCAAAATGTATTTATAAAAATCTTCATCAGGTTTTTTCTTTTTAATATAACAACTAAAAAATATTTTTTTGAAATATTTATTTACATCTAAATGTTTTACTTGCAAATCACAAAAAGTGGGTATGTTATTTGAGGCAACATATAAATTATTTTTTCCTTTTGACCATTCTAAAAATTCTTTTGTTCCTTTGTGAAAAACAACCTCTTTAATTGCTTTTTTTATAGTTCCTTTTGGAAAACCTTCTTGAAATTCTTCAAAAGAAATTTCACCTAGTCGAGCTTTTGAATATCTTTCATTAATTTGGTCATAATTTAATTTGTCTTTTACTAAATTAACAATAACTGTGTGAATAAATTGTCCATTGTGTGTGATTACTCCTTCAAAATCTAAAAATATTGGAACTTTCATGTAATCAACCTAATTAAAATATTGAAATAATAAATGCGACAAGACTTGTGACCATTCCTTTTTTACAAAAACTTTGGCTTTTTGAATAATTATTTTTATTTAATTGAATGGTTGCTTTTACAAAAAAGAATGTGCCTATAATTAAAACTATTAAATAAAAATAATTTAATTTGTAAATAAAAAATGCACTAAAACCAAAAATTATTGATAACAAATGTGAAGAAATAATGTTTAATTTAGCAATTCTTTTAGAAAGCAAGGGGAGGGTTCTTTTTGTCCCTTTATCTTTTTTAATATCTTCAAAATCTTTAGTAACTTCTCTAGCAATATTTGCAAAGAATGCACTAAAGAAAAAGAACCAAATAATATTTGGGATAAATCCGCTTGAAATTGCTCCAAAAACAAAAGTAATGGCTGTTCCTAAAGCAACAACATAATTTCCTAAATACTTGATCCTAGTCATTGAGCTTGCATAAATAAAAAGTAAGATTCCCATTATTATTGCAACATAAAACGCGGTTTGATTAATTAAATATACAAGTAAAAAACCGGTTCCAAATAATATTAATGAAAAAACAAGGGCTTGATTTCTTGTTACTCTTTTGCTTGGAATAACTTTTTTTGGATTAATTTTTGCATCAATTTTATAATCAAAAAAATCATTAATTGTTTGTCCTGCTCCACAAATAAAAAAAGTTGAGAAAAAAGCAAACAAAATATTAATGTTTAATGGTCCTCGTGCAACAAAATAACCAACTAAAACAGCAACTCCAGCAATTATACAATTAGCTGGTCTCATTAGTTCGATGAATGAAAAAATTTTTCCTTTCTTTTTATTTTTCATAAAGATATAATAGAATTTTAGTTATTAATAAAATAGTGGTTGGATAAAACCAACCAAAAAATGAATAAGATTTCTCTGAAAAGTGCGCTTATTTTATGCTGCAGCTGACACTTTTCTTTTCTTCTTTTTCAATCTGAATCTACTAGAACCGCACTTTCTACAAGGTCTAGGTTTTCCAGCAGAAGAACGGTTAGTCGCGTTACATCGCTGACATACGTAAACATTAGTAAATCTTCTTGCAACTGCTTCTGGAATATCTGCCATAATCGCTCACCAATAATAAAAATTATAAGACAAACCTTTATAAATCATTTCAGGCGCAATTTTTCTAATAGCAAAACCAAAGTAAGCAAAGCTAATACTTGGTGAAACAATACTGCCCCCGTAGTGCAGTGGTCAAGCACATGAGCCTTTCACTCTGCCCTTTTTCTTTTACAAAAAGAAAAAGTGCAAGTTGCCCAAAAAGAAAAATTTTTGAGGATAACAAAGAGATGCTAGCTTGTAACCCGGGTTCGAATCCCGGCGGGGGTATAAGTCTAATCAGTTCTAATCCCCACAATCCTAACAAGTATGTTGTGGTTGATAGTTGTTTTAAACATATTTTTCAAACTATTTTTAATAAAAATTTGTTATTAAATATAATTGGGCATTAATTACCCAATGGATAAAAAATGCTGGTAAAAAGCTGTTTGATTTAATTGCTATTTGTCCAAGTAATATAGCTGCAAAAAATGAGGCTAATACTTCTATGTTTGGTTTTCCTAAATGAAATAATGCAAAAGGTATTGCGTGAACTGGTAACGCAGCATTTCCTATTTTTTTATATAACCCAAAAAGAATAAACCCTCTAAAAAAAAGTTCCCAAAAAGATATTATAAAACCCATATTCAACTCTAACAAAAATAGACTGTGCAAACTCGTCATGCTTTTTATTGTGTAATAAGTATTAACATCTGGAAAAAAATAACCTAGCAATATTATTGGTGTTAAAATCATTGAAAAGAAAATCGAATAAAATATTACTTTTCGTTTATTCCCAAATGAATAACCAAATTTTTTAGGAGATTCTTTAAAAATAAAAATAATAATTATTAAAGGTATTATTCCATAAAGAAGAATTGATGTTATATTTGGGTGAAATGGCATAAACCTAAATATAAATGGCAAAAAAAATGAAAGAAATAGTAATAACCACAAATTGAAATCTATTTTTTTAAAATCAAATATTTCTCTTAAATAACTAAAATACAATTAACCACCAAATCACAACTTTTACTAAATATAAAAAGGTTAATTAATTTTTATATTTATCTTAAGTATATTCAGCATTGTATGGAGATAATTTTGGAAAAAATTTTTTTTACAAAACAATATCTTATATAGTAGTTTAGTATCATTTTTTATATAAATTAAAATTGGTTCAATATGAAGAAAATAATTTTAGGAGGAGATAAAAATGATTTTTGATATTATACTATCTGTTTGTGCAGTTATAACTACAATCTTTGTAATTATTATTGTGAGTAAATTAGAAAAAATAAGAATTTTACTAAGTATGAAATAAATTTTATTTTTACATGAAAATAGTTAAGCATTTATTTTTTATATTACTTTTTACTATAGTAGTATTATAGTGTGATTGAATCCAAAGGGTTCGTCTTATGGGGTTCTTCGTCTTGTAGTTACTAACACGGCGGGGGTATTTTTTTCAAATTCTAATTCTTTTTATTTTATAGTCTGATTCTATACATTAATTTTCTAGTTTTATTTATTTTTCGAACATTCTTTTATATTGTTTTCTAGGATTAATTATTTTATTGGGTGATTAGTTATGGAGTATTGGGAAGCACAAAAAGAGTTTAAGCAAGGAAGATCTACTATTACAGTTACTGTTAAGGGTAAGTCAAAAAAAGATGTGAGTGATTTTCTTAAAGCGCATGAATTGATGATTGGGGAGGAGTAATTCTCTTCAAGTATTTTTTTTAAAAGTTCTTTTTATTCTAACTAAAATTAGTTTTATTCTTTTTTATCTAGTTGTCTAATGTTTCCGTTTTCTACTTTGAGTACTCTTGTTGCAATTTTGTCTATAAAGTATCGGTCGTGTGATACTGCAAATATTGCTCCGTCATAATGAAGGAATGCGTCTTCTATTATTTCGCATGCATCAAGATCTAAGTGATTTGTTGGTTCGTCAAGTAAAAGAATGTTTGGTTTTTCTATTAGTACTTTAATTAAATTAAGTCTTGATTTTTCTCCTAATGATAATTGTGCTATTGGTTTGAATACATCATCTTCATCAAAGAACCCGCCGTGGGATAAATGTTCTCTTGTTTTTGCGTTATCTTTAACCATTGAATATATTTCATCATAAAGTGTTGCGTTGGCTGAAAGATCTTTTAATTCTTGATCAAGATATCCTAGTTTTGCTTTTTTATCCCAAATTATTTTTCCTTTTAATGGGGCTAATCTTCCTTCTATTGTTTTGAATAAAGTGCTTTTACCGATTCCGTTCTCTCCGATTAGAACTATTCGTTCATCTTTTCCAACTTTTAAGTTTATATTTGAAATTAAGGGTTTAGTGTAACCTACGCTTACTTCTTCAAGTTCAACAACAGTGTATGAATGAATTTGGGATGCTTCGATTACTGTTTTGAATTTTGTTTTATCAAGATCTGGTTTTTCAACAATTTCTCTTCTATCTAAGAGTTTTTGTTTTGAGTGTCCTTGTTTTACTTTAAGTGGACTCTTTCCTATTCTTGCGATTTTATCTTTTTCATTCTCGATATATTCCTGTTCTTTTTCGTATGCTTTTTGTTGTGCAGCAAAAGTTTCTTCCCTCATTCTTAAGTATGCTGAATAATTTCCATTATATTTTATCCACTTGCTATTCTCGATTTTTAATATTGTGTCACATACTTTGTCAAGAAAGTATCTATCGTGAGTTACCATTAATACAGTTCCTTTGAAGTGTTTTAGATAATTTTCTAAAATATTTAATCTCTTAAAATCAAGATGATTTGTTGGTTCGTCAAGTAATAAAAAGTCTGCATCGGAGGATAGTATTTGTGCAAGAGCAATAATAGCTCTTTGTCCTGTTGAAAGTGTGCTAATTTTTTTATCCAACCATTCTTCTTTTATTTCAAGAGTTGAAATGGTTGATTTGAGTTTATTTGTTGGTTGAGCACTTGTGTGTTTTGCTTTTTGTGTTTGTAGTTCTACGTACTTTTCAGTTAATTTAGTTAGTTTTTCGTGATCTTCATATATTTCTGGGCGAGCAAGTAATTCTTCAAGTTCTTTAATTTCTTTATCAAAATCATTTTGGTGATGCATTTGGGCACTTTGGCTAATTATTTCTCGTGCTGTTTTATCCATGTCTAAATCAATATGTTGAGAAAAGTAAGCTGCTTTTCCATGGTATTTTATTTCGCCTGTATAATCTATTTTTCCAAGTATTGCTTTTAGAAAAGTTGTTTTTCCTGCCCCATTTCTTCCAATAAGTCCTACTTTTGCTCCATCTCCTAGACCAACTGATTGGTCAACTAGTATTTCTCTATCACCAATATAGATTGAAATGTTTTTTACGTTAAGAGTCATAACAAATTAGAGTTTGAGCATATTCTTAAATCCTGCTGAAAAGAAAAAAACTAATCTTCAGAGGGATTAACAAAGTTTTATTTAATTCTAATAATGGATACGTTAGTTTTTATACTTCTTTTTCATTATTTAACTAGATATTATGTCTCACTCTAATCCTATAAAAGAAATTGACGAATTCCCAAGAAGAATAAAAATATTTTTTTGGGTTATATTATTTTTGATTGTTACGGGTATATTGGGATTTATGTTTTTAACAGGTTCTTCGCTTGAGGATGCTGCTTTTAGGACTATTCAAACTCTGGCATTAGGTTTTTCTGAAGATAGTAGTTTGTCTGAAAGACTTTTAGAAATATTTTTGGGTATAGTTGGAGTATTTTTGATATGGTGGGTACTTTGGAGTGTTGCGGATATGCTTCTTGACGGTAATCTGCAAAAGTATTTAAACAAAAAGATTGATAATCTAAGTATGTCTCTTAAAAGAAATCATATAATAATTGTTGGTGGGGGAAGAATAGGGAGTGAAATAGCTCTTAATCTTTCAAAAAAGAAAAAAAATTTTATTATTGTTGAAAACAATCACGATACTGTTAAATCCTTAAAGAGGAAAGGTTTTTCTGTTCTTGAAGGAAATGCTGAAGAAGACAGTACTCTAACTGCTGCAGGTATTCAAAGAGCAACAAAAATTATTCTTACTCTCCCAAAAACAGAGACCAATATTTTGGCTACTCTTGCTGCTAAAGAAATTAATCCTCAAATTGAAGTTTATTCTAGAGCAAATGAACAAAAGTTTGTTTCAAAGTTAAAAAAAGCTGGAGCAAAAATAGTTGTTGTTCCTGAAATTGTTGCAGGAGATAGTTTAACAAAATTAGTTGAAGAGTAATTTAATTAAGCATGGTGTTATTTGTGGTTTTTTCAAAAGATAATCCAATTGTTTTTGCTTGTAAGAGAATATCTGAATCAAAATATTTTGATTGGAGTATAACTTTAATAATTATAATTAACGCTCTTGTGTTGGGTCTTGAAACATATTCTTCATTAGCTTATTATCATCCCTTATTTTCTTTCATAAACTCGTTTGCATTAT
>Ga0172371_10009834_pt1 | contig 13065 bp, 6 predicted proteins | sample Lak12m_FD_114543 | JGI IMG/M metagenome (GOLD analysis project Ga0172371, IMG submission 114543) | Freshwater microbial communities from Kabuno Bay, South-Kivu, Congo - kab_022012_12m | ecosystem: Environmental > Aquatic > Freshwater > Lake | place: Democratic Republic of the Congo: South-Kivu... | reverse complement strand
TGCGACAAGTTGGCCGGGGTGATGTTCGGTATGGTTGTTTTGGCTGCCGGCTGCGGCAAGCCGACTGGCACCGCGCCCGAGTCCGCGGCAACCAACCCGGCAAGCCCTCAGAACGGCAGCGTTGCAGACACCGGCGGATCGGCGGCGGCCAACGACGCCCAGCCCGACACGCCGGAAGCGGCCGTGCGCAAGTTCCTCGCGGCGGTGAAGGCGGGCAACGACCGCACGGCGGAATTGATGTTCACCGATCTGGCCCGGGAGCGAATCAAGGATCTGGGCATCCAGGTTGCCCCGCGCGGCAGCGATACGGCGAAGTATGAGATCAGCAGGGCCGAGTTCCTGGCGGACGACGGCGCCAGGGTCCCGTGCAAATGGACCGACCTCGACAAACAGGGACAGTCGCACACCGACGAAATGATCTGGGTGCTCCACAAGGAGCCGGTAGGCTGGCGTGTGGCGGGCATGGCTGCGGTCATCTTCGAGGGCGAAGACCCGCTCTTGTTGGACTTCGAGAACCCCAAAGAGACTCTCCAGAAACTGGAGCGACTGCGGGAGGAAATCGCCCGGCGCGCAACCCCGCAGGCGACCGGGCCGCGTCAGGCCGAGAATCCCGGCGAAGAGGTCCGTCGCTAAACGGAGGGCGCGGGGAAGAGCCGCAGCCCCCCCTGGCGTGCCAATCGGCGTTGCGTGGACGAATCGAGGGGGACTACGATTCGCAGGGGGCGAGGCGTGTAGGGCAAATGGCTTAAGTCTTTGTAATCGAACTACTTATCGTCACATACGAAGGGAAGACCCTACGACCGGGCCTTCCCTTTTTCGTTCTTTGGTACCGCCCGAATGGGGGTTGGGTACCAATGTTTTCTGGACAAATCGCGCCAAATTCCTAAACCGCCGCTGTAGCCTAACAGTTATATTTTCTCGCTTCTCCCGCTTGACAAGCGATTCTCGTATGCTAGCTTAACGTACTAAGCTGTGTAAACGGTAAAGGGCGACTAGACCGCAAAGCTTGAACAGGGAGGCTTTGTCGGATGCTGGTCGCAGACACAGCGACGACTTTCTAGGCGACTCCTCTTCCATCGGCCGTCAGGAGTGAGGAGCGAGAAACGGATGACGGCCTAGGTGCGAATCGATTAACGCTACGGTACCTGTAAGTTGGAGGATTCTGGAATGAGACGTAGTACCCTGATTGGCATCGCGGCCTTCGTCGCGGTGTTGGGCATTGCCCTGACGGCCGAAGCGGGCCCGTTCCGGTGCAAGACCTGCGCCCCGTCGACGTGCGCTCCGAAGACGTGCGCCCCGGCGACCTGCGCCCCGGCCACGTGCTGCAAGGTGAAGTGCTGCAAAGAGAAGTGCTGCAAAGAGAAGTGCCGGTGCAAGAAGGAGAGGACGTGCTGTGCTTCGACTTGCGAGCCGAAGACCTGCGCTCCGGCGACTTGTGCCCCGAAGGCTTGCGCCCCGGCGACTTGCGCTCCAGTGACTTGCGCCCCGAAGGCCTGCGCCCCGGTGACTTGCGCCCCGGCTCCTGCCCCGTGCTGCAAGCCGGCGACCACCTGCGCTCCGAGCACCTGCGCTCCGAAGACCTGCTGCAAGGTCAAGAAGTGCCGGTGCAGGAAGGCGAGGACTTGCTGCGCTTCGACTTGCGAGCCGATGGCTTGCTCCGCCCCGGCTGGCTGCGACTTTGGCTGCGCCCCGGCTGCTGGGGGCACGGCTGGCGACGACGTTACGGCTAAGCCGAAGGCCGGTAAGCCACGCGGCGAGAAGCCACCCAAGCCTACCCCGGCCCCCCAGAAGAAGGCTTAGTACGTCACCTTCTTCGCACGCTAAGGGCCGGAAGAAGGTGCCCGCGACCGCGTGGAGATGGGGCGGGCGGACGCAAACTGTGTGGGAAATCTATCGTCGGGTTGGAACCTGCCCTGTTGGTGCCAACTCATCAGCGACTTGCTGGTTAGCCGGGTCTCGTTGGAGGCTCGGCTTTTTCCTTTCTTTGGACGATGTTCCGGAAGACCAAAGCACTTCATCTGCAATCGGGTGTGAATTTCGCCAGCTTCGGTGACGCTCTGGAGCGGGTGGTCCTTCGTTGGCAAGTGCTTCGCGAGCAAGCGAACATCGTCACCGCTCTACGCGCCATCCGGGGGGTTAATAAATGCCCCGCGATTTCTGGCCTATCCGACACTTCGGGCATTGACAAGACAAGGTTCGCGGCGGTCTAACGGTAGCTGCAAAGGTGTTGAACGACGCCGCACCCGCGGTTGTCAGGGGAAGGGCCTGAGCCTCTATTTCACTCGTTGCGGAGGTACGGATGATGAGAGTGCAATTGGCATGTTGGACGGCGCTCCTATTTGTCTGGCCGGCCCTTCATGGGGCGCAACCGCTCCAGGCCGCAGAGGAATCGGATATCGCAGAGGACATCCCCTCTTACGAGAACTTCATCCGCTACAACCCGAACGACGCTCGATGCCGCGACACCTTCGACGCGATCGTCGAGTTGGCGACGGCGTCCCCGCGGAACCCGTCCTATGCCGAGTACGCGCATCTGGCAGACATCACCGGTGCGATGTTCGACGACAAGAAGGGACGGCTGATTCTCTGGGGTCCACAGATCGAGGAGTCGGCGGGCGGCTACATGCCTCCCTTCCTCATGGTCGATGACTTCGTGATGGCCCTGAAGATCCTCGATGCCGGCGAATATCCGCAAATGAGCATCGGTACATTTCGCCAGCGGGTGCCCACCGCGGAAGAGATGGAGCAGGTCCGGCGCAGTGGGAAAATGCCCGTGGAGTATATCCCCGACTTTACCGCCCACACCCACGCGGGGTTCCTGCTCTTCGAGGCGGATCGTTGGCTGAAGACCTTGGGCCTGGGCCGGGATAGCCTTACGTATGAGCCGGCCGAATGCCCGGTCCGCGGCTACCGGGCGATGAGCGACCTGGCGAACGTGGACAAGTTCGATACCTCTGGCAAGATCACGCCATTCGGCCTCAACTGGTTCCTGCCCGACGCGCCGCAGGTGGCCACGAGCGGCTACACCATGAAGTTCGTCGGCTACAAGATGCGAGTGAAGTACCTTGCGCTGGTCGATGACCCGGCCATCGCCCGCTTCGCCAACCACATGACCGACCATTTCGACGAGTACTTGAAGCATTACCCGGTGTTTCGCGAGTTGGTGCGATTCCACAAACTGACGCAGGTGGCGAGGTGGTATCGGCAATGCGGTTTCCCCTACAAGCGGCTCCTGAAGAACTACCAGCCGTTGCCGATCAAGACCCTGGAGACCACCCGGATGATCCAAGCCCAGATCCGCGACACGAACGGCTACCTTGCCGGCGGCGTCAACTTTTCCGCCCCGAACTACTACGTCGCGCCCAGCTCCGTGCCGGTGCAGTACCTGGGGGCGCCAGCCACGCCGACCTGGCAGGCACCGCCGGCCATTTCTTACTCCGCACCCGCGGCCTACGGCTCGTACTCCGGTCCGGCGCCCGTGCCCACCTACGTTGCCCCGCTTCTCTCGGCCGAGCCGGCCACGTCGACCTACTCATGGACCGTCGAGGTCGATAACCAGGTGGTGATGGTGGTGGCCCTGCCGGTGGGAAAAGAGCGCGATGCGGCGGGGTTCGATTTCGACGGGGTGCCCCGTGCCCCGATGATGCCGGCGCCCCCCGCACCGCCTCCGGCCCCCCGCGCCGCACCCGCGCCCTCCACCTCGTCGTGGTCGCTGCCGAAGGCCCCGGTGTTCCGTGTCCCCGCAGCGCCCTCGGCGCCACCGGCCCCGAAACCCGATTCAGGGAAGTCGTTGTCGCACAACGAGTTGCCCGCTCAGGACGATTCGGTGCGCGCCGCGCGGATTGTTGAATGGGAGCAGTTGATTCGCCGGGATCCTCGCAACCCCTTGGCGCCCGCCGCCTTTCGTTCGATCGTGGATGCCGCCACGGCCCCGCGGCGAGACAAGAGTTATGCCGCGTTCGCGAGTCTGGCCGACATTGAAGGCGTGACATTCGACGAGAAGCGGGGCGAGTTGCTCGTCTGGGGACCGGCTGCGAAAGAAGGCGAGTCGGGTTTCACGCCGCCGTTCCTTTTCCGGGATGAGTTCGTTGCCGCCCTAAGTGCATTGGAGGCGAGGAGTTATCCGGCCGTGGCCATCGGCCCCGCCAGCAGGGCCGCGTTTGAAGAACAGGCGCAAGAAATAGGGCGAACGAGGCGCCTTTCGGTCGACTATCGCCCGGATGTTATTGCGACCAGTCACGCGGGGCGGATCCTCTTCGAGGCCGACCGCCGGTTGAAAAGCTTTGCTCTGGGCAAGGATATGGTCACGGGAGAGGAGGTTGTCTGTCCTGTTTCGCGCTGGCGCGCGTTGCCCCAGAGAATCTCCGCCGTTTCGGACAACAATGCCGGCCAACCAAAGGCGATCGGCATCCTCGGACTCGGTCCTGATTCGCCGCAGGTTGCCGTTGATGGCTACAGCATGAAGTTCGTGGCCTTCAAGATGCGCGTCCGCCATGAAGCGCTCGTCGACGGCCCTGCCGTTGCCGCGTTTGCCAAGGAGGTGACCGAGGATTTTGAAGAGTATACAAAGCACTATTCCATTTTTCGGGAACTCGTGCGCCTCGCCAAGACAATTCAGGTGGCGAATTGGTATAGGCAATGCGGATTTCCCTCCCAGAACCTACTCGACGCCTATGTTCCCCTACGTTTCCAGCCGGTGTCCTCCGTCAATCTGACGACGGCTCGGATCGGCAACGCGGAGGTCTACGTGGCGGGGGCTGTCGATCTTTCGCCGGGCGCCCGGTATGCCAGCGACACTTCTTGCGCCTTCCCTGCGGAGTTGCTCGCCGCGCAACCCACCGCTGGTTGCCACGCCTGGACAGGCAGGGTCAACGGCCGGACCTTGGCGGCGATTGCCATCCCGGTGGCCGATCCGCAGCCGCCACGACGCTTTCCCGGTGCAACGGGGAAGGCGATCGGGCGCGGCTGAGCGGGTCGTTGCTGACACGTTTGAGAGGAAAGGAGATCTCTGCCATGACTCGGAATTCCGTGTCTCGAAGCCTGTTCTGCGCAACGCTTGGTTTTTTTCTCGGCGTGCCCCTCCTCTGCCGCGCTGCTCAACAGCAAGGCGATCAGCAGGTTGACTTGCGACCAAGAATGAACGTGGTCTTCCTCGACGACGCCGCGGAAGCCTTGCCCGCCGGCGTGGACGCCCGCCGCAACCACTGGCCGGAATGGAACCGCCGCCTGCCGGTCTTCAAGGAGTTGCTCTCGATCTACGTTGCGAAGTTCCGGGAGGCGGCCGGCGAGCGGGCCAGGCCCGACGATTCGCTGTTTGCGCTGGAAGTCGCCGCCGGCCTTTCGACCGGGCAGAAGGACAGCCTGATCGCCGGGGAACTCGAGCGGATTTCTACGGCCACGAAACGCCCGTCCGCGATCCTCGCCCGCGGCACCGCAGGCGGCGACCAACTCCGGCTTGTGTTTCAGGACCAACGCAACTACACCCCGGCGCATGCTGCCCGTTTCCTCCGTCTGTTGGCCGAGGTCTCCCCGCGGATTTCCCACACGCGAATGGCCGAGCGACTCGGCCCGTTCCAGCCGCCGCCCACGATCGTTTTCGATCCGCGAGGCAGCAGTCTCATCTCACCCGCTGACGCCTCCGAGAGGGCCAAGCACCGGTGGGGCCTGCTGGAAGATGACGCTTACTTGCTGCCACAGTACGTGTTGCACAGCTTGGCCGTACTCGATCACCAGCTGTCCGTTCCGGAGACGATGTTCGCAGACACCACGCGTGAGGCGGGCACTAACACTTTCAAACTAGTCGTTGGAACCGGAAATGACGCGGAGACGTTCGCCTTCAACAACGCCGCACCGGGCAGAAAGCAGGAGGTCGTCAGCGTTGCTCAGTTCAACCGGATCGTCAGCAGCGGGTTCGCACCCAACACAGACTACTTCATCAATCCCCGGAGCGGTGAGAAGATCAACGATGGCATAAGTTCTCTTAGCAGTCATGGCCTGAACTATGAGTCCTTCACGCTAGGCAACAAGGGCTACAACCAAGCCAAAACGGAAATGCCTTCATGGTCGGCAAAGCCGACACTTATCGAACCCCTGCGTGGGTACACTGGCTTCGTCGATGGCAGTAAGGCTAGAGAAGTCCTCCAGATCGGCGGTGGAAAGGTCATAATGACGGAAACATATGACAATGCAGCCCTGTTACAGAAGTTGGTGACACAGGCGAAGTCTACCGGCGATCTCAAGAACCTGGACATCAAGATTCTTGTCGCGGCCAACGCGGACCTCGGCATTTCGGGCCGCCTCGGCAAGATTAGTATCCCAATACCGATCCAGGGGCCTGCTAAGAGTGCCCTTCTTGACGGTATCAATTCGTCGGGCCGCCTGGACTACCGACATTTTGTAAGTGGAAGTGTCACTCAGGAGACAGGCGGCACCAAAGACGTCCTGAACAGCCAAACCATGCAGCAATTACAGCGTACACATGAGCATGGCGGTATCGTTTTCCACAAGGACAACATCTACGTGGTCGACGTGACGGGCTACCTCTGTATCGAAGGCGAGGTGGCGCGGGCGGCGGTGGATCGGGGCGAGAAGACGGCCGTGATCGACGGGAAGGAAGTGGGGGTCGGTGGACTTCAAATGACCGAGCCGGAACCAGCCACCGCCCGAAAACCGGTGCACGACGTAGTCATGCTCTGGCTCGATGCCGTGCGCCCTCGCCATGGCACCCTTCCTTTTGCACTCCCGCGGTTCCTGACGTCCGATGAGGCAGGCAACTCGCGCCTTGGGGGCCCGTGGAACTTCGAGCCGCTGACCCTAAGCAGAAGAGTGGACGCCACGGACCAAGAGCCCGGCAGCCAGACCATCGAAGTCGTTGTCTTCCCGGCCGAGACCGCCAACCGGCTGGCTTATGAGGCTGCGGCGCCCGCCGCTGAGAAGAGCAGCCAAACACAGCCCGGCGCCGAATCGCTCCCGCTGTATTTCATCAAGGATGGAAGCACCTTCCAGCCCCCGCTGACGGCCCTGGGGGGCGGCGGCTTCCTGTGGACCCTTCGCCATGGCGTGACGATCGAGTTCGATGCGGCGGGCCTGGTCCGCGCGATCCGCAGCCCGCGCGGCGAGGGGATCCGCTACCTGCGCCACGACGCCCAGTTGCTCGAACAGCGGACCGCCGACGGGCGGAGCCTCGCGGTATCCTATCGACAGGAACGGCCGGTGGCAGTCACAGCAGGGCAGGAAAAGCTCGCGACCTATGAGTACGCCGACAGCGGCGAGCTGGTCGCCGTCGGCACCGAACGTGGTGCCGCCTCGATCCGCTACGAGAACGGCCGCCCGGCGAAGATTGCCTCCGACGGATGGACCCTCGCGCTCAGTTACAGCAGGGAACGCCGCATCACCGGCGTCACCGCTGGCTCGACCTCGGTGACGATCAGATACGTCGACGAGATGAACTCCATCCAGGTCTCCGCCGCCGGACAGCCGACTGTGGATTGGCGATTCTGGCCGGACGGCAAGGTCTCCGGCGTGGTCATGGGAGATCGCGCGATCTTCTGGACCCGCAGCATTGACGGACGAATCATCCAGATGGCCTGCGGCCGCTTCGACGCGGGAGGCGAGGCGGGCAAATTTGTGCCGACGGAGGTGATTGGGACGATCCCCCAATAGTCGGTATGCGCCGCGCTGACTTTGAAAGGCGATCCGTCGGCTCTCCACCCAGCGGGAGGATCTCCGCTGAGCATCCGAGCCCCGGCTTTTCTCGTTTCTTGCCAGATTTCCTGGAAAAAAATTCCGGTTGGGGAACCTTTTCGGTCGAAAATACCGTCGCGCCCGGCCTTTCACTCGTCAAATCTGGGCGATCTGGACAAATTGCGCGAGTCGGCTGGTCCTTCGGCGATCGGGTCACCGAGGTATCTCGGGCAGCTCGCCCGCCCGCGGGGTGCCGGAACTAGCGGCCAAGTCGCTAGTGGCGCCCGCGCGGCCGGCCTCGCGCGACGGTTCCTTTGGGGTGGATCGCCGGCGTGAATCCGAGAAAGGTAATCCTTATGCCTCGCTCGCTCCTGGTTTGGATCGCGGCCTCGTGCCTGTCGGCTGCCGCCGGATGCACCATGTGCGCAAGCACCTACGACGAATGCGGACCGACCTTCGGCAACGGTTGTACTCAAGGGTGTAATTCGAACAGTCGGGCTGGTTCTGTGCTCTCTGGAATGGGGGCTACCGTGGTCGACTCCGACGAAATGCCCGGCCAGGCCACGTTGCCAACGGATAGCTATGTAGCCCCCACCCGCTCATCGACGCAGTCGAACAAGACCTTGCCAATCCCAGCGGAGGGGTGGAAAGCCAGCAAACCGGCGGAATCCGGGCGTTAGGCAATGGGCTGGAGAGCGGCGAGGATTCATGCGCGCCGGCGGAATCCACAGTTGGCCCAGAAGCGCTTGGCTGCGGAGAGCAGCGGGTGCGCTGGCAGTCGTTCTCCTCTTGACCTGGGGCATCTGTTGTGTCCGCGGGTGTCGCCGCGACGATTCTTCGGCAATTCGCCCTCGTCCCGCGCCGCTGGAGCCGACGCGTGCGGCCGCTTCGCGATCGAGTTCGCTTGAGACCGCTTGTCGGGAAACGGCCGACTGGGTGCGGCGGCAACTCGGACCGGGGCACTCCGCGATCGTGCGGAGTTCGATCGTCCTGGGGGGCGACCTGCCGGAGGCCGACTTGGATTGCTGGCATCGAAGCGCGATCCAGCCGGCACAGCACGCCATGGCGGCCTCCTATTTCGTCGCCCCGCCCACGGAACCGATCACCATCCTTCTTTTTGGCTCGGAGCACCGCTACCGCGAGAATGCGTCGCGGCTCTTCGCCGACCGGGACGTCTCGCGATACGGCTACTATCGGCCCCACCTGCGGACCATCCTGGTGAATCTGGAAGCGGGCCGCGACGGTCTGTTCCACGAGTTGACGCACGCCCTGATGGCTTTCGATTTCCCCGATGCCCCGCAGTGGCTTTCCGAGGGACTGGCGTCGCTCCACGAGCGGGCCCGGCTGGGCGACGACGGCAAGACCCTCGACGGACTCGTGAACTGGCGGCTTGCCGTGCTCCAGGAGGCGATTCGCGCGAATCGTCTGCCGCCGGTGCGCGCGCTCGTGGCCGGCGGGGATTTCCGCGGGCCGAACGAGCGACTGAACTATGCGCATGCCCGGTACTTCTGCATGTACTTGCAGGATCGCGGCCTGCTGGCGGCATGTTACGGGGCGTGCCGGGCGGGGGTCGCAACGGACCCAAGCGGAGCGACGGCCGTCGCGCGGCTGTGTCCCGGCCGCTCGTGGGAACAGTGGAATGCCGATTTCGTGGATTGGCTGGGGCGAGTCAAGGTCGACCCGACGGGGAGTGCGCGGCCTTGACGCCCACTCCGTCGCCAAAGGGGACAGGCACCGTCGCCGGAGAGCGAATCTGCGGGGGTGCCCTGATCGAGGCGACGCGGCCAGTCCCCTTTTGCTGGGGCAGACCTCTGGCGGTGTGGCACTGCTTGACCGCTGCCGGAGTGTGGGTTTTCCCTATCGGACGACGTCCTGCCCGGCAGCGGTCAAGCAGTGGCACACTCCCAGGATCATGCAACCCCATTTAGCGCCGCTCAGAGCACCGATCCATCGGGCAGCGTCGAGCCCTTGGGGATGACGGCCACGCCGTCGCAAATCATGCCGCACTCGGTCTCGCCGCTCGATTCCAGGCCGGAGGCGTTCTCGATGCGGACGTTGCGGCCGATGCGGCAATTCTTGTCGATGATGGCGTTTTCGATGTGCGAGCCCGGGCCGATGCCGAGGGGTGGCCGGCCGTCTTCCCTCTCGCCGTTGCGTCCGTCGGGGGCTTGGTAGTAGTCGTTTCCCATGACGACGGAGTCGCGAATCACCACGTCGCGGCCCACCAGACAGCGCAGCCCGACGACGCTATTCTCGATCACCGCCCCCGCGCCGATCACGCAGCCGTCGGCAATGAGGCTCTGGCGAATGGTGGCCCCGTCGATGCGGCTAGGCGGGAGGAAGCGGGCCCGCGTATAAATCGGGGCATCGGGGAAGAGCAGCTCGAACGGGGACCCCATCGCCGCCAGACCGAGATTCGCCTCGAAGAAGGAGCGGATCGTCCCGATGTCTGCCCAATAGCCGTCGAACAGGTGGACCTGCACGTGCCGCGTCCGGATCGACGCCGGAAAAATCTCGCGGCCGAAGTCCTGGTAGTTGGTCTTCTCCAGTACCTGGACGAGCGTATCGCGGTTGAACAGGTAGATCCCCATGTTGGCCAGACAGTCGCGTCCGCGGCTTGGGATCCCATGGTCATCGATCCACTGGGGACTCGTGCGGATGTGATCCAATTCCTGGGGAGTCTGAGGTTTCTCGAGGAAGCCGGCCACACGTCCGCTCTCATCCAACCGCATGATCCCCAGCCCCGAGGCTTGCCGGCTCGCCACGGGCACTGCGGCGATCGTCACGTCGGCGGCGGACTTCTCATGGGTGGCAATCATGTCCCGGAAGTCCATGCGATACAGTTGGTCGCCGGAGAGGATCAGCACGTGAGAGATGCCCGGCTCCTGGAGATACCGCAGGTTCTGGCGCACGGCATCGGCGGTGCCCTGGTACCAGAGGGAGTTCTGGTTCGTCTGCTGGGCGGCGAGGATCTCCACGAAACCGCGGTCGAACTGATCGAAGTTGTACGTGCTGCGGATGTGCCGGTGGAGGCTGACCGAATTGAATTGCGTGAGCACGTAGATCCGATTCAGCCCGCTGTTGATGCAATTCGAGAGCGGGATGTCGATCAGCCGGTACTTCCCGCCTACGGGAACTGCCGGCTTGGAGCGGTACTTGGTCAGCGGGTAGAGGCGGGTGCCTCGTCCACCGCCCAGCACGAGTGTGACCAATTGCTTCATCAGAAGATCCTCGAACGGCGCCGCCTGACTCGGGGCTCCCTTCCCGCTTATGGTAGCCGAAACGCTGCCCCAACGGAATCTCCCCCATCTGTGTGGCATGGGGAAGCCCGTGAGTCGCACCCTTGCGGTGGCGGAACAAGTGAATTCTCTTGATTGTCAAGAATTGACTAGCATTCCCAGTTTGCCGGAAATGGGCAAGGTATCAAGTCAGCACTTCGTACAGACGATACTCGCTGTAGCGGTAGTGAGGAGGGGAGAGACCCTCTGGCTCCGGCAAGGCATTCCAACCGCTTGCCAGGGCGCGGCAATCCTCCGTCTCGTGAGCAAGCGAGTCAAACCATGAGAGCACGAATCATCGGCGGTGTGGTACTGGCGATCGTCTGGGTCATGCCCGCTTGGGGAATCGATCCGGCTGGGGCGGACGGAGTCGCGGGGCGTTCGCGTTTCCCCCAATCGGGTGGAACGTTTATGGGCGAGCCGCTGGAGCTGACGCAGGCCCCTCCCGTGGCGCCCGCACCGGTGCCGGGGACTGAAGCGACTGCGATGGACCCATCGGCAGCCCTGCCGGGCCCTGCCCCCGCGCCCCAGGAGGACTATTTCTCCCTCGATGAACTAAAGACGGAGATGAAGAAACTCGCCTGGACCAAGGGCGACTTCACCATCACCCCGTACGGCATCCTCTGGGCCAACATGACCTGGGAGACCTCGCACTCGGTCTATGGCGACTATGTCCTCTACGTGGCGCGCCCGAAGAACAACGACAACGAGGCTTTTGACGTGGACGGCAAGTCGACCCGCCTGGGGTTCGATCTGCTCGGCCCGCGTGTGTCCTTCTTTGGCGATGCCCAGACCGGCGGCAAGGTGGAAATCGACTTTCAGGGGAACTTCATTGTTGAAAACAAGGGCGGCCTCCTGTTGCGTCACGCCTACGTCGAAGTGAAGAACGACGAGTACCGCTTGTTGGCAGGCCAGACGTGGGACGTGATTTCGCCCTTGTATCCCGGCGTGCTTTTCTACTCGGTGGGGTGGTATGGCGGCAACATCGGCTACCGCCGGGCCCAGGTTCGCGGCGAGCGTTACCTGGCCCTCTCCGACAATGTCCTGATTACGGCGCAAGGGTCGCTCAACGAGGACCTCTTGAGCGACACACTCCCGACGGTTGCTCCCTTCTCCGTGGACCACAGCGGATGGCCGGTTTTGGAAGGACGGCTGGCCGCGACCTTGGGGCCGCGCGGACAAGGCTACCACCCGATCGAGGTCGGCGTGTCGAGCCACGTGGGCGACACGATTCTCTTCCTCGCCGCGACGCCCAGTGACGGGATCTCACGCCGCACCTGGTCGCTCAACACCGACATCCGAGTGCCGATTACCTCGCGTTTCGGCGTCCAGGGGGAACTCTGGACCGGCGAGAACCTTGCCACCTACTTCGGCGGCATCGGCCAGGGGATCAATCTCGCCGCGCCGTACAACACCATTCGCTCCCGCGGCGGCTGGGTCGACGCGTGGTACGACTGGACCGAACGCTGGCACAGCCACGTCGGCTACTCGATCGACGACCCCGTTGACTCCGACATCACCTCGGGCCGCACCTACAACTCCTTCATCTTTGCCAACGTCAGCTACGACGTGACCAAGAAGTTCATGCTGGGCTTCGAGTTCACCTCGTGGCGCACGCTCTGGAAGGGCCCCTACGTCGATGCACCCGACCAGCACTTCGACTTCGTGGCCAAGTACGGGTTCTGACGAACCGGCCGCGAGGCGTGTTTGAGGACTCCGGACACGGACCACCCTGTGGGGCAGGCTTTCCAGCCTGCCCTTTTGGATCCTTGGCTCTGCCCCCCGCCAACGGCAGGCTGGAAAGCCTGCCCCACAAGAGGTCAGAGGGCCTGTCTCGCCGTCAGGTTATACTGCACGCGGTCCGCGACGCCAAGCTCACGGCCCGGGACCGCGCGGACCTGGTCGAATTCCTCAAGGCCCTTTCGGGGAAGTACCCCATCGTCGAGCCGCCGAAGCTGCCCGAGTAGGGCATCTCAAACCACTAGTGGTCCGTCAGCCGTGTTCTGATCCGTGGCACAGCCGCCCTCGGCTGTGTAAACCGTCCCGCACAGCCGAGGGCGGCTGTGCCACACGAGGTCATGCTTCATCCATCAGACCATGCTGG
>Ga0172371_10009832_pt1 | contig 13066 bp, 18 predicted proteins | sample Lak12m_FD_114543 | JGI IMG/M metagenome (GOLD analysis project Ga0172371, IMG submission 114543) | Freshwater microbial communities from Kabuno Bay, South-Kivu, Congo - kab_022012_12m | ecosystem: Environmental > Aquatic > Freshwater > Lake | place: Democratic Republic of the Congo: South-Kivu... | reverse complement strand
CCGGTCCTCGGCTCGCCTGAAGCTCGAACTTCTTGTTTTCAGCAATCTGCGTGCATCTGCGTCATCTGCGGATAGTCTTTCTTCTCTCTCTTCGGCCTCCAGCCTTCGACTCGCGGTGAACGCGACCCCTCTACGAAACCGTTTCCGGCTCAGGGATTTGGATTTTGTCCGCTTTCGGCCCCGGCCTCCCTTTTTGGAACACTGCGTCCCAGTCGAGCCGTGTCGTGATCTGCATGGTGATGAACAGCGTGGCAATGCAAAGAACCGTTATGGCGTGGCGTCCCTTCCTCTCCCTGAGCGTGCCATCTCCTTGTGCAACAGTGATGGCAAAGATGAGGAAATTTCGCGGAAACCTTTCGCAATTTTGGTGCAAGAGCGGGAATGGGCCGCGTGGGACGGGACAAGTCTTCGGGCCCGCTTGCCCGCTCGATCCTCGTGCGTTTATACTGGAGGGTGTGCTGACTCGTGAGAAGCGTCCAACGAAGCCGAGAGGGTACTGCAATGATAGACACGATCAATTTCATGCTCAATTCTCAGCGGATTCGGCTGGCAGTGGAGAAAGAGAGCACGCTCTTGTGGGTCCTCAGATCCGACCTCGGCCTGACAGGCACGAAATTCGGCTGCGGAACGGGTGTATGCGGGAGCTGCACGGTTCTCGTGAACCAGGAGGCGGTTCGTTCATGTCAAGTCCCGGTGACCGACGTTCAGGGCAAAGAGGTTCTGACCATTGAAGGCTTGGCAAAGGACGGACGCCTTCATCCCCTCCAACAGGCTTTCGTCGATGCCGGCGCCCTTCAATGCGGATTCTGCACGCCCGGCATGATCCTCACCGCTTACAGCCTGTTACAGAAGAAACCGTCCCCGTCGGAGGCGGACATCATTGCAGGCATGGACGACAATCTGTGTCGATGCGGAGCTCATCAACGGATCGTCCATGCCATTCAGGCGGCTGCTCCACGGATGAGGAGGTGAACCGATGATTCCCCCGAAGATCGACGAGCCCCATTCGGAGCACTCAACTGCCTCCGACCTGGACCGACGCCAGTTTCTCAAGATCCTCGGCAGTGGGATCGTCATATGCTTCGTGCCGCTTTTCCACGGCCCCGACGGTAAAGTCCTCGCACGCGGGCTGCCGACCGATTTCAACGCGTTTTTGCGAATCCATGAAGACGGGCGGGTGTCGTGCTTCACCGGTAAGATCGAGATGGGGCAGGGGATAGTCATTTCCCTCGCCCAGATTTTGGCCGAAGAGCTCGATGTGCCCTTGAATTCCGTGGAGATGGTCATGGGGGACACGAACCGGTGTCCCTGGGATGCGGGCACCTTCGGCTCCATGAGTATCAAGTACTTCGGACCTCCTCTGCGAGCTGCGGCTGCCGAGGCCCGGGCAATCCTGATTCAGTTGGCGTCGGAACGCCTCCACGTCCCGGCTAGTAGGCTTGAGACGCGGTCCGGATCCGTGCTGGACAAGGATGAGCCGAGGCGACAACTCTCGTACGGCGCGCTGGTGCAAGGCAAGAGAATCGAACGGCATGCGAACCAAAAGCCGACCTTGAAAGCGCGTGCCGACTTCACCATTGTCGGAAAATCCGCGGTGCGGACCGATGCCGAAGCAAAAGTTACGGGCAGGGCCAGGTTTGCAGGAGACATTTCCTTACCGGGGATGCTCTATGCCAGAATCGTCAGACCTCCGGCCCACGGAGCAGAGCTCATCGAGGTGGATACGTCCGCGTCCGCGGCAGTGCCGGGCGCGCGAATCGTGAGAGACGGCGACCTGATCGCGGTGGCTCATGCTTCGCGGGACCAGGCTGAAAAGGCATTCAACCTGATTCAGGCGAAATTCAGCCGACCGAAAACCAATCTGAATGATGAGAATATCTTTGAACACCTGTTAGCCAAGGCGCCTCCGGGAAACGTTGTGTCCGGAACCGGCGACCTCCCGAAAGGGAGAGAGCTGGCCGCGAAGATGATTGAAGCCACCTATCGACAGGGCTACGTTGCTCACGCTCCCCTCGAGACCCACACCGCAATGGCGACCCTCGACCGCGGCAAGGCAACGGTTTGGGCGTCAACCCAACGCCCGTTCGGCGCTCAGGAGGAGGTAGCCCAGGCGCTGGGATTGCCGCTCGAGGACGTGCGCGTCATCACCCCGTTCGTTGGGGGCGGTTTTGGGGGTAAGACCCGCAACCGGCAGGTGGTGGAGGCCGCGCGGTTGGCCAAGGCAACGGGAGCGCCGGTGCTGGTGGCGTGGACTCGGGCGGAAGAGTTCTTTTACGACGCGTTCATGCCCGCGGCTGTTGTCAAGGTGGAATGCGGTCTGGACGCGTCGAATCGCATGGTGTTTTGGGATTACCACGTGTACTTTGCCGGCGGCGACCGTGCTCCGTCGTTCTATGACATCCCGAACAAGCGGACAACCGCATATGGAAGCTGGCGGGGGACGCGGGGGCGCATCCGTTTGAAACCGGGCCGTGGAGAGCGCCGGACAGCAACACCAACACCTTTGCCCGTGAATCGCACGTCGACGCGGTAGCGGCAGCAGCCGGACAGGACCCGCTGTCATTCCGGCTCGCCCATCTCCAGGACCCGCGGATGCGTCGAGTGCTCGAGGCCGCGGCATCCTCCTTCGGCTGGTCCCCGGCTGTGGCCCCGACCGGAAAGGGCAGGGGAGTCGCGTGCGGGATCTACAAGGGCACGCACGTGGCTGTGACGGCTGAAGTCGAAGTGGACAAATCGAGCGGGCACTGCCGGGTCAAGCGCGTCGTGTGCGCCCAGGACATGGGCCAGGTCATAAATCCCGAGGGAGCGAAAATGCAGATCGAAGGGTGTGCCATGATGGGATTGGGGTACGCGTTGACCGAGCTCATCCATTTCCGGGACGGTGAGATCCTCGACCTGAATTTCGACACGTATCGCATACCCAGGTTCTCGTGGGCGCCGAAGATCGAAACCATACTCATCGACAATCCCGACACGCCTCCGCAGGGAGGTGGCGAGCCGGCGATCACGTGCATGGGCGCTGTGGTGGCAAACGCAATCTTCGATGCGACCGGCGTCCGATTCTATGACCTCCCGATCACCGAGGAGCGTATTCAAAAGGCAGTGAAGGGATCGTAATCGTTTACGCGAATGCGTAGGGTTGAGTGGAAACCCCGCGGACGAGCTATTCCGGCGGTAAGGCGCCATACGCCTCTGCGACGGCTTCCCGAACCTTCTCTATCACGTTCTGTTGGTCATAGTCAGGAATGTGAACCCGTTCTATGGTCGGTTCTCCTGTCTTCGATTCCATGTCCACAAGCATCAACTCGGTTTCCTTTGCGATTATGATAAATCTTTTCTGTTGCTCCTCAATCGCGCAGACCCACTCCCTGCCGGAAGCTCTGATGGATGGTTTGATGCCGCGGCCTCTCGCCGCCTTCAATTTTGCCGCTATCAGGCCAAAAGCCTCTTCTGGGACCATTGCGCATTCCTCTATTGCCGGAGCATGCCGCAGGTCATCCGGCGGAAGGCTCCCATCGGTTTGAGGGTAATTTGCCGCTCCCGCGCGGCGGTACGCTATTTCATCTTTCGGAGCCGGACTTCCACACCATCAACGCCCTTCATGAGTGACGTCAGCTTGGAAAGGTCCGTATCCCCCGTGTGGTACGGGTAGAGAATTTTCGGCTTGAAGGCTTTCGCAGCGTCTGCCACCATTTCCGGCGTCATGGTGTAGGGCAAATTCATGGGCAGGAACGCCACATCGATCTCCTTGAGACCTTTCATTTCGGGAGTGTTTTCGGTGTCTCCCGCCACGTACACCCTCTTATCCCCGAAGGTGATCACGTACCCGTTGCCCGCGCCCTTCGGATGGTACGGCTGACCCGGATTTCTCATGTGCACCAGGTTGTAGGCCGGAACAGCCTCGATCTTCAGTCCCGTCACAGTCGTGGCATCGCCGTTCTTCATGACCTGGCCGCTTCCGACCTTGTCCGCGCAAATCTTCGTCAGGATCAGAACGGTCTTGTCCGTCTTGATCTTGCGAATTGCATCCAGATCCAGGTGGTCCGGATGTTCGTGGGTGAGAAGGATCACATCGGCCTTCGGGAGCTTCGAATAGTCGGCGAGCTTTCCCCACGGGTCCACATGGATGACCTTATCGCCAAAGGTGAACATGAGGGTCCCGTGGCCGATGAAGGTGATCTTGAGGTCCCCCTGGGACGTCTGGATCACATCGGTTTCACTCGAAGATTTGGCGAGTACTATGACAGGGACAATCAGCAGAGCCGACGCCAAGAGAGCAGTCCAACGCAACATGGAACACCTCCGGGGAAGGTTGTGCGGGGGGCGGCCTCGCTCCGCCCCGCCGCGTCGTGGAGCCGGCCGGAAACGGCCGATCAAAAGGTACATCATTGGCCGCCCGGATGTCGAAGGAAATCATCGTACACTTGCCGAGCAAAGAAGTGGTGGGAATCCCTTGACGCCAATCTTCCGTTCGTGACACAAGACCTTGATGGGCTATCGCCATTCGGAAGACGGCTATGACACGCGGCGATACCCCGCCATGAAAGGAGAGATCAGGTCATGACCGCCGCACTGCTGCTCATCGATTTCCAGAACGACTACTTCCCCGGCGGCGCCATGGAGGTTGAAGGGAGTGTCGAGGCAAGCTTGTGCGCAGGGCGATTGCTCGCCCGTTTCAGGCAGGAAGAGATGCCCGTGGTACATATCCGGCACCTCTCCATCCGTCCGGGCGCGAGCTTCCTTCTCCCGGAAACCCGTGGGGCCGAGATTCACGAGAATGTGAAACCCCTTGAAAGGGAACCGATTATCGAAAAGCACTTCCCGAATAGCTTCAGAGGCACGCTGCTCTTGGAGCGGCTCGTGAACAACGGTATCGGGCGTCTGGTCATCGCAGGCATGATGACCCACATGTGCGTGGACGCCACCACCCGAGCGTCTTTCGATCATGGTTTTGCCTGTACGGTGGTGGCCGATGCCTGCGCGACGAGGGCACTTACGTTCGAGCAGACGACTGTGCCCGCGCAGCACGTCCATGCGGCATTCCTGGCGGCCCTGAAGGGCGTTTATGCGAAGGTGATCAGTGCGGAAGCTTTCTGCCGCGGTATCGGGGACCTGAACAGGTGATCCCGGCACGCCCGGAGTCGATCTCGGCCATGAGGGTCGAGGGGGAGATCTCTTGCCGCGAGCCGATCCCCCTCGAACGGGTTTGGAAGTGACTATTTGAGCTGGGAGCTGCTTGCCTCGAGTGTGCACAGTGAGAAATCGATGGGCAGATTACAGCCTTTGCACACGTGCGGCTTCTCAAATTCGTCCGAGAAGATTTCTCTTTCCTTTCCGCAGGCGGGGCACTTGCAGATGAACGATGAAAGATTCTTGTTTGCCTGTAGACCGGGACAGTGCATCGGGGTGCTGGCCATCGCATGCCTCCTTGTTCATGGTTTCGGCGGTTGACGTTCGCTCCATGCTGCCACAATAGAGCAGCCACGGGACTCGGGCAACGCAATAGTTCAACGTGCCTGGCTTTACACCGTCTTCCACAACTCTTCCGCGATGAGTCGAAGGGAGTGCAATTCGGAAGGGCAAGGGGAAGCTTTCAGACGACGCTTCCCCCTCCGCCCTTCAGCTCATGGCGGGCCCTGCGGTGTAGACGAATACATACTCTTCGTCGTTGAAGTCCACTGAGATATTCCCGCCGCGCGCTTCCGCGTATATGAGCCACGTGGGTTTATCCGTGCCGCAACAGACGTCCTTGGGGAAAAACATGCCCGATTTCCTGTCGAACCAGGACAGCAACATGGGATCCGCGGCCAATTCCTTCGCCCTTTCATCGGCTATGGCCTTGGCGTCATAGAAGCTCAGCGGCGCTCCTTCGGTTCGAATCTCGACGGGATTCGACAACATGTCTTTTCTGATATATGTGCAGTCGAACATGGGCTTCTCCTTATTTCTTCCGAGTCGGGCTGCCTTGCGCTCTCGCGCCGGCTCTCCTCCCCATGATAGGTACTTAATCACCGCGGCGGGGATGGGCAATCCGCCCTTTATGGCTTTGGGTCGGTTTCTCTGCCAGGGCTCAATTCAGTAACAGGTTGCCACACAGGCACTGCATGCCGGAGTCCCAGGAACATAATTGTAACAGATCGCAGGCTGAGCCACGGCTGGTTGTGCGATTTGGGTCGGTTGCTGCAAAGGTGGTCTCGCCGCGACCCCCGGTCGTGGCAAAGGCGGCGTCGGAGGTTGGCTGAACGCCTGCTGAACACCGCCGCCGGACGTAGCCGGAACGCTCCACGAGTATTCAACAGGAGAGCTCCAATACGGGGTGCAACTGTACCAGGGTGTTGTTGGGCTCGCTGCGGGCATGGGAGGCTGGACTCGGGCCACTTTCGGGGTAGTGCGAATCGAGAGCTTTCCTCCGGGATGCATCGTGACTTTGATGATTCGCTTGGTGGTCGTTGTCTGGTTCTTGGTTGGCCCAAAACTTTGGCTTTCAGCGAAGGTCGGCGGTACCGCCAGCACCAAGAGAAACGAAAGAGCTACACCTATCGAGATTATACTGAAATTCCTATCCATTATCATGTCGCAACCTCCAGAAACGTGGTTTCTTGACCTCACGCACGGTTCGACTTCTCATCAATGAATAAGATGCGTATCCTGTCAGGATGATTCCCGTCAAAGAAATCACCGGGGGGAGTGAACCGCGTGAGCGAAGCGAAGCAATCCCGGCCCGACGGAAATTCGAGACCGCCGTATGATAGGCTCAACAGGGAGAAAGGGCTTGACTCCCCTCATGGGAACTGCTAAGAATAACCGTTAGTTGTCAGTAGAGCCCGTGATTTTCCCGGTCAGAGCCCGGCGGGTCGCTGGGACAACGACGTGGGCGACCGGGATTGTCGAGCCATTGAATCAGGGAATAACCGGATTGCTACCATGAGGGCTGCCACCCCAGTGAAATACCACGCCCTGAAGAAGAGATCCAAGAAATCGCTTGTCTTGCCCAAGATAGTGCTGCTGTCGGTCGTTCTGACCGCGGCTCTTCTTTTTTGTTTCTCAGATTTCCTGCCAGGCTCGGTACGAAGCTTCCCGTTTTCGTGCACCGTCGGGAGCAACGACCGGACAGTGGAAGAGCGCGGCTCATGCCCGTTGCCGGAATCGCAGGTTTGTGCCCTCGATCCGATAACCCAGGGCAAGCCCCTGGAAGTCCTCGACATGACGAGCGAGGGAGACTCTCTGTTTTCCCTGCTCTCAATGAATCTCTGTGACGACGCTGTCGCCAAGAAAGCAGCTCAAAGCCTTGCCTCGACGATTCAGCGTGAGCTTGGAAAACGATTCTCGTCCGGTGACGAGCTCAAGGCAGGCAGACGGTATGTCATTTACGTCGATGCCAACCGCGTGTTCCGAAAAGCGACGTTTGAGCTCGATCCTGCCCGCGTCTTTCACTGCGTCAAGGAAGGGGACCGCATTCGATCGTGGAAGGAAGACGTGGTCCTCGACTACAAGACCGAAGTGTTGTGCCTGGACGTCCGAAGAGGAATCGTCGAATCCATCCTGGCCGCGCGGGAAGGCAGAGAACTGGCTCTCAAGCTCATTCATGTCTTCAGATGGGATATTGATTTCCACTCGGACGTGAGAAACGGCGACCGTTGCAAGATCGTTTTTGAGCGGCGATATGCCGACGACAGACCGAACGGTTACGGTCGTATCCTGTTCGCGGTTTACGAAGGGACGCGTTCGGGAAGAAAGACCGCGTGTCTGTTCAACGGCGAGTATTATAATGAAAACGGCGTGGAACTGAAGAAGAACTATCTGAGAGCCCCTCTTAACACGCTCCGTATCACCTCCGGCTTCGGATATCGAATTCACCCGGTGCTCGGATATCGGAAGATGCACACGGGGGTGGACTATGGCGCTCCCACTGGCACTCCGGTTTTCGCGATCGCCAACGGAACCGTCATCTTCGAAGGGTGCGGAGAAGCGTATGGTCTCTACGTCTGCGTCAGGCACGACAATGGTTACGAGAGCCGATACAGCCACTTGAGCCGGATTCTCGTCAAGAAGGGTCAGAAAGTTCAGCAACGGCAAACCATCGGGCTGATCGGGTCCACCGGCCGCTCGACAGGACCTCATCTCTTCTTTGAGATTATTGTCAACGGGAAGCACATCGATCCAACGAAAGTGAAAATGATTACGAGCCCGCGGACCGTACCGACGCCGCTCCACGATCGATTCAAAGCTATCGTGAACGTCCGCGCTCGATTCCTGACGCGCGAGGTCTCAGGTCCGGCTCACACCTCGTGAGTGAAGAAAATCCAACAGGCTTCGTCCGATGCAAGCTCTTTTCATCGACTGAAATCGCGACAGGCCCGTTCCTTGTCCTTATTACAGTTCGTAAACCGGAGCTCCCGCTCGGTGCTCGTCGATCAGATGGCTATAGAAATCCTTGAGCTGAGGAACCTCACATGTCACCAGTGAATCGCTCCAGCCAACGATCATGACACATTTGGCGACGATGCCATCCCGTTCGCGGCAGCCGAAATCGTCGCATTGCACCCTTGATACGAACTGGTCGATGAGGCCGGTAGATGGCACTCCCATGCGTTCCCGTTCGTCCATCAGCGCTGCCAGGAGCTTTGTCCGGCAAGACTCTTTAACGTATGATTCGTGTGTGATCCCGGCAATCGTTTGCAGAACGTCATTCCAGTCGATTGACATCTCGTGGGCTCGTGTCATCTCATGTGCGCACGGCAAGCCCGGTTGATCCGCGGCTATTTGTATCTCCTCGCTTTCCGTCTCTATCCCGAGATCCTCGGCCCAGTTCTCTTCCAACGCACCCTGCGCTTTCATGTCGGCCTCCCGCCCTTCTTCGGAGGTAGTCGCTCTCCGGAGTTTTATGGCCTGCCGCATTTCGATTCGGCCGAAATGACGGCTCGGCGTTCTGCCTCCAGTGAAAGCATTCCGGATGCCAACAATCTCAACTGCCCGTCAAAGGCGGCCTGATGATGGAAAGAACAAGAAGTGGTAGGTGGTTATCGAAGCGGGCTTGATCGAGGAATGTATTTTGCGGTTGAGTTTCGCTGAGATGGCTGAATGGGGTCTCGCTCCTCGTATCATGGTGAAACGGCTCTTGGGCAGCCTTTTCTTAAAATCGTTACGAGGAGCGGTCTTCCAGGATCTCAACCGTTACGATGAAGGAGACCACGATCTCAACGACGGACGCGTGATTTGAATGGTCCCGGTTCTCGACGAACGCGCCGCAGAACCGATACCAAGGCGCGGTCCAAGATAGATCATCATTGCGCTGACACGGTAAGTGCGCGTGGGGGCACGGAAGCCCAATGCTGTTGCTCAGTACTGCTTTCGGTAAGTTCGGTGCCGGATTTCCGTCGCGCTGGGATTGCTTCGTCGCTACGCTCGCAATGACACTCTCGTAAGTTGTCATTGCGAGGAGACAGCAGCGGCTTCGTGGAATGCGGCGTCTTTGCCGGGGAAGTCTACACGCCTTTGACGTTCTCTCGGACGTGCCCCAGGAAGGCGGAGCAGAGGGGGGACAATTGTCGATTCTTCGATACAACGAGGTACAATGCGCGGGGAAACTTGATTCCTGTGATGTCCACCGCGGCTAGAGCTCCTTGCCGAAGGTCTTCTTCAATGGCCCGGCGAGAGAGGATCGAAACCCCGATGCCCGCCTTGATCCCTTGTCTCACTGATTCGGTCGTATCCATCTTCGCGGAAACCTTGAGGCGACCGGTATTGAAACCGCGCTCTTCCAGCGCCTGATTCATCACCCACAGGGTTCCGGAGCCTTTTTCCCGCGAAATGAACGGCTCGTCCGCCAGCTCTTCCGGATCGATTGCCCGAACCGCGGCCCATCGATGACCGGACGCAACGGCCAGCACCAATTCATCTCCGACGATTTCCTCGAAAGCCACCTTTCGGTTGCTCAGCTTCGCTCCGACCAAGCCGACTTCCAGAATCCCCTCTGCGACTGACTCCACCGTCTCTCGGCTGTCCGAAATCCGCAGCTCGATGCGCGACTCAGGATGGTCCGATGCGAACGACGCAATAAACTTGGGGAGCACGTAGGTTCCCGGAATGGTGCTCGCGCCCACCACCAGAGTTCCCGCCACCTTCCCCTTGAATTGGCTGACCGCTTCCAGTGCTTCATTGCGCAACTGCACAATATTGCGGGAGTACTGGTAGAAGACCCTTCCCACGGGTGTCGGATGGACATCCCCTTTGATCCGGTCCAGGAGTTTTTCCCCGAGCATGGTCTCCAATCCGCGAATGTGCTCGCTTACGGTCGGCTGTGAAAGAGAGAGGGCTTTGGCGGCTCGGGTGAAGCTCTTGAGCTCAACCACTTTGCAGAAAACTTCAAGTCGGTGCGTGTCCATGGGTGACTTCTCCAATTAATTAATTTCTTTAGTACTTCACTCTCTCGACCAAGTCAAGGCAGCAGGCAGGTCCAAACAGGCTGCGCTGCGAGTACCAGGCTGACTTCGCCCGCGGACCTGGCCGAAACGTTGTCATTCTGGCGATCGCCGGTCGCCCCTACGAATCAGCGGCCGCTTTCCTTCCCTAACCCCCCGGAAACGGATCGAAAAGGTTCGGGGAAGAAAGGCCGTTGACGGCGCATAAATATGAGCGGTTTGGGGTTGACACCGGACGGGAGATAGGATAGCTATATCCGATAATAAGAATAGGGCATGACGATGATAAACCAAACGCCATCTCCAACGTCGGAGAAGGAAAGGAGCCGATATGAGTGAAGGATACGAGCAGATGTGGAAGAATTTGGGCCTGGATCTCAAGGCCCATGATTCCCTCTTGAAGGTATTGGGGAAAGGCTATCAGGATATATTCCTCAGCCAATCCGGCCGGCCGCAGGGAATGGACTATTTGAATTTCGTCATGAGCGAGGTGCACGGCCTTCGCGTCAAGGAACTGCTCGATGGAAAGAAAGAGGGGCACAAGGTTATCGGTTCGTTCTGTGTCTTCGTGCCCGAAGAAATCGTCAGGGCTGCCGACGCCACCCTGGTCGGGCTCTGCGCCGGCGCCGAGTTTGCCACCGATGAAGTTGAAAAGCTCCTGCCACGCAACACGTGCGCTCTGATCAAGTCCGCGTTCGGGTTCAAGCTCGGCAGAGTCTGTCCGTACCTGGAATCCTCGGACATGATCGTGGGGGAGAATACCTGCGACGGCAAGAAGAAATCCTATGAGGTCCTGGACACCCTGGTTTCGAATCTCTACGTGATGGACCTCCCTCACATGAAGTCGGACGAGGGCCGGGCATTATTGAGGGCTGAATACGGGAGGTTCAAGTCTGCGGTCGAGGATCTGACGGGCGTCACCATCGACGCGGCTCGACTCAAGCACGGCATGGAAATCGTCAATAAGAAGCGCCAGGCGATCCACCGACTGGCACAATTGAGAAGGGCCGACCCCATTCCCATCTCCGGTTTGGACGCGCTTCTGATCAACCAGGTCTGCTTCTACGACGACCCGGTCCGGTTCACCGACTCGGGCAACAAGATCTGTGACGAGCTGGAAGCCAGAATCAACGACGGCAACGGTTGTTTCCCCAAGGGAGCCCCGCGAATTCTCATTTCAGGCTGCCCCATGGCCGTGCCCAACTGGAAGCTGCCGTGGGTGATCGAATCGACGGGAGCCGCGATTGTGGGCGAAGAATCGTGCGTTGGTGAGCGGGGTATCCGCAACCTGATCGATGGTGAGGGAGCAACAGTGGATGAGCTCATGGAAGCCCTCGTAGACCGGTATTTCAAGATCGACTGCGCAGTCTTCACACCGAATTCGGACCGGCTCGATCACGTCAAACAAATGTATGGCGACTACCGGGCAAACGGGGTGATTCATTACGGCCTGCAGTTCTGCCAACCCTACCAGATCGAATCATTTCCCGTTGAAAAGGCTCTCGAAGAGGAAGGAATCCCCACACTCAGGATCGACACGGACTACAGCATGGAAGACGTGGAACAGATCAAGACGCGGGTGGAGGCATTCATCGAGCGGATCCGGTAAAGCGGGAAGGCCGGGGAGGGAAAGTCCTATGAAAACGCGAACGCGGGTGGAGACCTTTTTATTGATAAGGTTCTCCCTCCGCACCCTCCTTCCAAGAACTCTCATGCCTTGTTTCAGGCACAACGAAACATGAAAATCCTCGGCTTCGGTCAACACTCCGTGGCTTCGCCTCGGAGATCCGAGGCAAAGAGCGCATCGATGAGCCATAATTTGGAGGGGAGGGGCATTTCGGAACTGCCGAGAGGCTTCGCCGGCCGGGAGGCAAACCTGGACGCAGGCTGCTCCGGCACGCTGCGAGGCGTCCCAGGCTTTCGGCAACATCACGGCTGCTTCGCAGCCGCCCCCTCCAATCCACCCCATACGCGGACCCGTGCCGGTTGCTGCTCCGAGAGGGCTTTCATGAGAACTTTCAATATATTGACGGCTCCCGCTGGTCGCCGCTTGGCGGTCGCCCACATATTCAAACGGTGATTCCGAATGGCAGTGTACGGCATAGACGTGGGGTCGAGGACGATCAAAGTGGTTGTCCTCGACCCTGAAACGAAAGAGGTTCTGGAATTTCGCAAGGCAGAGACCACATACTCGCCGGTTGAACAGTGCCTCAAGATATTGAACGGCTTGAACGGCGCCCGAACGGTGGCGACCGGGTACGGGAGGCGGCTCCTCGAAGCCCGCATCGGGAGCGAATGCATCACAGAGATCTTCGCCCACGCCCTTGGCGCCAGAGAGCTGTTCCCTGAATGTCGTTCAGTCCTGGACATCGGCGGACAGGATACCAAGGCCATTTCGCTGAATGCCCCGGGCCGGGTCGCCAAATTCGAAATGAACGACCGGTGTGCAGCGGGGACGGGGAAATTTCTTGAATTCATGGCGACAAGCTTTCAAATCTCCATCGAGCGATTTGGCGATTTTGCCCTAGGAGCCTGTCGCAGAACGCTTTACATTTTTGCGAGGGGGCGGTATAGGGCCTGTTCATGACAGACCAACGATTCAAACCCTACGAGCCGGATAAGCCGTTGTTGCTTCCGCCCGACAT
>Ga0172371_10009831_pt1 | contig 13066 bp, 11 predicted proteins | sample Lak12m_FD_114543 | JGI IMG/M metagenome (GOLD analysis project Ga0172371, IMG submission 114543) | Freshwater microbial communities from Kabuno Bay, South-Kivu, Congo - kab_022012_12m | ecosystem: Environmental > Aquatic > Freshwater > Lake | place: Democratic Republic of the Congo: South-Kivu... | reverse complement strand
CCGACTTCGCCGGCATGTTCACCATCCCTTCGCGTGGAGACAAGACTATCCGTCCCGCGGTTTTGAAATCGTCTTTCCCCTTCGGTCTGGCAACGTATTGGCGCCAATGCGGCCAGGAGGAACCGCTGCTCGTCTTTCCGAAAGTCGAATCTGTAGACGATCACGTTCCTAACGAGCTAGGCATGCGGGGCCGGGGACTGGAACGACCGGATCTTTTGGGAACCGTGCCGTACCAGCTCCGCGAGTATGTTCCCGGCGATCCGTACAAGCACATCGAATGGAAGAAGACTGCTCAAACTGGGGCCATAGTGATCAAGACCCTGTCCGAAGACGGAGCTCGGGATATAGTGATCCGGCTACCCAACGACGCTTCTGAGCAGGCAATATCCAGGGCAGCGTCGCTGGTGGTCCATTTTGCCAGCAGACGCACCCCAGTGGGGCTTCAAGGGCCGGGAATCCTCGTCGAACCAGGACAAGGGAAAGAGTTCACCGCCAAGCTGCTGACGATACTCGGCCGATGGGAGAATCGCCCCGAAGTGGCGGCAAATGCCAGTGCGTCATCCGGCTCTCTGATCGAAATAGACGGTTCAGGGGAACTGACCTGGAATCTTTCCGGAGATCATTATGAGTGCAACCGCAGCATTTTCTGATACCGGGAATTCCCCCAAACCGCTTAACCAGCGATCCTCGGCCAAGGTGTTCCGAGTTTCCGTGACCGCTGCCGGCGAGAACGTCCTCAGGTACTTTCTCATCGCCTTGACAATCCTTTCAGTGAGCGCCGCGTGCTTAGAGAACGGGCTGCATCCGGGGCTTCTCGTGCTCCTTCCTGTCATCGCGGCCGCGTTGTGGCGGAGAGACTACGGTCAGCCGTTCGTATGGTCCGAGCGGATCGTTACCCTGCTTTTCTTCGTTTACGTGCTGGTCTTTTCCGCGGGTATAGTTGCTTTGGAGGGTAGGCTGGCCCTTCCGCTGTTCATGGTCTATTTCACCTTCGGCATCCTGATGTTGCGCGTTTTGAGTCCGTTGACCGACCGGAACCTATCCCAGGTGATAGCCTTGAGTTTCGGTCTGGTTCTGATCAACTGCATACTCACCAACCATCTTATCTTCGGGCTGATGCTGCCGGTGTACCTCTTTGTGTGGATGGGAACCCTCCTGTTGTTTCAACTGGCCAGGAACAAGACCCTATCCGGCGAACCGGTGGAGCCGCCCTCGGGAAAAAGGTTCCGGGAGAGTTGGTACGGCAAACTTGCGGTCTACTCCTTATTAGTTCTGGGCTTCACCTCGATCTTGTTCGTTTTTGTCCCGCGTCCTTTCCTCGTCATCCCGGGCCTGAGGGCCGCTATGGCCCACGCGGGAGGACTTGCCGAACTCGAGAGGCGGATCGCATACCGCGAAATGACCGGTATGTCGGGCCGCAACAGGATAGCCTTCAAGATTAAGCTGGAACACGGGCGCTTGCCGGAATTTCCGTACTGGCGGGGCCGAGTCCTGGACAAGTTCAACGGCAGAGCGTGGGAAGCTTCGAACACATTTAGAGGGATGGGCAAAATTATTCGTGCGTCCGACGCGGAGAAGCTGGTGTACCGTATCATGCCGTTTCGTCTCCACTCGAAGACGATATACGTATCCGGTCTGCCCGTCCAGGTAACCGGCCGTCTGGGGAGACCTCTTTATGTAAGCGCTTCCGGAGAAGTAGTGGTCGATTCCCCCTTTCTGTTCTCGGATTCGTATGAAGTGACCTCGGTTAACCGACCGGTTCCCGCGTCGTACAGGCCTGAACCGATCAACCTTGACACTGAGGGCCTGACACCAAGGATTCGCCAATTGGCACAGGGTTGGACATCGAGATTCAACTCGCCGAGAGACAAGGCCGGAGTCGTGATGTCCCGGCTGAGAGCCGACTACACGTACCGGCTTCAACCGCCAGCCGTGCCGGTTGACACACACCCTGTCGAATACTTCCTCTTTGAGAGCCGAGCGGGGAACTGCGAGCATTTTGCCGGAGCCCTCTGCCTCATGCTCCGGGCGGTGGGCGTGCCTGCCCGGGTGGTGGAAGGTTTCGCAGGGATGGAGGACACACCAGCAAAAGACGAATTCATCGTTCGATTTGCCCGGGCACACGCGTGGGTGGAAGCGCTTCTGGACGGCGCAAATTGGACATCGCTAGACGCCACACCCGCCATGTCCGGCGAGCTGGCCAGGAGCCGAGTCTGGCGGTTCCTCACAGATTTGTACGACAACGTGGAATACCAGTGGATCAAGCGGGTGGTCTACTTTGATAGGGCAGACCAGGCTGACATGTTTCGCGGGCTGTCCCGACTGTTTTCCGGGCAGATTCCTTTGCCTCTTGGCAAGGTTGTGGCGTGGCTCGGTTACTGGCTGGGAGCGCTGCTTGGGGGGATCGTGCTGCTGGCGGCTTTGATTTATGTTCACCACTTGAGAAACAAAAAGACCAATATATCAGAGATATATATTAATACCATGAGGTATATGGTGCGAAAGGGGGTGCTGAGCCGCGTTCATCCGTGGCATGAAGACAATACCTTGGAAATCCTGGAACGGTCGCCTCAATGCGGCGATGCGCTGTCCAGGTTCATGGCAGTTTACATGCAAGGGCGGTTCGGCCAGCAAACCATGCAAGTGCAAAATCTGGCAAAAGCCAGGCAGGAATTGCTCCAGAGCGTCCAAGCCGTCGCTGGGGCGCGGCAGTAGAGGGTATCTCATGGGAATGCGCGGTCTAAAGAGTGACAATGAGTGAAGCCAGTCCTGCCAGATCTTCAAAGCGAAGTCAGGCTGAGCCGTTCGCAGCGAAGGAGACCTGGCAGGGCCGGCAGTGAATCAGTCTCTCAATGTTACTTGTATGAAAGGGGTTGGAATCAGAACTGAGGAGATATCCAAAAGCATGGCACGAGCTCGTTCAGGCAATATTTTTGAGACAGCCCTCATTAGAAAAGGCGATACTCTTCACAACCTGTCATTGATGAAACCTCTGGGACCCCCCGCGTGGACTTTTTTTTGGGGACAGGAGCCGTGGAAGGGTGACCTCAGACTATTTGTCAAATGAAAATACGTAGGTAGCCTTCTCCGCGAAGCTCTTTTCCAAGAATTCTCTTTGTTGTATTATTATTGAAGCGCGATTGATCTCGATTATGTGGTATACAGAATCCCAACGTGACAGCAGGGGAGCACCGCAGGAAGAAACTACCACTTTGGCATTCCGTTCCGGGAGACTGATCTCCATGACCGCGGAACGGTGTTTGTGCCCCTGAAGGATCAGAGTGATGCCGTACTGGGAACAGATGTTGAGCATCTCACCGGCTTCGGAGAGAATGTGGGCCCAGTAGGAAGATGAACGAATCACTGGCAGCACCGGGTGGTGAAGGAAGAGAACCTTGCTGCAATCGGGGAAACGGGCCGCCTGCTCTTTGAGCCAATGACGGGTAGCTCGACGGATGGTCCCGGGCCAGGCAGGCAGAAAGTGGACGGAGTTCAACCCGAAAAAGACGGTGTCAGAACCGTCGGGATGGTAAAGAACTTTGTCGGGATCTCCAAAGAAATGCTTGTACCGCATCATGGAGAAACGAGGGATTGTCCATTCCCAGAAGGCTCCTACGGATATTTCCCGGTTGCCGGGGACGACTATGAAGGGGATACGCAAAGACTTGAGGAAATCCCGTGCCAGTTTGAACTGAGCGACTCTGCCGCGGTCGGTGACGTCTCCGGTCACTATGACGAGATCGGCCCCTGATCCAAGTATGTCGTCGGCCAGCGTCTCGATTTTCCGACGGGAAATGTTTCCGTTGAAGTGCAGATCTGACAGATGGATCGATTTCATGAGAGTGGAGAATAGACCGGGCATTGCAACAAGTCAATCTCGGGAGGTTCTGAAAAAGCTACTTGATTTTATCGTCAGAATCTATTAAAATTTAAAGAAAATTTCTTATGCTTGTTGTCAGGCATCTATCGTCCGAGTTTCCCTGGGCTCAAGGCTAAGCGTCCCTCAGGAAACAAAGGAGTCAAGGAATGAAAGGGTTAATGTTTGTGCTTGGAATAATGATGGCCGCTCTAGTCGCGGCCGGGCCAGCCTTCTGCCAGGACTACGGATACGGAATGCCGGGCGCGGATTATGGTGCCTACGGCGGTGGGTACGGAGATGCCTACGGCCAGCAGGGCTATGCTCAGCCCGGGTACGGCCAACAGGCGTACGGGCAGCAGCAGGGTTACGCCCAGCCCGGGTACGGCCAACAAGGTTATGGCCAACAAGGTTATGGCCAGCAGGGTTACGGACAGCAGTATGATGCCTATGGTTACGGACAGCAGGGCTACGGACAAACGCCCCAAGGCGGGTACGCAAATCAGAACCCCCAAGCCGTCGGCGGCTATGACCGGTACGGCTTTGGCCAGGCTGGGTCAGGTTATGGCCAACAAGCCACTGGCATGCCCGCTGCCCAGTATGCCAGCCCGCGGGCTACCAGCACGCGGCAGGTTCAGACTCGAAACGTAGCCCCTACCACTCCGGGCACAATTGCGACTGGTGATGAAGTGGAACTGGACCCAGGCCCACTGGAACAAGCAGAGATATATTGGGACGGCAGGTATGGTGGAGACGATGAGACTGGCGCGTCAGGGGGCCAGCAATATGCCGTGGTGCCGCAAGAGCCCGTGGCTCAGCCTGCCCAGCCCGCGGTGCGCCAGCAGACCAGACAGGCCCCTGCGCGTGCAGCGATTCAGACTCCACCTGCTCGCGGAGCCGCTACGGCTACGCGGCGCGCGAACGTGCGTAGGCAGGAAGCCCGCACTCCTCCGCCTCCCTCAAGGTCGGGCATGAAATGGGGAAAAGGATCCGCTTCAGAATCGAAACCCACACTGCAGTGGGGTAAAGAGGCGAAACCCGAGATCGTGGGGTCTGAGCCCGGCGTTTCGCAAGGCCCCAAGGCCGCCATGCAGGTCCCTTCTGCAGCGGCCGCGCCAGAAGCACAAAGTCAGGCCGGCGAGAAAAAGTTCCGCTGGGGGAAGACCGAATAGTCGGCCCTTCCGGACTTAATCAGTGATTGCGTTTCCGGGGGAACCCTTTTTTCGGCGAAATACGGTTCCCCCGAACCTCCCTACCTGAACAGCCTCGACGGAAACTTTCTCAAAACTAAAGAGTCCTCGAAAAGAGGAGCACGCCTTTCCAGCTCACCCTATGCCTGGCATATATTTCGTGCAATCGATCCCGGCCAGGCCAACGGTTCTGGCGATTTCTCGAAAGTCGACTGCTCTCACCGTCATTTGTCCTCTTCGGTCTCGAGCGATATCATCGACCTGATTTTCTCGGCGTTCTCGACTAAATCCTTGAGCAGCGGCGTCAGGACCACGACCCATTCCGGCATCTCTGCGGGCTTGATGCTTCCGGTCTCCAGGACCTTTGCAACGACAAACAACTTGGTGCGCGCGTCGTAAATTTCTTTGTGAATTTTCTCAATCGTCCATTTTGCTTCCGATTTTTCTTCCGCCATGTTTGTCTCCTTGTGTTCGATAGCTGTCACACATTTCTCTGTGCAGCGTATATAACAGACCTCCGAAGCGTCGTGCGACACCAATTCGATTTCCAATGAAAAGCTCACTCCCGGATTTACAGGTTCCCCTCGGAACCGGGGAGGCGGACGTCTTTCGTCATTCCGGCAGAAGTATATTACTGCGTTTTGTAAATACGGTCTCATTGTCGTGCGCCCCCCGTCATTCCAGGCGAAGCCGGAATCCAGGCCCGTACTTCGCGAAGCGCCGCATTGGACCCCGGCTTCCGCCAGGGTGACGACGCAGGAACAGGGCATTCTTCTTGAGTCACCGAAGTTCCCGTGTCTAAGTCGCCGTATTTGCGCCACAGAATACTTGGTTCCTTCGCACTGCCGAGACGCCGCGTCGGCCCGCATCAGCTATCGGCATCCCGCAGCCGTCCCCTGACCAGTGATGCCAGTATCCCTGCGAAACAAAGAGCAGAAAAGGCCAGGAAAGCGTATCTGCAGCTCTTAAGAAGGCTCGGGTGGTCTACCGCGGCAATCTGAACCCGGCCGACGAAGAGAGCGAACACCAGCGTGGCTATGCCCATACTCAGCATTTGCCCGAGCAACCGCATAGTCCCCAGCGCACCGGAAGCGATCCCGTAGAATCCCTTATTCACCGAGCTCATGATGGCATTCATGTTGGGTGACGAAAAAAGTGCAAATCCGAGCCCGAGCACCACGAGGTCCAGGATTATGTATGCCAGGGTTGATTCTTCTCGCAGCATGCTCAAGGACAGAAGGCCCACCGCGGTCAAAGCCATTCCGGCGGATGCGACAATTCTCGGCTCGATCCTGTCGGAAAGCCTTCCAGCCAAGGGGGAAAAGGCCGCCATCACAGCCGGCTGCGTCATGAGGACAAGTCCCGCGTCCTCGGGGCTGAGTCCGTTCACGTGTTGAAGGTAAATGCTCAGAAGAAACGTCACCGCAAAGGTCGCGCTGTAGTTTAGCAGAGCGGCCAAACTCGAGAATGCAAAGACGCGGTTGGATCTGAAAAGGCTGAGATCCAGAACCGGATTTTCCAGACTGGCTTCCCTTCGGATGAAAACCGCCGCGGCACACGCGGCGACAAGAAACAACCAGACACTTCCGGCTGCTGGCACCAGGGATAGGCCGTACATCAGAGTCGTCAGACATATCACGTATACAAACGAGCCAACGAGATCGAACTTGTCACTGGCGGCCTCGGCCCACTCTTCCTTCAGCTTCATCAGTATGAGGACTACCGTAACAATACCGAAAGGCCCATTGAACAGGAAAACCGCCCTCCATGAATAGTGTTGAGTCAGCCAACCTCCCACAAAGGGGCCGACAGACAGACCGATGTAGACCGCGGCGACGGTAATTCCAAGCGCCGTGCCTCTCTCCTCGGGCGGGAATACGGACGTCAGAATCGCCATCCCTGTACTAAAGATCATGGCAGCTCCAATGCCCTGAAGGACCCGAAAGAGGATCAACATGGCAGGCGAGTCTGCGGCAGCGCAAAGAAGCGATGCGACGGTAAATAGTATCATGCCGTAAGTATAGGTCCTTTTTCTCCCGTGGATGTCGGCAAGCTTTCCGAGAGGCACCAGGAATGCCGCAGCGGCGAGTAAATACGACGTTGCTATCCAGCTCAACAAGACAGCGTCCATCTGGAATTGTTCACCAATAGACGGCAACGCCACATTTATCGCTGAGCCCATGAAGGGAGTGACAAACGATCCTGCTACAGCGACGATCAAGGCTGCTCGTTTGGTCGGTGAATCGTTCAATGCCTTTACCGGTTACCTGATTGTAAAGCGTGCATCGACAAGGAACCCCTGCGAGGAAGGTTGATCTTATCTCAAAGAATCCGGAGCCGAAACTAAAACCTGAAGTCTTCTGTATCCATTCACTTACAAGCGGGCGGGAGCATCCGGTCGAGCATGTCATTGTGAGCGAAGCGAAGCAATCTCCTTACCTTGAAGAACGACAGTTTGCTTCGCTTCGCTCGCAATGACACAGGTCAGCGAAGCGGCCCTTTGTTACTGAAGGGTTTCAGACTAGTTTGTAATCAGCTTGACAGCGCCAATTGTTCCAGCCTATAGTGACCCTGCTCAGATCGGCTTTTGCAGGGGTCTTTCCTGAGAATCACCGACGACAAGAGCGTGACATGAGGCACCTTGCTGGCGAGGAAAAGAGGGAGGTATGGTCCGTCCGCTCCAGTCCTTGTTTTCATTGGGCTGAACGCCGATAGATTCTGTGTCTTTGTTACGGCTTCAAGGCGGCGTTGCGGCAGACCGGCGCCGCATCCGAGCAATCAGTGCTCGGGACAGAAACTAGAAAGGGAGGAAAAATAGATGAAGGGACGGATGATCCTCACGATCTTGACGGCGCTAGTCTTCGCAGCGGCCATGATGATGGGTGCGATGGCTGCCGACAAGAAGCCTCTGAAGATTGGGGCTATCTTTTCCGTGACGGGGAAGGCTTCCTGGCTAGGCGACCCCGAAAAAAAGACCGCCCTGATGCTCGTGGAAGAGATCAACAAGGCTGGAGGCGTCAACGGCTATCCGGTTGAGGTGCTCATCGAGGATGACGAAGGTGTTGAGCCCAAGGCAGTGAACGCGACCGAAAAGCTTATCAGCAAAGAGAATGTGCTGGCCATCTTCGGCCCGTCACTTAGCGGACCCAGTATGGCCATAAAGCCCATCTGTGAAAAGGCCAAGATTCCGCTGGTCTCCTGTGCGGCCGCGGAAGCCATAGTGACTCCTATCGAAGAGTCTCACTACGTATTCAAGACCCCTCAGCTCGATTCGCATGTTGCCGTCAGGATTCTCGAGCAGATCAACAAGATGGGGATAAAGAAGATCGGCCTCATTACCGATACGCTCGCCTTTGGCCAACAGGGACGTAAGCAGCTTCAGAAGTATGCCAAAGAAATGGGCGTCGAGATCGTGGCTGACGAAACATTCGGACCCGCCGACACCGACATGACGGCCCAGCTGAAGAAGATCGGGTCAAGCGGCGCGGGAGCTGTGGTGGGCTGGACCATAGTGCCTGCGCAGTCGATAATTCCCAAGAACATGAAACAGCTTGGCATGAAGATCCCGTTGTTCCTCAGCCATGGCTTCGGGAACCCCAAGTACATACAGGCCGCAGGCGAGGCAGCTGAGGGCATTATCTTCCCCGCAGGGCGGCTGCTTGTAGTCGATGCGTTGCCGGCCGACAACTTCCAGAAAAAGGTTCTTTCCAGCTACAAAGCCGATTATGAAAAGAGGTACGGCCCCCCCGTAAGCACATTCGGCGGCCATGCGTACGATGCGTTTTCGCTGATCGTCAATGCCATGAAGGCTAAGAAGATTACGCCTGACATGGAAGTCGCTAAGGCGAGAGAGCTGATCCGCGACGGGATCGAGGAGACCAAGGATTGGATCGGTACAGCCGGAAGGTTCAACATGAGCGCCAAGGATCATACCGGTCTTGACAAAGACGGTTCATTGGAACTCCTTTTCGTTGAGAAGGGTGGCAAGATTATTCCGCTGTCGCAAAAGAAGTAGTCCCGAGAATCGCTCAGTATCTCATTTCGACCTAGACAGACGTTCGTACGAACGTCTGTCTAGGCAACTGCAGTCCAGAGTTCGAGAATGGCTTCGATATCCGACATTCTGCAGTACGTGTTTTCGGGCATCACTATCGGCGCGATCTATGCCATGGTGGGCCTCGGATTCACAATGGTGTACAATTCTACAAGCATAATAAATTTTGCTCAAGGCGAATTTGTCATGCTGGGAGGGCTGCTGGGGGTCACGTGTGTAGGTGCTCTGAAGAACATGGGTATGCCGGCACACCTGGCTATTCCGGTGGCGTTCGTGTTTGCGGTTGGGGCTACTACGCTTGCGGGGATGTTGATGGAAAAGGTGGCAATAGAACCGACATCACGACTAACGGTGTTTCATTATGGAGGCATCGCTGCCGTAGTGGCATGGTTGAGCCGGGTGGTTTTAGGGCTTTCGATTCCAGTATGCGTTTCGGCCACAGTGGTGATTACTGCGGTGCTGTATCTCCTGTTGCGCAGAAAAACGATACACGCCATGAAAAACCCCACTGTTCTGCAGCTGATAATCATCACGATCGCTTTGTCGATAATGGTTCGGGGGATTGCCATGTTTACCTTCGGCAAGGACCCGTATTTCATGGACCATTTCGTGCCTGAAAAGGCGATCAACGTTTTGGGCGCCACAGTTCTGCCGCAAACCTTGCTGGTTGTAGCGGTTATAATCCTGGTGGTGATCCTTGTGGGTCTTTTTTTTGGCCTGACGCTCACGGGAAAGGCGATGCAGGCCTGCGCCTTCAATCGTGAAATCGCCAAACTTATGGGGATTAACGACAGGTGGATGATACTTCTGTCTTTCGCCATGTCCGCGGCTGTGGGTGCTGTGGCCGGCTACGTGGTAACCCCGATTACGCTCATGGAATATGATCGCGGCCCCATGCTGGCCCTCAAGGGATTCGGGGCAGCTGTCTTGGGCGGCCTGGGCAACGGGTACGGAGCGGTGGCAGCGGGGTTCATACTTGGGGTCTTGGAGGCGCTGGGTGCAGGTCTTATCTCGTCCGCATACAAGGACGCGATTTCGCTTATTATTCTGTTGGCGGTACTCTTTTATAAGCCTACCGGCCTGTTCGGCAGCGCCGAAGCGGCAAAATTTAAAGAATTTTAACACAGGTGCTCGTATGGCCGTGTGACTTGGGCAGGCAGTCGTGCGTCCTTCAGAGGCTGCCTTGTACGAGGATCGTGGAGATCAGCGGTATGGGACGCGCTAACGTCACGGCATTGATCGTTTTTGGGATAATCATTCTTGTCCTCCCATTTGTGCTGACCAGTCCCTATTACCTCCGAGTTATGAACTTCGCGGGGATCTTCAGTCTCGTCTGCATTGGGCTTTCTCTATTGCTTGGGTACGCGGGGCAGATATCCATTGGCCAAGCGGGTTTCTTTGCCATAGGAGCCTACTCTTCTGGGATATTGTGTGCCGCGTTCGGCCAGAGTGCGTGGGTCGGCTTGGTGGTGGGGCTGGTTGTGAATTCCCTTGTGGCTTTTCTGGTCGGTATCCCGACACTGAAACTCAGAGGCCACTATCTGGCTATGGCGACGCTAGGCATCGGTGAGATTATTCACATAGTAGCTCTGGCAGACACTGAAGAATTGACCAGGCTCATCGCGTGGATCGGCGAAAACGCAGGATATGCGCCAGAGGCGGTTTCTCGGGTTCTGCAGCCTTACAAAGCTCTTACGGGGGGGCCGTCCGGCTTCGGCGAAATACCGACGATCAATATAGGCTCGTGGGTCGTTTCGACCCCTGTTGAGTGGTTCTATTTCATATGGTTTGTCGTGTTCATTGCTATGTTACTGTCGCTCAACCTGATTCACTCCAGGATCGGCAGGGCTCTCAGGGCCATCCACGGCGACGAGGAAGCTGCCAGGGCTATGGGCATGAATACGTTGCCGTTGAAGCTTGGAATCTTTGTGATATCCGCTTGCCTGGCCTCCATAGCGGGCTCTCTTTACGCTCATTACGTGACGTTTATTTCTCCTGTCACTTTTTCCATCAACGAGTCGATACTGTTTGTGGTCATGGTGGCTGTAGGGGGTATGATGAGCGTATGGGGCGCTCTGGTGGGAACGCTCATTATGACTATACTTCCTGAGACGCTCCGCGTGTTTCAGGATTATGACATACTGATTTACGGCTTGATATTGTTGCTTATAATGATGTTCATGCCCGATGGAGTGGTCGGCTTGGTTCAGAGCTTTTTCGGCCGCGGCCGCGAAAAGACAGGGTGAGAAGTGAGCGAGATTCTCTCAGTAGAAGGGATATTCGTGAAGTTCGGCGGAGTGATGGCGCTGGGAAATGTTTCCACTTCAGTGGCCGAACACTCTATAACCGCGATTATCGGACCGAACGGTGCTGGGAAGACGACCCTGATAAACGTGATTTCCGGCGCGATACCCCAGACGAAGGGGAAAGTGCGGTTCCAGGGACGCGACGTATCAGGCTTCGCTCCGCACAAGGCGGCCGAAGCCGGAATAGCGAGGACTTTCCAGAACCTCCGGCTCTTCAAGCATATGAGCACCCTGGAAAACGTTATGGTGTCTCGTCACATCAAGACTACTTCGGGGTTCTTTTCCTGTGCACTGAAGTTACCCTCGAGTCGCAGCGATGAAAAGATCATCCGAGAAAAGGCGATAGAGTTCCTGGATTTCGTAGGCCTGGGCGACAAAGCCAATTTTGACGCCTTGTCCTTGCCTTTCGGAGTCCAGCGGCACATCGAGATAGCCCGGGCGCTGGCGCTCGATCCCAAGGTTGTCCTGCTCGACGAGCCGGCTGGGGGGCTTAATCCGCAGGAAACGGACGGACTTGCAACGCTCATTCATAAAATCCGTGACAAAGGGATCACCGTGGTGCTGATCGAGCACGATATGAGCCTGGTGATGAACATTTCCGATTCCGTTGTAGTACTCAACTACGGGCAGAAGATAGCGGAAGGCACTCCAGAAGAGATCCAGCGCAACCAGGCCGTGATAGAAGCTTATCTGGGCAAGGAGACAGTTCACTAGGGGGCGTCAGGGCCTCGCGGGACGGAATAGATGCTGGAAGTCAAGAACATCAACGTGTATTACGACAAGGTCCACGTTCTCAAGGGCCTTTCCCTGCGGCTGGAAGACGGGGAATGTGTCACCCTTCTCGGTGCAAACGGCGCAGGGAAATCGACATTGATGAACACCATCTGCGGGTTGCTGTCTCCGTCCAGTGGTGTTGTCGTACTCGACGGTAAAGACATCAGCCGGGTTCCGGCGTATAACATTGTCCGCCTCGGCATTTCTCAAGTTCCCGAGGGGCGGCAGATCTTTGCCAATATGTCAGTTAAAGACAACCTGAGGTTAGGAGCGTATAGCAGGTCATCGGGGGCCGGCAAGAAGGATATGGAAGGGGACATCGGACGAGTGATGGAGATGTTTCCGAGGCTCAGGGAACGCCGCAACCAACTTGCGGGGACGCTCTCGGGCGGCGAGCAGCAAATGTTGGCCATAGGCCGATCATTGATGAGCCGGCCCAAGGTACTCTTGCTGGACGAGCCTTCGTTGGGGCTTGCACCACTGGTTGTTCAGTTCATATTTGAGACCATCGGTAAGCTCAGAGAAGAGGGCAAAATCTCGGTCCTCATGGTGGAACAGAATGCCAGAGCAGCTCTCCGTGTGGCAGATCGAGGTTATGTCCTCGAGACCGGCAAGATCGTCATGGAAGACGTCTCCTCAGCCCTGGCAAATAGCCCGACGGTCCAGAAGGCATTTCTCGGCGGCCGAATAGGGTAGCGTATCCGACGAGTGGAACGGAGTGACCGGCCGTCGCAAACAACAACTCTTGCCCTCACAGATACCACGGAGAGCGGGCGGAAGGGTGAGGTTTGGCCGGCCTCCCCGCAGCATGCAATGGAAAGTGGGCAGAGGGCAGTATTGAAAAGCGCATCATGGAATAGTTGCTGCACCGCATAGTGACAGAATG
>Ga0172371_10009829_pt1 | contig 13068 bp, 7 predicted proteins | sample Lak12m_FD_114543 | JGI IMG/M metagenome (GOLD analysis project Ga0172371, IMG submission 114543) | Freshwater microbial communities from Kabuno Bay, South-Kivu, Congo - kab_022012_12m | ecosystem: Environmental > Aquatic > Freshwater > Lake | place: Democratic Republic of the Congo: South-Kivu... | reverse complement strand
ATTTCCAGGGTACCTCTGGGTCAAGGTTTAACGTGCGTCAATGGAGAATCGAACACAATCTCCTTAACAGCAGGTATCAGAGACTGGATAAAGAAGACTGGGAGGATAATGAACCCGGATAATTTCTTTGCCCCTGCCGGCCGAGAGAAAATCCTCGCGACCAATAATGTTTCAGAAAGAAAATTAGATCTTCTCAGCAGGACCGGGACCGTAGGACCGTAGGGCGGGAAAGCAGAGCGCATCCCGCCTTTCCAGACGCCGAATGGACCTCTAAAGCCATATCTTGATGGGATGGCGGTCAACTCTGGCGCACCTGCGCCTCATTGCTCTTCTTTCCCCCTTTTGCCCTTTTCGCCTTTTTCCCTTTTCGCCCTTGTTTTTGCGCCATCTTTCCCACCCGTTCTGGCCTCCCTTCTCCCGCCCCTGCTACCCTCAATAAGTGATGAAGGTGTCTCACCCGGACCGACGACTCATAATTCCTTCCTGTAAGAGATATTGGTGGTCTCTAAAGGGCAGACCTGGGTGTCCGCCCTTTCTTACGGTTGATCCGCTTCCTATGTGGCTTTTGCGCGATTTTATAAGGATATCAAGGGCTTCTCATAGAGTCTCCAGCGGCTGCAAGCGGCCCCTCAGCGGATATGGTTCCGCTCTTGAACGCTTGGCCGGCCTCCTTTCATTTGACAGACCCTCGCTTGGGTGGCATATTCCTTGGCAAAGGAGCGAATTATGGACCCCAAGCGCGCTAATCTGCTGCGCCGGCTGCCCCAGGTGGATGAGCTGCTGCGCCACCCGGAACTGGCCCCGGTCGTCCAACCCCTGCCCCGCTCCCTGGCCGCGGCGGTGATCCGCCGGGTCCTGGATACGCAGCGCCGGATGATCCACGCCACACCCCCGGAGGCTCTACCGGCCGAACTGGACGAAACAGCCCTGCGGCAAGACCTTCAGGGGGCCCTCCTGGCTGCGGCCAAACCGTCCCTGCGCCGGGTGCTCAACTTAACCGGGGTGGTCATCCACACCAACCTGGGCCGCTCTCCCCTGGGGGAGGCCTGTCTGGGACAGTTGCAGGAGGTGGCCGGCCGGTACAACACCCTGGAGTACGACCTGGCCCAAGGGGTGCGGGGCTCCCGCCAGGATCATCTGGAGGGAATTCTTCAAGAACTCACCGGGGCGGCGGGGGTCCTGGTGGTCAACAACAACGCCGCCGGGGTGTTTTTAGCCCTCAACACCCTGGCCCCGGGCAAAGAAGTCATCATTTCCCGGGGCCAACTGGTGGAGATCGGCGGCTCTTTCCGCCTGCCGGAAATCATGGCGGCCAGCGGCGCCCTTCTCCGGGAGGTGGGCACCACTAATAAGACCTACCTCCAGGATTACGAGAAGGCCATCACCTCGGAGACCGCCCTCCTCCTCAAGGTGCACCCCAGCAATTTTCGCATCACCGGCTTCACCCACGAAGTGCCCCTGGCCGAGCTGGTGGACCTGGGGCGCCGGTACTCTTTGATGGTAGTGGAGGACCTGGGCAGCGGCTGTCTGGTGGATCTGGGCAAATACGGCCTGGAGCGCGAGCCCACGGTGCAGGACACCTTGAAGGCCGGGGCCGATCTGGTGCTGTTTTCCGGCGACAAGCTTCTGGGCGGGCCCCAAGCGGGATTGGTTTTGGGCAATAGAGAAGTGGTAGAAGCCTTGCGAAAAAACCCCCTGAATCGGGCCTTGCGTCCCGACAAGATGACCCTGGCGGCCCTGGAGGCCACCTTGCGCCTTTACCTGGAGGAGCCCCGGGCCCTGGCGGGCATTCCCACCCTGCGGATGCTCACCCGGCCGGTGGCCGAGCTGGACCGGGAGGCCCGGGCCCTGGCCCGCCGGCTGCGGCGTCGATTCGGGCCGCGTCTTCAGGTAAAAGTGCTGGAGAGCGAAGGCCGGGCCGGAGGCGGGTCCCTGCCCCAGGCCCCCCTGCCCAGCCGGGCCCTGGCCCTCAGCCTCCCTCCCCTGGCCCCCCAGGAACTGGAAGCCCGACTGCACCGCACCACGACGCCGGTCATCGGCCGGGTGGAACGCGGGGTGGTGCTGCTGGACCTGCGCACCCTGCTGCCGGGGGATCAGGCAGCCCTCCTGGCCGCCCTGGAGGAGGTGCTGGCGGGGCTGAAATAACGGGAGGGCGGGAACCGGTGCTTTCCCGCCCTCGCATTATTTCTAAACCAAAACAATCGGTGATACGGTTGTGGGGGTTATGGATGGGTCAGCGGGCGCCCCTGGCCGCTAGATGGTTCACCCCGGACAGGCACCCCTCAAGCTCCTGCCGCTTCTCCCTGAATTACCCGAGGTGACCATCCCGTTCCTCAAACAGCCGCCACTCTTCCGGCCTCAAGTCGGTCCTTCCGGGGAAACCTTCGCAGCCTCGCCCTGATTCGGCGAGGGACTCGTTACCCCGGAACTGCCGCGGCGGTCCAAGGAAGTAGTTGGCACCACAAGGCCGTCCCTCCTCTCCGGGCCCCGCCGGGGGGAGCCGACTGAGACCCCGGGGTACATCTCCCACCTGCCCCAGGGGCTAATGCCTGGGGACACGGTCGGGACGGCCCTGGCGCACTACTTAACGGAATCTTTCAGTTGTTTCCCCGGCTTAAATTTCACCACCTTGGTGGCGGGAATCTTAATGGGGGCGCCGGTCTGGGGATTCCGACCTTCCCGGGCCTTGCGCTGCGTCACCATGAAGGTGCCAAAACCCGCCAGCGCCAAACGGCCCTGGGACTTAAGCGCCGCTGAAATAATCCTGATCAAGCTGTTGATGGCTTTTTCCGCGTCCACCTTCCTGACCTGCGCCTCTCCCGCCACTTTCGCAATCAATTCTGCTTTGGTCATAATCCTCTCTCCCTTCCTCCTGGTTTGCGGTTGACTACCTAACCATTAACGATGCGCCTGTGACTCGGAAAATGGGTACCCCGACGCCCATCCCCCCTTTAAGTTGTGTTTGTCCCTCGGATGGGGGTTCCGGATTTAATCTCAAAGCCCGATTCCACCTGAGGTTGCAGTTTCCCTTTGATAGCATAAAATCCGGGAGGATGACAATAAAAAATATGAAAAAAACCATGTCCTGCCGGTACATTTCTTAAAAGTATCCCCCGGCGGCGCCAGCAGCGTCGGCGCCGACTGGCCCCGAAGCAGCCGCCATATTTTATAACCATTTTAAATAACAGTACTTTAAATCGCACCGGTGGACGTTCGGGGCCGGTCGGCCTCAATCCCATTCCCGATGGGGTCTGCAGAAATAATAAGAACTTTACCGCCGATCGCAAGGGAAGGATTAAAAAGAGGAAATTCTGGCCATGAGGAGAAGGGTTATCTGGTCACCTGGCGCAGCAACCCCACGGCCACGGTGCCGAAGGCCAGGTGGGGGGCAATGACCGCCAGCAGCGGCGGAATGCTGCCGGCCTGACCGAAAGAGGCGCAAAATCCAAAAAACAGCCAGTATCCGAAAATGAGCCCCAGACCCACCGCCACCATGGCGGTGAGGTGAATCCGTTCATGGCGCAAGGCCAGCCCCAGGCCCAAAATTACCAGGATCAGAGGCGTCAGGGACAGGGAGAAGCGGCTGTAGAGGTCCACCCGGTAAGGGGTGGATTTGTAGCCGTCCCGTTCCAGGCGGCTGGTATAGCGGTAGAGTTCATTGACATCCATCTCGGTGACTTTCTTCTCCAGGTCGGCAAAATCCTTCGGGTGTTCCGTGAGCACCAGGTCCCGCTGCTGAAACTTTTCCCCGGTGACTGCGCCGGCGGCGTCGAAGAACTGAACATAGCCATCAAAGAACCGCCAGTGATCTTCCTGCCATTGGGCCCGGGCCGCGGCGATGATCTGCACCAGGTGAAACTGGCGATCGAAGAGATAAATTTTTACTCCCTCCAGGGTTTGGATATCTTTCCGGAACATGACAATGTTATAGATGGCCTGGTCGCCCTTGTACCAGAAGTGTTCCAGGTTGTGCAGGTTGCGGGGCGGCTTCTTGTCCACCTGGGTCTGCCAGAACAGGTCCAGTTGGCCCTGGCTCCAGGGAATCAGGTATAGATTCAGGGCCAGGAGGAGGAGGGCCACCGCTCCGGAATAGATGATGGTGGGCCGAATCAGGGACAGGATGTCCAGTCCCGAGGTCCTGATGGCCATGGTCTCATGGGACCGGGACATGAGGCCGAAGGTCAGCATGATCCCCAGCAGGACCGCTGCGGGGAGAACCTGGCCAATGGCGAAGGGGAGCTTGAACAAGAGGTATTCCAAGAATTCCGTGGCTCCCAACTGGGCCCGGACCAGGCGGTCAATCTTTTCGAAGCAATCCACGATGATGAACAGGGACACAAAGGTCACCAGGCTCAACCCCATGAGCTTGAGGAACTCCCGGGCCACGTAATTTTCCAGGATGTGGGGGCGGAACAGGCGAGAAATGGACATGGGATAATCTATATCAGAAAGGGCGGCGTTTTTCATCCGCTAACGCTTGCAAGAGGGGCGAAAAGGGGAAAAGGCGAAGAGGCGAAAAGGTAAAATTAACCCCCGACCCAAGCTTTTCTGGATGATAATGCTATCTTGATGATGGAATTCCTCATGGCTGATGAAGCTGGATATTTTTTCCTTTACCCAGCCATCTCTTGCAACCAGCCGCGGAACCTACTATTATTATTATATAATGACAATTTAAGCCGATAATCAGGAGAAGCGTCATGCCAACCTATGAATACGTCTGCATCAAGTGCGGGGCGGAGTTTATGCGCATCATGAGCCTCAAGGAATACGAGGCCGGCCAGGTCGCCTGCCCCAAGTGCAACTCCGCCGAAGTGAAGCAGCAAATGAGCCACTTCATGCCCAAGACCTCGCGGAAGAGTTAAAAACAGGTGGGGGCGATGCCACGCTCCTGCCCCCTCGCCAGGCGGGGGCGAGCTACCTCGCCCTTTCAGGGAATCCCGCGGGCCCACCGGGAACGTTCATTACGGCACCGAACCGGCGCCGCGCCTGAATCATTTCTCCAGGAAAACGGAACTATGGCCGCCACTGGCGGGTAGTGACCTGGGAGGCGGCCAGGTAGAGGCTCACCGCCCCCTCCCGGGTAAAGCGGCAGGGAATCGGCCAGGCAGTCCGGGCGGCGCCGGACCGGCGGGGCTCGCCATAGACCACCACCTGCCGGGGCTGCAGGCGGGCCAGGATGAGGCTGCGGTCCCCGGGGGCGGCCAACTCGGCGGGAAGCACCGCGGCCTCCAGGGGCCCGGGGAGCGCCGGCAGGTCCTCAGCCGTAAGCCCCCCCGCCGGGGGGATCAGCAGGACCCGGCGGCCCTGGTAGGCGACTTCCAGGGCCGGCGCCGTATCCGGGGCCAGCGGCACGAAATTCAAGGCCGCGCCGCCCATCGCGGTCGGGGGACGCCCCCTCCTCAGAGACCGGGGCGCCGCGCCCCGGTCCCCCAGATAATTCCAGAAATCCCAGTAGGCCTCCTCTTGCCACCCCCGTTGGCCGTACCAGAATGACCCGACGTTGAACTGCCGGGCCAGGGTGAGCAGTTCCTCGGCGTTAGCCTCGCTCAGGTTCAAGGCGACCACCAGGTCCAGACGCCGGAATTGCCGCCAGTGGCAGTATCCCGGCAGCGGACCCCACCCCGGAGCTGCCTGACCCCACCGGAGCGGCGGGGCCGCCGAGACCACCAGGCGCCGGTTCTCCGGGCTCACCACCACTCCCTGAAGCCCCCCGAAGGCGACCAGGCAGGTCACTTCCAGGGCCTGGGGGACCGTGGCCAGGGGCAGGGCTGCGGCGGTCACCAAAACCAAACCGGCCAGGCCCGCCCCGCTCCAGGTCAAATACGTGCGCCGCGGAAAAAAGACCAGGATCAGGATGACATAGCAGAGGCCGATCTCCAGCCAGGTGGGGGTGGGCATGACCACGGCTGCGCCGGGAACTTGGGCCGCCCACTGAATCACCTGATAGCCCAGCCACAGGGGCAGTTTTCCCAGGAAGAGCAGCCCCTGGGCCACCGCAGGCAGGGACATGGCCTGGGCGAACACCGCCGCCTCCCCCAGCGGCAGGGCCAGCAGCAGGAACAGGGGAATGGCCACCAGGTTGACCAGGAAACCCAGGAGGGAGACCACCTGGAAGTAGGCGGCCACCAGGGGAGCGGTGGCCAGGGTGGCCACCAGCGACGCCATAAACCATTCCTCGGCCCGGATGAGCACGCGGCCCGTTGCGCGGGTAATGGCGTGGTCCGGCTCCCGTTTAATCCATCCCCCAACTCTGACTAACCGGGGAACCATGTAGATCAAGGCCGCCACCGCCACAAAAGAAAGCTGGAAAGAGATGGCAAAGAGGCGCAGCGGCGAGAGCGCCAGGATGACCAGGGCCGCCAGGGCCAGGGCGCTCCAGACTTCCCCGGGGCGCCCCAGAAAGACCAGCAGCAGATAGGCCAGCACCATGACTTCGGCCCGTTGGGTGGAGGGCGACCCCCCGGCCACCCAGGCATAGGCCACCACCGGGATGGCCGCCAGCAGGGTGGCGATCTTGACCGCGTTGACCCGCAACAAGAGCCAGGCAAAGCGCCGCAGGAGCCAGAAACTGAGGAAATAGGTGACCGCCGCCACCATACCCAGGTGCAGCCCGTTGATGACCAGCAGGTGGCTGGTGCCGGTGCGGGCAAAATCCTGGCGCATCTCCGGGGTGATCTCCCCCTGGTCCCCCAGGAGCATAGCCAGGAAGATGGCCCGATAGGCCGGGTCCAAGGACTGCAACCGCTCCCGGATGCCGCCCCGGAGCCTCTCCCCCCAGGGATAGGCTCCGGTTCCGGCCAGGAAGATCAGGCGGTTCGAATCCGACAGCCGCACCTCCCGGAAAAGCCCGTCTGCCGCCAGGTAGCGGGGGCGATTGAAGGTGCCGGGGTTCCGGAGCCTGGCGGGGGGGTGGAGGCGCCCGCGGACCACCAGGCCGGTGCCCACCGGGGGATGCTCCAGGCCCGGCACCACCACCAGGAGGTTTCCGGCCACCGGGCGCCAGCCCCAGGGACTCCGCCAGGCCTCGGCGGCCATGAAGAGCTGGACCCGTCCCTCGCCCCGCCGCGCCGGCCGATTAAGATGGCCCCACAAGGTGAGATTTTGGTTTTCGGGCAAGTGGGTGAGGCCCCATGGCGGAAAATCCGGCTGCCGGGCCTGCTGGTAGAAAGCCATCCCCAGGAGACCGAAAAAGATCAAGGGCAGGAAACGGACCGGCCGCCCTCGCCACCAGAGGAAGGCCAGGGCGCCCCAGAGCGCCACCCCGCCCGCCAGCAGCCAGATCGAAGGCCCGCTGAGCCCCCAGGCCGGGGCGGCAATCCCTGCCATCAGGGCCAGGGTTACCGGCACCAGGGGCCGGGCTACCGGTCGGTCCGCCAGGATGGCGCCGGGCCGGGAGGGCTCCCCGGGGGCGGCGTTCAACTTTCCCTGGCTGGCGTCCGATTCATGGGAAAGCATTGAGGACCATCCATGGTCGAGGGCTGACTAACATCAACAAAGCAATATTACCCTAGATTATCTCTGCCGACAAATAATCTTTAATCCGGGCCATTGAGTTTTGGTTGGAGGTTATTAAGCAGTGGAACTGCCTGTCTTAATTAAGTAATAACTATCAGGTGGGGTCCGCCAGTCTGGGCGAGGGGACGGTCCCGCGGCAATTTACCGGTTGGCCGGTAGAGACGGCGGCTCAATATTATGGAAATTCTTTCGGATTCGACAATAAAGGTTAGCCTGGACCCAAGAAAATATAAGTGCCATGCAATTGGTTCTTGACAAAAGCCTTAAAATATTGAATAGAAAATAAGTTATGAGGAGATTTTTATTTATCCTGGTGGTGATTCCGGCTTTGGCCGCCCTGGTGGGTTCGGCCCTGGCCGCCCCCAAGGTATTGTCCCGGGACGGCAGCCTGGTCATCGAAAACCCCGACCCCAAGCAAACCAAGAAAAGCTCGGGGTCGGAAGACACCCTTTATGAACTCCTGGGCCAGGAAGTGCAGGTCTATATTTTCCATAACAAGACCCGGATCTGGCCCCAGGTTTATATGCGCTCTGGTTCCATGCCCTTTCGGGGAACCTTAAGCCCCAGGGATCCCAGGGTAGAGGGCCTGATCCATAAGTATGCCCGGATGTATGGGGTTGACCCATCCCTGGTGCGGGCCGTCATGCGGCACGAATCGGGCTTCAACCCCGGGGCGGTGTCTCCTAAGGGGGCCCAGGGATTGATGCAGCTCATGCCCGGCACCGCCGCCCTCATGGGGGTGCGGGACCCCTTCGACCCGGAACAAAACATCGCCGGCGGGGTGGGATACCTGCGGCGTTGCCTGGACCGCTTCCAGCACAACGTGCCCCTGGCCGTCGCCGCCTATAACGCCGGGCCGGAAAGTGTGGCCCGGTGCGGCACCATTCCGCCTTTTGAGGAGACCCAGCTCTTTGTTACCCACGTCATGGGGAGCTATGCCGGGCCAATTCAGGCGGGCAATGCCGGCAAAGGCGACGCCAGGGCGGCCGCCGCCACCCCGGGGAAAGGCACCCAAAAGGGGAAAACGGTAGCCAAACCAGAGGACCTCCAGTCAGAGAAACCTCCAGATATCCCCCGCCGTCCCCGGCCCAAGATCATCGAGGTCAAGTCCCACAAGACCAAATCCCAGGGCGTGACCGCCGAATAGGTTGCGCCGGCGGCGCCTCGGCCCCCTCCCCTGCTCCGCCAAATCCTTATAATTGGCGGCAGGAACCAGACCTGGGCCCGCATCTCCTTATCCCTTCGGCATCAGCGCCTCCGGCCACTCCTTGAGGTGCAGGTCCCGCTGGGGGAAGGGGATTTCGATGCCGTGCTCGTTAAAGGCTTCAAAAATGGCGCTGTTCAGCTCATGGGTGGCGGGGACGCGGTCATTGGGAGTCCGCAGGTGAACCCAGATGGTAAAGTCCAGGGAGCTCTCGCCATACGCCTCGAAGAAGATTTGCGGCGGCGGTTCGGCCACCACCCGGGGGTTGGCCCGACAAATCTCGGTGAGCAGCTGGGTCACCTGGCGCACGTCCGAACCGTATGAGACCCCTACCTTCAAGGTGAGGCGATTGATGCCCGCCCCATAATGGGTCCAGTTCAGAACCTTGCTGGAGACCAGTTCCGAGTTGGGGATCACCAGGACATAGCGGTCAAAAGTCTCGAAGATGGTGCTCCGGACCCGGATTTCCTTGACCCGCCCCCACTGCCCGTCGATCACCAGCAAGTCCCCCACCTTGATGGGGCGCTCAAACAGGAGAATGAGGCCGCTTAAGAAGTTATTGACGATGTTCTGGAGGCCAAAGCCCACTCCCACCCCCAGGGCCCCGAACACCAGGACCAGATTGGTCAACGGAAACCCCATGAGGTTCAAGGCGATCAGCCCCGCCAGGATCAGGATAATATAATGCAGGGTGGTGGCGATGGTGTATTGCACCCCGGAGTCCAGGGCGGTGTGGGGGAAGATGCGGTAGACCATCAACGTCCGTGCCAGCCGGGAAAAGAAGAACCCCAGGTAGAGGGCCAGGATGACCCCCATAACGCTCAACGTGGTCAACCTCACCGGCCCCAGGGTGGGACCCCAGGTCATCCACCGAAAGGCCCAGGCCATTTGGGACGGAGTGATCCCCCAGGAGTTCAGGGACCACAGAACCACGGCCGCCCCGATGACGAAGGATAAGGCCCAGCGGCTGAAGGCATGAAGCCGCCGGATCATCTCGGCCCTTCCCGGAAACAGGTACGTGAACCGGCCGGCTTCCGGGTGCAGCAGGTGCCGGATAATGGCTTCCCCTATCAGCCAGAGGAACCATAGAATCGCCAGGTCCAGCAAGGTCCAGGCGGCCGCCCGGGTCATGTAAGTGGACAGGTTCTGAAATCCCAACAGGTCGGCCAGAATGATAACCGCCAGCAGAAACACTATCATGCCCCGGAGGATCAGACTTACCACCGCCCGGTGCATCCAGGTGGGCTCCGACAGCTCCGGCAAGAGCCGGGTCAGGTAAGGACGTCGCAACAGCCACCAGCCCCAGACCAGGATGCCGGCCAGAAAATAATGTTCCAGGAACAGGCGGCTGGATTCGGGAAAATCCAGGAGGCTGGCGCTTTTGAGGCCGAGAAAGCCCAGAAAGAGATAGGCCAGAAAAAGCTTCAGGGAGCCGCGATAAAACCTGGCCACGTCTCCTTCCAGGACCAACACTCCCCCAGCTGCCCTGCCGGCAAAGAACTGCTGTACCCACTGGAGGCCCAGACGCAGGCCCCAAAGGGTAACCAAAACCGCGAGAACTAGTTGCGCCGGATTGGAGCCGATCAAATTAAAGGTCCACAAAAACAGCCCCAGCCATAAAATCAGGCTCAACCCAAACAGGTTGCCGATCAGGATTTGCCCCATGACATAGAGGTGCGCCATTTTAGGATCTTCAGCCTGTTCCCGCCAGGCCTGCGACCGCCGGGCCACCAGTTCATTAAGTCGGCGGGTGCTCCATCCCGACAGTAGGATGAAACCCAGCAACCCGATGATGGGGGCCAGGTGCTGCCAGACAAAGGCGGCCAGGCGTCCGGAGCGCACCAGGTCAGTGAGCCACTTCCAGACCCTCGCCGGGATGGCGGCCAGGCTCTGCCAGGCCCGGGCCACCTGCTCCCGGAAGGGAATCGCCTGGGGCGGCCGCTTCAAAAGCTCAGCCTTCCAGGCGTTCTCCAGTTGCTGCAACTGAGGCGTAAGTCCAGTGAATAACTCATGTTCCTGCATCATAAGCTGACGCCGTTGCTCCAGGTCATCCAATACCTTGGCTATCAGGGCGTCTTGCGTTGCCGCCAGATTGAGGTAGTCCAGGAATGATTGTTGAATTTCCGGGGTCAAAGCCCCGGGAGCTTTGGCCTGAATAATGCCGAGCTGCACCCTCAGGGCATTTTGCGCTTCGACCTGGTTCTGACGGTTTTTTGAGACCGCGTCGATTTCCTGTCCCAGGTCCTTGATTTTCCCCTGGATTTCCTTTTCCTGGACAGCATAGGCGGCCAGTAACGCCTGCACCTGGATCATGGGGAGCTTCTCCAGGGCCATGCCGGCTTTCAGGGAGGCCACCTCCACCTGGAGCTTATCTAATTCCTGGCCGGTCTGAGTCAGCTTGGCCGCCGCCTCCCCTTCCCGGGCTTCCCAAGCCTTAAGGTTCTCTTGCAACCGGACCCTGCCCTGGGCAAATCCCCGGACCAGGGCCGCCGGGGAAGTAACTCCTATCTCCTGCTCTTCCGTGGGCGCCGACTGGGCTTGGACCGGCCCGGGGCAAGCCAAAGACCCCGCCACCAGCAAAGCCACCATAAGCCGGTATCCGTAGCGTTTCACGGACATGGAAACTCCTGGGACTCTTTGCTTTCTTGTAGTATAAGGATAATCAGGCATGATTTCAAATTTGCCGGGGTGGCTGGGATTTTCTGGCAGGCGTTGGCTGACGGAACTGTTTGACAGTTATTAAAGATTCATAAATCTTTCATTAGAATTTCCCAGCTGATTTTTCCGATGAAAATTCCCTGGTTGACAGAATTTTTTTCCTGGCATACATTAAATTGACCTCAGTTAGGTGAGGCTCCTGCATAAATACAGGCCACTGCCCGGAAACGTCGAAAGACGCCAACGGGCCGAACAGGTACTACCGGATTAAGGTTTTACTTAATGTGGCTGAGTAAAGCGACTCTACGTTATGCAGTGCCGAAGCTCCACGAGTGAGGAAGGTCGATTGCGTAGCGTCCTTCAGGGGCCTTCCACTAAAGCGGGAAGGCCTTTTTATTGGGCCGGTGCACCCCGAGGGAGGGGGAATCATGGAAAAGGTCAAGGTCTTAGGGGAATTCTTTTTCAGTCAAATCAAGCGAAAACCCATTTATGACCTCCATGGTCGCAAGGTGGGCAATCTGCGGGATCTGGCGATTCGCTGGGAAGCAGGCACCCCCAGGGTTACCGGCATCAAGTACGCCAAAGGGGTACAGCGCCACATCCCGGTGGACCAGATAGCCCGGATCAATCCCAACCACCTGGATCTGCAAAAGGAGCTGGATGAAGCAACCTTGATCCCCATGCATCCTGAGGAAATGTATATGGGCAAATGGATCATGGACAAGCAGATCATCGACCTGAAAGGCTCGAAAGTCGTGCGGGTGAATGACATTAAGCTGGTCTGGCTCCAGAGCAACGGGCAGAGATACATCGTCCCCACCGCGGTGGATATCGGCCTCAGGGGGCTGGCCCGGCGTCTGGGGGTAGAATTCCTCTTTCGCCGATGGCACAATCAATTTGTCTGGTGGGAGTTCATCCAGCATCTGGAGGAAAAGACCGCCAGCCTGAGGCTTCGGGGCGAAAAAAAACAATTGGATCAACTCCACCCGGCCGACCTGGCCGAAATCATCGAGGACCTGGACTACAAGAAGCGCGCCGACTTCATCGAGGACCTGGATGTGGAGGTGGCGGCCGAGGCCTTCGCCGAAATGGAGCTGGATACCCAGATTGAAATCCTGGAGCACATGGGTAGCCAGCAGGCTTCGGACCTGTTGGAAGAGATGCCCCCCGATGAAGCCGCCGACATCCTGGCGGAACTGCCGGAAGAAAAATCTGACGAACTGCTGAACCTGATGGAACCGGAAGAAGCCCAGGAAGTGCGGGAGTTGATGGTTTACGAGGAGGGCACCGCCGGGTCCTTGATGACCACCGAATATATCGCCTTGTCCCCGGAGATCAACGTGGCGGAGGCCCTGACCCAGTTGCGCCGGCTGGCCGCGGAGGCCGAGACCATTTATTACCTCTACCTGGTCAAGGACGATCAGACCCTGAGTGGGGTAATTTCTCTGCGGGAACTGTTGATGGCCGAGCCCGACGCCGTCCTCCGGGATTTCATGCAGACCCGGGTGATCACCGTCCAGGCCCAAGAATCAGAACGGGAAGTAGCTGAATCCGTTAATAAATATAACCTGCTGGCCATCCCTGTGGTGGACGAGGAGGGCCGGATGCTGGGCATCATTACGGTGGACGATGTCCTGGAGATGCTCGTTCCCGACCGCGGCAGCCTGGAGACCTTTGCCAGATTATTT
>Ga0172371_10009828_pt1 | contig 13071 bp, 11 predicted proteins | sample Lak12m_FD_114543 | JGI IMG/M metagenome (GOLD analysis project Ga0172371, IMG submission 114543) | Freshwater microbial communities from Kabuno Bay, South-Kivu, Congo - kab_022012_12m | ecosystem: Environmental > Aquatic > Freshwater > Lake | place: Democratic Republic of the Congo: South-Kivu... | reverse complement strand
TGTTACTAGTTTGCCCGCATACGGTAAAGCCGTGTGGGGTTAAGTCTCAGGAGTTATAAGTTTTAGTATAGCCGTCGGTGTGGTTTGCTTTCCCCATGCCGGCGGCTTTTTTTATAGTCCTTCACCTATATTATTTTTTTTTATTTAAATATATTTTTTTTTATGAAGTATAGAGTAGTTTATAATCCGTTTTGCATCCATTTAACGACCTCTTGATCTAAGTTTAATGATATCCAATTATTACTTACTTCGATTATTAAAATCTTGTCGCCTGGATATAAGTCGGGTTTCAAATAATTTATTACTGTTCGTAAATCATTTGTTGTTTTAATTAACCAAATGTTTGCCATGGGTTTTGCCCAATATTGATATGATTTAATTTTATTGATTAAAGACAAAGATAAGGGTCCGTTTTCTGTGAACACCAAATTGTACGTAATTAAATATGTTCTCATATAATTATAATAATTGATTTTACTTCTTCTTTTTTAGTGTTTTACCAACGTTTTTTTCGGGTAAATTTCCTACTACTTTTCCATTTTCATTACTGATCGTACGTGGTAAATAATCTGAATTTACTATTGCGGTTCCAACTATTGCCGGTTCGCTAGTCAATAATTCTTTTGCTTCACTAGATATGTTTCTTACTTCTTTGATAGTTTTTTCTGCTATAGATATGTTAAATATTTCCGTAGCATATTTAATAAATTTATTAGTTTGATACATATAAAAACTAACATTTGATTTCTCGTATATTTCTTTGATTAATTCATCTCTCGGCGAAAGGATAGTCTTTGAGCTCTTATCTTTTAAATTCCACCAATCTTCTTTGATATCATCAGTGATGAATATTATTCCTTTATTTTCTTTTTTTGCATAATTGATAATTTGTGTCCAAATTAAATAATCCCCATATTTCTTTTTTTTTGTCTTATCATCTTCATCTTTCTTTATGTCCATGTAACCTGGAGGAATGGCTTCGGAAAATCTTTTATCGGCTTCTTTACATATTTTTTCATAGTCTTCTTTATTAAATGGTAATCCATGTTTACTATTATTAAAAAATTCTGTTATTTTGTCGAGAATCTCATCTTTCTCAGTCCAATTTGGATGCTTGTTTTCTAATTTTCGAATATTTCTTTTTACTGATTCAATTCTTGATTTTATTTTACCTAAAATATTATCTTTATTAAAAAAACGATGTGTTTGTTGAAGATTAGCTTTTTTATAAGTACTTTCGAATACAAGAAAAGCTCCGTCTAATGCAGAAATAAGCTGAGTATAAGCATTTCTTTGCCTATTAATTATATGTAGTCTTTCTTTAAAAAATTCTATTCCTACTTGATGGGGTAGCCAAACTCTATCTTTCAATTGTTCAATTATTTTAAGTAAATCATCAGTTGTTTGTTTTGAATATTCATAAAGATTTAATAGAACGCAAGAATCAAAAATAAAAATATTTTCTTTCCACATTTTATCGAATTCTTCTTTAGAAGGCGTATAAAATTCTCTATATAAACTTTTCATTGTTTTAGTCACGTTATATGAATTATAACAAAAGAATGATTTATATGATTTAATCATTATTTGTCGAAATATCAAGTAAAAATGATAGAATATATTTGATGAAAATTACAGATTATCATGCAAAGTATTTTGCTTACGAATTAACAAAACGATGTTCTTCAGACAGTCTTGAGAAATTATCTTCCACTTTATCAAATGCTCAGGTTGATTTGAACCCTCATCAAATAGAAGCTGCTCTTTTTGCATTTCGTTCACCTCTTTCAAAAGGAGCAATATTAGCGGATGAAGTCGGATTAGGAAAAACAATTGAGGCCGGTCTTGTTCTTTCTCAAAAATGGGCAGAGAAAAAACGAAAATTATTATTAATACTACCGTCAAATTTAAGAAAACAGTGGAACGCAGAGTTACAAGAAAAATTTTTTTTGCCGTCAATAATCTTGGAAACGAAATCTTTCAATCAATATATTAAAGATGGAAACTTGAATCCTTTTAATCAAGATGACAAAATTATTATTTGTTCGTATCATTTTGCTCGTGCAAAGGCTCCTTATATAAAACAAACAAAATGGGATTTGGCTGTAATTGATGAAGCACATCGATTGCGTAACGTGTATAAAAGTAGTAATAAGATAGCTAAAGAAATTAAAAATTCACTTTCTGGTGTTCCTAAGATTCTTTTGACTGCTACACCTCTTCAAAATTCCTTACTTGAACTTTACGGTTTGGTAAGCATTATTGATGATCATGTTTTTGGTGATTTAAAAAGTTTCAAAGTTAACTATACTCGTGTTTCTCGGGAACAGGATATTAATGAAAACGAACTAGGAATGGTTGAACCTAAACAGGAAATGTTTTTAGATTTGAGAAACCGTTTAAAATCAGTTTGTATTCGTACTCTAAGACGACAAGTACGTGAATATATAAACTACACACAACGTATACCTTTAACACAAGATTATATTCCAACAAAACAAGAAATTGAATTGTACAATGGTATGTCTAAATACCTACAGCGACCAATTCTTTTTGCTTTACCAAACAGTCAGAGGCAATTAATTACTTTAATTCTGCGAAAGTTACTTGCTTCATCATCTTTTGCTATTGCTAGTACTTTAGACGGTTTAGTTTTTAAATTATCAAAACTAACTGAAGAAGCAGAAAAACAGAAGGTAGCAAAAGAAATTGAATTAACTGGTTTGGATAAAAACTTCGAAAACTTAGAGGAAATATCTGACGAATGGGTGGACAATGAAGAAGAAGACAAAGAAGATGAAGTTGAAAAAAAGAATATTTATACAGACGAAGATATTGAATTAATGAAAACTGAAAAGGCGGATCTTCAAAAATTCCATGACCTTGCTAAAAAAATCTGGAAGAATTCAAAAGGGGACGCTTTGCTAATTGCATTGAAAAAAGGTTTTGAAATGACTTTGGAATTGAATGCGGAAAAAAAAGCAATTATTTTTACTGAATCAACAATCACACAAAAATACCTTTTAGATTTACTTTCACAAAATGGTTATAAAGACAAAATTGTTCTCTTCAATGGTTCTAATAATGATGAAAAATCAAAGCTTGTTTATCAAGAATGGTTACTAAAATATAAAGATACAGATAAAATAACCGGTTCGAAAACTGCTGATATCCGCGCTGCTTTAATAGAATATTTTAAAAATGAGGCTGAAATTATGATTAGTACGGAGGCTGGTGCAGAAGGGGTAAACTTACAGTTTTGTTCACTTTTAATTAATTATGACTTGCCATGGAATCCGCAAAGAATTGAACAGAGGATTGGTCGTTGTCATAGATATGGACAAAAGCATGATGTTGTTGTAATTAATTTTGTAAATAGAAAAAATGCGGCTGATCAGAGAGTTTACGAACTTCTTGATCAAAAATTTAATCTTTTTAAGGGTATTTTTGGTGCGAGTGATGAAGTTTTAGGCAGTATTGAATCCGGTGTAGATTTTGAAAAACGTATCGCCTCTATTTATCAAACTTGCCGAACAGAAGAAGAAATCAACGGAGCTTTTGATAATTTACAAGAGGAAATGGATGAAAGTATAAAAGGTAATTTACAGGATACTAGACAAAAATTATTAGAAAATTTTGACAGTGATGTTCATGAAAAATTAAAAATAAATTTAAGGGAAAGTCAAACTTATTTAGATACGTATGAACGTTGGTTGTGGGATGCGACCCGTTTTTATTTAGGTGGTAATGCTGATTTTTCAGATCACGAATATTCGTTTACTTTAAAAACCAATCCTTTCTCAAGTGAAAAAATTGATGAGGGACCATATAAAATAGGAAAAAACATAGAAGATGCTCACGTTTATCGCCCAGCCCATCCACTCGCACAACAAATTTTAAATGAAATAAAAGAGAAGTCTGTTTCTGAAAAAGAAGTCGTCTTTGATTATTCAAGTAATTCTATAATTATTTCTGTTTTGAAACCTCTTGTTGGGAAAAGTGGTGTTTTAAAAGTTTCCAATTATTCAATTGAATCATTTGATAAAGAAGATTATGTGCTTATATCCGCGATAGATGAATCCGGTAATCCTATTGATTCAGAGATTGCAAAGAAACTTTTTTCAATTTCCGGACGAGAGACAAATCTTGTTCAGATATCCCAAGATAAAAAAAATAAAATAGTCGAACTAGAAAACCTTTCAATAAATGACTTATCTACTAATATCGCACAACGGAATAGTGATTTCTTTGAAAATGAAATTGATAAGCTAGATAAGTGGTCAGATGATGTAAAGAAAGCTCTAGAATTAGACTTAAGAAAATTAGATATTGATATTAAGACTGCTAAAACTAATGCAAAAAAAATATTAATTTTGCAAGAAAAACTTAAAGTACATCGTGAAATAAAAGATATGGAGAAGAAAAGGAATGAAATGCGTAAACGTCTTTTTGAAGAACAAGATAATGTAGAAATTAAAAAAGAACACTTAATTGATAAAGTCCAAGTTCAGTTAAATCAATCGTCACAGTTAATACCCATATTTACAATTAGCTGGAGAGTCGTATAATTAATCTAATATTATGTCAATAAAAAAACAAAAACTGGAACTTACTTGGGTTGGAAAAGACGAAAAATTCAGGCTTGAACCAAGAATCTTGATAGAAGATTCGAGTAAAAGCTATGGCGATCCAAAATCAGAAAATTTACTTATTCATGGAGATAATCTTCTTGCTTTAAAAGCACTTGAGGCAGAATTTACAGGAAAAATAAAATGCATTTATATAGATCCTCCTTACAATACAGGGAGTGCCTTTGAACACTATGACGACAATTTAGAGCATAGTACTTGGTTAAACTTAATGAAGCCGAGATTGGAATTATTAAAAAACTTACTTAGTGAAGAAGGGACAATTTGGATAAATATTGATCAGAATGAGTTGCATTATCTAAAAGTGTTATGTGATGAAATATTTGGGAGGAGTAATTACTTAACGATGATAACAACAAAAGCAAAAGCGGCTGGTGGCGTAGGTCAAGAAAGTTATTTATTTGATTTGTGTGAATACGTACTTATATATGCAAAAAATAATAATTATTGTATAAATCATAAGCCCTTCGTAACAGAATCTTTAGGGATAAACGTTACTAATGTTTATAATAAAATACTTGAATCATTTGGAAAAGAAAAAATAATAAATAAAATTAGTGGAGGGATAGTTGGGAATATTGATGTAATAGAATTTAATGATTTTAATATCACTTCTTTGAATAGTAAAGAAAAGACAGATGCTACATATTACAAAAACTTTGACAAAATATTCAGAACTACTAATCCTCAGGGAGGTCTTATGAAGCGTGTTATTCCGCAAATTCCAAAAAATGGATTATATGCAATTGAATATATACCAAGCAAAGGAAAAAGAAGCGGAGAAAAATATAGATATTACTTTTTGAATGGTTCTTTAATTGTATGGCTTAAAGATAGTGCAAAACTTGATGTTGAGTCTAAAAAGGTTTTAAAATTAATCAAGAACAATAATCTATGGGTTCAAAATTTACATCAAGGTATTGCTGCAGAAGGAGGCGTTGAATTTCGGCAGAGTAAAAAACCTGAGCATTTAATAAAAAATATTCTTGAAATTGCATCAAGCAGCGATGATTATGTGCTTGATTCCTTTCTTGGTTCGGGAACTACTTCTGCGGTAGCTCACAAAATGAGAAGAAGATGGATTGGTATTGAACTTGGCGAACATGCATATACTCATTGTGCTCCTCGTTTAAAATCGGTGATTGGGGGGAGCGACCAGTCAGGTATTTCAAAATCCCTTAATTGGAAAGGTGGAGGTGGTTTTAAGTTTTACGAACTTGCTCCTTCTCTATTACGTAAAGACAGTTTTGGTAATTATGTTATTGATGAAAAATACAATGCGAATATGTTGGCAGCTGCGATGTGTAAGCATGAAAATTTTAAATATTTTCCAAATGAAAAAATTTATTGGAAACAAGGTAAATCTACAGAGACTGATTTTATTTTTGTAACAACTGGATTTGTGACAGTAAAACAAATCGATAAAATTAGCAGTGAAATGAAAGAAGGAGAAAGTTTACTTATCTGCGCAAAATCATTCGCTTCTGAGTGTGAAAATAAATATAGCAATATTACTATAAAGAAAATTCCACAAATAATCTTGGGGAAATGTGAATTTGCCAAGGATAATTATGATCTTAGCATTATCAAATTATCTGAGGTAGATGTGGAAAATTCAGACTCGGAATAAACAAATAGAATTAACAATATGAATCATAAATCACAAATAATCAGAAATAGATTAAGTCTTCGCAAACCACAGGCTGATAGTTTAGAAATATTAGAGAAACTTGTTGATGTACTTAAATTAGAAAAAAATTCAGACATTAAAGAAGAGCTAATAAAAATTAATTCGATTTATCCTACTTGCAGAGATTTTGAAAGAAATTTTCCTTCCGTTTGTTTTTCTTTAGCAACAGGAGTAGGTAAAACTCGTTTAATGGGAGCCTTCATTTCCTATTTATATTCTGCCAAAGGCATTAAGAATTTTTTTGTGCTGGCTCCAAATTTAACAATTTACAATAAACTTATTGATGATCTATCAAATCCACAAAGTCCTAAATATGTATTTAAAGGAATTAGTGATTTTGCCATTACTCCTCCTAGAATAATAACTGGTGATAATTATAATGAAGCTCGAACAGATTATCTTTTTGGAGAAACAGTAAAGATTAATATTTTTAATATTTCTAAAATCAATTCTGAAGTACGTGGTGGACGGGAGCCAAGAATAAAAAGGCTTTCAGAATATTTGGGAGAATCATATTTTAATTATCTCGCTTCATTACCAGATTTAGTACTTTTGATGGATGAGTCCCATCATTATCGTGCTGATTCTGGTTTGAAAGCCATCAATGAGCTCAAGCCTATTTTAGGATTGGAGTTAACTGCAACACCGATTGATATGAATGGTGATAAATTTAAAAATGTTGTTTTTGATTATCCATTAGCTCTTGCATTAAAAGACGGATTTGTTAAAGAACCGGCAATAGCTACCAGACGCGATTTTAATCCTGACCAGTATCGTAATGATCCAAAAGAACTTGATCTTATAAAACTTGAGGATGGTGTTCATATTCATGAAGATACAAAGGTAGCTCTTGATATTTATAGTCGAGATACCGGTAATCGACTAGTTAGACCATTTGTATTAGTAGTTTCTCGCGATACAGATCATGCTAAAGAAATTAGACAAATGATCGAATCAGATAGATTTTTTGAAGGAAGATATAAAGGGAAAGTAATGGAAATTCATTCAAATCAGAGAGGGTCGGAAAAAGAAGAAAATATTCAAAAACTTTTAGACTTAGAAAAACCTGATAATCAAATTGAAATCGTAGTGCACGTGAACATGCTTAAAGAAGGTTGGGATGTTACCAATCTTTATACGATTATTCCTCTTCGTGCTGCTAATTCTCAAATTTTAACAGAGCAAACAATTGGTAGAGGATTACGATTGCCTTATAACATCAGAACTGGTGTTGAAAAAATAGATAAGCTGACAATTATTGCCCACGATAGATTTCAGGCAATAGTAGATGCTGCAAATGACCCAAACTCCATAATCCGTAAAGAAAATATTATTGAAATTGACCCAAGTGCAATTTCTATATCTCATGAAGTAGTTACGTCTTCATCTGTTTTAGATCAGTCGATTTCTCAAAGAAAACAGGAGATATCAAGCATTAAAAACGAAGCAGATCGCCAAAAAGCTACTTTTGTTTTGGAAGCACAAGAATTATTAACAAATACCGTAAATACATTAGGTAATGCAACAAAAAATATTAATGATTTGACTGGGAATGAAACGCGTAAACTTGTATTCAAAAAAATGGTAGAGAGGATTGATAGCTCTCCTCAACAAAGTTTATTCAAAAATGAGATTATTAATATAGCGGAAAAAGAATATAAATCTATTGTTGAAGAATATATTAAAAAGGTAATACCAATTCCACGAGCAACCATACAATTAAAAGATGAAGTTAAGTCGGGTTTTCATGATTTTGATCTAGATGCAAACGGTTTAAATTATCAGCCGGTTTCTGAGGAAATAATTAGGAGAACGTTACGAACTAATGAAAATGAAATACTTCAAAGTGAAAATTCGGGAGTAATTAGAGATACTCCAGAAAATATCATAGTAAATGAATTAGTTAATTATCCAGAGGTTGAGTATGATCGTGAATCAAAATTATTATATAAATTAGCACAACAAACAATTGCTAAGTTGGGAGATAAACGATCTGATGATGATTTACGAAATATCGTTCTTTATCATAAACGTGAGATAGGAAGATTTATTTATTCACAACTTCAGCATCATTTTTATTTAGAAAATCCCGAATTTGAGGAAGCTACGATGTATCCCTTTACAAAAATAGAGTCTCATAATTTTTCCAAAATTACTTCAGACAAAATATATCACTATACAGAAACGATAACTCCTACTAATACCATTCCAACTAAAGTATTTGGCGGATTTAAAAAAGCATGTCATAGCTTGTATAAATTTGATTCAAAAACAGAAAAAGATTTTTCAGGTATTTTAGAAAATGATAATAATGTTTTAAAATGGCTTAGACCGGCGGATTCGCAATTTGAAATATATTGGAGTCGAAAGTCAAGAAAATATACTCCAGATTTTATTGTTGAAACAAAAGATATTATTTATATGATAGAAATTAAAGCAGAAAAAGACGTTGATGATTCAGAAGTAAAAGAAAAAGCAAAAGCGGGAGTAAAATATTGTTCAGAAGTTACTACATATAATAAAAAAAATAATTGCAAAGATTGGTTATATGTTCTTATTCCTCATAACCAAATAACTTCAAATATGAGTTTTAATAAATTAACGAATAGTAATGTAATTCAAAACAATCAATGAATTATTAATATTTTTGTTTTTCGTAATATTTAGTAAAGTTTGGAGTTAAAACAATAATGTCACAATATTACAACCCAAATAGGACAAGAAATTTATATAAAGTTGACGAATTGTTTAGGTTAAGTCGATCGAAAATTGACATGTTTATTAAATGTCCTCGGTGTTTCTATCTTGATCGAAAATTGGGAGTCGCGCAACCACCCGGATATCCGTTTTCTTTGAACTCTGCTGTCGATAAACTACTTAAAAAGGAATTTGATATGCATAGAGCCGATGGTACTACTCATCCTCTGATGAAGCAGTATGGCATTAATGCAATTCCTCTTAATCATGAAAAAATAGACGAGTGGCGCGACTCTATGAGGCGGGGAATTACTTTCCGGATCGATGGAAGTAATGTCATTGTTACCGGCGGAGTTGATGATGTTTGGGTTAATCCGCAGGGAGAATATCATATTGTCGATTACAAAGCGACGTCTAAAGAAGATGAGGTGACGATAGATGCTGATTGGCAAGATGGATATAAAAGGCAAATGGAGATATATCAGTGGCTATTTCGGAAAAATGGATTTAAAGTATCAAAAACCGGCTACTTTGTTTATTGTAATGGTGATACAGATAAGGAAGCGTTTGATGGTAAATTAGAATTCAATATAAAAATCATTCCGTATGATGGGGATGATAGTTGGGTGGAAAAAACAATTCTTAATGCTATTAACTGCATGAAATCAGATGATATGCCTGCATCTGGACCGGAATGTGATTTTTGCAAATATAGAGTCGCTGTAAAGAAATATGAAAAATAGTTATTTAATTTTTATTAATCGTGGACAATGAATTGAAACTTCCTACTAATATTTATCTCGATATCGACGGCGTATTGTTAGCAAATGAATTGCATCCGGCTAATTTTTCAAATGAATTTATTGAATATGTGGTGACAAAATATCCTACTTATTGGTTGACTACTCATTGTCGGCAAGAGGAAAACTATACGATTGAACTACTTTCACGTTATTTTTCAGGTAAGACTCTTGATTATCTAAAACAGATAAAACCAACAAAATGGCAGACCAATAAAACAGAAGCAATAGATTTTAGTCAACCTTTTTTATGGTTCGATGATGATCTATATGAAGGTGAAAAAAGAGATTTGATTAAACATAATGTACTTGATAACTGGATCGAAGTTGATTTAAGAAAAAATGAAAATATGTTGGGTAAATTTTTATCAAGTTTCCCAATTCCAATACAGGAGGTCAAATAGTGTTTTGACAATTATAAGTTATTTTGTAAGAATAAGGATATATGTCAGATAATATTGATGAATTAAAAAAGAAAATATCAGAGTTAGAAAAAAGAGTTAAAGATTTGGAGTCAGATGTTTATAACCTCGACGATTATATTCCCGCTCACACCCTCATAAATAAAGCAGTACATTTTATTGAAGATTTAAAGAATGTCGGTCCGGACGATTTTCAAGAAAAATTTAAGATAAACAATTACAGAGCGGAGAGCTTGGTAAAAATATTAGTTGAATACGGCTATTTATCGAAAGAAAAAGATGAAAAAGGACGAAGAACAGTTATTCCCAATGAACCGGAAGGAGAGCCTCTGACGGGCGAAAATGATTCCTTATTGGAAAAGGCCATCAAGATCGTTCAGGAATATGATCATGCCAGTGCTTCGCTTATTCAAAGAAGATTAGCTATTGGATATGCCCGAGCTGCCCGTTTACTTGACCAGATGGAAATACAAGGAATTGTAGGTCCCGCGGAGGGAGCATCCCCGAGAAAAGTAATTAAAAAATAATGTATGAATTTAAATTTACATTTTGGAAAAGATAATAACGGGAAAGATATTTATATTGATATACAAAAAGAACGTTTGCATACGATATTTATGACCGGTACAACCGGATCAGGGAAAAGCATTCTTCATTACTACCTTTATCAACAATTGATGAAAAACAATTCCCCGGAAGAGCTTAAATTTGTTTTTTTGGATATGACAAGAGTTGATTTTGGGAATTGGAATAAAGACTACCTGTATTTACCTGTTGTTAATGATCCAAGTCAAGCTCTTAATGCTTTGGAAATGTTAGCAAATCAGAATGAATTGAAAAAAACAGTTTTTATTCATGTCGAGGAGTGCGACATGTTTTTGTATAGTTCGGAGCGGTTTATAAATGCTTGGAAGAAGATTAAAAATAACAAAAATATGTTTATTTTATTTTCTACAAGTCGACCCAGTCCGGAAATAGTTACAAATGAATTTTTATCCAATACCGATTTAAAGCTCATTTTTAATCTTGCCTCTGAAGACGATAGCATAACTGTACTTGGAAAAAGTATGGCTGAAAAACTAATCAATTCGGGAGAGAAAATTATATGTTATAAAAAAAAGGAAATTTTGACCGCTCCTTTTGATAAAGATATTGTTGACGAACTTAATAAAATTTATGGATAAATATAAAAAGAAAATACATGATTTTTTAGATAAAATAATTGACAAAATTCTTCCTAAACGAATTCTTACAAGTACTTTAATGTTTATTATTGGAGCACTGCTTTATTATCGATTTATACATGAAAAACAAATATCAACAGGGATAAGTTACATGATCGCATTTATGGTTTATATTTTATTGGGTTTATCTCTTTATGGTATGTTTAGCTGGTTTGCAATCAAATTATTTCAGCTACTTGGTTTTATATTTAGATTGATATTTCGTGGGCAAATTCAGATTACTTGGACCAAAGATAAATTTTCCTCGAAACTTATCTACAAATAGGTATATACTGATATTTAGTTAGTAAATTTTGCTATTACCCTCATGAAATCGATATTCAATCCTTCTACAGACAGGATCAAAAAACTTGCTGAATTATTTCCGGATCGTATCAAGGAATTGGAAGAGATTTTCGCTCATTCCACCAATATTTATATTGATTATGCCAACGTACTTCACTGGTCAAGAAAATTAAACTGGCACCTTGACCTTAAAAGACTAAAACAATTTTTAAATTCATTTCTTACAATAAAGACAATTAGATTTTATACGGGAACATTAGTTGGTGATGAGAAATCAGAGGATTTTAATAAAGAGGCTTCTAGACTCGGCTATGATCTTAAAACTAAGCCGGTAAAAATAATGAAACTTTCAATCGACGTATCAAGTATTCCAGCAGATTCAACCGATGTTCTTAAAAATTTTATTAAAAGACCACTTCTTAATAATCTGAAAGTAGAAACAATAGAATATCTCAATGCTAAGTTGAAAGAATTAAATGATCAGGGTAAAAAATATATTGAGGTGAGAAAATGTAATTTTGATGTGGAAATCGGTCGCGATATGCTTTTAGATTATGAAAGGAATAAAATTAACAATTATATTCTATGGAGTGGTGACAGTGATTTTGCCGATCCGGTGAATCAACTCCTCAAGGATGGAAAAAAAGTTGTTATCTTTGCTACTTCACGCCGAATTTCATTAGAATTAGCACAAACTCAATCTCTAAAATATGATATTCAAAAGATTAGAAACTTTATCTGCTTTCCGAGCGAATTGCCTCAAGAAGTAAAAAGTAAGCTATAAATGCAAAAAGGACTCCTTGAGGGAGCCCTTAAGCCAATGTTTCTTGATTGATTTGACTCAACCAAACTTATTATAACAGGGTTATTAAGTGAATGTCAACTAGTAAATTGTCTTATTGCAACAATACATTTTTAAAATAAAATTGCAATAAATAAAGAATAAACTGATAATTTCGGAACGGAATTCACGCCCCCCTTACCCCCCAGAATTGGGAAGTTTTGGTATTTCGTCTACGGACCCGCTTTCCTAATAGCCGGCGGGTAGGCATCAGCAACTTCAAGCCGATTAATTACCAATAAGCATATGGTCGGATTTACACCGATTTTAGGTCGCTTTCGGCTGTACCCCTTACGACACGAGTTGAAATAACATGTACATTTGGCTTTGAAAGCATGACGGCGTAGTATTTGCTCGCCTCATCAATAGAAGTTGTCACCTTATACCAGATGGGATATTGTTCATGATCGCAGTAGGCGACCAAGACGATTTTTATATTAGGC
>Ga0172371_10009827_pt1 | contig 13071 bp, 9 predicted proteins | sample Lak12m_FD_114543 | JGI IMG/M metagenome (GOLD analysis project Ga0172371, IMG submission 114543) | Freshwater microbial communities from Kabuno Bay, South-Kivu, Congo - kab_022012_12m | ecosystem: Environmental > Aquatic > Freshwater > Lake | place: Democratic Republic of the Congo: South-Kivu... | reverse complement strand
CGGCGTCGGCGAGATCGGATTGGTTGAGTTCGACGGCGGTGGCAGCACGGCTTTCCTGCCACAAGTAGAGCTCACCGCGAGCTACCTCCGTCCGAATCACTCGCTCTCCTACTTCGGCGTCCACACGCTCTATCAGTTGCGCCCAAGGTTCTACATGACCTACTCCCCCTATGTCGGCCACAACTTCTCAGTCGGCCGCGCCCTGTCAGTCAGTTTCGAGTTGAAGTGGTACGCCGGATACGAACGGGCCAAACCCCGTGCCGTGCAGTACACTTTGCCCATCGCCAACCACGGGGGACTCGGCTTCGTGGCCGGAGTAGACTATCACTTCGGAGGCTGGTATCGCTAGGTCCATGCGCCGCGTGCTGGCCGCCGCTTTTCTGCTTCTCGGCCTGAGCTGTCTGCGGATGGACCGGTTCCTGTTTGCGCCGTGGATCGTCGACGAGTACCTGCGGCCTGCCGACGTCGATTCGGTTGCCTGGCATATCAGCGGCGTCATTCCTGATACCCTCTACCACGAGGTCGAACTCGTCTCTTCCGGCGGCAACCGAATCTACGGCTTCCTGGTCCAGCCCAAGGACGACACCTGCCGCGACGACGTAACAATCCTCTATTGCCACGGCAACTCACACTGCATCAGCCGGTACTGGGGCAGGGTAGAGTTGCTCTGGGAAATGGGCTACCGGGTGTTCATTTTCGACTACCAGGGCTACGGCAAGAGCGAAGGCGGACCCACCGGCGACCGCTGTTTTGCCGACGGCCGGGCCGCGCTGGCCTTCCTGCGCGGACGGCCCGAGGTCAACCCGGACCGCATCGTCTACTACGGCTGGTCCCTGGGCACGTTCGTTGCCACCTATCTCGCCGCCGACTCCCTGACTCCATTGGGGCTGATTCTCGAATCGCCCCCCGCCTCGGCTGAAGCGCTGGTCAAGGAAGGAACCGTGTTCGACATCCCGGGCAGCATGCTCACCCGTTTCGACTTCGACAACGCGGGACGCATCGCTCGCGTCGGGGTGCCGGTCTTGATGATGCACGGCACTGACGATACCTATTTGCCGCCCGCCCGCCATGCCATGCTCATCCTTGCCGCGGCTGAAGGCCTTACCGATGTTGACATGTGCTGGGCCGATGGCGCCGGTCACGAGGACGTGCCCTACGTGCTCGGTACGAACTATGACCAGATCATCACCGGCTATATCGGGAGCAGCGTGAATCAGCCATGAGATTACTCGTCGGGCTCTCTCTCGCGCTCGCACTTGCGGCCGCCGGCCCGGAGCCCTTGTCCGACATCCCGCCGCTTGACCCCGGTATCTTCCTGGTTGAGGGAAGCGGTGCAGTCCTTGGTGGCGCGGCCTGCGCAGCGGGGTTTGGGTTCCTCCTCTCCAGGTTGTACGACCCGTCTGAGGATGTCTGGAAGACATTCGGGGGAACCGTGCTTGGTGGTAGCCTCGGATACCCTGTTTTCTGCGGCGTGGGCTGCTGGGCCGCGGCCAGACTTGTCAAACAGCAGGGCGGGCTCGCCGGCGCGGTAGTCGGCGGTTTGGCCGCGACGCCGGTTGGACTGACTGTCGCGTGGATCGGAACCCTGATTGAACGACTCCCGCTAGGTTCAATCAAGAGCTCGCCCATCTACGTTGCGGCGGCGCTCATCCCGCCGGCCGGCGCAGTCCTCGGCTACAACCTCTCCCGTCCCACGACCGGGCAAGCCCGTTCGTCGCGCCTCTGCCCTCCCGAGCTGCTGCTCGGAGCCGCAGCAAACAAAGAAGGCGCGCTCTGCCCGGCACTCAACTTGCGGCTGGTGAACGCCAGATTCTAGTCCTTCCTCAGTCCCGAAGCCCGCGCTTCCGCCCTCCGCCGGATTGGACTCGATGGATTCAGGTTGTATAATCCGCAGCGTGAGTTTCTCCCTCGACGATTGGACATCTGAGTTCGCGAAGGCCAAAAGCAGACCTCGGCCGTACCGCAACGCCGCCGTATCATTCCGTCCGAGCTCGATCGACGACCGCGAGTTACGTAAGAGGCTGATCGAGGAAGGCGGCCTGAACGTCTTCAAGTTTCCGGCCGCGATGATTCCCGGCTGCGACCTGCTGACCGATTCGGGCACGACGACGATGACGATGAAGCAGTGGTCCCAGCTCCTGCTCGGTGACGAGTCGTACGGGTCTAACGAGGGCTACTTCGAGTTCAAGCAGCAGATAGTCGAGACCTTCGGTCCGCAATGGGAGAACCGCGAAACCGACCAGGAAAACGTCTTCATATTCCACCAGGGCCGCGCAGCCGAGTCCGGTATGTTCACCTCTCTGGGCCAGATCCTCGGCGCCGCGGATAAGCGCCTTGGGAATGAGCCGTTCTACATCATCCCATCTAACGGCCACTTCGACACCACCCAGGCTAACATCGAGGCAAACGGCTTCGAAGCGCGCAACCTCTTCTCGCCCGAGCTCCGATCCAAGGACGAGTCCAGCCGGTTCAAAGGTGACATGGACCTCGACCAGCTTCGCGCCCTGCTCGATGACCCGAAGACCAGAGAGCGCATACCACTCGTCTACATGACCATCACCAACAATACCGGCGGGGGCCAACCGGTTTCGCTCACCAACATCCGCGCCACGGCTGAACTCTGCCACGGACACGGCGTGCCGTTCCTGTTCGACGCCTGCCGGTTCGCCGAGAACGCCTGGTTCAACCAGCAGAATGAGCCGCTCTGCAGAGGCAGGAGCGTGGCGGAGATAGTCCGCATGATGTTCGAGCCGGTAGACGGATTCCACATCAGCCTTAAGAAAGACGGGCTCGTGAATATCGGCGGCTGTCTGGTCGTGAACGAACAGGGCTTGCTGGTCAAGCGGTATCCGGATATCCGGGCGATGCTCGTCGGGCACCAGATTCTGGTCGAGGGCCACCCTACCTACGGCGGGCTGGCGGGCCGCGACCTGAAAGGCGTAGTCGAGGGCCTCAAGACCGTCGTCCACGAAGAGTACCTGACGCACCGCATCAACCAAGTGCAGAAATTCGGGGCGGCGATTGACCGTCAATGCGGGGCGAGCGTCGTGGTCAAGCCCGTCGGTGGGCATGCAATCTACCTTGACCTCGACAAGTTCTTCGCCGGGACAGATCAGCGCGATGACCAGTTCCCGGGAATCAGCCTGACCGCGCTCCTGCTCATCGCCGGCCACCGCATGTGCGAGCTGGGAGTGTACGCGTTCGGCAAGCAGGTGGAAGGCAAGGAAGTGGGACCGGACCCACGGGTCAACAACGTGCGGGCAGCAGTGCCGAGGCTCTGCTACGAAGACTCCGACCTCCTGTCGGCGGCCGAGGCCGTCGGCATTCTCTACAAGCGACGTGACCAGATTCCCGGTGTCGAAGTCGCATACGGCCAGGATCGGCCGATGCGCCACTTCATCAGCCGCTTTCGCTTCATCTAGCACAAGCCCAAGCGGTCCTCCGTTTTGACTCTTGACTTCTAGCTTCTGCCTCTTGACTTGAGTTCTCTCCTGCCCTAGTCTCTATTGCCCATGCCCAATCGTCTCGCCAACGAAGCCAGCCCGTACCTGCGCGACCATGCGGAGAACCCCGTCGACTGGTACCCTTGGGGCGACGAGGCGCTCGCCAAGGCCAAAGTCGAGGACAAGCCCATCTTTCTTTCCATCGGCTACTCGGCCTGTCACTGGTGCCACGTCATGGCCCGCGAGTCGTTCTCCGACCCGGAGACTGCAGAAATCCTGAATGGCAACTACGTCAGTATCAAGGTGGACCGAGAGGAACGTCCCGACGTGGACGAGGTATACATCGAGGCCGTGCGTATCCTGACCGGCTCCGCCGGCTGGCCGCTATCGGTCTTTCTCACGCCGGACCTGAAGCCATTCTATGGAGGCACGTATTTCCCGCCCGAGCCACGTCAGGGCATGCCCGCCTTCAATCGGGTGCTCCTGTCCGCACTTCACTACTTCCGCGCCCAGCGCCATGAGATAGATGAGGCCGGCAACCGCATCACGGTCGAACTCAACCGGCTTTCGTCATTGCCCGACCACGAAGGAGAGATGGACGCGACTCCGCTCCGCAAGTTCTACGAGCAGCGGCTCGAGGTTTTCGACTCTGAGCACGGTGGATTCGGCGTCGCACCCAAGTTCCCCAACCCGACCGACCTCGCGCTGCTGCTCCGTCTGTCAAGCCGGCCGGAGACCGGCATGAACGCCACGAAGGCACGAAAGACACGAAACGGAATGGGCTCAGAGGAATCGGGTTCGTTTCATCCGGCTTCGTGTTTTCGTGGCTCTCAACTTCCGGATTCGGGAAGCCGTCCGGGCTTTGCCCAGGCACGGACCATCGTCGAACTCACGCTGCACAGGATGGCAGAGGGCGGCATCTACGACCAGCTTGGCGGCGGGTTCCACCGCTATTCAACCGACACAATCTGGCTCGTGCCCCATTTCGAGAAGATGCTGTACGACAACGCCCTGCTCGCCCAGACCTATGCGCGAGCGTTTGAGGTCACCGGCGAGGAGCTGTACCGCTCGATCGCCGAGGAAACGCTTGCCTGGATGGAACGCGAGATGCTCCTGCCCGAAGGGGGATTCGCCGCGGCGCTGGACGCCGACACGGGCGGCCGGGAAGGAGCGTACTACACATGGACTGAAGCGCAGGTCATGCAGGCTGTTGGCTCGGAGCAGGCGAAGCTCGCCTGCGACTTCTATGGGGTATCCGCGCCGGGCAACTTCGAAGGTACGAATGTCCTGCACACGGCGGTTCCGGTCGAGCAGATAATCAACGCCCATCATATCGGCCTGGACGATCTGTGGCCGAAGCTGGCGGATATCCGCAGCAAGCTGCTGGCCGCCCGCACCCAGCGTCAGGCCCTGCGCCGGGATGACAAGGTGCTGGCGGACTGGAATGGTCTCGCGCTATCCGCGTTTGCCCGCTGCTCTCGGGCCTTCGGCAACAGCCACTACCTTGATGTCGCCCATTCGCTTGCCGATTTCGCACTCGCCCGGATGGTCAACGGGAATGAAGTGGTGCACTTCCCAAGGCCCGGAACGGATGATGTCCCGGGCCAGCTACCTGACTTCAGCTTCTTTGTCCAGGGGTTGCTCGACCTGTACGGGGCTAGCTTCGACCCCCGGTACCTCGAACCCGCGCTGGCCCTGACCGACCGGATGCTGGAACTCTTCTTCGACAAGGAAGGCGGGTTCTTCACCGCCCGCAGCACCGGCGCCGGGCTATTGAGCCGCATCAAGAACGGCTACGATGGCGCGATACCGTCCGGCAACTCGGTCGCCGTCATGAACCTGCTCCGGCTGGCGCGGCTCTGCGGCCGGAACGACTTCGAACGTGCCGCAGCGGCCACGCTCCGCCGCTTCTACAAGACGATGCTCAACTACCCTCCCGCATTCAGTGTGATGCTGGCCGGGCTCGACCTGCTCCTCCACCCGGGCACCGAGGTCGTGCTCTTCCTGCCGGAGCCTTCCCCCGAGGCGGAGGCGATGGCCGCGTCCCTCGCCTCGACACCGGACGACTATCGGACAACCGTCGTAGTGAAAGCCTCGCAACCAGATGAACTTGCCCTGCGTCTCATACCCTTGACTCATGGCCGGACGGCTACCGACAACAAGCCGACCGCACATGTCTGCCGCAATCAGACCTGCTTTGCCCCGGTCTACACGGCCGCGGAGTTTGTCGACCTGCTGGTGTCTAAGTAGTGTGCCGCTGGCTGCGTTGACTTGCCGAGGAGAATGACTACACTCTAACCGACTATGCAAGAACGCTTCACTGAAAGAGTTAGGAAAGTGATCTCGCTTGCCCGGCAGGAAGCTGTCCGGCTTCACCACGATTACATCGGCACCGAACACCTGTTGCTCGGGCTGGTCAAAGAGGGCGAAGGCGTCGCCGCCGTCGTCCTCACCAACCTCGGCGTCAACACCGATGACCTGCGTCGGTCGGTTGAGAATGCGGTCGACGTTGGCTCGGAAACGCTCGTGCTGGGCGAGGTACCGCTGAACCAGGAGGCGCGCTCCTGCCTGAACTACGCCCTCGACGAAGCCCGCAAGATGAACCACACGTACATCGGCACCGAGCACCTCCTGCTCGGCCTGCTGCGCGAGGAACGTGGAGTGGCGTGCCAGATTCTCCAGTCCCTCGGCCTGGACATCGAGCTGGTTCGGAACGAGACCACCCGGCTGCTCAGCGGTGAGAAGGGCTCGAGCCAGCAGAAATCGCGCACCAAGACTCCCTCACTTGACTACTTCTCACGCGATCTCACGCAGCTTGCCCGCGAGGACAAGCTCGACCCGATTATCGGCCGAGAAAGCGAAATCGAGCGCATCATCCAGATTCTCGCCCGCCGGAAGAAGAACAACCCGGTGCTCATCGGCGAGGCGGGCGTCGGCAAGACCGCGATTGTCGAAGGCCTGGCCCAGCGCATCGTCGCCGGCAAGATCCCGAACCTGCTCAAGAGCAAACGGGTGCTGGCCCTTGACCTCGCCGCCATCGTCGCCGGCACCAAGTACCGCGGCCAGTTCGAGGAGCGGCTGAAGTCGGTGATGAACGAGATTCAACACCAGGGCGACGTCATCATTTTCATTGACGAGCTCCACACGATTGTGGGAGCCGGGGCTGCCGAGGGCGCGATTGACGCGTCGAGCATCCTCAAGCCGGCCCTCGCCCGCGGCGAGCTGCAGGCCATCGGCGCGACCACAATCGAGGAATACCGGAAGCACATCGAGAAGCACTCGGCGCTCGAACGCCGATTCCAGAAGATCCTGGTCGAGGCGCCGGGCGCACAGGAGACGGTCAATATTCTCAAAGGCCTCAAAGAGAAGTATGAGCTTCACCACAACGTCTCCTACGACGACAAGGCGATCGAAAGCGCGGCCTATCTCGCCGACCGGTACATAACTGACCGGTTCCTGCCCGACAAGGCGATCGACGTTGTTGACGAAGCCGGCTCGCGGGTGAAGCTGATGCGGCCGGTCATCAACCCCGAGTTGGACGAACTGGAGAAGAAGATTGAGAAAGCGGCGCGGGCCAAGGAGGAAGCGGTCCGCAAGCAGGAATTCGAGAAGGCCGCTGAACTCCGGGACGAACAGAAGCAACTGACCGAGTACCTCAAGCGGAAGCGCAAAGAATGGGAGAAAGCGGGTTCGTTCCCGGTCGTAACCGAGGAAGACATCGCCTACGTTGTCTCGAACTGGACAGGCGTCCCGCTCGCCAAACTCGAAGAACGCGAGTCGACCCGGCTCCTGCGCATGGAAGACGAGATCCGCCAGCGCATCATCGGTCAGGACAAGGCGATCACGATGATCGCCAAGGCCATCCGGCGTTCGCGCGCCGGGGTCAAGGACCCGCGCCGGCCGATCGGCTCATTCATTTTTCTCGGGCCCACCGGGGTCGGCAAGACCGAACTCGCCCGCGTGCTCGCCCGGTTCATGTTCGGAGACGAGGACGCGCTCATCCGGTTCGACATGTCCGAGTACATGGAGAAGTTCAACGTCTCGCGGCTGGTCGGCGCGCCGCCGGGCTACGTCGGGTACGAAGAAGGCGGCCAACTCACCGAGAAAGTACGCCGCAAGCAGTATGCGGTGGTGCTCTTCGATGAGATCGAGAAAGCTCACCCCGACGTATTCAACATCCTGCTCCAGCTGCTTGACGACGGCCAGATAACCGACTCGCTCGGGCGCAAAGTGAGCTTCAAGAACACGGTCGTCATCATGACCTCGAACATCGCCTCGACCGAAATCCGCGGGATGGGCGGCTTCGGGTTCGGCGCGACTACCGAGGAAGCCAACTATGAGTCCATCCGCGACAAAGTGATGACCGAGGTGAAACGGTTCTTCCGCCCCGAGTTCCTGAATCGCGTGGACGAAGTGCTTGTCTTCCGTCCGCTCGACCGGAAGCAGATGGAAGAAATCGTCGAAATCCAGCTCCGCGACCTGTCGGAACGGCTCAAGGAACAGCGGCTCACCGTCGAACTGACTACGAACGCCAAAGACCTGCTCGTACAGGAAGGCTTCGACCCGCAGTTCGGCGCCCGGCCCATAAAGCGGGCGCTCCGCCGACTGCTTGAGGACCCGCTGGCCGAGGAACTGCTCAAAGGCCGATTCAAGGAGAATTCCGTCGTTCTGGTCGACCGCGACGGCGATCGGCTCGTCTTCGCCGAGAAGGTAGCCGAGCCCGCGGCGACGCTGAAGCAGTGACAGCGCTGCTCGTCGCCCTGTTGCTGGCCCAGCCAGCCCTGCCCGACACCGGCAAGGTCGTGCTGCTCAGCGTTTCGGCCCGCTCCGCTACCGCCGACACGCTGCTCATCGTCCGCACCGCCGGACTCAACCGGGGCCAGATCCTGCCCCCCAATGCCCTGCGCACCAACATCGAGGATGCGATCCGTCGGGTCTACGGCCTCGGGCTTTTCTCGCAAGTCACGGCCGAAACATCGAGGATTGCGGACGGCGTGCGCGTTACGTTCGTCACCAGTGAGTTCCCGAAACTCAGAACCGTCGACTACGAAGGATACCGCCGCGTCCGCAAGAAGGACCTGGATGCCAAGGTCAAAGCCAGGGAAGGCGAACTCCTCACCGACAAGAAGGTATTCGACTGGCAACAGGAGATCCTGGAGCTCTACAAGGAGAAGGGATTCCTGCTCGTCAAGGTCGACCACGAAACAACCAGCCCCGACGCACTCAACCAGGTCGCGCTGACCTACCGGATTGACGAAGGCGACCCGGTGCGAATCCGGACTATCGAGATCATCGGCAACGACCACTTCACCGATGAGCAGATTGAAATCAAGCTCACCAATCGCCAGAAACGGTGGTACCGCAAGGGAACCTTGAAAGAGGATGAGTTTGTCAAGGACCTCGACCGCATCGTCGACTTCTACAAGCAGCGTGGCTTCATCGACGCCAGAGTGCTCGACTACGACATGCAGTTCGATCAGGGCTGGGCCAGCATCACGATCAGTGTTTCCGAAGGCACCCGGTACTACTTCGGGAACGTAACCATCAAGGGCGACTCGGTGATGAAGGAAGCGGACCTGAGGAAGCTCATTCGGTATCATCCGGGCGAGCCGTACAACACCAGACTCGCCCAGGCGACTCTACAGGACCTGTTCGGCGCCTACTCCGAGGAAGGCTACATCTACGCACAGGTCGCGCCGGTCGAGAACGTGCGCTCCGACACGGTCGATATCACGTATGAAATCACCGAGGGCACGCCGGCGACAATCCGCCTCGTCGGCATCGAAGGAAATGAGCAGACCCACGACAACGTCATCCGCCGCGAGATCAGCTCCCTGCCCGGCTACATCTTCCGCCGTTCCGAAGTGATGCGCTCGCAGCGTGACATCTACAATCTCGGCTTCTTCGACGACGTCACCCTCGACTACCGCCGGGCGGACACGACCGGCACCATTGATCTGATCTACAAGGTCAAGGAGAAGTCGTTCTTCGGCACCATCGGCGCCGGAATCACGTACTCGGCAACGGACGGAGTTACCGGCTACGTGGAACTCCAGCAGCCGAATCTGTTTGGCCGGGGCCAGAGTGCGAAGGTGAAGCTCGAACGAGGCAGCAAGAAGACCAACGTCGAGCTGGGATTCACCGAACCGTGGCTCTTCGATCGGCCGATGTCCGCCGGCGCCGACATCGCCTACTACACCTACACCTACGACTACTACGACAAGCAGCAGATCGGAGGCGGGCTTTCGTTCTCGCGACCTCTTCCCCTCGACTACACCCGCGCCTACCTTTCCCTTCGGGTCATCGACGCCTACGTCCCCCCGTCGTCCATCAGTTCCAGCTACAAACCGACCGATACTCTGTTCAGCATCTACGGCGACACCACGCACAAGACCGCGTTCAGGCCGAGCATGACCTTCACGAGGGACTCGCGTGACTACATCTTCAACGCTCTCACCGGCTCTTCAACGAGCTACACATTCGACCTGTCGGTGGGCGACATCAACTTCCATCGCCACATCTTCGACGCGAGCCAGTACTTCCCGCTGTTCTGGAAGTTCGGGCTGATGGGTCGGACTCGGCTCGGCTACATCACCGGCTTCACCAGCGCTGACCGAATCCCGATTTACGAACGGTTCACGCCTGGCGGTACCGGCGTGGACGGCATCCGCGGCTACGGCGAGAACTCGATCGGCCCGAAGTCCTCCGGCTACGTCATCGGCGGCCAAGCTGAAGCTATCTTCTCGCTCGAGTACAGACTCCGGCTGTCCCACCAGCTCTCGTTCCTCGCTTTTGCCGACGCCGGCAACGCCTGGAACTCCATCGACCAGTTCAGCTTGTCGGACTTGAAGCGCGGAGCCGGGGTCGGAGTCCGGCTGGAAATACCGATGCTCGGGCTCCTCGGGTTCGACTTCGGCTACGGATTCGACCGCGATAACCCGGGCTGGGAACCGCACTTCCAGGTCGGCCGCACCTTCTAGTCCCGCCCGGCAGACCATCATCCCGACCTCCGCTGCTTGACAGCGCGGTCAGTTCGGGTCACAATCAGCCATGGTCAGGTTGCTGACCCTCGCTATTCTCCCCATATTGGCGCTCGGTGGCGATCAGAGGTTGCAGACGCCTACGTGGTCCGGCAGACTGCCTGAGGGCTGGCGTGGTCTCACCGTGCTCGACACATCGCGTACACCCCTGTTCCTAGTGGACAGCGGGGACAGAGTGCTAGCATGTACACTGCATTCTGGCAAATACATGACCAAGTACAGCCTGCCCCAACTCGGCGCTTCCCTAGCCTTCAGGGGGGACTCCGCGCGGCCATGCGGTTTCAGTCTCGCGGGCGACATCGACGATGATGGAATCAGGGAATTCGTGGCGTCAGTCAACCAAACCATCAACAAGTACAAGGTGATCGATGGCACACTAGCGTTGACATCAGTTGCCAGTATCCGGCTGCACGCCGACTCAGGTCGAATGTGGATAACGGATGGGTGCATAGGTGATATCAACAATGATCGATCAAACGAGATACTAGTTGCCGCAACTGGCTCAAGACCTCCTTCGGCAGGAGGTGACTCGTGGAGCCCCGTCACACTCTTCGTCTGCCGCTGGGACAAAGACACCCTGGTTCAGCTCTGGAACGACGGAGGAACGTTGAAACTCGAGCAACCGGATTTGTACCTCCCATCCGAGGAAATGTGCGCGGTCGCCGACCCACGTAACACCGGGGCCAACCGGCTGATTCTACTTGAGGCCCATGGCGACGACGTCCATTCCGCCGAATTCCGAGTGGTGGTGTGGCGGAATGGAAGACTGGAGGATGATGGATCCTTCGAACTACGGAGAGGCGTCCTCGAATGGAACGACTACAACGGCGATGCGTTCCGCGCGGCGACAGGCTGCCGATTCGGCCATGTGAGAGGCAAGACCGCCATCCTCGCCGACATCTTCGATGGGGACATGGGAAACGAGGAGCTGTTCATATTCTCCGGCGACTCTGCGACCCAGCACATCATTCTATGGCCAGGCGCTCAGACGGCCTTCTTCGCCGACATAGATGGAAAGGGAGTGGGCATAATTCGTCGCCCGGACCCCGACGGCGGCGAGGCGGAAATCGAGTTCTACCGGCTGTAGCCGGTCGGGGCGCGGGCCACGCTAGCGATACAGGAGCCCGCGCGGATGCTGGTAGGCTCCCTTGGCAAACGGGAATACTATCCGGTTGTAGAAGTTCTCGAAGAGCTTCTCGCCGTTCAGGCCGGATCTCTCCGGATGAAACTGGACCCCATACAGCGGCCGGGTCATGTGATGCATCGCCTCGACCGGGCATGAAGCCGACCGCGCAATGATGTGCCAGCCCGCACGCTCAATCGGCTGCGCGACGACGTACTCACGATGGCTCTCACGGAAGTCCATCTCCGGCTCCATCCCGTCGAATAGCGGGCCGGGCTCGGAGATGATTATGGTTTCGTCCCGCTCGATCAGTTCGCCCGCCAGGACTTGTGTTCCGAATGCCCGGGCGAAAAGCTGATGGCCGAAGCAGATGCCGAGAGTGGGCATCTTCAGGTTGAGCACGAACTCAACCAGCGGCGCCGGGGGGTCCTCAACCGACAGCAGCCATTGCGAGCCCGAGATGACGACCGCGTTGTAGGTCTCCATATCGTAGGCCCGTTCAAGCGCTCCCCACGGTACTTCGCTTATGTCGGAGAAGCGCTCGGCCTGCGCGATGTAGCCCCTGATCTTCTCTTCGGCCTTCTCACGGTAGCAGTTCACGACCAGTGTTCTCACCATCCACCTCCGATTCTCACACTATCGTCCATGTCCGGAAACCGACAGATATAGGCATACGCATCATGATTGTGGATTGACTCGAAGCTCTCGACCGCGACTTCGTAGCCGGTCACGAGCTGATGCTCGTCCAGCCGCTTCGCTACCTTCCGCACCACATCCTCGACAAACGCCGGGTTCTCGAGCGCCCGGGTTGTTAGCAGCTTCTCGTCCTCGCGCTCAAGCAGTGAGTAGACTTCGCTTGAGCCGCAATCCTCGACCAGGTCAATCAGATCTTCCAGCCAGAGGAAACCTCGAAACTCGACCGCAACACGGATCTCGGCCCGCTGGTTGTGAGCTCCCGACTCCACCATTTCTTTGGAGCAGGGGCACAACGTGGCAACCGGCACCACCGCCCCCAGCCGCAGTCGGAACCGGTCGCCGAGCTGGGCGACTACCCGGCAACGGTAATCCATCAGCCCGCGCACTCCTGAGACCGGCGCAGTCTTCTCGATGAAATACGGAAACTCCATCTCCAGATGAGCCGAATCGGCCTCGAGCTCTCTCCTCATGTCGCGCAGGACCGCCCCGACTTTGTGCAGGTCAATCTCGCTGTGGTAACGGCCGAGGATTTCGACGAACCGGCCCATGTAGGTCCCGCGGTGTTCGCGGGGCAGGTCCACGTACATGCTGATTCTGGCAACCGTATGCTGCTTCCGTCGTGCCTTGTCGAGTAGGACTATCGGGTAGCTGAGGTTCTTCACCCCGACCTTGTCAATCGGCACGTCGCAAGCACCGGGTTGCCTGCGTATGTCGTCCATCTCTAGACCTCGGCCCCTACTCTCCAACCGCAATCCTCATACCAACGCGT
>Ga0172371_10009826_pt1 | contig 13072 bp, 15 predicted proteins | sample Lak12m_FD_114543 | JGI IMG/M metagenome (GOLD analysis project Ga0172371, IMG submission 114543) | Freshwater microbial communities from Kabuno Bay, South-Kivu, Congo - kab_022012_12m | ecosystem: Environmental > Aquatic > Freshwater > Lake | place: Democratic Republic of the Congo: South-Kivu... | reverse complement strand
GGATTCGTGAGATTGATTCAGTGGCGTTTCGTGGGGTACCCAACGAGGAATGTCGTACTACCGAGATGACTGGGATCAACTCCTTGCCGAGCACGGTCCGGAGTTTTGGCGTTGCGGCGTGCCGTATGACATTTATCACAACAAGGCGGTCTTCCTAACGTTCCTCAGAGACGGATACTATGTCTGGGGTTCAAGCCGATATTCCCGCTTCGACGGTAGGACTCTCTCGGAGGAGGAACTTGCGCGTCTTGCCGATCTCGCGGCTCGGTACGTGGATCCCGCATTCCGTGAGCCGATCCTTTCACGATGGAGAATGGCGAGGCTACGTCCACTCTTGGAATCCACAGGCATGGTGCGGTACTCGAAAGCGTGGCGTGAGTTCCTGCCGACCCTGAAAGGCTGCGGCATCGACGTGGAGAAATACGTAATCTTCTACTGCGGCCCCGGCGGCACCATCGCGACTCTCGGCTTGGTCGGCGAAGATACGATGGCCATTGGGATCGACTTGGACCGTGACCCTTCAGATGGGTCGATCCGAGTCAGCGATCGGATGTGCTGGGATAATGCCGACGACAGAGAACAGCGCGAGGCGAAGGGAATTTGGGAAACAGGACAGATAGAGTGGTTTAACACGCTTGTGCGACAATACTGGCAGGACCACGGGTCCGACTTCGCCGAGTGAGCGACCGCAGGCAGAACAATCGGTTGCAGCCGAGTCGAGTACGACCGGCTGAACCGGGGCGTTAGGCACTCCAGATGACGCAGCGCATGCCCGCAAAGAACGTGCTCCTGCTGCTGTGCGAAGGCGTCGAGCTTTCTGAAGCAGCGGCATTCGTCGACGTCTTGGGTTGGTCCACATCGTACGGCGCAGTGACAGTCACTGTAACGACCGCATCGACGAACGGCTCCGAAGTGGTGTGTACTTTCGGCGTGCGCGTGCGCGCGGATCGGCGATGCTCGGATATCAACGCTGCTGACTTCGATGGCCTGGCCATCCCGGGCGGTTTCGAGTCGTTCAATTACTATGCTGACGCATATTCGTCCGCGGTGCAGAATTTGATCGGTCAGTTCGTGGCTCTTGGTAGGCCAGTTGCCGCGGTCTGTGTGGGCGCATTGCCGCTTGCGAAGACAGGTTGCTTGGTAGGTAGGAGGGCGACTACCTACCACCTCATGAACGGACTCCGGAGGAAGCAGCTAGCGGACCTCGGTGCAATGGTCGTCGATGAAATGGTCGCTGAGGATGGGCCCTTCATCACGTCGACGTCGCCAGCCACTGCTATGGAGGTGGCTTTGCGGTTGTTGGCACGCGTCGGCGGCACTGACAACGCGACGGCGATTCGTAACCTGATGGGGTTTGGCGGGGTGCCAAGTGCCTAACCAATGAACAACCGGGTGCACGCGAGGCGGCGTTCACGTCCGGGATGATGGTTGGGTCACTTGCGCCCCCCGCGTGACCCGTGTCGTTACACGCTTCAGGACACTCGGTTGCCATGACAGAAAGAATCCTGGTGGCCCTGTACTTGATTGTCGGACTGTTCGTGGTGTTCCTCTGCGTCGGTCCTGAACCCGGAGTGTACTCTGGAGAGTACAACGCGGAATTCCACATTCATGGCGATAGGTTTTCGAGTTCCCTTCGCGTCCACGCCAAAACGAAACCGCAATGGTACTGGGCACGTCCACAAAAGCACCAGTACAGCGATGCAGATTTAGAAACGTGGGGAGATAGCGACCAGCAGGCCACCTTGAACTTATCGGCAGGCACTCTTGAACTACACTCGGTTCGCAGCCCTTTGGACGTAGACCGTCTTGCCCGCTTTGTAGCACCTCACGTAAAGACCAAGGGACGCGATGAACTCCGGGCGCAGGTCAACGCTGTATTGCCGTTTCTCTACGGGCTGCGCGATGGCACGGCCCCTCGTCCACGGCACCACATGTACTGTGTTGATTCGCCTGTACGGGCAACCATCCTCCATTCCACTGCGGGAGAGAACTACGGCGTTTTCGCCGCCTTTGCCTGGATCAGCATTTGGCCCCTCTTGCTTCTTGCGATGAAGAGCAAGGCGTTTTTCGGACTGCGCGGTGCTCGAATGGCATACTTGGCGACTCTCGCCAGCATCACGATGATTGACGCTGCTTTGATTTGCGTCGGGATGATGTTTTCGCCCGGACCCGTCTCGGAACTTGTGGAGGTTTTCCTCGCCCTTGCAAATCTCCCTGCATGGACGATGTTTGGGGAAAGACTGGTCCTGTCCTGGCTGGGGCTCGCCTTCGGGGCACTTTGTTGGGCCGGTTTGGTCTCCATGACGGTGCTGATGAAGAACTGGAGTGTAACCAACGGATGCAATCGAGCGGCAGTTGCGTCCAGCGGTGTGGATTGTCAACCTGTCGCCGCCGATTGATCCGTAACGTTCGGGCCGCAAGACGCATGCGGCAAGGGTAGCGCCCGAGGGAACGTCTCATGAACATCGCATTTCGTGGTAAGCATGGGCCAATCGTCGGGGCGGTCGCGGGCGCCATCCTGGGTGGTTGGACCGCCATCGAGATGCACGACAACCCCACGGTTGTGAGATCGTCCGTTTTCATCGGCGCGGTTGTGGCCGGAGTGATCGCGGGATTTGTCGTGCGGTTTCTTGATCGCGCGAGTGAGCGATCACTCGCCCAGCCAGACCTCGATCTCGCGAACGAGAATTGCTGCCCAAAGTGCGGCCGTCGGAACGATCCGTCGAGTTCAACCTGCATAAAGTGCAATGGCCCGTTGGTTCCGCGAAGACAAGGGTGAATGGCTCGTATCGTCGAGCTCAACGAGCTCGGTCGGAATACGCAGACAGAACACAAACGAAGACGGGGCCCGAACTAAGCGATGAACGCAAGCGGAAACGGCGGTTGGGTTCTTGACTGATGGTGGCGTTCCCGGCGCCGTTTCCTCTGGGTTATCGCAGTCGTTCGGCGGCACCATTGCTCGGTGACACCATGGTAGATGAATCCCACCACCTCCTGATGGAGGCGCTGAAGTCGCGGACTTACGAGCGACTGCAGGTGAAGCGGTACGGGAATGAGTGTTGCTTGATTGTGCAGATTCAGGGTCGAGGGACGACGTTCGTCAACCGCTTTGGCGAATGTGTCTGGTATCGCCATGCCTGGCAGGTTCGCGACTGGCTGCGGGACACGTTCGCGATCCCCGCGAGCGAGGTCCCGGTCGATGTGGTCTGGTAGACCAGGCCGCCGAACCAAGCATTGGACGAGCGAACTGGAAATGGTTTGATGACAAGCGGGAGTGAACCCCGCCGGAGTAGCTCCTAGCCAGAGGCTCCGTATCGAGTGTTGCAGCCAGCGTATAAGGCGAACTGCCGAAGTTGCTGGTTGAAGCGTACACAGAAAGGACGCGAGGATGAACGGACCGGGCGTGGCCGTCCGGCTGTGAATGGTATTGAGCTCCGAAATCTTGGTAACTGTCGGATCCTGCCCAGGGTGTGTGCATGCATGAAGGCAACATCGGTGACCGCGTCACGGCGAGCGGTCATCGGAGACCCGGAGTCGAAGGCCCATTCGCGTGTCACATCATGTCAGCAAGACAACCAGTGAGGCCCTGAAGTTCTTGGACGCATCATGAAGCCCAATCATGCCCGTCCGAGTATGCCCGACAAGCCTCACACGCTAGGACGGCAAATGGCACTGCGGAAGTCGGATGACCGAATAGTACCGTTGAAGCGCGAAGACCAATCGCGGGGATCGCAGCCGGGTAATTCCGGTGCAGGGAAGGCGGTCAGGCCAGCACGCGATTCAGACGCCCCATCGCCCACACCCAGTGGTGGAAGAGCGGTGCTGGACCGGCTGGAGCGCATCACCAAACGAGCGGAAACGCATCCGGAGGAGGCGTTCAACAACCTCTTCTCGCTGCTCAACGACGAGCTGCTCGGGGATGCATTTCGGAAGCTCAAACGAGACAAGGCACCGGGGGTTGATGGCGTCACGGTGGATCAATATGAGGAGCACTTGCAGGACAACCTGCAAGACCTGTTAGCCAGATTGCACCGGGGCGCGTACCACCCTCAGCCCAGCCTGCGTTGCGACATCCCGAAAGGGAACGGCAAGACGCGTCCGCTGGGCATCGCCTGCGTGGAGGACAAGATCGTACAACGTGCGGTCGTGATGATTCTGGAGCGGATCTACGAGGTGGACTTCTACGACATTTCGTATGGTTTCCGTCCGGGACGGTCCTGCCACCAAGCGCTCAGTGTGCTCGGTCAGATCATCGGCACGCGGAAAGTGAACTGGATTCTGGACGCAGACATCCGTGGCTTCTTCGACAACGTTTGTCATGAACGGATGGTCGAGTTGCTGCGCCAACGGATCGCCGATCCGCAGATGCTTGCTCTGATCGGGCGCTTTCTGAAAGCCGGTGTGATGATCGATGGCCGCCGCGAGGACACCGACGAGGGAGTCCCGCAGGGCTCGGTTCTTTCTCCCTTATTAGCCAACGTCTATCTTCACTACGTTCTGGACCAGTGGTTCGAGCGAGAGGTGAAACCGCGGCTGCGAGGGGAAGCGTACATGGTCCGCTACGCGGACGATTTTATCTGTGCGTTCGAGCTGGAGTCCGATGCGCGACGCTTTCAGGAAGTGCTGCCGAAACGGCTGGCCCGGTTTTCGTTGGAGGTTGCCGAGGAGAAAACGCAACTGCTGCGGTTTGGCCGCTTTGCCCGGCGTGATTGCCAGCGTCGGGGCGAAGGGGCACCGGGGACGTTCGATTTCCTTGGTTTTACCCATTATTGCGGCCAGAGCCGCGCGAAACGGTTCAAGCTGAAAAGGAAGACGGCCAAGAAGAAACTGAAGGCGAAGGTCCGTGACCTCAAGAACTGGTTCCATCTGCAGCTGACGACCCCGTTGTCAGAAGTGTGGGCGACGTTGAATGCGAAGCTTCGGGGGCATTATCAGTACTACGGCGTCAATGACAATTGGCCCTGGCTGATGAAGTTCCGGGGCCTAGCGAAATGGCTGGCATTTCGCTGGCTGAACCGCCGCTCGCAATCGAAGTCGAAGAATTGGAAGGAGTCCTACGCGTACCTGGACCGCTTTCCCTTGGCCTCGCCGAAGAAGCTGACGGACCTGATTGCGATGACCCGGACGCAGTGCTAGGCTTTGGTGACCTGTGCTGGTCGGGAGCCGGATGCGTTAACGGCGCTCGTCCGGTTCTGAGAGGGGATTATGGAGCAATCGACAGGGACGAGATATTGTGACACCACCAGAGGAAACGGGTGGCAACGGGGAATACAAACTTCGTCCTAAATCGCAGAGCCGTACACCCTACTCGCCCGGAGCGGCGTTTGGCTCCATCGGGATGGTTGGTCTGTCTCGTCGCCGCTCGGTCACCCGGAACGTTCGGGCGGACGGACTGGCTGCGCCTCTGCGCGAAGGGCCGGTTCGAGTTCCCTTCGCGGCGGCCTGTCGCCGATGTCTCGCCTACGTCGGCACTCTTGTTGGGACGGCGTCCGCCCCTGGGCGCCTGCGACAGGGCTTCCACGGCGGGCTGCGTCACGGGCGGCCCACGGTTGTTGGCCCGAAACTTGGTGTTGCATTCTCGCTCGCGGACGGGACAATTGTCCGGGGGAGGTGCCCGATGATCGAACTGACTATGGAACAGCGGAAAGCCGTGGCGACGGACGCGGAAGCTCCGCCGCGAGTCCTGGATCCGAATACACACACCAAATACGTATTGGTCCCCGAAGAGGTCTACGATCGGGTCCGGCGGGTGTTCGAGGCGGACGAGGACAGCCAATTCGTGCGTGAAGTGACGCCGCAAGTTCTGAAGATCTTCGGCCGCGACAGGTGGGACGATCCCTCGATGGATGTCTACAACGAACTTGATCCGCGCATCAACCCATGAACGTTCAACGCGGCGACGTGGTCTTGCTCGATTACCCCTACGCGTCGGGCGGCGGGGCGAAAGTGCGCCCGGCTTTGGTTGTACAGAACGACCGAGACAACCAACGGCTGACGAACACCATCGTGGTACAGAACACGAGCGTGACTCGAAGAGCTCTCGAGCCAACGCAACTGTTGGTCGAGGTTTCTACGCTCGAAGGCCAGCTTTCAGGACTGCGACAGGATTCGGTCGTGAACTGCGTCAACATCGTCACGCTGGAGAAAAGTAAAGTCCTTCGCAGGCTAGGTACGCTGCCGGACTCGCTTCTCCCAGCAGGTCAACGCGTGCCTGCTGGCGGCTTTGGGCTTGGTGCCGTAGAGCCACCGGGCGATGACGTCCGGGCATCGGCCGAGGATCAGGCCCGAACCTATAAAGGATTAGATTGTGCGGCTGCCGAAGGAGACGGGGCAGCGGGGTGAGAGACGGAATGAGGGAGAACGGTTGGCGGGCGAGAAGACCAGCCACAATCTAGTCCTGGGTTCAAGGAGCCGACGGCGGGCAGCGGGCGAGAGCCGCCGGGTCTAGAGGAGACGCGCCAGAGGGTTTTGCATTCGCCGGGAAGAGTGCTGGCGAGAATGGCCGGGCGTGGCGGGATTGAGAATCGCTCCGCGCGGGAACGTCGGACGGCCCGTCGGCGTTCCGCGAGCGGTAAGCTGGCGGCTCGAAATCTGCTTTGGGGTCTCTTCGGGCGTCGATATTCGCTGGCAGCGCGGAGTGTCAGCGCACGACGCGTCAGAAGTCGCCGAAAGCGCGTCCCCTTCGCGCTGCCAGGCGAGGCAAGTTGCGGTCCAGGGCGTCGAGCGGATTCGCCGCGTCAACTGGTGTCGGCGGCGGTACGGCCCGCTTCCCGCGCCGAGAGGAAGCCGACGAAGGTCAACTCGGCTCCGCACTTGGGGCAGGCCGGACCGGGCGGGCCGGGCGTCGGCGGCGGGGTGACCTCCAGCACGTACACCAGGTTCAGGGTGACCGTGACGAGCATTTTCAGCCAGTCGCGATCGATCTGCTGCCGGGGGTGGGCGAAGCCGAAATGGCGGACCTTCTGAAAGCCGCGGGGCAGGACATGCTGGAGGAACCGCCGGATGAACTCTTCGGCGCTCACGGTCAACGCGGTCGTTCGCCGCTGGCCTTCGGCCAACTGCAGCCGATCCGGCCCGACTTGGCCGAACGGCTGCGGCCCCGTCTGGCCGACTTCGGACGCGATGAACGCCCCTTTGCCGCCAGGCCCAGACGAACGGCCCCGATGTTGCGGGATGATCTGCATGAAGCCCGGCACCGGTGGCTGCAGGACGCCAAGACGCTGCTTGGTAATCCGCCGAGTTCCCAGGTGTGGGATCAGACTGCTGAACAGGTCGCCGACGTCCGTAGGCCAGGCAATGGGCCAGGATCGCCTCCAGCCAGCGCCTCGCGCGTCCTCCTGCGCAATCCCGACCCAGCCGTTTCCGCTCACGCGGTTTGACTTTGAAATGGGTTGCGAAGTAGGGGGCGAAACGAGGCTGCGTGGCGTTCCCGATCCTGCGGTCCTTACGCCACGGGTTCACCGCCGCTGGATCGCGGCCAGGGCGGCGAACGTGCCGCTCTGGTCCAGCCCGCGATAGGCGCGGACGTAGGCTTCGTACAGCTCGTCGTACAAGCGGTGGCGGTCCGGAGCGGGCTCCAGCTGGCCGCAGGGATGGACCATCGCGGCGACGCCCTCGTCGATCGAGCGGAACACGCCGGCCCCGACGCCGCCCAGCAGGGCACTGCCCAAGCCCGTCGAATCGTCGCAGCGCAGCGTCTCGACGGGACGCCCGTAGACGTCGGCCTGGATCTGGCACCACAGCCGCGAACGGGCCGCTCCGCCGCCGATCCGCAACACGTCGACCGGCATCGCCGCATGCTCCCACTGCTGGATGATGTCCCGGATCTCCAGGGCCACGCCTTCCATGACCGCCCGCGTCAACTCGCCGCGGCCATGCGCGAACGACAGCCCCAGGAACGCGCCCCGCGCGTCCGCGTTCCAGTGCGGTGTCGCCGCGGTGGCCAGGTAGGGCAGGTACAGCAAGCCGCGACTGCCCGGCGGGGCACTGGCGGCCAGTACGTCGAACGCTTGATAGGCCGGCAGCCCGCCCGCAGCTTCCTGGTCCCGCTCGCGGGTTCCCACCACGTCGCGAAACCAGCGCAGGGAACTGGCGGCCGCATTCGACAGGCCCTCGACTTGCCAGCGTCCCGGCACCGCGTGATTGGTGACCATCATGCCGTCAAAGCCGGCGACCGGCGCGTCGGCGCACAGGATCGCCAGCCCGGCCGTGCCCAACGTCACCGTACCCATCCCCGCGCGAATGGCGCCCATGCCGACGACGCTGCAGTTCTGGTCCCCGGCGCCCAGGCACAGCGGCGTGCCGACGGCAAACCCCGTCTGCCGGGCCACGGCGTGGCCGATCTGTCCCACCTGCGTGCCGGCCGGCGTCGGCTTGCCGAACCGGTCCGCGGACAAGCCCAGCCGGTCCAGCAGGGGGGCATTCCAGGTCAGCCGGCCGACATCCCAGGTGCCATAGAAAGCACAGCAGCAGGTGTCGGTGAAATAGTCCTCGGCGCCGAAGGCCCGCAGCACCAGGTCCTGGTTCTGCACGAACCGCTGGACGCGGGCGAACAAGGCCGGCTCATGGTCCCGCATCCACAGCAACTTGGTGAGGATCCAGGTGGTGCCCAAGGGCAGGCCGCTGATCCGTTGGAACTCGGCCGCATCGATCTCGCGGCGAAGCTGCTCGACTTGAGCCCCTGTCCGCGCGTCCTGCCACGAGATCAGCCAGCGCACGGGCGTTCCGTCCGCAGCGACCGGGCAGGTCACCGAGCGTTGGGCCGAAAAGCCGATGGCCGCGATGTCCCGCGGGTCGAGCGCCGCCCGCTCGAGCGCCGCGCGGCAGGCCTCCATCGTCTTGGCGATCAACAGTTGCGGATCCTGCTCGACCCAGCCCGGCTGCGGATAGCTCGCCCCATACTCGCGGCCCTCGCTGGCCAGCCGCGTGCCGTCCAGGTCGAACAGCGAACAGCGTGCTCCCGAGGTGCCGACATCCACTCCCGCCAGATAGCGTCCCATCGGTAGATTCCTCGGGGGTTCCAGGCGGCATCAGCCCGGCGGCCCCGTCCAGGTTTCCTGCCAGACACAGCCGGCCCAGGACCAGCCGACGCCGAAACCGACCAGCAGGCTGCGCGTCCCGGGGCGAATCCGCGCCTGGCGGCGCAGGTCTTCGATCAGAATGGGGAGCGTCGAGGAGACCGTGTTGCCGCAGGTTTCCAGCAGCAGCGGCATCCGCTCCTCGCCGATGCCCAGCCGCTGCTGCAATTGTTCCAGCATTTTCTTGGTGGCCTGGTGCAGCAAGTACAGATCGATGGCGCTTTCCTCGACCTGGGCCACTTCCAGGATCTGGTCGATCAGCTTCGGCACCTGGGCGACGGTGAAGCTGATCAAGCTGGGCCCGTCCATGTACAGGGCGCTGGGCCAGCGTTTGCGATGCCGCGGAGGGATGGCGTCCTTGGCGGGCCGGGCTCCACCGCCGCTGACGATCAGCGTGTCCGCGCCTTCGCCGTCGGTGCCGTACTTGAAGCCGGACAGGGCCGGCGCATCGGCGGCCTCGATCAGCGTCGCCGCCGCCGCGTCCCCGAAGATGGTCCGCAGACTGCGATCGCTCGGGGCGATGTACTTCGAGTAGGTTTCCGCCGTGATCAGCAGCACGCGGCGGCACGATCCCAGCCGGATCAGGCCGTCGGCCAGGGCCAAGCCGTAGACGAATCCCGAACAGCCCAGATTGAAGTCCAGGGCGCCGACGGAGGTGGGGAGACCGAGCCGCGACTGCATCAGGCAGGCCGTCGTGGGCAGCGGATAGTCGGGCGTCTGGGTGCACAGCAGCAGGAAGTCGATGCTCTGCGGATCGATCTTATACTGGGCGAACAGCTTCTGGGCGGCGGCCACGCCCAAATCCGAGGCGCATTCGTCCGCCCCGGCGATGTGCCGCGCGGCGATCCCCGTCTTTTCGTAAATCACGTCCAGGTCCCAGCCGGGAAACGCCCGTTTGAGTTCTTCGTTCGTTTCCACTTTTTCAGGGTAGTGGACGGCTATCGGACCGATCGCTGCGTACTTCACCGGCGGTGCACCTCAACTGTCGGGCCCAAGAAAGACAAACGCAAACAATAGCGAAGCCGGTAGGGCTGGTCAATGCGGATAAGTTGCCGGCTGCTGTCACTGCTGGCGTCCGGATTTCTCTTGACCGGCCTGGGCGACTCGCTATACTCCCCCCGCTTCGTTCCCGCTGGCAACGCTAGGTAGGAGGCGACAAGAGCGATGGTCGACAACCATGCCTTCGTGGACATTCACTGTCATCTGGTTCCAGGAATCGATGACGGCTCGCAATCCTGGGAGCAGTCGCTCCAAATGGCCGCGATGGCCGCGGCGGACGGCCTGGGGGTGATGATCGTGACGCCTCACCAGTTGGGCAATTTTGCCCACAACAGCGGCCAGATGATCCGGGCCCGCACCGGCGAACTGCAGCAGCTGCTGAACGCGCACGGGATCGGCCTCCGCGTCCTGCCCGGGGCCGACGTGCGGATCGAACCGGGCCTGGTGGAAAAACTCCGCAGCGGGGAAGTGCTGACCCTGGCGGACCGCGGCAAGCATGTCCTGCTCGAACTGCCGCACGAATTGTACTTCCCTCTGGAAGACGTCCTGGAAAGCCTGCGCCGCGCGGGCTTGGTGGGCATCCTGTCCCACCCGGAACGCAACCAAGGATTGCACAAGCAGCCGCGTCTGCTGGCCCCGCTGGTCGACCGCGGCTGCCTGATGCAAGTCACGTGCGGCAGCTTGTTGGGCACCTTCGGCCCGGCTTCGCAACAGTGTTCCGAGTGGCTGCTGGAGGAAGGCCTGGTCCATTTCCTGGCGACCGACGCACACGGGCCCAACTCCCGCCGGCCGTTGATGAAGCACGCCTTTGAACGGGCCAGACAGTTGATTGGCGAGGAGATCGCCGTCGAGCTGTGCTGCCGCAATCCGGCGGCTGTCGCCAGCGGCGCCGAGATCGGCGTGCGGCGGTACAAAGCCAAGCCGCGCGGTCTGCTGGCCGGCTTGTTCAAACGCCGCGCCGCGGCTTGAGTCGAGCCCGGAGGCAGAACCGAAACGCGAAATCCCCAAAACCCGAACTAGATTCGAAATCCGCATGTCTCATTCCTGGCGGGCGGCCTCGTCGCTGGTGTCGCTCTGGCAGGCGTTCTCCTCGTCGGCGCCTCGCATGCTGGCAACTGCTTTCCGGGCGACCCTCGCGCTCGCGCTGCCGCTGCGGGCGAAGCTGCGCGCATGCTTCGCCGGGCGAAGCCCAAGCCCCGCCCTGGTCCGGCTGCTGATGACCGCCTCGCTGGTGCTGGCCGTTTCGCTTCCCGCCGGGGCGCAAGTCGCCCACTGGCCCGACGAGTTCCAGGCCGGCCAGTTCCTGTGCCACGCGGATTTTCCGTTGGCCGAGTACCAGCCGCTGCTGGGCAGCATGCCCGCGCTGGAGGAAGACCTCACGCGGCTGCTGGGGCTGCAGCCCGCGCGGGACGTGATCCACGTCTTCCTGTTCCACAACAAGAGCACCTACCAGGGCTACGTCAAACAGTACTTTCCCGAAGCCCCGTCCCGCAAAGCGTTGTTCATCAAGGACCGTGGGCTGGGCATGGTCTTCGCCTATGACGGCGAGGATTTCCAGGTCGACCTGCGGCACGAATGCACGCACGCCCTGCTGAACGCCGCCCTGCCGGTCACGCCGCTGTGGCTGGATGAGGGACTGGCCGAGTATTTTGAAGTCGAGGCCGCTCAGCGGGCGGCCGGCCATCCGAACTTCAAGTACGTCAAGTGGAACTCGTATCTGGGCCAGACGGCCGGCCTGGAAGAGTTGGAGCAGATCCGCGAAGTCAGCCAGATGACCCGGACTCGGTATCGCCAGGCCTGGACCTGGGTCCATTTCCTGCTGCACGGTCCGCCCGAGGCCCGGGAGGAACTGCGGCGGTATCTAGCCGACCTGCAAGCGCTGACGCCCCCCGGCTTGCTCAGCCGCCGCCTCCGCCACCGCCTGCCCGGCCTCGACACGTGCTTTGCCGACCACTGCCGCAACTGGCAGCCGTGACGAACGCCGGTTCCGTCCCTTCCCGCAACACTCCGTATGCGTAACGGCGATCAGCTTGCAGCCGCGGCGTTTCCCGGAGTTGCGCCAGCGGCCCAACAAGAACACCCACTGATCGTAGAAGCGCATCGCCGCTGGGTTGCCGTCGGCTGGCACCATGCGGCGGAGGACCTTTGAGGGCCGACTCTGACCCCATCGTGCCCGCAGGTCATGCCTGTAATTTTCGCTCTTGGCGATTGATATGCAGGTTGTTCAGGTTGACGAGTGTGGCGAGATGCGCGAAGTCTACGTCGCATACGCCGCGCGCCTCCCAGATCATCAGCACTTCCAGACTCGTCCGCCCGGCGACGAGCGGCAGGCTGCGACCGGTGGCCTAACCTCGTTTCGACTTCGCCGAAACGGACGTCGATGCCTTCGCTGAAAACCACCCACGGCCAAGTCCGCAGCCAGAGGTCGGAGAATTCGATGAACGGGTAGCTCTTGCCCGGGGCGGCACGAATTCTGGGCGGCGGGCACGACCAGCGAGTCGATGGCCACGCACTCGCGACCGGCTGGGGATCGATCCGGACGCCTCGGGGTACGATGGCCTCGGGGCTCAGCGGCCCAGGGTGCGCGGAGTACCGCGCCCCTGGGCTTTGGAGTGTTACGCCGGCGACGTAGACACTCGCGAAATGGGCAACGCCAAGAATCGCAAACGCGTGGAACAGCCCCACTCACGCTGGCGCTTCGCGCTACGGCTCTACGCAAAGCAATTGGCTCCCAACGAATGAAGGAGTCAACGAATGGCGAGGGGAGCCATTTTGCCTTCCACATCGCGGAAAGCACAGCCCGATGCGGCGCACGGTTCGCTTGGCCCAAGGCAGCCCAAGCACCGAGTGGCCGTGCAGCGGGGCGTGCCTGGCAAGAAACAACAAAAGCTCCCGCACCGGAGTGCGGGAGCTTTTGTTATTAAATAATCCCGGCGATACCTACTTTCACGCTTTTGGCACTATCATCGGCTCGCAGTGCTTAACTGCTGTGTTCG
>Ga0172371_10009825_pt1 | contig 13073 bp, 7 predicted proteins | sample Lak12m_FD_114543 | JGI IMG/M metagenome (GOLD analysis project Ga0172371, IMG submission 114543) | Freshwater microbial communities from Kabuno Bay, South-Kivu, Congo - kab_022012_12m | ecosystem: Environmental > Aquatic > Freshwater > Lake | place: Democratic Republic of the Congo: South-Kivu... | reverse complement strand
TGCTTCAGGAACCCTGGAAACCCCGATCATCAATATCAGCCAGGTGGGTGGAACCATCAGCCTCAGCTGGGGAGCCGTATCCGGTGCCTCCAGCTATCGCATTGAAGCCTCCGACAATCCCTATTCCGGCTTCACTACGGTGACCAGCACTTCAAACCTGTTCTACAGCGGTGCTTCGACAGCCAAGAAGTTCTACCGCGTGATCGCCCTAAACTAAACAAACGTCAATAAATAACTTGTGGGTGGAGCCAAACCAGACTCCACCCTTTTCTTTTGGGAGCCGGAATTCCCGTCTCTGAATGCAATTCCCTTCTCTCAATGGAATTCCCGTCTCCGACGGGAAAGGCTCTCCGGTCTCTGACCGGAAAGAACCGGTCAGAGACCGGCTGACCCTGCCAGTGAGACACTGGCATTCCGGGTTTATTAAGCTTCACAATTGACAGAAATAGCCATCTGTGAAACCATGCTAAGCATCAACGGACATAGGAAAAAAAGCATGATCAAGCTGATCGATCTGGTAAGCGGATATGGCAAAACGCCGGTCATCAAGGGGCTTTCCCTGGAAATTGCCCAGGGCGATTTCTGTGCGCTTTTAGGACCCAACGGCGCCGGCAAATCCACCCTGCTTTACACCATTCTGGGCTATCTGAAACCGGACAAAGGCGAAGTGCGTATCGCCGGAAAGAACCAAAGCACCTGCAAACGCAGCTGGATAGCCCGTCAGCTTGCCTTCGTGCCGCAGGAAAGCGCTCACGAATTTGATCACACGGTTCTGGAAACCGTGCTGATGGGTCGCTATCCCTGGCTGGGATTGCTGCAATCCCATGGCAGCGAAGACCTGAAGGTAGTTGACCGGGTGATGGAGCGGCTGCAGCTAAGCGATTATCGCCAGCGCTGGCTGTCCGAACTGAGCGGAGGGGAAAAGCAGCGGGTGCTGATCGCTAGGGCATTAGTGCAGGACACGCCGATTATCATGCTGGACGAAAGCCTGTCCCAGCTGGATATCAATCACCAGCTCGAGATCATGAAACTGCTAAGGGACATTCACCGCCAGGAAGGTAAAACCGTGCTGATCGTTTCGCATAACCTCAATCTGGCTTCCAATTATGCTGAAACTCTGATCTTTCTCAAATCCGGACAGCTACTTGCCCAAGGCAAACCCCAGGAATTGATCAATTCCGACACGCTTGACCGGCTGTTCGGCATGCCTTTGGATACCTTGCAAAACCCCCATTCCGGACGTCCCAACATCATCTATCCCTGAGCCCAAATCTAGCATAAACCAGCCAAATCCCCTACCCAAGCGAAAAAACAGGTTGACATATTTATAAGTTCAACTATTATATGCTTATAGCTTGTCTGAGCCAATTCAGGCAAAGCAAAAAAATAACATTGCGAGAGAGGAAAATTATGAAAGACATGAAGTTAGTAGTGTTGTTCATGCTGCTTGCCGCTGTGACGGGAAGCCTGTTTGCCACCGATAGCCGGATGACTGCTCTGGGTAGCCCCTTTGGATTTATTCGGGACAGTTCTGATCTTTCTTCATTTCCGGGTGCCATCAATCTCTACAATCGCCAACTGGTGGGAGAGCTCTATTCTTCCAGCGCCAGCAGCGACTGGACGATCGGCGCCAATCTGCCCATCATGAATTTTATCTGGGGTATTTATCTGAATACCGACACCGGTGTGGATGTGGACAGCTATATCAACACCGCAGTGCCGAATTACTACAGCTCCGGCGATCTGGACATCAGCAAGAAAGTGCAGTTCTACTTCGGCTTGATGGATCATTTCGGAGCCGGGTTCGCCATGGCTATGGACAGCAAAAAAAGTGATATGGCTGACAACCCCAATAAATTCGTGAATGAAAGCGCAACTTATGTCGAATTCAGCGGTGGAATGAGCACCGACGCTCTGGACGCCGGAGCAAAGATCTCGATCGCTGGTGCATCCGTGAAAAACGATATCAACGAAAATACCGAAAAATACTCCGAAATGAGCCTGCAAGGTTCGGGAAGATACTATCTGATCGATAACGAAGATTTTGCCGTGATGGGAGTTGGCGATCTGGCTTTCAATTCCATCAAGGAAGACAGCAAGGTGGTAGGCGCCAGCGCGATCACCGGAACCACCAAGGACAGCCACATGATGCTTGACGTTGGCGTGGGAGCCAATTACAAAATGGGCGAAAAGAACACCGTGATCTTCGGAGTGCGCCCCCTGCGTTTTGCCAGCCTCAGCTACAAAGAATCACAATCCAATCTGAACGGCGAAGACGCCACCACCTATTCCTACACCTATGTGCCGGAATACAATCTGGCAGTGGAATCCCAGATCAAACCCTGGCTGGTGGGACGCTTAGGTGCCAGTCAGAATTACGTGTTCTATTCCAAGAACTATGATCCCACTGGTGACTATGACAGCGTAAGCGGAAACCAGGAAGACCTTGATTCCTATTATACCTCCAGCTTCATCATGAATATGGGACTGGGCTTCAAATTCGGTAAGTTCTGCGTCGACACGGTACTCTCCAAGAGCCTGTTGCACAACGGACCCTATTTCATCGGGGGAGCCCCCAGCGGACTTGCCACCCAAGTCTCGATCAAATATACCAATTAAACCCTAAACTATCGCTTAGCGGGGAGACAACTCAGTCTCCCCTTTTTTGTGTTATTCAATTACAGTGGGTTAAAAGAGGGGATTTTTTTTAGCCGCAGAGAAAAGCAGAGAAATTATTAAACAAAGAGTAAAAGAGTTAAAGAGAAAAAAGAAGAAACAAGAAAGGAAAGAGGAAAATAGAAAAGGAAAATACGGATAACTGGCTATCCAACTATAAGTTGGTCTCTTGTCTGTCCTCCTGTCCCCTAAACACTGTGCCCCCCTGCCCTCTGTTCACTCATCCGGATCCCATCCTATGATCATAGGATGGGTAAAGGATGGGATATGGACAGGAGCGCAGGGAAATGCTTGACAGATTTTATTGGAGGAATAAGAAAGTAAAATGAATCTAAATGCTCAATACAGCAGGAGATGAGATGGTTAAACGCATTATCGGGATGTCAGTTCTGGTGCTATGGCTTGCCCTGCTTTGCTCCGAGACTTTTCCGGAATTCAAAGCCCGCCTGTTCAGTGTGAACGGTTGGGATGCCGCAAAGCAGATGCTGACCGGCTATCTGGAGCAAACGCAGAATCCCGAAGAGATGCGCGAACTGCAAAAGACCTGGATGGAGGTAGCCCCCGGAGAATGCCGGGAGTATTTTACCGCCGCCCAGGCGAAAAACCCCCAATCCCCGCTGTATTCCTATCTCCTGATCCGGCTGGAGGATGACGAAAAGGTGCAAACCCAGCAGGCAGGCGAACTGTGCAGAAAAAGCCCCGATTTTTACTGGGGTTATCGTTTGCTGCTGCTGAACCTTACTTCCGAACTGCTGGCCAATGAAGGAACTGCCTGTTTCCCCCAGGCGGACAACGAAGACTATCTGAAGTTGATCGAGGCTGGCTATCAGCGTTTTCCCGAGGATGGCTACTTCAACGTCTTTCTATTTCACCGCTACAGGATAAAGGGCGATTTTGAACAGGCGGACGGCTATCTGGACAAGCTGAAGGACGCCGCTATCCTGCTGGGAAACTGGCGGCACATCCAGTATTTCCTGGTTAAATCCCTGGACGCCAAACGATACCAGGCAGTGGTTCCCGCCCTGCTCAGTCTTGCGATTCAGGCGCAGGACATTGCGGCTGCCGACAGCCTGAGCGAATTTGCCAAAGGCTATGTGGACATCCTGGACAAAACCCGGAACCGGCAAGCCTTGCTGGAATTTTTGTCCCAAAATTCCGCCCTGCTGGAAACCTGGTCGTTTTGCGACGTGTGGATGAATACCCTGGCGGCGCAGGAAAATTGGGAAAAACTGGGCAGCGAACTGCTGAAATACAGTCAAAAAAAGGTGATTAGCACCGAGCAAATGCGCGGCTACGTGGATAGATGGCGCAGCACCCTGAGCCAATACCAGCATTGGCAACTGCTGCTGAACAAGGCTGGTTATGCCCCCAATCTGCTTCCCCACCAGGAATAGCCGGTGAGAAATCCGCTGAGCGACCTGCTAACCGATTCCGAACAGAAAATCCTGCTGTTCCTGGTAAGCGTGATCGTGCTGGGGAGCGGACTGAATCTGCTGGGCTGGAGTCCCGCCAAACCGGAGACCAGTTCTGCGGACAGCCTGAGACAAGCGGTGAAAACCGATGTTCCCCTGCGGATCGACATCCGCACGGCAACCCTGGAGGAACTGGTCAGCCTGCCGGGGATCGGGGAAAAACGGGCTGGGGATATCATCGCCTACCGGAGTAAAAAACCTTTTACCTCGGTGAATCAGCTGCTGAACATCAAGGGCATTGGCGCCAAGACCTACGCCAAATTGCTGCCCGACCTGCTGGCGTTCGGCGACAGCACCAATCTTGAGCTAAGCTCCGGCAAGGAAACAAAAACCCATCAAGCCGACAGCAAGCAAAAAGCGTCCAGCAAGGGGCAGGGAACAGTGAACCTGAATACGGCGGGACTGCAGGAACTAACCAGTTTAGTCGGCATCGGAGAGGTGAAAGCCCAGGCGATAATTGACTGGAGAACCGAGAACGGCGGGTTTAAAAGCATTGAAGATTTTACCAAAGTAAAGGGAATAGGGCAAAAAACATTTGAAAAGAACAAGGATCGCCTGCGCGTGCAATAATCCCCTTCCATTATAGCCTAACCCATCAAAATAAAAAATAGTTAAAATCACTCAATTCCACCCTTGCAGGGTAGTCTGCAGGCGTTTTACCCACCCATTGCCGGCATTCTCAAAGTGATATTTCCGAGACATAGGTCAAATATTTCTTGACTAATATCTGGCAACAGGAAATGCTGTCCCTGAGTTACTTGAATGAGACCGTTGCACATGCTGGTAGCGCTGGCTTCAGCTGGTTGTTTCACTGACTTAAGTCGGTTTTATCAACTGAGCTATCATGCCGTTGGACACAGAGTTATATATTATTCAAGAATCAACAAAAAACCGGATAAATCCAGTGAAACCACCGGCTGAAGCCAGCGCTACTAATTATTCAATGGTCTCTGAATAATCCCAACCAAGGAAGTAGTTATGATCAGAAACCTGCAATTAATCAAGAATCATTCCCAGTTGAAAGAACTGGGCAGCTACTTGAAATACAGCATCCTGAAAGAACTGATCAAAGCGCCTGCAACCTGTCAGCAGCTTGCCACGCTATTTGATCACAGTAAACAAAAGATACATTATAATCTGAACCAGATGCTTTCTGAAGGCTTGCTGGAGATCGTGGATGAGCCTTTGGGCAGCAACCGGGAAGTTTATTACCGGGCTACTGCCAAAAGCTACGTCCTGGATTTTGCCATCGGCTTGGAAGCCAATGAACGTATTCTGGACAGCCGGGCGATCATCGGAGGGATTCTTGAACAGGAACATCGCATCAGCCTGGAAGTGATCGCCGCCAAGCTGTTGGATGACGCCTTCAAGCTAAAAAAAGGCAACCGGCTACTGATCTCCACCGGCAAATTCAACCTGCCGCTGGTGGAAAAACTGTTGCTGGAAGCCGGACGCCGCGGAATCATCACCACCCTCATCTATCAGGATATGGAACTGCTGAAAGCCAAGTATGAAACCTTTTCCCTGGCGGCTTTTCAGGCTGATTATGATGAATTCAACCGCATGTTGAAAACCTCGGATATGTTTTTGAATCTGAATGGCGAATCCCGCACCCTGGAACTTACCGATCCGGAAAAGCTGCTGCTACGCAACCGTTTGCTGGCAAAGGGCAGACAGATCATCCAGGAAAAACGGATCAAGGTGGCGGTGATGCCAGGTCTGCTGAATGACACCCTTTCCGATCAGGCGATCGAAAGCGAACTGCAGTTCTGGCGCGCTTTGGACATCGATTATCTGAAGCTGTGCCGTCAGACCATGGAAATGTGCCAGAAATTCATGGACAAGGACTATGTGGACTTGAAAACCGGAGAAGCCAGACTGCGCTTCGAGATAGACAGGATTTGGGCGGAATGCGGCTCCTTTGGCAGCAGTAAGTTCCAATCCCCCGTGATCAACCTTCCCGGCGGCGAGATTCTGGTGATCCCGAAGCCGGAAAGCATGAAAGGAGCGATCAGCGGAGACAGGGCTTACGCCTTTGGTGAAGAGATCCTGCGTCCGCAAATCGAGATCAGGAACAATGAGATCAGCAGCTTTAGCGCTGATTCGAACGAACGTCTGTTAGCCAAGGCGATTGCCGCCGGTGGACTGGACGGACGCAAAGTAGCGTTGATCTGCCTGGGAACAAATGACAACATCCGGGCAGGAAACATAGACCACGCCCTGAAACATAAGAGCAACGGCTTTCTCAGCCTGTTCTGGGGTAATAACCGTGCCCTGGGGGGCACCGTAACCGGAAACCAGGAATGGTTCATCCAGGTGGAAAATCCCGCCATCAACTTTGTATAGAGAGGAGATCATGAAACACCTTATAATTCTGCTTCCCCTGCTGCTTTGCCTTGTCCCTGTCTTTGGACAATGGCATGTGGACGAAAACTTTGACAATATCACCACCCTGCCTCAGGGCTGGACAACCCATGATGACGGGGACGGCATGATCTGGCGCAATCTTAACAATGCCACCCATGCCCATTCCGGCACCCATGCCGCCTTTTGCGACAATTATTTCCCGAATCAGAACGTAGACTGGCTGATCACACCCCAACTCAGCATCGTCGCTGGAGATTCGCTGAAATTTTACACCCGCAGCTGGATCAGCACCGAGAACCTGAAGGTGTTCGTTTCCACTACCGGCAATGCGGTGAACAACTTCTCCACCCAGATCCTGAACCTGCAGAATATCGGCACTACCTATCAGCTGGCAGCCTGCAATCTTTCCGCCTATGCCGGACAGAACATCTATATCGGATTTCTGTGGAATTGCGTGAATTATGGCATCCTGGTGGATGATGTGAAGATCGGCAAACCCCTGGTGATCACGCCGGAACTGAATCTGCCAGAAAGCTACACCCTGTGGCAGGGAGAAAGCTTGAGCGTGGATTTCACCCCGTTTGTGGTAACTACCGACGTTAATAACGCCAACCTTACCTGGCAGCCAACCCAGCATGTAAATATCACCGTCGCGGGACTGACCGTCACTTTCAGCAGCCCCAACTGGAATGGTACGGAGAACGTTGTTTTCACCCTGCATGATCCCTTCAGCGGACTTACGGCTACCGACAATGTGTCCATCATCGTCAATCCGCCGCCTGTGGTCGATCTGGCTTTGACCGGCATTACCGCACCCCGCCAGACTGAATATGTGAATTCCCTCTTTACCCCCACGGTGACGGTTCTGAATAACGGACAAAATCTCTGGAACGATCAGGCGACCGCCTGGTTCACCTGTGTGAATTCGCAGGGAACCACCGTGATCAGCATTTCCACCATCTTTGGCGCCTCGTTGCAGCCGGGACAAACCGCGGAACTAAGCTTCCCACCCCAAACTCTGAGCCCGGATGGCAGCTACACCGCCTCCTTCTGGATCGACACCACCGATGGCAATCCCGAAAACGACACCATCAGCCGGATTTTCTCCCTGGTGCTCAGGATCAATGCTGGCGGACCCGACGTCTTTGGCTTCAGGTTTATCGACAGCACTGCCGAAGGCGGACCGGAATTCAGCTGGATCGATATCAGCGGCACCGGAACCTCCTCGATCATGTATGGAGTGCCGACCTGGGGTGGAGATGACAACTTCTCCGAACCCATCCCACTAGGCTTCAACTTCCCTTACTACGGCAGCAGCTATTCCACCGCCTATGTGGATATCAATGGCGAAATCCTGCTGGCTCCCAACAACTGGTATGACCACTATCCCTCCGAAGGCTGGGACGGCGATGGAAATATGTTCAACTATATGTATCCCCTGCCAGGCTATACTCAGATGCCGGCTTTGATCTCGGTGTATTGGGACGACCTTTATGCCCAACAGGGCACCGGCGATATCTATTTCCAAACCTTTGGCAGTTCACCCAACCGCTACACTGTAGTGCAATGGCACAATATCCGCTTTCTGGCAGGAACCGGAGCCACCTCACTGCTGGATTTCGAAGTTATCATGCACGAAAACGGCGAGATCGTGATGCAGTATAACAGCACCGCCACCGGACAAACCGGTGCCAGCATCCCCCACGACTATGGTAAAAGCAGCACCGTCGGCATCCAGAACGAAAGCGCCACCATCGGGCTTAGCTATCTGCGGGAGATCGTGCAGAACAATACCTACATCGGGGTGGAGCCCGCCGGCAATCTGCTGTTCAACGGATTGGCGATCAAATTCTACAGCGGACAGGATCAGCAAGCGCCTTATATCACTCACAGTCCCGTGGGCAATACCTTCAATCTCTCACCGCTGCTTACCGCCAGAGTGGTTGACCTTTCCGAATTGGCTTCCGTGCAGCTGCATTACAATAGCGGCGATAGCTGGAACACGCTGAACGGCATGCCCACCGGCAATGGCTATTACAGCTTTGCGGTACCTCCCCTGCCCTCCGGACACGCTCTGCGCTACTATTTTTCCGCTTCGGACATCCTAGGCAATGGCGGCACCCTGCCTGCCAACGCTCCCACCGAGGCATTCCAGTTCAACCTGCTGCCTTCCGCCAATACCGAAGTCCTGCTGGCATACAGCGGTTCGCAGGATTATCAGCACGTGGAACTGCCCCTCTATGAAGCCAGGCTGCAAAGTTTGAACATCAACTATGACACCTATAACTGGGAGGAATTTGACAACTATCAGTTCCCCACCCAATACTCCACCCTTCTTACCTATGCCAGCGTGGGCAGTCAAAGCCCCAAAGCCCTGCATTTTGCCCAGGCGCTGATGAACTTCATGGGCTCAGGCACGGTTACTAATCGCAAGAATGTGTTTTTCTCCTCCGACGGTTGGGCAAATGCCCAGGGCGGATTCCCAAATTCGAACGAGATGAAACAGCTTCTAAACGCCTATTTCCGCACCTTCTACGTTGCCACCGGCTTGGGTGGAGGAACCAACGGTCTGGGTGGTCCCGAGGCAATGAACTATCAGAACGGCACCATATTATGTCTGGATAATTCGCCCATCGGGAATGCCGGCACCGAATATAACGTATATGCCAACAGCCCCGACTGCATCTTTGCCTATGACGCGGTTCCAGACTGGTATACTGACATTGCCCCCTATCCTGAGATCGGAGCCCTGAATGCCTTCACTTTCGAAGGCGGACCCTTTGACGGACATGCCTACCTCTATCACGGCGTTTGCGCCACTTCGGTGAACACTCCTATTTACCGGGCTTTCTACCTGAGCTACGATCTATCCCAGCTCAACAATGCCGCCCAGAACCAGCAACTGTTTGCCGATCTGTTGAATTGGTTCGGCGTCCAGCCTTCCGCTCTGAGCGACGATTCTCCTCCGCTTCCCACCAATTGTCTGAAGGGCAACTACCCCAATCCCTTCAACCCGGAAACCACCATCGAGTTTAGCCTTGGCTCTGCCGACCGGGCTGAGCTTAATATCTACAATATCAAGGGGCAGAAAGTGAAATCCCTGGTCAGCGGCGAACTTTCTCAAGGAACCCACAGAATAGTCTGGAACGGACGTGACGACTCCGGTCAGACTGTCGGTAGCGGGATATATTTTGTTCGCATGCAGGCAGGCAACTACACAGAAACCAAAAAGATCACTCTGATAAAATAAGGAGATATGATGCGCAAAATCCTTGTCCTGATCTTCATCACCCTTGCACTATCCACCTGGCTGTGCGCGGATGACTTCACCATCGGCACCGGCACCAACAACCAGAACTTCGTCCCGCTATACGGCTATAGCAACTATGGCTGGAGCAAGTTCTTTTTCACCGCCGACGAATTGCAGGCAGCCGGCATGAGCGGCACCGTCCAGATCACCAAGATCGCCTTTTACCTAATTTCCGGAACCTGGGAAAACTACGTAACGGACAATCAACTGGTTTATTTCCGTTATTTCTACGACAGCACCTATGGCTCTACAGCGGCTAACTATCCCGGAACTTCCGGATTTACCCAGATCTACAGCGGTTCGGTGTCCTGGAACGGTCCGGGCTGGACTACCATTACCCTCAGTACGCCTATTAACTTTGATTCAAGCTGGGGTATGGAAATCCTGTGGGAAAACCGGGATGGCAGCAAGACCGCCGGACCTCCCAAATTTGCCTATACCAGCACCAGCAGCAACTACCGGGCAGTTTACAAATACTCTGATACCTCTTTCCCAACCACTTCTGGCACCAGGGTTTACACCCGTCCCAATATCAGATTTTCCTCACCGGTGACGGACGTTCCCAATCCGGCAGTTGCCATGTCTCCCACTAATGGTGCTACCGGCGTAGCGATTGACTCGAACATCGGCTGGACAAGTGGTGGCGGCGACCCCACCGATTACCTGTTCTCCCTCTGGAAAGCCGATCCCCTGGTATCCTATGAAACCAATCTGGTTACCACTTCCACTACCTATGATCCGGCTTTTTACTTCGATTACAGCACTACTTACTATTGGCGGGTTATACCCCGCAACAGTTTTGGTCCCGCTACAGATTGCCCCACCTGGAGCTTTACCACGGTTGCCGATCCTGCGATAACCACCTTTCCCTGGACCGAGAACTTCGATGGAACAAGCTTTCCGCCAAACAGCAACTGGCAACGCAAAGGCGGGCTTCTGCAGGATCCTGTAGTCCTTGCCGGCAGCGGAATCTGGGATCAGCGTAACTGGCTGAATATCAGCGGCACCGATAAAGCTGCCTGGATCGATATCTGGGGAACTGTTGTCCATGAATGGCTGATAACTCCGCTGCTAAACATCACGGACGACAGCCAATCCCTGGTTTTCGACCTGGCTTTTCTGAAGTATAGTCAGCCACCTACAGGGATTCCACCAGCATTGACGGGGGTTGATGACCGTTTTGCAGTCCTGATCGGCGACGGCTTCACCTGGAGCACTGCAAACATCGTGCGGGAATGGAACAATAGCGGCTCACAATATGTGCTGAACGACCTCAGTCCCTGGGGACAGAAAGTGGTTATTCCCCTCACCGGGCACACCGGACACCTCCGGATCGCTTTTTATGGCGAATCATCTGTTACCAATGCCGACAACGACATCATGGTCAATAACCTTTTCGTGGGACAATTTGTGGCGCAGCCTGTGGTTTCGGCGAGCTACAACTACGATCTCGATGCCTGTATCCTTAGCTGGGAACCTGTCAGCAGCGCCACCAGCTATGATGTTTACTATGCAGATACGCCAAATGGAACCTGGAACCTTCTGGACAATACTGTCACCGCCGGCTATGTGGCAGGTTGTTTTACCGACAAGCGTTTTTACAAGGTTATCGCCAAGAAAAACTAACTGATCATCACACCTTGGGCGGGCTGGTAATCGAGTTTGATTATCTGTCCGCCCTTGAAGTTTCCCGCCAGGATCAGCTTCGCCAGGGCATCCTCCAGTTCTTTCTGGATCAGTCTTTTTAGGGGTCGGGCACCGAAGGCGGGATCATAACCAGCCTGAGCCAGATGCTCCACAAGATTTTCCCCGAAACTAAGCTGCAGATTACGCTTTTGCATCCTGTTTGCCAGGATTTCCAGTTGTAAACGCACAATTTCCTTTATATGTTCGGGCTCCAGACGGTGAAAGAGGATAATATCGTCCAGACGGTTCAGGAATTCCGGGCGGAAATACTGCTGCAGCGTGGCAAGCAACTGCGGTTTCAGCTGTTCCAGTTCCGCTTCGCTGGCGTCATAGATCTGCTGCGAGCCGATATTGCTGGTCATAATGATCACACTGTGCTTAAAATCCACCGTTCTGCCTTTACCATCGGTCAATCTGCCTTCGTCCAGAATCTGCAGCAGCACGTTGAACACATCCGGATGCGCCTTTTCGATCTCATCCAACAGCAGCACCGAATAGGGTCGGCGCCGGATCGCTTCGGTTAAATAGCCACCCTCTTCATAACCCACATAGCCGGGAGGAGCGCCGATCAATCTGGCTACGCTGTGCTTTTCCATAAATTCGCTCATGTCCAGACGCAGCATGGCTTTTTCGGTGTCAAACAGGTAATTTGCCAGGGCTTTGGCAAGCTCGGTTTTACCCACGCCGGTAGGTCCCAGAAAGATGAAAGAGCCGATGGGACGGTTCTCATCGCTCAGTCCGCTACGGCTTCTGCGAATGGCGTTTGCCAGGGCGGTAATGCCTTCTTCCTGACCCACCACCCGCTTAGCCAGCACTTTTTCCAGTTCCAGCAGCTTCATCATTTCGCTTTCCGCCAGCTTGGAAACGGGGATGCCCGTCCACTTGGAAACCACCTCGGCTACCATTTCCTCATCCACCACTTCCTTTAGCAGGCTGTCCGGATTTTGCAGCGGCGAATTCCGGCTTAGTTCGCTAAGTTCCTTTTCTTTCTGGGCAATGCTGCCATAGCGCAGTTGGGCGGTTTTTTCGTAGTCCCCTTCCCGTTCGGCTTTTTCCGCTGCGCTTTTCAGGGTTTCGATCTCGGCTTTGAGCGCTCTGAGCTTTTCCAGATTCTGCTTTTCGCTTTCCCATTTCAGGCGCAGGGCTTTGTCCGTTTCGCCGAGGTGGGCGATTTCCTCTTTTATCTTTTCCAGCCGCTCTTTGGACTGCTGATCTTTTTCTTTTGCCAGGGAAAGGCGTTCTATCTCAAGCTGACGCAATTTTCGCTCAGTTTCGTCAAGTTCCACAGGCAGGGAATCAGTCTCCATCCGCAGTCTGGCACAGGCTTCGTCGATCAGGTCGATGGCTTTGTCGGGCAAAAACCGATCGGCAATATAGCGTTCGGAAAGCTGAGCGGCGGCTACCAAAGCATTATCGGTGATCTGGACGCCGTGATGCACTTCATATTTTTCCCTGATTCCGCGCAGGATGGAGATCGTGTCCTCCACGCTGGGTTCGGCGATCAAAACAGGCTGGAAACGCCGTTCCAGAGCGGCATCTTTTTCGATGTATTTGCGATATTC
>Ga0172371_10009824_pt1 | contig 13073 bp, 13 predicted proteins | sample Lak12m_FD_114543 | JGI IMG/M metagenome (GOLD analysis project Ga0172371, IMG submission 114543) | Freshwater microbial communities from Kabuno Bay, South-Kivu, Congo - kab_022012_12m | ecosystem: Environmental > Aquatic > Freshwater > Lake | place: Democratic Republic of the Congo: South-Kivu... | reverse complement strand
TGCTGGCTTTTCTGGGTAGCATTCGGCAGCCTTGCTTTAGGCAGGCTGGCAGATTTCATCACTTCCAAAGAAAAATTCCTCTCGTATATACAGCTGGCAATATCGATCATCGTGCCGTTTAATATCTTCCTCATACGCCTTATAAAACCTGTATTAAAAATCCAGGCCGGAAAAATTATAGGATTAACGCAAATGCTAGGCGTCTCTTTCGCTTCCCTGTCTATAGTCTGCGCGTTGTTAGGCCTGGGTTTTATCTTAATAGCCAAGATCGCCTCGAAAGATAACAACTTCCCGTCCGGGCAGGTAGCGAGGATTTACTTATTTGAAAGCCTGGGGGCCTCTGCGGGGGGAATCCTATATACGTTCCTGCTTGTAAAAACATACACAAGCTTTCAAAACGCTCTTATCCTGGGAAATCTGAATCTGATTATTTCTATATTGTTCAGCAGGAACGCAATCCAGCTTGTCTATCTGATAATGTTTTCAACTACGATTATCTTCAACTGGCCAAAACATCTGGACGGATTTACAAGGTCTCTCCAGTCCAGGCCCATGAAACTCGTGGAAAGCGCGGATTCCATATACGGGAATATCGCCGTAACAAAATTGGAAAATAATTACAGCTTTTACGAAAATGGCACCCTGATGTTCACGGGCGGGGACACTTCTACTATCGAAGAATCAGTACATTACGCTATGTTGGAGCATCCGTCCCCCAAAAAAATACTGCTTATAGGGGGCGGGACAGGAGGCGCCATAGACCAGATCTTAAAACATAAAGTGAACAGGCTGGATTACGTGGAATTGGACCCTATGATAATAAACCTTTCCCAGAAATACATGCCCCCCATAACAAACGACAGGGTAAATATAATCCACATGGACGGGCGAGTTTTTGTAAAGGAATATTCTTCCAAGCGGGACGGGGCAGGCTACGATGCAATAATCTTAAACCTCCCGGATCCGTATACGGCAGGCCTGAACAGGTTCTATTCCCTGGAATTTTTCCATGAAGTAAAAAAGATCTTGGCGCCGGGAGGCGTATTTTCATTCGGGCTTCTTTCTTCCGAGAATTATATCAGCCCGGAGCATGGCGTTTACCTGAGCTGTATCTACAACACCCTTAAAAAAGAGTTCTTTGATGTAAAGATACTCCCAGGAAATACAATGACGTTTGTAGCGTCAAACGAACCGGGCATGCTCACATATGATATAAACACTATAATAAAAAGGCTGAAAGACAGGGACGTTAAAACCAAATTTGTCAGAGGATATTACATCCCTTTCAAATTAGACCCGTTGAGGATTAAATACGTGGAAAGCGCCATTGCTAAATTCCAAAACACGCAGATAAATACTGATTTCAGGCCCATAGGATACCTTTACTACGGAATATTATGGATAAGCTTTTTTGACGCTACAAAAGGCCTCTTGCCTTATGTTGACAAAATAAATATAGGCGTTTTTATATTAGTGGCTTTTGTTTTTTTAATAGCTTCTTTGCTGGCGCAAAAATTGACAAGGGCGTCTTTAAAATTCCCGGCCCTGATTTCTACAATAACTGCCGGCATGAGTCAGATATGTTTTCAGGTGATCATATTATTGGCATTCCAGTTCATATACGGCTATATGTATTATCAAATGGGCCTAATCCTGACTTCATTCATGATAGGCCTGGGCGCGGGAAGCTTCCTGATAACAAATATTATGGAAAAAATAGAGGATGAAAAATCCCTATATCTAAAAACCCAGTCTATACTGGCAGTATATCCTCTTGTACTGGCCGGAACGCTTTTTGTTATCTCAAAGATTAACCAGTTTTCTCCTGGCGTCGGGAACATGCTGCAGATAGCTTTTGTAATACTGCCTGTCCTGGCCGGTTTTATAGGAGGATTTCAGTTTCCTCTTGCGAATAAAATCTGGCTCAAAGACTCCGGAGATGTCGGCAAAATTACAGGCCTGTTATACGGCGTTGATTTGCTTGGTTCCTGCATAGGCGGGCTGGCCATAGGTATAATACTAATTCCGATACTCGGAATTCTTCAGACATGCATCCTCTTGAGCGTTATAAATATTTTTATTTTTATACTAATTTCGAACTCCAGGCCTTGTTTTATTCAAAAGATGTGATATAGTTATTGTAGAAACAGCAGGATCTAAACAAGGAGGCGTGGAATAGCGGTAAGCTTCTAGGTTTATAGCCTATAAAAAAAGCCCTTAGCGAAAAGGGCTTTTTTTATTTTAACTCAGGGCGTATCCCCGAATACTTCCGCACTGAAGGTATAGATTTCAGTAGTTTTATCTTTCCAGGCATCCTGAGAAAGGCCTGATTTTCTGCAGGTTTCTTTTAAAAATGTCTCTTTGTCCCATTTGTACTCTGTCGCCACCTGGGGAAGAAGCAGCCCTGAATTAAAACCTTGTTTCATGTAAAGGCCGTGCTTTCCGACTACTATTCCGCTTATATCGCTGATCTTCTTGAGAGGCGTAAGTACGGATATCTCAAGTTCCAGCTTATCCAGTTCGTCCTGGCGCACAGGGCTGAACCTGTAATCATTCATTGCAGCTGACTTAGCTACGTCTTTTACTGTTTCATAAAGCGGCTTGAACGCCTGAATATATCCTATGCACCCGCGGAGCCGGCCATTCTCTTTTATAGTGACGAACGCCCCGCAGTTTTCTTTTAACTTTTCTTCCGTAACATCCGGCAGAAACTGCCTCTTGCCGATTACGGCTTCCGTTATTGAAAGTCTCGCTATCTCAAGAAGCTTCTTCTTCTCCTCTTTATTAAGATATCCGTCTTCCATGATAGTTTCTCCTTTTTGTTCCGCTTCTAAAGGCACGTATACTAGAATACTTGCATATCCCACCACCCTTGTTCTGTCTTCCGTAACGTCCCCGGAATTAGCGTATTTTAAGACAACTGCTTTCGCCCCAGAGCGCTTCGCAAACATCATCATTGCAAGCACCGCGATAGGCGCATCTATTTCCGTATTTCCGTTATTTATCCATTGAGCAAGCTCATCGGAGTCCAGGTTCTCGATGGCGTTTATGCCGCTTGTATCAAGCTCCACCGCTTTGTCGTAAGGATGATAATGGGACAGGTCTACGCTTATAATTAAAAGCGTATCCTTGTCTACGACATCGTAAAGCGCATCGCTCAATATCTTTATGTCCAGCGATGCTGGGTTTCCCATAACAATAGGGACTATTTTAAAATCTTTGCCCTTGTAAACCCTTTGTAAAAACGGTATCTCAACTTCTATGGCGTGCTCCTTCTGATGCGCCTGTGGATAAAAAATAAATCTTTCATTTTTTTGGATTATTTTATTGGCAAGCTCTTCGTCTATTTTTACAAGGCCGAGAGGCGTTTCAAACGACCCTTGGTTGTAAACGGAGATTCCGTCAAACCCGACATAATGGCTGGGGGATACTATTATTATTTTCTTAAAATCCACGCCTTCCAGTTGTTTGAAGCTATGCGCCGCAACCCGGCCGGAATAAATATAGCCTGCATGCGGCACAATAAGGGCGATGATCCTGCCTTTTACATTCGATTTTTTCGCGTTCGCTAAAAAGCCATCCACCTGGACAGCAAGCTCTTCCTTGTTCCCGGGATAAAACGCGCCCGCAACAGCCGGCTTCCTTACATCCTCTGAATAAGAATTGCCGCAGAAAAATAAAAAAATCGCTAATAGAAAAATAACCCGTTTCATCATACGCGCACCCCTTCATCCCCCTCCATAAACTTGACACTCTGACAATGTTAGTTTTGTCAACTTCTGCCCGCCTATCCGGCCAGCTTTTCATAATGCCTTGCTTCTTTGTATGATTTTTTGAATACGTTTATTTTTTTCAAGCCAGGCAAAATAAAAACCGCAAATACCCCAAGCCCCGCCATTTTTAAAAACTCTTTCCGCGTAATTTTTCTACCCATCCCGCCCCTCCCACTCCATAATCTTGACACTCTGACAATGTTAGTTTTGTCAAGTTCTTAGCCCCAGCGTCCCGGGATTTTGGCACCGCAGAACTTACAGCTACCGCCCGCTATATTATTTTGAGTAACTGTATATCCTAACCGTTCGATAATCAGCTTTTTACATGCAGAACAATACGTATTATTCCCTTCATGCTCAGGGATATTGCCCAAATAAACATAGTTTATGCCTTTTGATATAGCTATGTTTCTTGCCGATATCAGCGTCTCTTCCGGCGTAGGCGGCAGATTTTTCAGCCGGTATGTAGGCCAGAATTTCGAAAAATGAACCGGCACGTCAGGCCCTAGATTTTCAACTATCCAGTCGCACATCATGGAAAAATCTTTTTTTGTGTCATTGTAGGTAGGGACTACGAGATTTACAAGCTCAAGCCATACCCCTTTTTCTTTTATAAGTTTTATCGCATTCATAACAGGCCCTATGCCGGCCCCTGCAACATTTTGATAAAAATCATCTGTTATGCCTTTAAAATCCACCTTGATAGCGTCTAAAAACCCGCACGCCTCTTCCAGGGGTTTTTGATTTACATACCCGGCTGTTACCCAGACATTCAATATATTATTTTTATGCGCGACAGCGGCTATGTCAGATGCGTATTCAAAAAATGTAACCGGCTCGGAATAGGTGCAGGCGATAGTCCTGCATTTATTGCCTGTTGCTTCCCGGACAACCTGTTCAGGAGACATATCCATATTTACAGTATTTTCCGGATTAGACTGCGATATCTCCCAGTTTTGGCAATAAAGACAGTGCAAGTTACAACCTGCGGTTGCCAATGAAAAAGAAAGAGAACCCGGCAAAAAATGATAGAAAGGCTTTTTTTCAATCGGATCCACATGCACTGCGCAAGGTTTCCCATAAGCAAGGGTTTGAAGCTTCCCGCCTATGTTCATGCGCGAGCGACAGTTTCCCCTCTCGAGCTCTTTTAATTCGCATCCTCTGGGACACAACAGACATCTTACCTTTTTCATTCTTCTATGACCCTGTAATATTTTGCCTCTTTTGGATTTAAATCAGGCATTTTTTCTTCTATATTATTTAAACTGGTTTTCAAAACATCCCCTCTTGGCTTATTAGCCTTTAAGATTGCCAGGCCTATCATTACTAAAACAGCTATAATTAATGCGTTATATATTATTTTTTTAATCATTTCGTTTTTTTATGTATAACATTATGGCTGTCGTAAAAATAATAACGCTGGTAAGGCCTGCTAACGTTAAATTAGTGCCAAAGAGATAAAGGTTATCCGCCCTGAACTGGGAAACAATTATCCTTATAACGGCGTACATCATTAGATATAATAAAAACAACTCTCCTTCAAATTTTATCTTTTTTCTAAAACCCCATAACAGTAAAAAGCCTGTAAAGTCCAAGACAGATTCGTAAATTTGGGTAGGGTGGTTGCTAATACCGTAAAAAGGTTTTATTGATGCCCCGGAACAGCAGCCGTTTAAAAAACATCCGATCCTGCCTATTGCCTGGCCCAGAATTATAGACGGAGCTACAAGATCCGCCAAAGTCCAGAAAGAAATTTTTCGAATTTTTGAAAATATAAGCCCGGTTAACACCCCTCCGAATATTCCGCCATGTATGGCAAGTCCTCCCTGCCATATCTTAAATATAGACACAGGGTCGTTTAAAAAACCTTTGAGATCGAAAAAAAAGACATAATAAATCCTGGCGCTTATTATAGAACCTATCAGAAGATAAAAGCTGAAATCATACGCTAGATCCGGGTTTATTTTTTTTCTTATAGCTTCCGACTTTGCTACAAATATCCCAAATAAAAAAGCTATGGCTATCATCATGCCATAGCTATAAATTGTAAAAGGCCCTATTTTAGCTATTATAGGATACATAAATTATTTTATTTCTAAATCTACTTTGCCTGTCCTCTGTTTTGCAAAATCCCAGGAGTAATCGTAAAGATGGAGGCCTTTGCTGGTAGCAATGATTTCGCCGTTTTCCACTCCGATCTCTTCCGCCATATACTGTTTCACAAGCTCCAGCCCGCCTAAATTCGAAGGGAATCCTCCCCATAAATCCCACGACCTGAAATACGGGAAAAAATGCAGTTTGCCATAACGAATCCTTGTATCTATCAGCCTGAGGCACGGGGGATCGTTCAGTTTTATATCAGAAGGCATACCTATTTCTATTGTCGCCTGATTGGTGCCATGGCCCTGAGTTTTGTACATCTTTATGACCTCTTCAACCTGGTTAACTTCTAAAGGCATCTCTTTTACCATTTCTTTGCCTTCTACTATTTCTTTAAACCTTACCTTCGCGTCCACCATCCTTTCGCCGTATGTATAATCTTCCGTATTTGTTTTCTGGCCTGTCAGTAAATAAGAGAGATACCCGTGTATGTATTCCATGCTTGTAGGTGCGGGAATGCTTGAACCTTCCGACATTATAGGGATTATCTGGTGGCTTGGATTTTTTATCCTGATAGTAACGAAATCAAACTCTAGCCTTTTTTGCCCCTGGTAGCTTCCTCTTGTTATTGTATAAATATGGCCAAATTCCAAAATATTTGAAAGGCACCTGAACCATGCGTCGTCAAGATCAAACGCCTCTATATGAACCGGCTTCAGTTCGTTTCTTTCCATACTATTTTACTCCCCAGTATCTCTTAAGTTCGTTTGTAATGTCATCCTGGTCTTTATTCTCCAGTTCTTTTTCCAGTATTTTACCTCTTAAAGCTTTCTTCTTCAAGCTAATTAAATCCTCCAGCTCTTTAACGCTCATTATCCGGCAGCCAAATACCCTTGTATGATTTTTTATGAAATTGTCATCCGAGGAGACCGTTATATCATTCTTACCGGACAATATTTTAAGGATATCTACTATTACCTTATCAGCATCTTTGCCTTTGTTTGAAAATAAGACTTCCACATCTCCATACGCCTCCCTGTCCAGCCCGAGCCCATCGCTTTTGCCGTCAAAAACAATTATCACCTTATTGAATTTTTGATTCCGGCGCCTGAAATCTACAAGCGCTTTAATAAATACCAGGCGTGACGCCTCCAGGCTTACATCTTTCCTGGCGTCAAACTCCTTAATCTTGCATATAGCATTGTATCCGTCTATAACCAGATATTTCAATTGCCCACCTCAAACTTTTCCGCTATTTTTTTAAACGCTTCTTCTCCGTCAATCGTCATGCCTTCTATGCCGAACTTGGACGCCGCCTCTATTAAATCATCTCTGTCGTCCATATAAAAGGCTTTAGAAGGCGCTGTATTTACCGACTCAAGCGCCGTATCGTAAATCTCTTTTGCCGGCTTTCTGAAACCTATTTCATAAGAAAGTATCAGTTTGTCAAATTCGCCAAATATCGGCATTTTATTTTTAAGAAATTTATAGTGCGTCTCATTTATATTTGAGATCATTACAAGTTTATATTTCCCTCTCATCGCCATGAGAAAATTCTGTATCTTTTTATTAAGCGGCGCTTCGAAAAATATGTCATTCCATATAGGCAGAAACTCTTTATATTCCAAATTCAGCTCCAGTGAACTTTTCACTTTTTTGAAAAATTCTAACGATGAAATCTTCCCTTCTTCATAATCTTTTGTAAGGCTTGAATCAAAGAAAAGCTGGTAGATGTCGATTTCGTTTTTGGGCGTCAGATGCAGGATCTTTTTAACCGCGATTCTGTGATCAAAATTTATGAGGACGTTCCCCAGATCGCAGAGTATGGCTTCGTATTTATTTTTAGTCATAGGTTAGCGCGCAGAATATTTTCAGTCGATCTTAGGCAGGCATTTTATAGCTTTTTTAATCGCTTCTTCCGGGTGTTCGTAATCTTTGAGCTTTCCCCCCAGATAGGCATCATAAGCAGCCAGGTCAAAATTCCCGTGGCCTGAAAAATTAAATACTATGCATTTTTCTTTGTTTTCTTTTCTACATATCAGCGCCTCGTCTATCGCCGCTTTAATAGCGTGGCTCGTTTCAGGGGCCGGCAAAAGCCCTTCTGTGCCTGCGAATAAAAGAGCCGCCTTAAAAACGCCTGTCTGGTGATAAGCCCTTGCTTCGATAAGTTTTTCTTTAGCTAATATTGACACCAAAGGAGCCATCCCGTGATATCTCAGGCCACCCGCGTGTATGCCTTCAGGCACAAAATCATGGCCCAGCGTATACATTTTCAATAAAGGCGTCATCTGAGCAGTATCCCCAAAGTCATACCTGTAGGGTCCTTTTGTAAGGGTCGGGCATGCGGCCGGCTCTACGGCTATAAATCTTATGTTCTGGCCAGCCATCTTATCCTTAATAAACGGAAACGTAAGCCCTGCGAAATTGCTTCCTCCGCCAACGCATCCTATCATTATATCCGGATCCTCACCCGCAAGTTTCAACTGCTCCTTTACTTCCAACCCTATAACTGTCTGATGTAACATTACATGATTCAGCACGCTTCCAAGAGAATATTTTGTATCGTCATGCGTAGCAGCATCTTCTATCGCCTCTGATATAGCTATGCCCAGGCTACCGGGAGTATGTGGCATCTTTTTTAAAATTGTCCTGCCTGCTCTTGTTTTATTGGTAGGAGAAGCGAATACTTCCGCTCCCCATACATGCATTAAAGATTTTCTGAACGGCTTTTGTTCATAGCTGCATTTCACCATGTAAACGGTGCATTTCAGCCCAAGGATCTTACAAGCAAATGAAAGAGCGCTTCCCCATTGGCCGGCGCCTGTTTCCGTAGCAATGCGGCTTACGCCTTCTTTTTTATTGAAATATGCCTGGGCTATAGCCGTATTCGGTTTGTGGCTTCCCGGGCCGTTGCCGCTTTCATCTTTATAATAAATCCTGGCCGGAGTTTTAAGTTCTTTTTCAAGGTTATAGGCTCTACGTAAAGGCGTAGGCCTCCAGAGTTTGAGAATCTTTATAACATCGTCCGGAATCTCGATCCATCTATCCGGAGACATTTCCTGTTTTATAAGTTCTTTTGGGAATATGGCTTCTAACTCACTCGGAGATAACGGTTTGTTGGTGCCTGGATTAAGAGGAGGGGGCAAAGGGTTGGGCAGATCCGCCTGGATATTATACCACGCCCTTGGAATGCTTTTTTCATCAAGTAAAATCTTGCGGTTATCCATTTCTCCTTCTCCTCTCTCTTCAATAAACTTGACAAAACTTACATTGTCAGAGTGTCAAGTTTATTGCGCTAATTCTATGCGAATCTCCGGCTGATGTTTTATTGTTTCATGGATCAGGCAGGATTCAGCTACTTTTAAAAGCGCCGGTTTTCTCGCACCTATATCAGTATTTGGCAACTCTATTTTCGCGGTTATGCTTTTAATCCGGGCCGGTTTATCTGCGGCCTTTTCCCAGTCTAAAATTATTTTCATGCCGTCCGGATTAAGCCCTGTATTTTTGCAAAACGTCAGAACGTATACGCCTATACATGACCCGAGAGAATCTATAAATAATTCTGGAGGGGTAAAGCCCTTGTCTTCTCCTCCGCTTGTCTGCGGCTGGTCTATTATTAGAGAATGTGACCTGTTCGTCGCTTCAAATTTCATACCGCTTATATACTTTATTTCCGCTTTTTCCATTAGGTATTATTATATCAATAAGTTTGCGTTCAGGCAAGGCTAGAAATACTTAAGAATCTCCGGAGGCCTTCTTTCAATAACAGGTATGTCTTTATTATCAAAATATCCCAACGCGATAGGCGCCACAACCTTATAATTATCAAGCAGTTGGAACTTTTCCCTGAACCACTTATCTTTATCCAGTGTGGCCATCATGCCTACCCAGCATGATCCGATTCCCATGGATGAAGCGGCCAGCATCAGGTTCTGGGCCGCCATCGCACAGTCATTCTGATAAAAGAAAGCATCCCGCCTGCCAAGTATTATTATAACGCAGGGCGCATGATAAAATATGTTAAAATCTTTTGCCCTCATACGTTTTTTATACCTGATAAATTTCTGGTTCTCTTCTATCATCTTATTAATATAAGGTATGGCGCGGTCGGAAAGCTCTTTGATAAGAGCTTTGTCCTGCACAACAATAAACCCCCACGGCTGTTCATTCATGCCGCTCGGAGCCCACTTAGCCGCCTCAATAAGATTATCTATAATCTCCCTTGAGATAGGCTTATCCAGATATCGCCTTATGCTCCTGCGGGATTTAATAGTTTCAAATATGTAATCCATATGATTATTTTAACCTTTAATATCTGTAATTGTCAATACTCATTTACTAGGCCATTTTGGATCAGACTTAAAACCTATCTGCGGCTTTGGTTTAACAGGCGAAGGCGCCATAAGCTTGCGGATAGCTTCAAATATTACATGGATTTCAACGTCATGTTTTTCTATTCTTTTTTCAAGCTCTGCTAATTTATAAGCCAGGTCTTTATTCACAGACAAAATTTGTTTAAGTTTCACAAATGCCCGCATTATAGCAATGTTAACCTGAATAGCATTTTCGCTATGCAAAACACTGGAAAGCATTGCAACGCCTTGTTCTGTAAAAGCATATGGTAATTGTGGAGAAAACTTGAGGGTTTTAAGGTGGTCACAATTTGTGACCACCTCTTCTTTTTCTATCTTTGTTAGTTGAAACATAAAATCAAGGGGAAACCTGCTTACGTTTCTCTTTACAGCCTGATTTAAAACTTTAGTACACACGCCATAAAGTTCTGCTAAGTCCCTATCTATCATTACCCTATGCCCGCGTACCATAAAGATTTTCTGTTCGATAATTCCCTGCGAAATTGCTGCTTTCACAACCGCCTCCTTTCGTTGTAGGGGAGGGTTTGAAACCCTTCCCTATATATTAGACACATCCGGAGGCTGGTTTCTTTCAAATATTTTCAAAAAAAATAAGCCGCAGGGAATATCACTACTCCCTGCGGCTATATTAAACTACTCTGACCGTATCCCGATCGACGATCGGGCGCGGTTAAAAACTATTGTTTATACTACACCGTGATCCAGCATAGCGTCCGCCACTTTCACGAACCCGGCAATATTTGCTCCGTTTACATAATTGACATATTTGCTACCGGAGTCTTTGCCGTATTTAACGCAAGACTGGTGTATGTTGATCATTATCTGAAGAAGTTTCTCGTCCACCTCATCCCTTGTCCAGGATAAACGCTGGCTGTTCTGCGACATCTCTAAGCCACTTGTGGCAACCCCGCCGGCATTGGACGCTTTTCCGGGAGCATATAAAATCTTCGCATCCAAGAATACCTCAACTGCTTCAGGAGTAGAAGGCATGTTCGCACCTTCGCCTACTGCAATACAGCCATTCTTCACCAGCTTCTTGGCATCAGCCTCATGGATCTCGTTCTGAGTGGCTGACGGGAAAGCTACGTCGCACTTTATCTCCCACGGGAATTTGCCTTCAAAATATTTGCATTTAAATTCATCGGCATATTCCTTTATACGGCCTCTTTTCACATTTTTAAGCTCCATTACAAATTCCAGCTTCTGCTCATCTATACCTTTAGGGTCATAGATAAATCCGTTGGAATCCGAAAGAGTAACAGGTTTCGCGCCTAATTGTATCAATTTTTCAACAGTATACTGCGCCACGTTTCCCGATCCGGAAACCGTGCAAACCTTGCCTTTAAGAGACTCTCCTCTTGTTTTAAGCATCTCCTGGACAAAATATACACAGCCATATCCAGTAGCCTCAGGCCTTATAAGGCTTCCGCCCCAACTTAGGCCCTTTCCTGTCAAGACCCCCACGAATTCGTTGCGAAGCCTCTTATACTGGCCAAACATATAGCCGATTTCTCTGCCGCCCGTGCCTATATCTCCGGCAGGGACATCAGTATCAGCTCCGATGTATTTGGAAAGCTCCGTCATAAAACTCTGACAAAACCTCATTACCTCGTTATCCGATTTGCCTTTCGGGTCAAAATTAGAGCCGCCTTTTGCGCCGCCCATCGGAAGCGTGGTTAAGCTATTTTTGAATACCTGCTCAAACGCTAAAAATTTTAAAATGCTGAGATTTACGCTTGGGTGCAGCCTGATGCCGCCTTTATAAGGCCCAATGGCGCTTGACATCTGTATGCGATAACCCCTGTTCATCTGGATCTCGCCCTTATCGTCCAGCCAAGGCACGCGAAATATTATGGTTCTTTCAGGCTCGGTCATGCGCTCCAGGATTTTTGCCTTCTGATATTTTGGATTTTTTTCTATAAAAGGTATTACTGATTCCGCGACTTCCCGTACCGCCTGATGAAATTCCGGTTCGCCGGGATTCATCTCCACTACTTTTGCCATGAATTCTTCTAGCTTTTTGGACATTTTCCCCTCCTCTAAAAAATTTGCCTAATTTTTAGGCACCTACATACAAATAAAAAAGACGTTCTATGCCGTCAATCTTTAGAACGTCTTTGTCCTAACCCTTTTCCAGGCACAGCCATTGTGCCAGGTTGGGTTTTATTATATCAAGATGTAACAGTGTTGGCAAGCTGATTTTTTGGCAAGCATGTATTATTCTAATAGATGGGTCACGCCTTTGTCCTTATCTTTAGGCCAAACCCTGAGGCGCCTCACAAAAGTTTCGGCATCATAGTATTTAGCTTAAGCCCTAGCCCAGACTTAAAGAAAAGCCTTTTTGTTTTGCGAAACATAAGATATTGCATAACTATAGATAATGCCTGTCAAAACAAAACGAAGCGAGGCCCAGCTGTCTATATACCTATGCCTTTTATATTTTAACAGGCCGAGCGTCTTTTCGTAGGCCTGGGCAAGTGCTTAAAAGTATAAACTGACTGTTCAAATATTACAATTTTTTGGCGGACGCGAAAAACATATAACCTTCTGGGATACGACATCGGACATTATCCTCAGGCCTTTACCGCTTGCGTCATAGACTTCAATAACATCTTTATAACTTGCGGATTCCGGCGCAAGTTCCATAAACAAATTCTTCAATTGCATGAACCATTCTGTATTAAACAGGACGCCTTTTTTCTCTGGGAAAAGCGCGACATAGAATATCCTGGTCTCCACGAGATCCTGGAAAAAATGCGTCCCGAAAGACAATTCAGGCATAAGATTCCCAGCTGAAAAAGCGACCTCGCCAAGAACCGCTATATTA
>Ga0172371_10009823_pt1 | contig 13073 bp, 9 predicted proteins | sample Lak12m_FD_114543 | JGI IMG/M metagenome (GOLD analysis project Ga0172371, IMG submission 114543) | Freshwater microbial communities from Kabuno Bay, South-Kivu, Congo - kab_022012_12m | ecosystem: Environmental > Aquatic > Freshwater > Lake | place: Democratic Republic of the Congo: South-Kivu... | reverse complement strand
TGCCGAACCCCGGCCAGACGGACACCGACCTCGACGGGGTCGGTGACGCGTGTGAAGACGACCAGGACGGCGACGGCGCCAAGGATGCAAAGGACTGTGAGCCCTTGAATCCGGAAGTCCACCCCGGCGCGGTCGAAGATTGCGATGGCCTGGATAATGACTGCGATTTTGCCCAAGACGAAGGCTTCCCGGACACGGACCTCGACGGTTTGAAAGACTGCGTGGACGACGACGACGACGGTGACGGCGATCCGGATGAGACGGACTGCGAGCCCCTGAACGCCGCGGTAAACGACGGGGCAGCGGACGTGTGCGACGGACTCGACAACGATTGCGATGGGAAACCCGACGACGGGCTGGGCTCGACCTGGTGCGGAAAGGGCATGTGCGCACATTCCTCGCCGGTGTGCGTTGCGGGAAAGACCGTAGCCTGCGACCCGATGCAGGGCGCGCAGGAGGAGACCTGCGACGGCCTGGACAACGACTGCGACGGGATGAAGGACGAAGACCTCGGCACCACGACGTGCGGCCTCGGGATCTGCGTGCACACCGTCGTCAACTGCATCGGCGGCGTTCCCAACCTGTGCGATCCGCTGGAAGGCGCAGCGGTAGAAGTCTGCGACGGCTTCGACAACGATTGCGATGCGAAGACGGACGAAGGGCTCGGCCTGCTGGCGTGTGGTCAAGGTATCTGCTTCCATACCGTCAAGCCGTGCGAGGGCGGAGAGCCCCAGGAATGCGACCCGATGAAGGGAGCGACCATCGAGGTATGCGACGGGCTGGACAACGACTGCGACGGCGCGGTGGACAAAGGCCTCGGCGTCGTGACCTGCGGCAAAGGCGCATGCCAGCACGAGCAGGACTACTGTACCGCCGGCAAGGTCACGATCTGCGACCCGTTCCTGGGCGTGCAGGAAGAGGTCTGCGACGCGATCGACAACGACTGCAACGGGCTGACCGACGAGAAGCTGGGGCTCATCACGTGCGGTGAAGGCGTGTGCATGCACTCCGTGCAGGCGTGCGTCGCCGGCGTGCCGCAATCGTGCCAGCCGTTCGACGGGGCATCGGAGGAGATCTGCGACGGACTGGACAACGACTGCGACGGGCTTGTCGATGAGCTGGGTTTGGTCACGTGCGGGGCAGGCCAGTGCCTGCACACGGTCGCGGCTTGCGAGGACGGGGAGGAGAACGAGTGCGACCCGCTGGACGGGGCGACCCAGGAGCTGTGTGACGGCCTCGACAACGACTGCAACGGCAGCGTTGACCCGGAGAATTCTCTGGGGTGCAATCCGTATTACCTGGACTCGGATGCGGACGGCGCGGGCTCCAAGGTGTCCTTCCAGTGCTTGTGCGTCGCGGCGCCCCCGTATACCGCGCTCTCCGGGACCGACTGCGACGACGGCGACCCGAACGTGAATCCCGGTGCGAACGAAGCATGCAAGAACGCCGCGGACGAGAACTGCAATGATCAGGTAAACGAGGGATGCGTGTACGCATCGTGCAAGGAGGCGCTGCAGTACAATCCCAATGCGCCTTCAGGCTCCTACACCATAGACACGGACGGAGCGGGGGCCGCGGCGTCTTTCGCAGTCTACTGCGACATGAAGACCGACGGCGGCGGATGGACGCTCGTGATGAAGCAGGCTTCCAACCAGGGCTACGGGTCGCCCCTTTCCGTGTCGGTCTGGAACGGATGGGGCACGCCAAACGTGACGATGAACCCCACCGACGCGACCATGGACGATGCGAACATGGTCAACGCTGCCTACTCGACGCTCATCGCGGAGAAGCTCCGAATGACCGCGTCGCAGACGTGGACGGATACCGCGGCCGGCGCCTGGATGCGCACGATCAACAATACGGCATACAATGCGCTTGCCAACGCTGCGGGAAACCAGACCGGTGCGGAAGGACCTGAAGACACGACGCCGTGGGCAGCGGCGCCGTTCACCGACCACACGTGGACGTCGGTGAACGAGGGCTACGGCCTCTGCTGGCGAAGCGGCCCGTGGTTCAACAGGACCAGCTACGAGTACACCAGCGGCGGCATCAAATGGGGATGGCTCTTCAACAACGAGTGCGGCCCGTCCTCGACGGACACAGCGGAAGGGCTCGGCTGTTGCGGCAACTCGAGCTGGTACCGCAAGAGCCCCTGGGTCCTCTATGTCTGGGCCCGGTAGCCCTATCTCGTAAACCGCAGCATCACGCGTGTCCGGCTGTTCCCATCCACGATGACTTCCGTGTCCCACGCGACGAGGAACCGCCCATCCTCGAACGCAGCAATGGCAGGCATCCTGCGGCAGACCTGCTCCGATTCCATGACTGGACCGCCGACGTCGGTCGGCTCGCAGTCCAGCATGAGCTTGTCCAGGTAGAACCGACGGACGAACACACCGGCCATCGAGTCGCACGAGTGCCAGGCGATGAGCCCTCTGTTCCATGCCCCTGCCCTCACCGGCGCATAGAAGGGGTAAGTCCCGTCAGGGTCGAACCCGACGTCCCACTCTCCAAGGCTCTGGAGGGTCGCGGGGTCAAGCAGGGCCGCACGTATCCCTGTCGGCCCGGTCTCGACGGAGGTGTCGGACGTCTTCCAGGTCACCAGCACCGCCTCGTCGCCGAACGTGGTCGCGGCCGGAAGCCCTTCGTACACGTCAGTGCCCGAGGAGACCGCAGACCCGAATTGCAGGACGTCGCCGCTGGAGTTTACCCTGGCCCCCATGATCCCGTACTCTCCCCACAGTACGCCGGACTGCCAGAACACGTTCATGCCGCCACCGGGCGCAGGTGAGACCACGGCGGAGCTCTCGTCGATTTCCGTCGCTCCCCCGCAGTCGAGCTCCCCGGTCTTGGCAATGCCCGCGGCAGTGAAGACCTTGAAGTAGACGTTCACGTTGTGCGTGTCTCCCTGCGGCTCGCCGGACCATGCGGCCCCGACGTTCTGGTCCCGCAGCAGGTCAGCAAACGGGCTGTCCACGTTTCCGCCGGCCCCAAGCTCGCTCTCCAACTGGGTGCTGTTCACCAATATCGAGTTCCCTTCCGGCACGCCGTCCGCGGAGACGATTCGGGCATGGTACGCTACCTGCGGCGACATCCCCTGCTGTGACCGCCAGAACACCATGTACTTCCCGTCAGCCATGGCGACCAGCGATGGTGACCGCGCCCACGACAGCTCGTCCTGGTCCACCTTTGCCGCGGCCGACTTGGGAGTTCCGTCCGCGTTGAAGATCTGTACGTACACGTCCATCCATGCAGAGCCCTGCGGGACCTCGTACCACGCCATGGCGAACGTCCCGTCCGGGTTCGCGGCCAGAGCTGCTTTGACCTGGCTCTGGTTCGCTACGCTCTGGAGCATGAACGGCCCGGACGGCACACACACGCCAAAGCCCATGCACTCGCTCCCTTCGCCGCACACGACCCCGGCGCATTCCGGGAACTCGTACTCGACGGGAATCGCGCATCCGTCCCCTTCGGTGAACAGCTCAGGCGCGACCGGGGCCACGGTCTCCGCCGCATCGGCATCGAAACCGCTGCCCCCGTCCACCACGTCGCCGCCCCCAAAATCGTACAACTCGTCGCCGGCGACTTCTTCGGTACCTGCGTCCATGCAGAAGTGGCACTCCCAGCCGCTGTAGTTGTGCTGGCATTCCATCAGGCCGGCCACGCACTTGCACCGGTCATCGATGCACTCGCTTCCGTCCGCACAGGTCATGACGTCGTCGCACACGAGGCCCTTGGCGCACGTCAAGCCGTCCGCCGACTCGAAGTCCAGCCCCTCGCAAGAGGTCACAAAGGGCGTAATTTCCTGGAGCGCCAACTCCGAGCCGACATCCACGCCCGAATCCCCAGCCATGCGATCCTGGAGCGCCGCATCGTTACCTGCGTCCCCCGCATCCGCTCCGCTGTCCCCGGTGCCGCGGTCCTGCAGTGCCGCATCCTTGTCCCCCGCGTCCGCTCCGCTGTCCCCGGTACCGCGGTCCTGCAGTGCCGCATCCTTGCCTGCCTCCCCGCCGCTGCCTCCTCCGTTTCCGCACGCTCCTCCGACCAACGCGAAAGCAACAGCCAACAACCCGCTGCGAACAGTCGCCATAGCTTTGCCCCCCACTTTGCCTGTCCAGCATCGCGCACAATCGGCGCGCTCGTCCATACCGGCTCATGCGCAGGGGGTGCGGACCACTCGTTCAGCCCGATCTCCGGGCCCGTTGGCAGCCCATCCGATCCGAACCGGCGAGAGCGAACGCCCGATCCGTCTCCGTCCGCGGACGTGGACGTCCACGCCACCAGAAAATCTCCCTCGGGCTGCACCGCCACAGAGGCTCCGTACTGGTCGCTGAGCGCCGTCTGATTCACCTGGAATTCAGTAATCTTGCCCGCGGTGCAGCCGTCCCATGCGGTCTCGTTATCGTCCGCGCACTCCAATCCCGGGGCGAGGCAAGTCCCATTCCAAACGTGTCCGCCGCGTCCCCTGCTATATCGGAACCAACGTCAACGGCGTCCTCATCGCAGTCGCCGCAGTCAGTCCACGATTCACCAGGAAGCGAGTCGCCTGTCTCCAGGTCATGCAGATCCTCGCCCATGTCGACGCCCTCCTGCGAGGGGTAAGTGCTGGTTACAAACGACCGCGGGCGGAGCCTTCCCAAACTCATCACCCGCTGTGCCCAGCGAATGCTCATCGAGAACGCTCTGTCCGAGCGGTTGCACAGTCGAGCCCATCTCCCCATCCTCAGGGCGTCCGGGCGCCTGGACTCGCCCGTCCCGATTCCCTGGTGGAATGGCACTCCCCTGCGCATCACCGCGTGACGCCCCCGTTTCTAATGGTAGAGCTTCTTGCCGTCGGGACCAAACCGCTGGGCGTATAGGGAATGGCTCAAACCGCCATCATCGGCTTCCCACAACATCAAGAACTCCCCGGACGGCAGGGCGATCAAGGCATGAGGTGGGGACACGAAGCATTCGTCCGGGGGGCAGGAAACGACCATTGATTCAGTCCCTGCAAAATCGCCTTCGGGGAACTGGAGGCGCTCCATGAGACTGAAATGGCCGTCATCTTGGTCGTTTTCCCACCAGCCGATCGCCCGGTATCCGCCGGCAAGGCTTGCGACGAGAGGCAGAAAGAGAGAATACGGGCCAACCGAATCCACTTGCACGATCGGTCCTGTCAGCTCGCCAAGCGGACCGACAGAGGCCGACAGAATGTGGCTCTCCTGGGTGAGACCTTCATGTCCGGTGTAGCTTACGGCGAATCCTCCGTTAGCAAGGGCCGTCGCCCCCCCCCACCCATATGGGTTCATGCAGAATCCGCCGGGCTTGGGAATGAGGAACTCCTCCGTGACCGGAGTCCCGTCAGGGAGAAACACCCGGCCGACCAGCGCCCCACAGAAACCCATATCTTCACATCCAAGTGCAGTAGTGGCGTTCGTACCCCACACGACAGCCACGTTGCCGTCGGACAATACCACTGCCACAGGGTGCTGCACACCAGACACCCAGCATGGCTGCTTCAGCGGGAGACCACATCCACCGTCGATTTGAAACGCGGCAGGCCCGGGCCCGGCGGAGGAGAACTCCCTCCCCATCAATCTGGACGCACTCTGGACGCCGGATGGCGGGAGAGAGTACACCTCCTGCCATACTACCCATGCGGAAAACTCCGTCGGCGCGACCACCGCCTCTGCCGTCTGCCAGCCCAGGCCGTCAACGTCAATCTGCCATTCGGGTCCGAGCTCGCTTGTCAACAAATCGACAGTTCTGGCAAGCGTGCGGACACCGTCGCCGTCTGGCGACGCATTCCCACAGTCGTTGGCCCAAGGTTGACTCGGGTAACTGGTCCACGCCACTAGAGCGTGTTGTTCGTCCAACACGGTGACATGGGACGCCACGCCGTAATGTCCTTCCTTGCATTCGTCCAAGTCAACAAAGTCAGAGACAGAAAAACCGGCCGAATCGAAGATCCGCACATAGATGCCCACGTCATCATCACATCCATCTTGCCCGCTTGACGTCCCAGTCACAACAAATCCACCCCCTGCAACCGCCGCCGCATCCAGGGTACCTACAAAGCTTCCCTCTCCCTCCCCCAATTTGAATTCAGTGATCTTTCCATCGGTGCAACCATCCCACGGGATGTCGTTGCCATCGTCGCATTCCGGCGGGATCGGGATGGTCTCAAACTCACTGGCAGCATCCACCTCACCCAAGTCTCCACACACGTCGGCCCCGGATTCCTGCACTACCAGATCGGCCTCCTCGACCAGATCGGCCGCGCCGACCTGCTCGGCCGCTTCGCCTTCGCAGTCTGGGGTCTCGGCGTGCGCTTCCCATCCGTCAGGTGCGTCCGACGTCTCGGTCGTGTCCACCGGGTGTGTACTCTCTGCTCCCCCGGTCTCAACCAGATCACTGGCATCCGGCAATACGGTTTCCGCAACGTCGGTTCCGACACCCTCCCTGCCGATGTGGCCGTCCCCGGTTTCCCACCCCGGGATGGTGTCTACGGTCTCCCAGCCGGCGATGCTGTCCGGAACTTCCCCCGAAAGTCGGTCCACCAGGCATTGCTCATCAGCGCACTCAGCTACGCTTCCTGCGGAGCATCCTCCGAGCGCGGCCAGAACCGCAACTCCTAGGCCCCAAGCCTCTCCAAAGTGAGAACCTCTCCTCATCGCAAGCCCTTCCTCCAAACCTCACGCATCCACGGTATCAAGCCACGTGCTCTCTGGTCAACAACAGCCAACGTGCCGCGTGCTTATTGCCACCGTCTCACGTTCATTCGTCCCGCCGCCTTTGTCAAAGCGTAAAGAACGTGGGATATCCAATGGCCTTCCCTGGATGCGTTGATTTCTTCTTCTGTACCCACACGCTGACCTTCATGGTTCCGTCCCGCTTGGTGTTCTCCGGCACGAAATAGTTGGAGTTGTTCGTGTTGGCTATGGTCCACGACTTGTAAGCATCAAACCAGACACTGACTTTGGGAAGCGGGACGCCGAATGCGTCCCTCAGTCTGATCCAAAGCACCGCCTTGCTGCCAGAAATCGGGCCAGCTGCCGGCCAGGCGGAGATGTAGATGCCTCCCCAGTTCAGACCATCGCCTTGCTTGGTCCAAGCGGGCTTGTCCTCCGACTTGACCTCGAATGAGCCGTCAGTTGAGAACGCTGCCCACGAAATGGTATTGTTTAGGATAGAATAATGGTATATTTTAGATGATGGTTCTGGGAGGGCACCGTGGATTTCGAATTCGACGAGGCCAAGAGCAGGGCGAACAAGGTGAAGCATGGGTTGGATTTCGTCGAGGCGCAGGTGCTGTGGGAAGATTCGCATCGGATTGGAATCCCCGCCCGCGTTGAGGACGAGCCTCGGTTCCTGGTAGTGGGCGGAATCTCCGGCATTCACTGGTCAGCGGTGATCACCTGCCGGGGAGACAGGGTGCGGATCATCTCGGCCCGTCGTTCCCGCAAAGAAGAGGAGGCCATCTATGAAGGCTAAAGACTTCGACAGGAAGTTTGAACGCGGTGACGACGTGACCGGCCATCTCGATCTATCCAAGGCCCGTCGCCCCGGAGAGGAGCAGCGGAGGGTGAACGTCGATTTCCCCGCCTGGGTCATCGAGTCGCTCGACAGAGAAGCAAGACGCCTTGGCGTCACGCGGCAGTCGGTAATCAAGGTCTGGATCGCCGAACGCCTCGAACGCGCGTGCCGCTGAGACGCGGATGCCTACCGAGATGCCGGCCTACCACTGCGTTTGCACGACCATGTCACCGTCCTTGGCCAGGACGGAGATGGTGCCCATCGTGTCGGTCCGGTAGAACGCTGCCCCTACAGCTTCCCACTCAGCGACCACGTCCGGGTCCGGGTGCCCGTAGTTGTTCCACTTGCCCACACTGCACAACGCGATATCTGCGGCCACCGCTTTGGTGAAGTCCGGATCGTGGTCCGCGCTCCCGTGGTGCGCGACCTTCACGACGTCCGATTTCAGACCGTCGCCGTACGCCCGCCCAATGTCGTCCTGCGCCCAGTAGTCGATGTCGCCCGTCAGCAGGAGCGTTACGCCCTCGCAATCGATCGAGAGCACGACGCTGTCAGCGTTGGACCAGCCCCACCCCTGGTCTGCGTTCAGCACTTCGACGCCGCATCCGTCGATGGTCGCCTTGTCCCCTCGGTGGACCGTCTTGCGCGGGATGCCCTTCTCATCCACCGCATCCGAGAAATCCCCCCACGAATAGGTCTCCGCAGTCTGGCCATTTTCCCACACGACCCCGACATCCAGCTCCTCCACGACGCCGGCAAGCCCGCCGCAGTGGTCCGCATCCGGGTGGGACGAAACGACAAAGTCCAGGCGATCGAGATGCAGGTTGTCGAGATAAGGCAGGATCACGTCCCACGCATTGCTTCCGTAGCCCCCGTCCACCAGCATCGTGCTTCCAAACGGAAATCGCACAAGGATGGAGTCTCCCTGGCCCACGTCCAGCATGACGATCTCGAACCCGTCCGGTGGCTCGTATTCCGGCACGGAAGCATCGTCCTGCCCCCCGCAGAGGTCCGCCCCCACACCGCAGTCGAGACCGTCATCGGGCAGCCTTGCGTCTGCGCTGCCTCCGTCGGGGAGAGCATCGAAGTCCGCTTGCGGTCCCCCATCCCCGGCGTCCACACCGGCCTCAACGTCTTCGCCCCCGGTGTTCCACCCGGGAACGTCGCCCGTGATCAGCGGGGGTCCCTCACCCCCCTCTGTACCGCAGGCCCCCGCCACAAGCACGAGAAGCCCGAGTCCCATCGCAATGGTCCAGTCGTTCCGCAGTCCGCCCTGCTTCGCCAGAGCTTCGCAGGGTCTTCGACAATCCACAATCCGCAATCCAGGGCCTCCAGATCAGTGCCGGCCAAGGCGATCACGTTCAGATGTCCCAGGAGACGTTGAGGGCGCCCCACTCCATGAGCTCGTCGGTCATGTCCATGCCGTAGAAGTTGCTCCAGCCCGCATTGGCGCTCGCAGTGACCGTCAGGTTGTCCATGACGGACCAGGGCACTCCGACCGTCACAACCGCGTCGTAGGCGTTGTCATCCGTCGTCTGCCCCTCCACCCTCGCCTGCTCTTCGTCGAAGATCTTGTAGCCGAACCCCGCCGAGACCTCCAGGCCCAACACGTCTGTGAGCTCGAACCCGCGGGTCACGACCGGATGAAGATAGATGTAGCTCTCGCTCTGCATGTCCTCCGGCATTCCCCGGTAGTAGGACACGCCAAGGCCGACCTCCACGGGGCCGGACCAGGTGAGCCCCGCGGACGGCTCCAAGTAATAGGGAATCTGATCCGACACCTTGTTGGCGAGTGGGTACACATAGAGGCCCAAGCCGGCGGACCATGAGAGGTCTCCGGCCAGATCGTCCGAGTACGTGACGTAGAGATCGTGCTCCGACCCCGTATATTCGTCCATCTTCTGGGAGATGTTGTGTCCGATGACCTGGTGGACATTCCAGTAACCGACTGCGAAATTGCCCAGCGCATACTCCGCAGAGAAGTTGACCATCCCGTTCTGGTCGTTCATCCCTGCGTCTTCGTCTGCAAACAGGTTCTTCCCGCGGAACATGTACATCGACGAGAAACCCGCACCCAGCGAAAGCCCGATGCCGCCGCCCTCTTCGCCATCGTCGCCGCTGCCGTCGCCGTCCCCCTCTTCCGCCACCCCCTCGTCCCCCGCCTCTCCCGCCTCCTGCGTCCAGCCTTCGCCCGGCGCCGCAACGGCTGCGCCCGCCAACAGAGATCCGACCAACCATGCGCACTTGAGACCTACGTTCGTCATCTCGACCTCCACACAAGCTTCGGCAATCCTACCCTGCATCCGCCATGTCGGCAAAGAAAGCAGGGTACCTCCGGGATGCGTCAGTCTAGCTGCGGAGAGAATGCAAGCCCCGCACCCGCTGCCCACTCCGCATCGGGCAGTCCGCGGGCTGGCGGGTCGCTGTGCCTGTAGCCTCCGTCGAGCACCAGGCTTATCGGATTGTCGTTCAGCGCGGCGAGGACCAACTCATAGCGCAGACCGACTTCCACGTCCTGGCCCCACCCGAGGCGGTCGGACCAGGACCGGCGGAAACCCGCTGACAGGTCGAGGACGTGGAAGCCGTCCTTGGTCTCAAGGTGAAGCGCAGCCAGTGCAGCGGTGAACGGCGCAAGCGAATGCTCCGGCCGCAGGGGCTCCTCGCTGTCGCGAACAAGGATGTGATACCGGACGCCCACCCCGAGATCCAAGCGGTTGCGCAGATCGTCGCTCCGCAGAAGCTCCAGCACCAACCGGGCATCGATCACGTCCACGTCCCAGAGTGTTGAGCCCGAAACCGGCGTCATTTCCACTCCTGCGGTCTCCAGCGCCAGCCCGAAATCGAATGGAACAAGGACCTTCTTTGGCGGGCTGGTCGGCAGCGCAATATACGGCGACGCCAGGTGCCTCACGTACCGCCCGGAATAGAGCGTGCCCGCAAACCTCGCTCCGCCCGTCTCCCGGCCCCCCCCCGTGCCCCGCCCCCCCCACCCTTCCACGTCCAGCAGCCTGTGCTCCATCTTCCAGCAGTCGCTCTCCGCATCTTCGCAGCCAAGCCGGAAGTCGAACCGGAACGCCGCTCCCCCGGATACGTCCGCGGCCCCTGCCGGGTAGCCGCCCTCCCCCGCAAGCCATTGGGCAGAGATCAGCCCAGCCAGGTACATCCGATTCCCGGGGTCGAACGCCACCCGCATCCTGCGCCCATCCGAGTCGACGTAGTAGTCCCCCTCGTACCGATGCCTTCCGTCCCCCTGCTGCGCCCAACCGGTCCCCGGCACAGCAAGCATCGCGGCCACCACCGCAGCCAGTATGGAACCTCGGGCCCACATCAGCGGCCCTCGAAGTCCTCGGGAACCGGCGCCCAGAACGAGAACCGCATCCCAACCATCGCCCGGTACTCGACCTCCGATGGAAGATCGGGAATGTCCTCGCGAAACGATGCCGTCCCCTGCGCGAAAATCGAGATCGGCTGGTCGTTGAGCGCAAGCACTACCCACTCGTACCACACGGCGCCCTCACCGACCCGGTAGAGCGTGTCCGGGTCGTCGAAATACGGGCGCACGGAGCCGGTGAACGCAAAGCCCATCTGGTGCAGTCCGCGATCATCAAACACGAATTCGCTCTCCAGCGCTGCCTGAGGGTAAACCGCTACTCGCGTGTCCACCCCTTTTGCTCCCGACAGGAGCTCGCCCACGGCCGGACCTATGGCGAATCGAACGTAGTTCTCGAGGTTCTTGTTGTGGTAGATTTCCCAAGACGGATACAGCCAGAGGTTTTCCAGGTCCGTGTAGTCGCTGCTCCGCATTGGGTGGTAGTCTGCCTTCAGCATCCGCATCCCCCAACCGAGATCGAAGTTGAAATCTATCCGCCGCGGCTTACCGATGAAGGTCGTCAGCCAGAGAGACGGCTCGTTGTGCCGTTTGCCCATGTCGTATCGCCACAGCAGGATATCGAAGTCCAAGGGGGCAAGCGACACCTCCCCTTCGAGCACGCGATGGCGGTGGCGCTCGTTGTCCCACGATTCGTAGTCGCTTATCCGCAGCCCGAAGTCCACGCCGCCTCTGGATAGATCCTTAATGTCATTGTCGAACAGCGGCTCCCAGCGCCCGCCGATGTAGAACCTGTTCCCCATGTCGAACGCGATCTGGAACTCCCGGCCGTTTTCGTCCAGGGCATACCCCTCCCTCGCCGGCTGCTTGTACCCCTCCTCCTCCTGTGCGAGTGATCTGGAAGCACCTGCCGGCTGCTTGTCCCAACCCTCCTCCTGTGCAAGTGCTCCTGAGGCAGCGCAGACCGAGGCAGCAAGCAGGAGAGCCTGGTACATCCTCTTCGCTGTTACGCGCATCTGGTTTCCCCCAGGTTTCGTGGCCGGCATTGCGGCGCGGAAGCCCCATAGTCTTGACAGCGGGTCCGATTGACGCACCAATTGGCGCGCCATTCATGGGAATGGTAACATTGATGTTCTGAAACTTGGAGGCCCAAATGAGGACAGTTGTTGAGGTTACCGTGTACGTGTCGCTCCTTGCCGCTCTGACTGCGGGATGCGGAGGCGGCGGAGGCGACAAGGACGTTGCTGCGGCGGGCGACGCCGCCGAGGAGGGCAAGCTGGAGGTCGCGGCTGACGCTGCGATGCCCGACGCAGTCGAGGAAACGGCACCCGATGCGGCAGAGGAAGCGGAACCGGAAGATGACGTTCCCGAGCTGGCCGACGATCGGGTGACGCCGGATGTCCCCGTGGATGCTGCCGGCGAGGAACTCACGCCGGACGGCGCGGCAGAGGAAGTGGAGCCCGAGGTCCTCGCCGATGATACCGATGGCGCAGGTGAGATCACCTTTGCAACGGGGACGATCTCGATTGCGGGCACCCTGTCTCTGGCGCCCCCGCTCCCGGCCATGGGGCCCCAGGGCGGCGGCTACATACTCGGCCTGTTGCCCGCCAACTACCAGTTCGAGGAAGGGAAGGACCCCGGAGCGGACCTGATGGCAGCCAACATCCTCCCCACCGGTGCCGAGTACCAGGGCGAGCCCGCGGAGCTGCCGGCAGATGGCTTGACCCTGATGAAGTGGGATCCCACTGTCGGCGAAAACGGGAACCCCCTCACCAACATCCCGTTCGAGACCGAAGCCGGGGAATTCACCCTGGTGATCGCATTCATGCCGGCATTTGGTGGAGAGGGAGACCCCACGCACTTCTCATTCGGCCCCCTGGTCGCAGAGACCGTCCCCTGGCTGGAAGATATCGGAGAAACTACCCTGCAATCCCAGCAGTAACGGCAACGGCGCCGAGCCGGCAGACCGAGCTTGTTGGTACGTTGAGCAGACACCGGTGCCGCCAACGCCGCATCGCCGGATGATCGACAATCGAGGCGATTGTGCTCAGCGTCCCACTGCGTCTTGCTCGGGAAGCTTCTCGGGCAGCTTCTCGACCCCTGAGAACCAGTCCGGCTGCGCTTTCTTCGCGGGACCGGCAGAATCCTTGGCCGCGGCGTCCCTCTTCTTCCGCTTCTTCTGGTCCAGCGTCACGCCCGCCCCCGAACCCGCCGCCCCCGAACCCGCCGC
>Ga0172371_10009820_pt1 | contig 13074 bp, 12 predicted proteins | sample Lak12m_FD_114543 | JGI IMG/M metagenome (GOLD analysis project Ga0172371, IMG submission 114543) | Freshwater microbial communities from Kabuno Bay, South-Kivu, Congo - kab_022012_12m | ecosystem: Environmental > Aquatic > Freshwater > Lake | place: Democratic Republic of the Congo: South-Kivu... | reverse complement strand
TCTTGAAATATATGGCGGCATTGGCATAGGGCATGCCGTAGAGGAAAATCATCAGCGGTTTGGCAAGTAGATAAAAAAGCACAGTAAGCGGAAAGACGATCAGGGAGTTTTTCCTGACCGCCGCACTGTAGAGATCGCCCATTTGCTGCTGATCGGTGGAACTGAGATTGGGCAGCAGGATGGAATTAACCGAATTTGCCAGAATGCCGATCAAAGGCAGTTCCATGGCTCCAACCGAGAAAACGGCAAACTGACCTGGAGTAAAGAAACCCGATACCATGATCTTATCGAGCTGGATGCTAAGCATCCCCACCAAAGAGGACAAGCCCAGGGGCAGGGCATAGCTGAGCTGGCTTTTCAGTCCGCTCAGGTAAAACGTGAAATTCAGCCTTTCATAGCGGTAGAGCTGAAACCAGGCATAGAAACACTGAATAAGCGCTGAGGTCAGCACCGCGAGCACGATCAGAGATAGATTGCGGGTCAGCAAAGCCGTTCCCAGGATCAAGATCAGATCTGTAAATATGGAAAAAACAGTGAAAGTAGCCGCTTTTAAAGGCGCTTTCAAGCCCAGCATGATCGAGCTGTAAATCTGGGTAATGAACATGAAAACAGGATAAATGGCATAGATAACCAGCAGTTTTTCCAAGCCGGGATTGTTGAATTTTGCGGTAACCAGGTTTCTGCCAAAAAAGATGATAGCGGCGCAGATCAGCGACAATAGGGCGATCAGGTTCAGAGTACGGCGAATAATCCTGGTTTGTTCTTTAGGGTCTTTGGCGCGGGGCAGAAAGTAGAGCAGACTCTGTGGAATTCCCAAGGTCAGCACTGCTGCCAGGGTGGTGTAGATCAGAAAAAGCTGGCGATAGGTGCCAAGTTCGGAAGGGGTTATCAATCTGGCAAGGGCAATGCCGATAATGGTTTTGATAAAAAAGCGGAAAAACTCCGTTAGGGACAGTACTCCGGCTTGTTTGGTCAGTTCACTCATGCAGGTTCTGAATCTCCACAGGGATTAGATAGCGGTAATCCGAATCATCCCGGAACAGCTGGACTACCACATTGTTGAGCGGTGCTGTCTGGCTTTCGGGCAGGCTCAGCTCCAGTATATCCCGGTTTTCGCCTTGCTGATAGTAATGCTGATGCGTGGCGAGCAACTCGCCGGAATAGATTTCGCAGTTCCACAAGCCTTCCTGGGGGATGGACACCACCATCAGCAAATGCGCATCCGTACGATAGAGCTTTGCCTCCACAGCAGTTTGAACCGGCGGGGTTTCGGGCATCGCAACAGACGGTGCAGAGGCAACTTCCTGATAGGCGGAAGGTTCGCTGAATGACAGCTTTTTCAGCGCACTCCAGGCATTACCGGTTTTAAGCCCGGCGTAGCTGAACATCGCTACCCCCGCAAAGCCCAGATCCCTGGTTTGTTCTATTCTTTTTGCCAGTTCGGCGAGATTGTATTGTCCGTAGCCGAGGCTGTTCAGAGCGCGTCCTTTATCATCCCAGGCTCGCTGTCCGATCACGATCCTGTCGTCGCAGCCAATCAGCTTCATCCTTTCCAGTTGTGCGGTGTGCGACTTGAAATTCATATTGTAAGCCATGGGATAAACCCGTTCGATTATTCCGCGTTGCAGCCAGTCCTGCCACTCTTGCGCATAGGCTACGTTGGCATCGGCGAGATCGGCAAAAACCGCAGCGGTCAGCAGCAGCCGGGGATTGATCTCTTTTACCCGCTGGTGCAGCCTTTCCACAAATCCGCTTACCTGCATGATCCGCCATTCGTTAAAGGTGATGTCCTGCTGGTTGCGGCAATATTCCTCATAGCGAGCCACGGATTCCGGATGATAACCCAGATTGGTTTCCGGATAGCGGATGTAGTCCAGATGAATACCGTCCAACTGTGGATATCCGGCAGCCAGATTGCTGATCACATTGATCAGATAATCCTGCACCGCTGGCACGCCGGGATCGAGGAAATAGCCGAACTGCCGGCTGCCGTTGAAGCGGTTGCCACTGGGACCACAGGTTATCCAGTCCCGATGGTTGTTATAAATGTAGTTTTGCTGGATCAGACTGTTATCCAGCGGGGTGGCGTTAAATACTATCACCCAGGCTTGCACCTTCAAACCGGCTTCCTGAGCTTTGGTAAGCGTATATTGCAGAGGATCATAGCCATCGTTTTTGAGGATATAGCTGCGGGGTTCCGGATTGGGGTATAGAGCCGCTCCCAAAGAGGTGTCGTAAAGGGCGTCCGAGCGATAACGGACTTCCACCAGCAGCTCGTTTTGATTGTTCTGCACCGCGCAGTGGATCATCTCGTCCACCGCCTGGGGAGTATTGATGTCCCATGGCAGCACCCACATGGCGCGGATCTCGGCTTTTAGCCATAGCGCAATACAGAGCATCGACAGCGCTGCAAACCACTTTTTCACGATTTTTCCTCGGTTTCGGTTACCGTCGCCCTGGCGCAGCCATCGCTGAAATCCAGTGTAAGTTTATCCTGCACAGCCACTTGCTTAACCGATCTCAGCACCTTGCCATCCTTACAGACCATCACCCAGCCCTTGCTCTGTATCTGGCGGGGGGAAAGCTGGTTCAGCAGTTCCGCTTTGCTCTGCAAGACGTTTTTCCTCATCAACATGCCACTATTCATGGCATCCAGCAGCCTGTGTCTGGCAAGCTTGATCCGGCTTTCGGACTGCGATAGCATGATCCCGCTTAGTTTGCCGAACAGCCCCACTAAAGACTGCGTCTTGGCTTCAAAATTGACCCGCTTGGCAGTCACCAGACTCAGAGAATTTGCCAATCCCAGGCAGGCAAGGTCAAAGCGCTGCTGATAGCTTTGCCACAGCTTTTCCGGGTGATACTGCGACAATCTGAGTTGCAAATCCCAAAGGGGATTTTTCTTATTCGCCAGATCGCGCTCAAAGCCGATCTGTATCCGGTTTCTAAGCGCATTCAGCAAAGTCAGCAGGTCTTTTTTGTCCGGAACCGCCAATTCTGCCGCCGCCGAGGGAGTGGGCGCTCTGAGGTCTGCCACGAAGTCAGCCAGGGTAAAATCGATCTCATGACCCACCGCCGAGATCACGGGCAATTTCGATGCAAAGATTGTGCGGGCAAGGGCTTCGTCGTTGAAACAAAACAGGTCTTCCTGCGAACCGCCGCCCCGGGTTACGATGATCACGTCCACGTCCCGGGTGGCGTTAAAATACCGGACGCCTGCACATAGCTGGGCGGGGGCTTCAGTGCCCTGCACCAGAGCGGGATATACGATCACCTCCACGGGATAGCGGCGCATCAGGATATTTTGGATATCCTGCAAGGCAGCGCCGGTGGGGGAGGTGACGATGCCGATCCGTTCGGGATATCTGGGGATCGGCTGTTTATTAGCCGGGTCAAACAAGCCTTCCTGTTGCAGCTTTTTCTTCAGCGCTTCAAACTTTAGCTGCATCGAGCCCAGCCCTGCCTGACTCATGCTTTGCACGTTCAGGTTATAGGTTCCGCCCTTTTCGAACACGGTCAGTTTGCCGAAACAGACCACCTGCATGCCGTCTTTGGGACTGAAATCCAGACGGTAATTAGCCCCTTTGAAAAAGGTGCAGCGCAGGGTGGCATTTTCGTCCTTGAGGTTAAAATACATGTGCCCGGAGCTGTGATGCACGAATCCAGACACCTCGCCTGCCACATAGAGCGGCTCGATGGTGGATTCGATCACCTGCCGCAGGTGCCGGGTAACCTCGTAAACGCTGAATACTATGTTATTATCCATTTGTAGCCAGTTTTAGGATTTCGGTCAATTTGTCAATTCCTTCTCGCTTTACCCCGCTTTTCTGCGTGCCATCCTGCCTGCCTGCATTGCGCTATCAATACGCTATCATTACGGACAAACTGCGTAATGACAGCGTAATGAAAGCGCAATTCACTCAGGAAGAAAGGTGCTACGCTGCAGGTCAGGCTTTTCTGGCTACCACCAGGATACCGGTGCCGGAGTTATTCCTGATTCTCAAATCCAGCCGCATCAGCAGTTCGGCAACCGGATAAGCGAATAGATAATACAGCGGCAACACCCAGAACTGCTTTTTAGCGATGAGCTTAAGTGGCTGTTTCATAAGTAGTTTCCATGCCAGACTGCCGAACCTGCCGTATGTGTAGAGGCTCTTATCGAGTTCAAAGCCCGTCAGCCGCAGTTTGTTTTCCAGTTCGGTTTTGTTGTAGCCGGGACGCACGTGCTCAGCGGTAAATCTGGCGGCTTCGTCCGTATCGGAAGGCGTGGAGATGATCAGAAAACCGCCGGGCTTCAGCGCCTGGTGAAAATTCCTCAGGACGGCAAGATCGTCCTCGATATGCTCCAGAATGTCGATCGCCAAAGCCAGGTCATACTGCTTCAGCGGATGGAAGGTTGCCAGGTCTGCCCCCCGGTAGCTGAATCTTCCCGGATAGGCGCCATCGGTGTAGCAGGCAAAGGAAGCCAGATAAGGGGTTTTCAGATCTGTGGCAAAGGCGATCGAGCCCTGCCAGTGCGCCAGAACGTAGTCCGAATACTGGCAGAATCCCGCTCCGGCGTCGTAGAGGCTTAGTGGTTTTTCCCGCGGAAAAAGCCGGCTGATCTCGCGTTTCACGTATCTTTGCCGCAGCAGAAGGGTGTCCATTGCCCAATACAACGCCTTGCGCAGGACGGGAAACAGGCTGATATAGCTTTCCAGTTTGTTCTTGTAGGGTTCGTATTCCATTTTTCTTATCTCCGGCTTTCTTAAAAAATCCATTGACGATTTTTGGCGATGCCAGAATTAAGTCAATCAAGATTTTTGGATTATGATAGCAAAAAATATAGATCAAATCAAGCGCATCAACCTGCATTTGCATACCAACGTGTCGGATGGTGCCCTCACTCCGTCGCGCCTGATCAAACGTTCTTTGGAAATCGGACTGGATCTGATCTCGATCACCGATCACGATACCGCCGATGCATATCGTCAACTGCCGGAAACCGTTTTGCCCCTGAGAATTCTGCCTGGAATGGAGGTTAGTTCGCAGCATCAGGGTCATGACGTGCATATTCTGGCTTATGGCTATAACCCGGAAAACAGCCGTCTGCAGGAGATGACCGAAATGTATCTGCATGGCAGACGCACCCGCGCCATCAAGATGATCGCCCTCTTAGCCGAACTGGGTATGGAGATCAGCCTGGCAGAGGTTATCGCCGTGGCGGGAAGCCGGGAACTGATCGTCCGTCCGCACATAGCCCAGGTTTTGGTTGCCAAAGGCTATTGCCAAACGAAAAACGAAGCCTTTGACAAGTATATCGGCAATTTCAAACCAGCCTTCGTGCCAAAGCCGGAAGTGTCGGTCTGCGATGCCCTGGCGGTGATCCATGCAGCCGAGGGACTGGCGGTTTTGGCTCATCCCGGCAAACTGGCAAAAGCCGAATTTCTGGAGGAACTTATCCCCTTGGGGGTGGATGGCTTGGAAGTGTGGCATCCGGATCATTATCAGTGGGAGATCGAGCATTTCATCCGGATTGCTCAGAAGAACGGTCTGTATATGACAGGTGGCAGCGACTTTCACGGCGAACAGGACAAGCATAACCTCTTTGATGTGGTTCCGGCTCCGCCCGTGGTGCTGGAAAGCGTTAATAAACTCTGGAAGGAATACAAATGCCGCGTCAGGTAAAGATAAAATCCATCCGCAATCAGCTTCCCACCCGCTATTGCCATCCGCAGGTGCTCCGATTTATCATGATCGCCTTTGCTGCCGCGGTCTTTGGCTATGCCCTCTATTTCATGCTGAGGTTCGTGACTGGCGATACGCCGGTGTTTTTCAAGATCATGCCGCTGGTGATCATGTTCGTCAGCCTGGATTCCGTGCTGCGGCATACCACCGCTCTGAATTGTGTGAAATTCACCACGGATACGCTCAGTTTTTCCTATCTGCTCAAGAAACGGGTCGTGATACCCTATGAGAATGTTCTCAGAATTGATCTTTACAAACGCATAACCTACTATGTCCATTTGCGTTATCGCGATTCAGAAGGCAGGGAACAGCTGTTCAAAACCGCGGCTTCCTTTCCCAAGATACTGGAGATAATAGTGAATATCGCCGATCTTTCCCCCCATGTCCAGATGGATGAAATGCTTACCAAAGCCGTTACCCATCTAAGGGAACAAGCGGAGGCAGAAGATGCCCAGCAGGTTTGACAGGATAGTTGACCGTCGGGGTAGCGGCTGCTATAAATACGACGCTTTGCAAATGCTTTACGGACGCAGCGACATCCTGCCGCTGTGGGTTGCTGATATGGATTTTGAGGTTTCGGATCAGATTCAGGCTGCCCTGATCCAGAGGGCAAAGCATCCTGTATTTGGCTATAACTTCCGGCAGGATGATTTTTATACCGCGGTTTGCGACTGGCAAGCCAGGCACTTCGCTTTTCAAGTAAAGCGTGAGGATATTGTGGCGGTTCCCGGGATCGTTCCGGGGATTTCGGTAGCGCTGTTGAGCCTTACGAATCGTGGTGACGGGGTTTTAATCCAGACTCCGGTTTACCGCCCCTTCTACGATGCGGTGATTGACCACGGCAGAACTTTGCTCTGCTCCCCGCTGCTGAATGAAAATGGCAGATATTCTATTGATTGGACGGATTTTGAAGCCAAACTGAAACATGCAAAGTTATTTATCCTTTGCAGTCCGCACAATCCGGTAGGCAGGGTGTGGACTGATGCAGAACTGCTGAAAATGGGCGAACTCTGTCGCAAATATGGAGTTATCATCTTTTCCGATGAGATCCATGAGGACATAGTTTATCCCGGTCACCGGCATATCCCTCTGGCTTCGTTGAGCGATTTTGCCGGCTTTACCATCACCGGAGTGTCTCCCTCCAAGAGCTTCAATATCGCCGGTCTGGCAACCGCTGTGCTGCTGATCACTGATCCTGAGATAAAAGGTAAAGTGGACGGACTGAATTTCAAGCTGCATCTGTATCTCGGCAACAGCTTTGGTATCAGTGCGCTGGTGGCTGCTTACCGTGATTCGCAAGCCTGGCTGCAGGAACTGCTGGAGTATCTGGCAGAAAACAAGAAACTTATCGAGGACTATGTGCATTCTGAACTGCCGGAGATCACCTTGAGCCCCATCGAAGGCAGCTATCTGGCTTGGCTGGACTTTCGCAGCTGGGGCTTGCCGGCAACTGAACTGAATGAGACATTTGTGCATCGAGCCAGACTGGCGCTTGATCCGGGGGATAAATTCGGCAAAGACGGCGAAGGCTTTATGCGGCTTAATTTTGCCTGTCCCCGCAGCATCCTCAGCGAAGCGCTGAACCGGATCAAAGCACTGGCAAAGGACTATCGAACATGAAAGATCGCCTGACCGAACTTTATAATAACAAACCCTCTGCCTATTCCGAAGCAGACCGGCAGCTCTTTGCCGCCTTTCTGGAAGCCCTGAACCGCGGTGAGATACGTGCCTGCGAACCCAGCCCGGACGGCTGGAAAGTGAATCTCTGGATCAAAATGGGTATCCTGGTTGGCTTTCGCATGGGGATTTTAGCTGAACTGCCTTGGAGCGAGAAAAAACGCTTTTTTGACAAGGACACCCTTCCGGAACGCTCTTTTACCCTTGCCGACCAGATCAGGATCGTACCCGGCGGTTCCTCAGCCCGCAACGGTTGTTATCTGGCTCCCGGAGTGGCGATCATGCCACCGGCATTCATCAATATCGGCGCCTATGTGGACAGCGGCACCCTGGTGGATTCGCATGCCCTGGTGGGAAGCTGCGCTCAGCTTGGCAGGAACGTGCATCTTTCCGCCGGAGCAATGATCGGGGGAGTTTTGGAACCGGTGGGTTCCCGTCCCGTGATCGTTGAGGATGATGTGTTCATCGGCGGTAATACCGGTATCTATGAAGGGATCATCGTGCAAAGCAAGGCGGTGATCGCTTCCGGAACCATTCTCACTTCCTCCACTCCAGTTTACGACAGCATTCAGCAGCGTTTTTTGGAGCGGGACAGCGGCAACAGCTTTACTATTCCAGCCGGAGCGGTGGTGGTTCCGGGTAGCCGACCCTTGAAAAGCGATCCGGCTTTCCAGGTAGCCTGTCCGCTCATCATCAAATACCGGGATGCCAAAACAGACAGCGCGGTGCAGCTTGAACAAGACCTCCGCAGCGTTCTGGACTGAAGCCACCCGACTTCAATCCCTCCAGCTTTCCCTGATCCGCCAGGTGATGAATACTGCGCCTCAAAATGCGCTGAATCTGGCTTTGGGCGAACTGTCCTATCCCATGCCGGAAATCCTGAAAGAGCAAGCGGTCAGGCTACTCAGAGAGGGGAATCCCGCCTATACCCCCAATGCCGGACTTCCGGAACTGCGGGAACTGGTTGGCGTCCATCACCATGCCACAGGTGAACAGGTGATCATCTGCAATGGCGCTGAGGAAGGGGTGTTCATTGCGCTTATGACGATCCTCAATCCTGGGGACGCCATTGCCATTCCCGATCCCGATTATCCCGCCTATCCGGCGATCGCTACCATTCTGGAATCCCGCATAGTCCGGCTGCCCTTTGAACCGGACCTGCAAGCCATCGACTGGGATAGCTGGGAGCAGCTTCTCTCCAACGGGATCAAGGCAGTTGTCCTCAGCGCACCTTCCAATCCCAGTGGTTTTTGTTTTACCGCTGATACTGCCAGGCGCTTTGCCGAACTCTGTAACCACAAAGGTATCCTGGTGATTGTGGATGAGATTTATGCTCAACTGAGGTTTGAATCGCCACCTGTGTCTCTGGACAAATATACCGATAACCTGATCAGAATAGGCGGTTTATCCAAATCGCATCTGCTGAGCGGCTGGCGGCTGGGCTGGATCGTTGCCCCCCCAAACATGATTCCGGCGATGACCAAAACCCGGCAGTATATATCCACCTGCAGCCATTGGCTGTCCCAGAAACTGGCTATGTTTGCCCTCTCTAAGGAAGGTATGCGGGTTGCGGAGAATGTCCGTCAACAACTGCTTTCCAATCGCAACCTTGTGCGTTCATATCTGCAAAACAGCTTACCCAGCGGCGTTTTAGCCTATCACTTACCCCAGGCGTCGCCTTATCTCATGTTAAAGGTTCAGGATGGTATGGCTTTTTCGTCCCAGGCTGCCCAAAAAGGTGTAATCACCGTCCCCGGCAAGGCTTTTGGCGAGGTCTGCACAGATTGGGTGCGGCTAAATTATGGAGTGGAAAAAGCAACCTTGCAGTCAGCTTGGGAGCGCCTGGCATGAATATTATCCTTACGAATGGCATTATCCTCGATGTCCGCAAGGGCGAATACCTGGCAAAGTCGCTACTGATCAGCGGAAACAGGATCAAATGTCTGGGCAGTTTGCAGGAGTGCCGCCTGGCAGCACCCCAAAACTGCGAGATCATAGACCTAAAGGGCAGGATCATTCTGCCATCCTTCACCGATGCACACACCCATTTTGTGGAATACGCCAAAGCCCGGATATTGGTCGATCTTTCTGCCTGCCATAGCCTTACGGAGATGCATGATTATCTGAAAAACTATCGTCAGCAGCTTGACTGGGATGCCAGATGGATCCTGGGAGGAAGCTGGGATCGCAATAAACTGGATAATCCGCAGGAACTTAACCGCTATTTTCTGGACAGCCTTGTTCCCGATCTGCCGGTAGCCCTGATGAGCAAGGATTACCACAGTATGTTACTGAATTCTCTGGCTTTGAAGCTGGCGGGAATAAACAAGACAAGCTCATCAGTTCCAGGCGGTTACATCGAGCGGGATATGAGTGGAGAGCCCACCGGAATTGTGTCCGAAGCGGCGATCGACCTGGTGAGACCCCTGATAGTTGAGCCTGCAGACCAGCAGGTGATCCAGGCGCTCAGGACAGCAGTGGAAAACATGTATAGCTATGGCATTACCGGATTTCACAGCATGGAAAGCGCTCACAGCCGCAATCTGCTGCACAGCGCTTTTGTGTCCGGCAAGCGTTTCCGCCTGTGCTGGCATTTCATGGGGGAGGATTTCGAACTGGCTGTGTCCGGACACCTTGCCAGCTATCAGGGCGATGAATGGTTCAAAACCGGCGGTTTGAAGCTGTTTGGCGACGGCAGTCTGGGTTCGCAGACCGCAGCCATGTTCCAGCCTTATCCGGATGGCTCAAAGGGCATTCTACGTTATAGCGACGAAGAGCTGTTCGCTTTGCTGCAACGTGCTGCGGAGCATGGTTTTGCCAGCACGATCCATGCCATTGGCGACCGCTGTGTGGCTCAGGTGATCCGGGCTGTCCTCCGGCTGCGTGAGCAACCTCAGTACCGGCAGCTGTTTCATCGCCTGGAGCATGTGCAGTGTATCCGCCAGGAGGATATTCCCTTACTGAAGGCATCAGGTTTGTTCGCTTCCGTGCAGCCGGTGCATTTAGCCAACGATGTGCCGATGATCCATATACACTGGAGCGGCAGCGAAGCTCAGGCTTATGCCTTTGGCAGTATGCTGAAGCAGGGCATACCTCTGGCTTTCGGAACCGATGCCCCCATCGAATCGCTAAATCCCTTCCGGGGTATCTTCACGGCGCTGGAAAGGCGTTCCGGTTTTACTGGCGAAGTGTTCGGCGCGGCTGAGAAGCTAAGTTTGGAGCAAGCGCTTCGAGCCTACACCCTGGGTGCGGCGGAAGCGTCGCAAAGCGAAGCTCAGCGCGGTTCAATCGAGCCCGGTAAACTGGCTGATCTCATGATTTTAGACGATTATCGCAAGCTGCCATCCGATTTCTGGCTTCAGGCAAGCAGCCGGCTGACCATGCTGGACGGTGAAATCGTTTTTTCTGATCTGTAGCCGGCATGATTCAGATTATGCTGGACAAAAAACCAAATTACGCTTTTTAAGACATAAAATAACATTTTCAGGAGAAAAATCATGACACAGCTCGGTTTCAAATTTCCCGCCGAACAGCGTAAAACAGCTTTGTTCGAGCTGGAGGAAAACTGGTATCTGCCTCTTTTGGCGCAGCACCTGAACCTTCCGCTGCAAAGCGTTAAGCGCAATAACTTTGGTCAGTATGCCATGGCGGTGAATTACCTCACTTCCGTTCTGGAAGAGGCGGCTGCCATCCACAAGGTGGCGGTTTACAACATCGATCACATGGCGCAGCTAAGGTTTTGGGGCAAGGATGTGGTGGCTTTGCTGAATCGCAGTCTGGCGGGCAACTTCACCGACATGAAGAGCGGGCAGTGCAAATATACCCTGCTGCTGAACGAACAGGGCGGAGTGCAGGACGATATGATCCTGATGCGCCTGGCGGAGAGCGAATTCATCATCGTGATCAACGCCGGGCACGACATCACTGACACGGTGGAAAGCGAAGGTCAGCGGCTGGAACTGCTCGCCGATATCGACCGCATTATGGCGAATATACAGGCAGGGGAAGAGGTGTTTGCCGAGGATATTTCAGACCAACTGGTGAAACTGGACATCCAGGGACCGCTTTCCTATAAGCTGATCAGGGAAATTTACGGCGAGCAAGTGCTGAAAAACCGCAGCAATCCTGAAAAGAACATGAACTACTTTACTTTCAACGAGTTCGACCACCAGGGACAGCACTATCTGATCAGCCGCACCGGCTACACCAATCGCTGGGGCTGGGAACTCTATATCCCTCTGGAAGTGGCAGTTGCAGACTGCAAGAAGATCATTGGCAGAGCCCTGGAACTGGGCGGCTTGCTGGTTGGCTTGGGCGGAAGGGATGAAAACCGCATTTCCGCAGGTTCCTTCGGACTTCCCCTGATGGGTCAGGAATACGATCCGCAGCATACGCCGGTGAACGCTCCGCTGTTCGAAGCGGCGGTGGACATGAACAAGGACAGCTTCGTGGGCAAGGCGGCTTTGGAACGGCAAATCACCGCCGGTATTGCCAAACGGATGTTCATCGTGGTGTCCGAAGGGATCGTCAGTCATCGTGGTATCTACAAGGATGGCAAGCGGTTGGGCAGCGTTACCAGCAGCATCAATTCACCCAATGTCTCCCTCGAAATGCGTCTGGCAATCGGTTCCAAACGCAGGAATGTAAACGAGGAAAAAGGCACAGCGGCGATCGGCATGGGCTGGTTTTATGCCTCGCTGTTCGACCAGGACAACGAAGGCAGGGACATTGCCGAACTGGAGGGAAAACCTGTGCGCTTCCCCGTGGAATTTTACCGTGAGGATGAAGCCGGCAAACCCACCGGCAGCCCGGTGCTAGGCTATGTCACCCTGGAAGGCGTCACTCCGGCTACAGCGCCCAAACCCCTGAAAAATATCGAGAATCTATAGAACCAGACACCTTATCCTTATCCCATCCTTTACTTAACCTACTTTTATATGATGGGTAAAGGATGGGAATAGGGTGGGATCAGATCAGCAAAGGGTGAGGGATTGAGAATAGTTTAGCTTTCCGCGGCTGAGACGATCACTTTTTTCGGGGCTGTTTCGTCCACGTTCAGAACCAGTTTTTTCTTCGCTAGTTTGGTGCCTTCCCAGGAGGTTTCTCCCAGCTTGCGGTAATTCACTTTCACCAGCAGATAGCGGTTGCGTTTGGGATCGGGCTTGGGCTTGCGAAGGATAAAGTTCAGATCATCAAAGATCGGCGTCCGCTCCCTGATGATCTTTATTTTCCATTCATAGGCATCGGTATGGGTCTTGATGCCAAAATCCTCAGCCTTGTAGTTCGCCTTCAAATAGTCCGCCACTGCTTGAGCGGTTTCTCTGCCATACATTGCAGCATAGTTGTATTCCGGGAAAAAGATTCCCAGAACCGGTCTCCACAAAAAATACACAGCTATGGCTATCAGTAGGGAAATCAGAAACTTCTTCATGTGTTCACTCCTTTCCGCTTATCGTTATTTAGCTTACTGCAAAGCTTATTTTCAGTGCAAATTCAAGCTTGCCGGTTCCTTGCGCCGATCCACAATGATCTTTACTAAAAAACATTGAATATTATTCTGCTAATAACTGTCAAGACAAATTGCATAAAAAAAAGCCCGGCGCAATACCGGGCTTTAAGCAATGGATATTTATAGGTTTAGAATCCGGAAGAACGGCTGACCAGTTGGTTCAC
>Ga0172371_10009819_pt1 | contig 13075 bp, 11 predicted proteins | sample Lak12m_FD_114543 | JGI IMG/M metagenome (GOLD analysis project Ga0172371, IMG submission 114543) | Freshwater microbial communities from Kabuno Bay, South-Kivu, Congo - kab_022012_12m | ecosystem: Environmental > Aquatic > Freshwater > Lake | place: Democratic Republic of the Congo: South-Kivu... | reverse complement strand
CGTTATTATTATTTCCCGGCCGTGTCCCGCAAGTACTGCTTTCCGGACGTATCGTGCCGTGGTTGAAAAAGTTTACGAAAAACAGAAGATTGCATAACGTAAAATCAAGTAGTTATCTTAAACCGGGAACTGCTGCTATCATACCGAGTTCACTTATAAGTAGCTCTCCGGATTTCTTCTTGCGCCAGGATTGAGCTAATTTTCTTCAAAAGCGGGATACGTCCTTGGCGAATCATGCTTCTAAATGGAAAGAGAAGCTTGATTGCACACCAGACTGCCGGGTGGTAACTGCATCCGGTTCATTTCCCACTCCGCCCCCTTAACTGCATACTTCGATAAATTGTTTGGCCAATTCCGGATAGCTATGTTTCGCAAGCACATAAGCACGGCCCCGCTCTCCCATGGCCTTGCGCTGACCTTCATCCAAGGCCAGCAAGGCACGCACACCATCTACGATAGCCTGCGGATCATCGGGCTTGACCGTCAATCCGCACCCTGATTCTCCCACCGGATCATTTCCCGCTTCAACAGAATGCAAGATTACTTTGCCTGCCATCATGTAATCCATCAATTTATTCGGGCAAATTCCAAATCGATAAAGTGATTGCATACGCCAGCCGATATACGCCACATCAAACCATCCAAGTAAAGCTGGTATCTGCGTTTTGCTCACGGCCGAAAAAAATTTCACATTGTTCAAACCTTCAGCTTTCACCCTCTGCTGCAAAGTCTGCTTCTCCGGCCCGCCGCCAATCAAAACAAAAGCAACCTTATCGTGTTGCAGCAACTTTGCAGCCTCCAGCAAAACCTCCAACGCATTGGCCAACCCATGTGTACCGGCATAACCGACAATCGAAAAACCTTGCGCTTTCAAATCGGCAAGCTGGCTTTCGATCTCGGCATCTAAAGCCACCACGCCCGACCATTCAGCCGGATCAACTCCGTTAGGGATGATATGAAGCTTTTGCGGCAACATTCCACGCGATTCCATGTAGGCACTAACCTTGGGCAACATGGACACCACCTTGTCAGCATTTCGGTATGCGTAATCTTCCGCCGCCTGCACCAGCATGATGAACGGGTGCCACTTGGACATTCCACCCAGCTCCATCGGCGAAAGAGGCCAAAGATCATGCACCTCAAAGATCAGCTTGGCGCCAACCAACTTTGCAATACGCTTGGCCGGCCAGATGTCCATGGGATAAGTACTGGATGCAATCACCACATCCGGCTGGAATGTCTGAGCAATATCCTTTCCTGCGCGGAACAATCGCCAAACAAAGGCGAACATATTGCGCACACGCCCCACACCATTTCCTGAATACGATGGCCCTCTGAACCAGGTGTATTGAATGCCATCAATGGTTTCATCCAGCCGGTCGGCTTCCCCCAACTCGGGTTGTCGTGCTCGCACATGAGAATACGACGAAGCGACGATCCTGACCCGATGCCCCATCCGCACCCATTCGCGTGCCAGGTAATAGGGACGATACTCCATGCCATGTTGCAAGGAGCCCGCATAGTGGTTGATCAGCAGGATATTCAAGCCAAATCCCGCAAGAGTCGTTGCACGATTTTATCCGCCGCATCACCCGAACCATATGGGGAAACCAGTTGCCCCGTTGTTCCCATGCTATTTCGTAGCGCAGACAGCAAAGCAGCGGCGGAAGTGGGTGACGCCAAACAGTTCCAACCCGATTCCACCAGTTCCACCCACTCGGTTTCATCACGCAGAGTCACGCAAGGAACCCGATAAAAAAAGGCTTCCTTTTGCACCCCGCCCGAATCTGTTGCAATCAGCGCTGCAAATTTCTCCAGCCGAACCATATCGAGGTAACCAACGGGATCAATCAAAACAACCTGTCGCGTCAATTCCTCAAACCTGCCCATCTTCGACAAAACCGCGCGCGTGCGCGGATGCAACGGCCATACAACGGGGGTTTCCTTCGCAAAGGCAACCAGGGCATCAACAATCGCATTCAGCCTGTCCGGGTAATCCGTATTTTCGGCGCGATGGATCGTCACCAAACAATAACTCTGCGGCTTGATGCGCGCATCGCGGCATTGCAAATCTTCAAAAAAGGCTCCGTCCGCACTCACTCGGGTGCCATGGTGCAGGGCCACATCGAACATCACATCGCCTACGGGCACGATCTTGTCACCCAGGATGCCTTCACGCAGCAAATGCTCCCTGGCAACCTCCGTGGGCGTAAACAACCACTGTGAAACTCGGTCAGTCAAGATGCGATTGATCTCTTCCGGCATCGCCATGTTGAACGAGCGTAGGCCAGCCTCCACATGGGCCACGGGAATGTGTAACTTCACCGCCGCTAACGCGCCCGCCAAAGTGGAATTGGTATCGCCATATACCAACACGGCATCAGGCTTTTCCTCCAGCAATACCTTCTCGATTTCTATCAACATCCGCCCCGTCATGTCGCCGTGACCGCCACCGTGAATATCCAAATGATATTGAGGGCTATCCATTCCCAGCTCGGCGAAAAACACAGCCGACATGTTGGCGTCGAAATGCTGGCCAGTATGAACGACTACTTCGCTCAACGATCCCGATTGTCTAATGGCGGCGGAAACCACACTGGCCTTTATGAACTGCGGTCTAGCCCCGAGTACCGTAACAATTTTCATGAAAAAAGAGCCTTTCAAATTTCCAAATCTCATTGCCGTGTTTCGACCAGCGACGGCCAAAACATCAGTTGCGTCAGCATCCTGTAATTGGCGCTCGCTTTGACAGCCAGCCCCGGGTAATACCTGTCCATAAAGAGGCGCTCATCTACCCCATCGGACACGCTCAGACGATACAGACGCCGGCCCAAGGGGCGAATTTCTGGCGCATAGCGCGCCCAGGTTGCGTAGCCGCCTGTAGCAAACGAGTCGGTCAGCCCAAATGGCGAATAACCCTCCATACAACGCGGCGTGCCATTGTCGTATGCTACACGATACCATCCATTCACGCCACTCCAGTAGTTGGCAAATAACGGGAACGCGGCATCGCCATTCCAGACATTCACAACCAATTGTTGAGCAAATGCACGCATAATTTGCGCAGAGGGCAAATCCGCCGCTGAAACTCCAAACACTTGCTGTAAAGCTTTACGGTTGCGCTCAATGGCATCAAAGGCATGCACCAGACGGCGTGCGTGACTGATGTCCCAGCCAATATTTTCCACGGGCGCTAATGTTCCCGCATCCAGTGACACCTTTGTTTTGAAGGTTCCATCAGGTTGCTTGATGCAATTCACCGGTTTTTCGCTGCCGCTATATCCCGCGTATTTATTGTCGGCATACAAACGCCAAAAGCCGCGATCCAAGTCGGCCACCTCGACTTCCCGACCATCCCGCCCCACACCACCCATCACCGCGATACGCGCCGCAAACAGTTTTAACAGCTTGGACAGATGCGTGCGCATTGATTGCAGTTGATCTTCAGTCAGCTTTGCCTCCGTTACCAGCGACGGATTGTTCTGCAAAATCCCTGCCAAATCCGCATAAATCGCAATCATCCACAAGGGCTTGTCGGTAAAGAACAGGGCTGACGAGCCATCCTTCACGTCTTGCGCCCGGGCCGCAAGCTGCTTGTCAAGCTGACGCACCGCCTCAGCATCGCCCCAGCGCAGGAGAAACTGGAGGCTGGCAATTGCCGTCTGCTTAACAAACTCGCCCTGATCAGGAGCCTGCGCCAACCCATTCGCCACACTGGCAATCAGCCCCAGAAATTGCGCGCTGGTGAGCATAACCTCGCGATTGATCAGCCGGTTTTTGTCATTGCATACACGCCCACCTTTGCAAACCCACGCCATCCCGATCTTGCCGTCCGGGGCCGGCTCTAGTGATGAAAAAGCCGCGCCAAACACATCGGCCAGTTCCACCAGCCGATCCACGCGCTGGCAACGCCGCGCCATTGCCATCAAGTTATGTGTGTAGGTTTGAACATCATACAAAACATAGGTGTCACCCTGCTCCTTCAAGCTCTTGGTGAATTGCTGCGAGCGCAGATATTCTTTCGCAGACCTATCCCACAGTTGCCAAACTTCGGATTCCACTTTGCCGCCACAGATGAATGCAACATCAGCCGAACTGTCAGCAGCCCACGCCGCCTGGTCTGCCAACAACAGAACCAGCAAAAAGAATCCCGCCAACTTTTTCCCAAGTACCATTGATTAGGCCGCCAACACCGACTGGTAGAAAGTTAGCAATTTTGCTTCTTCAACACCCCAGTTATATTTTTCCAAAACCGCGCGTTTACCGTTTTCACCCATCTGCCGCGCCCGCGCCGGGTTACTGACAATAAAATCAATCGCAGCGGCGATGGCCTTGGGGTCAAGCGGATCAACGCACAAACCGCAATCATTACCTTCAATAATCTCGCGCCAAAGTGGAAAATTGGAGGCAATGACAGGAATGCCCGATGACATATATTCGAACATCTTTATTGGCAAGGCATCAAGATAGTTGATTGCCGGATGCAAGGTAACCAAGCCCGCCACTGATCGCCCCAATACTGTACGCACCCCCACTCGATCAACAAAACCCAGCTCATTCACCCGCCCCCATCCCGGATACGACTTCACCTCTGTTTCCACGGCAGGTTCTGTAAATTGCCCTACTAAACTCAACCGCGCGCCTGTTTGCAAAAATTCACATCCACGAACAATTTCACGAATACCTCGTATCGCCCCGATGCCACCCACATAGCAAACTTCATCCCGCTTGTCCGCCCAAGGCACGGCAGCATCGAGCTCCCCGATCATCGGAAAATTATTGATATCCACGCTACGGGAATTAATGGCCAAAAATTTGTCACGAATGAACGGTGTCGCCGCAATGATGCCGTCAAAGCGGAAGCAGGCGAAGCGCTCATATACCGAAAAAACACCAGACAGCACCCGCAACAGAGGCAGGTTCAAATAGGGCTTTCCCAAGAGCTGCTTAGGCACATCCTCATGAGAATCAAAGATCACTTTTTTTCCAAGACGCTTCAACTTCAGGCCAATAGGAATAAGTTCTGGATCGTGCAGATGGTAAATGTCGGCGTCTAAGGCTTTGGCTTGATCGAGTACGCGGCGCACAGTCTTGGTCATGCGTGCCAAGCGCCCGCCTGATTTGGCCCCAACATCAATGATACGCACACCGTTTTTGTATTCCTCCCCCAAGCCATCTGCAACCACGAGACCGACATCAAAACCATGCGCCGCCAATGACGAGCACATCTTAAAAAAGATGCGTGTGTCGTAACGCGCGTGGGCAGTTGTAAGGTGGGCAATGCGAATCACGATGACGCACCATCCTTCAATACCACGCGCCGGGCCTCATGGCCACTGAGGACCGCACTTGGCAGCGAGGCAATGCGTTTCCCCAGTGCGCCGGTGTTGGTATTCGGCAGCCATGCTGCCATCTCGCGGCGACGCCAGAACGGTCGCACACTGTAGAAATGCGGCACAAATATCTCATCGAAAGACACATGCTCATGGAGTAACGGAACAATGCCCCCAGCCGACTTGATAGGCCGACTCAGCGGCTGAAGGGCCGCACGCACATAAGAAGTTGATTTGAGCATTAGCAAACAGTAGCGCCACTTTGTTGCACGGCGCGATGTGGTCGTCGCACTACCAAGTTTTCAATCTTCAATGATGCGAAATACACAACCAAAGTTATCGTAAGCCATTCGCCAATAATTGAGCCACTTTTCATTCCCAGAAGCAATAAATAAGCAAAGAACAGCATTAACGCCTCAAAATGCATTGTTCGCCGAATGAACAATGCTATTCCACCAATTACAACAGACAGCAACAATAGCGTTGCGGGGAGACCGAATGTTATTAAACATTCAACAAATAGATTATGAGGATACATACCAACTTCATACCGATAGTAAAATTGAAAATAGCCAAAACCACAACCAGAGATCAAACACACCGGCTCATTCGACAGTAAGTTTAACGCCTGACCAAGTAACTCATCTCTGAGTCCCAATCCGGCGTTTTCAGAGAAAATTCTCTGGAAAATTATCAAATCTTCAATCCATGACCAATCATCTACTGCCAAATACATAACCCCAACGCAAGTCAATGAAAAAATCAAAAACTGCTTAGGTTTTTTTAACCAAATATACCCGAGCACCAATACAACTGCGAATACACTTTCTCCGCGAGCGCCACCAATAAGGCTCAAAGCAGAAAATACCAAAACAAATACTGAAGAAACTATTTTGGGTGTCGTTTGGCTCGCACTAAAAAGCAACACAAGAGATGCAATAGCTCCAAAGCCAAAAATCCTAGACACCCCTTGACTATAGGCCGCTTGATCGCGGCTTTCTTTTGTATATTCCAGATCAAAGTGCGGTGGGAAGTTCAAGTCAAGACCGCCAATCAACACAGTTATCAGCAGCCCCACAAAAATATAGGCAACTAAAAATTTAACCACATGCGGTGTAAGAATCTCGCCCTTCAATGAACAGATCAATAGCACTCCGGAAACCATAATAAGAGCATTCACGACCAACTCACTGGAAATAATATAGAAAGAACCGCTTGCGAGCGACAGCACCACCCCCCATAACCAAATTAATACAAATAACACCACACCAAGCAATTGCTGAAAACAAACTCGCTTCAAGCCAAGCGATAATCCAACAGCTAAAACGAATACAATCGCAGCGATTGTCCGAAGAGGCTCTACAAATATTCGTGACTGATTAGTGGTCGTAAAATATCCAATCGTTATCAGAACCAGATACGATAGCAAAGCAACAACTTCAATTTTTTTAATGAAATATGATTTTTTCATTTTCATTGAAATAGCGTTCAGATTGCTCCCTGCACAATGAAGGCAAGAAGAATTGATGCAAGCAGAAAGGGGAGGGTCGCTTTGAAAATCGGTATACCATGAGCAAGGGTAACATTCGCAGCCCGGCACACAACGACCAAATAAATAAAATAAAATAAGAAGCCGGAGATTGCATAGACTTCCGGTACAAATTGACCTGACAGCATTGTGCCTGCCACCAGCACCATCAAGACACGCAACAATAACCCCGCAACTTGAAGCACCATAGCTGTACGCTGATTGTTGGTGACATATAGCGCCATCGAAACAGGCGACACCAGAAACTGGAGTACGAACCATGGTGTCATCCAGGCTACAAGGTCACCAGCCCGCCGCCACTCAGCGCCAAAAACCAGGCCAAAAACAGAGGGCGCAATAATCCCTACAAAGATCAGTGGGCCAACGCCGATTTTGGCCAGGCCGCCTATCGTGCGTGCAGTGAAATCGCCCAGTCGGCCATTTCGGTGCTCTTCGACTGCGCGAGACAAATACACCTGAGAAATCGATGAGCCGATAAGACTCATGGGCGCTTGCATGATCTGCATGGCGAGCATTAAATAGCCGACCTCGGAGCCCGATGTCAGGCTGGCGATCAAAATGATCGGAAGCTGAACGCCCCCACTATTAGTGAGTGCCTCCAGGGTCGAATATTTTGGTTGCCGGTCATACTCCCGTGCAACCTTCTTCATTTCCGCTAGCCGGACGTTCTTTAGGGCAGCGCGATCTTCACTAAATGCGCGCCGAGCCAAGCCGAAGAATCCAGCGCCATTGCTCACGATCTGACCAACGATCAAACCCAGCGCCCCAGTTCCGGCCCATCCCATGATCAACTGGGTCGAGATGCCCCCGATGGAGCGCTCGACTCGTGTACGCGCAATTCGCGCAAATGCTTTTTTGCGTGTTGCCCAGTACTGAAAAACTGAATAGGTGCCGGTTGCGGCGACGCCAATCGGGAGCAGCCACAAATATTGCGCAAGCAACGGCGCGTTCATCAGTGCTGCTATTTGGCGGCCAAAGAAAAATATAGCCATCGTTACCGCTGCCGTCGTTCCGGCTAGGCAAACCAGCGCTACTGCAAGCAGGTTTGCAGCAGATTGATCCGACTCAGGCAACGGGATGGCAATTTCGTAACGCAGGCAAGCAATGACCGATATCATCCCCAACAAGGCGGCAAACACCCCCAATACACCGAACTCCTCTGGGGAGTAAATACGCGTAAGCAAAGGGAGCGCAAGAGTTGAAAGCGCCCCGGCAAATGCGGTGCCGCCCGCCAGAACAGACACGTTGCGGACAAAATCGCCCTTAACGAGGTTTCTGAATCTCAACACGCTGGGCGTATTGCGTTAACGGTTTGCTGCTGCACTGCCTCAGTCAAGTCCGGCCCCATCGGCAAACTCATCACGCGTTTGGCGGCTGCTTCCGAAATTGGAAAATCTCCCTCTTTCAACCCTAGCTCAGAAAATACGGGTTGCAAGTGCAGAGGGATGGGGTAGTGAACAGCCGTGGGAATCCCGGCTTCGCTGAGCTTCTTTACCAGCGCATCGCGGTCATTTATCTGGACTGTGTATTGGGCGTAGACGCTGGTGTTGTGGGGCTCGATGTAGGGTGTGACCACCCCTTGTTCTGAGTGCTGAGCACTGAGTGCCGAGTTAATCAATTCAGAATAACGGGCACCGATGGCCTGGCGCTGCGGCACTTCCCACTCGATAAAACGATCTAGCTTGGCCAGCAGAATAGCGGCTTGCAGCGTATCCATGCGGCCATTGAGACCGATACGTGGATGATGGTAGCGACGATCTTGCCCATGCAGGCGGATTTCGCGCATGAGCTTTGCTAGATTGTCATCGTTGGTAAACAAGGCACCGCCATCTCCATACGCTCCCAGCGGCTTGCTGGGGAAGAAACTGGTGGAGCCGATGGTGGAGAGTGCGCAGGATTTTTTGCCTTTGTAGGTTGCGCCAAAAGACTGCGCGGCATCTTCAATCACCGGCAGGCCGTGCTTATCAGCAATAGCGTTAATCGCATCGAAGTCTGCGCATTGACCATAGAGCGATACCGGCATGATCGCCTTGGTCTTGGGAGTGATGGCAGCCTCGATCTTGGCTGGGTCGATGTTGTAGGTGCGTGGGTCGATGTCCACGAATACCGGGATTGCGCCAATAAGCGCAATCATTTCCCCGGTGGAGATAAAGGTAAAGGGGCTGGTGATGACCTCATCTCCCGGCCCAATACCCAGCGCCATCATGGCGATGAGCAGAGTGTCGGTGCCGCTGCTAGCGCTGATGCAGTGCTTTACGCCGACATAGCCGGATAGGCGCTCTTCCAGTTGTTTGATCTCCGGCCCAATGATGTATTGGCCGTGATGGAGGACGGTGTGGATGCGGCGTTCAAGTTGCGGCCGTATGGCGCGCTGTTGCGTAGCTAAATCGATAAACGGGGTTACGGCGTCATTGTTTATCCACGCCTGGTACCCGTCTTCAACAATCTCTTTCGGGTGGGCGGCCCTGATTTTGCTGCACTTGAGAAACCATTTGTCTCGGGTCACCAGCAAGGGGTTGGGTAAATAATCCTCAGCCAGTTGGGCGATCAACTCATCCTCGAAATCATCGCCGGGACAATAATTGTTCATCCTTAAAATCTCATCGCCTACCTGGGGAAGCGGTTTCAGGATGGTGGCCAATTCCTTAACTAACTCGCGGGTACGTTTTTCGGATTCGGCCCGGTTTTCGCTGTCAAGAGCCAAGGTCTTGCCCGCCAGGTAATAAACCGTGGTGATACTGTGCGGGGCATACCAACCTTCAACCTTGCCGGAGGCCACATCGTTGAGCAGGTCCACGGCGTATTTGTAGTGGTGCCCTCTGGCCAGGAGCGCATCTACAATAATGTTGGTATCAAAAACAAGCTTCGGCATCCGGCTGTTCATGCATTATCTCCCGAGGTACCGTTCTTCCAAAGCATCAAGCAACATCTGGTGGTCGTCCCCGATACTGGACCCGGGTCGCTCTTTGGCCAGGGGACCAAGAATGGCATTGAACCGTGCCTGCACCGGCGAGTTGGCGGCATCGGGAACTCGGGAAGTCGTGATTTGTGCTCGCATCTTTCTCAATTCGGCAAACTCATCCTCAAACCAGTCGCGACCAGGGGCTACATATTCATCATCAATTTCCAGAACCATCCTGGCGGGAGCCGTGGGCTTCAGATAAACCGGCTTGGCCAGCATCGCTCGACCGTGTTCAATAATGACTTCAACCTGCATGGCTGGTTTCCTCCTCGCTGATCAGTTGATCGTTTTGCAGCCGGTAGCGTTGGCCGGTGGCCGGACAGGCGGCTTCGCCTTCGCCCTGAGGGGGCAGCTCCAGGCGTTCGCCGTGGCGGCTTACCCAGCCGATTTGGCGGGCCGGGTTGCCGACCATCAGGGCGTGGGGTTTCACGTCGCGGTTGACCACCGCCCCGGCGCCGATCAGGGCATATTGGCCGATAGTGATGCCGCAGACGATGGTGGCGTTGGCTCCTATCGTCACTCCCCGCTTGACCAGGGTAGGCCGCAGTTGGTCCATTTTGCGGATTTCGGCACGGGGGTTGTACACATTGGTGAAGACCATGGAGGGACCACAGAAGACGTAATCTTCCAGGGTGACCCCTTCGTAGAGGGAGACGTTGTTCTGGACCTTGCAGCCATTGCCCACCTTACCCTTTGGTCCGATTACCACATTCTGACCGATGTTGCAGTTCTCGCCGACCACCGTTCCCGGCAGGATATGGGAAAAGTGCCAGACTTTGGTGCCGGCGCCGATCTGGACGTCCTTGTCGATGATAGCGGTGGAATGGATGGAAAAGGCCTGAGGACCGAGGGTTGATAACTGAGGGACGAGTGGCTGAGAGCTGCCAGTCTCCAGGGATTTTTGGCAGGCGTTCAAAACCTGCAAGACCCGCAAGCCTTCGGCGCCGTCGGTGCGGGGAGTTGCCCGGCTGGTCATGCACTCAAGAAAATGGGCGCATTCGGCCCGAAGCGGCTCTTCCTGCGCCACCTGCACCGCCTCGCCCTCGCCCTTGATTGCCATTGGGGCGTTGTTGCGCCACTCCACCTGATGGGGATAGACAACCAGTTTCTGTTCCCACGGGGCAGTGTCATCGAAGACCGCCATCTGTTTATCCCCGACCACCACCAGTTTCTGCTCTTTGAACGGGTGAAGCCAGGAGACGAAGATATGGGCTCTGATACCGCTGGCAAAGGACAAAAGTGAGACGGTCACGTCGGCGATCTGCTGATGCAGGTAGTTTCCCCCCTGAGCGTGGACCGACTCGGGCATTTCCCCGAGAAGCCCGAGAACCACCGAGACATCATGTGGGGCAAAGGACCAGAGGACGTTTTCCTCCCGGCGCAGTTTGCCCATGTTGAGACGGTTGGAATAGATGTAACGGATCCGACCGAGCGCGCCCTCCCGGATGAGTTCCTTGAGCTTGAGCAAGGTGGGATGGTACCAGAGGAGATGGCCGACCATGAGGATTCGATTCTTTTCGGCGGCGAGTTGGATCAACTCCCTGCCCTCATCCTCCGACAGGCAGAGCGGCTTCTCCACATAAACATCCTTGCCGGCGAGAATGGCCTCGCGAATCATGGCCCCGTGGGTTTCCGCCGGGGTGGCCAAGGCGACCCCGGCAATATCCGGGCTGGCCAGGGCGTCGGCATAGGCTGCGCCGAGCTGAATGCCGGGGTAGTCCTCGGCCACCTTTTTTTGGATCAGCGGGCTGGGATCGACAACCATCCCGAGGGCATCCAGGTTATGAAAATTCCGAACCAGGTTCTTGCCCCAGTAGCCGGCGCCGATGACTGCGATTTTTTGTGAAGACATTTCCAGTAGTCCTTTGTCTGTAGTAGGTGGGCGGCAGCGGAGACTCACGCTTTCACAATATTCTCCGCCCCCTCCCGATAAACCCCACGCGTATCCACGATCAAACGAGCGTGCTCCTTGAGCATCTTGTAATCAAAAGCAGCGTGATCGGTTGCCAGGAGGACAAGATCGTATTCGGCGATGCTTTCGGGGGTGAGGACAACACTGGAGAGATCAAAGCGGTGCGCCCTCATCCTGGGGAATACCGGCACATGGGGATCCGAATAAGCGATAACCGCGCCCTTGGCTCTCAGGATCTCCATCAACTCCATGGAGGGAGATTCCCGCATGTCATCGACATTCTTTTTATAGGCGATCCCGAGCACGAGCACGCGGCTCCCTTTGAGGGAGCGACCTTGATCATTCAGGGCATCCGAGCATTTGCCGATCACCCATTGAGGCATGCCGGTGTTCACCTCGCCGGCCAGCTCGATGAAACGGGTGGCAATGCCGTACTCACGGGCCTTCCAGGTCAGATAGAACGGATCGATGGGAATGCAGTGGCCGCCGAGTCCTGGGCCGGGATAATAGGGCACGAAACCGAACGGTTTGGTGGCCGCAGCGCGGATGATCTCGTAGATATCCATTCCCATGCGGTCGCAAACAATCTTCATCTCATTAACCAAGCCGATATTAACCGCGCGATGGATATTTTCCAGCAGCTTGGTCATCTCCGCTGCCTTGGTAGAGCTGACCGGCACCATTTTGTCGATTGCCGGGCCGTAGAGGGTGAGACCGGCTTGCAGGCAGGCGGAGGTCTGGCCGCCGATCACCTTGGGAATGCTCTGCGTATTGAAACTGGGGTTGCCTGGATCTTCCCGTTCCGGTGAAAAAACCAGGAAAATGTCTTCGCCGACCTTCAGGCCGGCTGCCTCGATCCGCGGCAGCAGCTCTTCCTCGGTGGTTCCAGGGTATGTCGTACTTTCGAGGGAAACGATCTGTCCTTGCCGCAGGTAAGGGACCAGGGCATCGATGGTGCCGATGACAAACGAGATGTCGGGCTCGCGATACTTGTTTAAGGGGGTGGGGACGCAGATGATCAGCGCGTCTGCCTCCTTTGCGCGGCTGAACTCCGTGGTGGCCTCAAACCCAGCCTGGCGGGCCTCCGCAATTCGGCCGGACGGGATATGCTCAATATAACTGGTTCCATTGTTAAGTTTTTCAACCTTGCTCGAATCGATGTCTATGCCAAGGACTCGGAAGCCAATGCTGCCGAAACGCAGCATAAGGGGAAGGCCGACATAGCCGAGGCCGACGATGCCGATGACCGATTGTTTCGATTCGAGGCGGTTGATCAGGGTTTGGAGAGTCATAGTTTATTTCATTTTTGAAGTTTTAGG
>Ga0172371_10009816_pt1 | contig 13078 bp, 9 predicted proteins | sample Lak12m_FD_114543 | JGI IMG/M metagenome (GOLD analysis project Ga0172371, IMG submission 114543) | Freshwater microbial communities from Kabuno Bay, South-Kivu, Congo - kab_022012_12m | ecosystem: Environmental > Aquatic > Freshwater > Lake | place: Democratic Republic of the Congo: South-Kivu... | reverse complement strand
TTGGATGTCGGAAGACTTATCATAGCGCTGAGCGCGAATACGGCCAGGAGGCTCGAGGAGTCCACGTCGCAACCGTGGAACAAACTCTGGACTGCCGGCGACAAATTCTGGCGGCGTTATCTGCTGGGAGGTTCCATGAGGGAGGACGCGCAGTACCTCTACAATATGACGGTGGCGGCAACGGTTCACTGCCTTGTGAGAAGCTGCGAAGACCTTACCAGGGACGGGATACTCTCGGCCGACAAAGGCCTGGTCAATCCCGAAAAGATGCCAAAAATAGATCGGATTCAAAGGGACATCGGCCAGCTTCCCGGCAAGAAGTCAGGGCCGGAGGCTCCCCCCTCGGAAAAAATGATGGCGGTCCCATACTCCGATCCTAAGGACATACTCGGATTCAACCCAACAGGAAAGACCGATCTTCCCAGATTGCTGGCGAGGGCCACCGGCCTCCTGTCTGGTGTGGGTTCCGGGAAGGTGGAAACGCGGAAGATAACAGATGTGTTCAGAGACATAGAAAAGACCCTCGTGGATCAGTACCGGCGCATGGATAAGATGACGGGCGATGCTTTCTGCCCGTTCAGATCCATGGAAAAGCTCCCTCTGGACTCGGACCTGAGCGCACACTGGGGAACAGGGACCTTCAGGCCGCCCTCTTCGGAGGAATGCGACGATCCAAGGCTCCTGGAAGAGTATATGGACCTTTCGGACATCCACGCGTACACGGCTCATAAGCTTCAACTTACTCAGCTGGTAGCTGGCCTGAAGTTCTATCGCCTCAAGTACGCAGGGCAACTGGAGATCGTTTCAGCTCTGGATCACGTCACGGCGGAGCTGGAAAAGGCAAGAGGGTTCGGAGCTGATGACGTGAGTGCGGAAGCTTTCGACATGTCACGGTTGGAGGCGGCTGCTGAAGGGAAGGAAGCTCTGGCCCGTAAACAGGCGGCTGAAGCCCCGGGGCTTGCTGAAAGGATGGTATCCGCCGTCCAGGATTGGCTCTCTCCGCTGTTCAGAATACCGGTGGCGGCACTTGCCACGGCAGCGGCAGCGGTACTCCTCTTCGTGATCGTGTTCCCCCGAGGAGGGGCGCTAGAGCCGATGATGGGGTTGAGCTCCGAGAAATGGAACGGGCCTGCGTTAGTGCTTATGGCCCCCAAGGGAGTAAAACCCGGCGAAATAGCAGAGCCGAAACCGGTTAAGCCCAAGCTGGCCATAATAGTCAACTTTAAGGATTTCAAGGTAGCCCCGTCCCCGGAGATGGTAGAGGCGACCTATCGGTCCCTGAAACCGGCCCACAAAGTACGCAGGACCTATTCCGTGGTAAACCCCGTCGAGCTCAAGGAGGCCGCGGAAAGGGGAGACATCAATACCAAGGACCTCGCGTCCACACTGGATGGACTCGGCAAGAACCTGGGGGTTGCTAAGGCCGTAGTAGTAACGGTTGCGGCCAGGAAAGATCTTTTCGACGTAGAAAGCGAAATAAAGGACCTTGAATCCGGCGACGTCGTCAAGATCAAGACCGAGAAGGGCGTAACAAAGGAAGATCTGCCCAAAGCCGTCAAGGAATCCGTTGAGGGCTACTTCAAATAGCCGGAATACCGATTTGTTTGAGACTGTTTCCGGGGGACAACTTTTCTGCAGAAAAGTTGTCCCCCGGACCCTCTTTCCAAAGACTCCCACGCGACCGTAAGGATTACCCCCGCGTAAGCATTCACTCATCGGTGCGGCGGACTGGCATCGTGGGGCAGGCTGGCAGAAACTGTCTCAAAACCCTGGCAACAGTCAACATCGTGGCACGATGTCCTGTAGGGGCGGGGCTTGTCCCCGCCCGTCTCCTCAATCCTGGACCAATGGGCGGGGATAAACCCCGCCCCTACCGCCGCTTCTTAGTCTGTTTCGCAATTACGGCACAACAGCGGCCTCGTAGTTCGTCACCGTTCTGACACATGATCGTGCCACGACCGGGAGGGTCACCTCCTATCGATACAGTTTGATTCGACGGTTTTTTTGTATTGACCCCACGCCGCACCGGTGCTACGTTTCAGCGCTCAGAAACGAGTGATCCAGGGTCAACCCGAACAGCACGGCAACAAGCTCCGGCAGCGGGTAATTTATCCGCGGCACAGCGCCGCAGACCGGCAGGGATCCAGGAAAGTGTCTCACTGAACGAATGAGCGTCCAACAAACCATTACGGCCCGCGCAATCCGCAGGCTGATAATAGAGGAATCGAAACGAGCCAACGTCGGCCACATCGGTTCGGCGCTTTCCATCGCGGACATCATAGCCTTCCTGTTTCGAAGCGAACTGAATTTTTCAGATCCAGAAGACCCCTCCCGGGACAGGTTCATCCTTTCCAAGGGTCACGCTGCACTGGCCCTGTACGCCGCTTTGCACCTCAAGGGACTTCTCACGAGAGATGAACTTGCTACCTATTGCGCTGATGGAACCTTACTCGGGGTCCATCCCGAGCACCGCCTGTCCGGCATAGAATTCTCCACGGGATCGCTGGGACACGGCCTGTCCTTCGGAGCCGGCGTCGCTCTGGCGTCCAGATTGTCGGGCTTGAAGAACAGAGCATTCGTTCTTGTGAGCGACGCGGAGTGCAACGAGGGCTCTCTGTGGGAAACCGTGATGTTCGCTGGACATCACAAGCTTTCCAACCTGGTCGCGGTGGTGGACGACAACGGCCAGCAGGCTCTGGGCCCCACAAAGTCCATAGTTGACCTCCGCCCCCTGGGAGAAAAATGGGCCACCTTCGGATGGCGTGTCTTCGACACCGACGGCCACGATGCCGGTAGGCTGAAGGACACCTTCCGCAGACTCAGGGACTGGGACGACAAGCCCAGCGTAGTCATAGCAAGTACAGTGTCGGGAAAAGGGGTGTCCTTTATGGAAGGCAAGGTCGAGTGGCATTACATGCCGCTCTCGGATCACCAATACGGACTTGCTATGAAAGAACTGGAGGAAGCTCCGGAAGAATGAGACGCGCCTTTGTGAAGACCCTCCTGGAGCTGGCGGAACATGACCGTCGGATCGTCCTCATGACCGCGGATCTTGGATTCATGGTCCTGGAACAATTCGCGGAAAAGTACCCCTCACGGTTCTTCAACGTTGGCGTGGCCGAGGCCAACATGGTGGGACTAGCCACCGGGCTGGCCGCGTGCGGCTACGTGCCTTACGTTTATTCCATTGCCACCTTCGCATCCCTGCGGCCGTACGAACAGATCCGAAACGGACCGGTCCTCCACGGGCTGCCCGTCCGAATAGTCGGAACCGGCGGCGGTTTCGAGTATGGAGCAGCCGGCTTCACTCACCACGCTCTGGAGGATCTGGGCGTCGCGAGGCTCCAGCCGGGACTGACCGTTTTGGCCCCCGCTGATCACGCTCAGGCCGTCAGCGCATTACGGACCGCGCACAGCTTGCCCGGACCGGTTTACTTCCGCATAGGCAAGCGGGATGACTACGTGATCCCAGGGCTTGAGGGACGTTTCAGACTGGGTGGAGTGGAGACGGTGCGAACCGGGAAGGACTTGCTCCTGCTCAGCATCGGCAGTATAACCACCGAAGCGGTTGCTGCGTCCCAGGCTCTGTCCCGGGAAGGATTCGAGGCCGCCCTGGCCGTGGTCTCGTCTCTGCGGCCCGCTCCACTTGGAGATCTGGCGAATCTCTTGAAACAATTTCCCCTGGTTGTTACCGTAGAGGAGCACTTTGTGGACGGCGGTCTTGGGTCAATGGTAGCTGAAATCATTGCAGAGCGGACGATCCCTTGCAGGCTGGTTCGATGCGGTATCAGGAGCATCCCCGAAGCGTGCGGCGGGGAGTCGTACCTTCGGGAAGCAGCGGGCCTGTCCTCGCGGCGCATCATGGAGAGCGCGGTGAAGGCCCTGGGAGAATTCAGCTTATGAACCCCTACACGCCCGACGTTTCGGTCATCCTGCCGGTATATAACCAGGCTGACCATATAGGAAAGATCGTTGACGGATACTTGGCCGCTCTGGAGAATTTGAGACAATCCGTGGAATTGATCCTGGTGGTCAACGGTACCCGCGACGGCTCCCTTGATCGCTGCCGCGATCTGGAACGCGAGCGCCCGCAGGTGAGAACATTGCATTTAGAAGAGCCCGGGTGGGGCCGGGCAGTACGCGCGGGCCTATCAGCTGCACGAGGAAAGATTCTGTGTTACACGAATTCGGCTCGGACCAGCGCTCACGTTCTGGCCTTGCATATAATGCTGGCCCTGGCCAATCCGGGATTAGTGATAAAGGCCAACCGGAGACTCAGGCATCCTTTTTTCAGGCGGATGGGGTCGGTGTTATACAATGTTCAGTGCCGAACTCTCTTTGATCTTCCCGTGTGGGATGTGAACGGCACGCCGAAGGTTTTCAGCAAAGACGCATTCCAGGAGCTTGATCTCAGGGAGAACGGCGACCTGATTGACGTGGAATTCATACTTCGATGCAAGGCCCTTGGGCTGCAGATTCTCGAGGTCCCCATAGTTTCCGAATTACGGCACGGCGGAGAATCCACTACGAACTTCGCTTCCGCCTTCACAATGTACTGGGGCGCAGCGAAGATGTGGTGGGACTGGCGGAACAAAGGTCTTTCCGGAACAGGGTTCAGCGATTGATGGCCCGACCCGGCGATGAGGAAAAAGAAGCGCTCTGGTCTCGGCACAACGAGGAACTGAGAGACCCCTCGGAAATAGTAGCTCAAGATCACGATTCCAGGTCTACGGACAACAGGCTTCTCCTTTACGAGACACAAGGAAAGTGGTGGGATACCCTGGCTGACCTGGGTATAGCAATCCTTGTCACCAGGGAGTACGAACACCTGCTCCTGTGCATGTCCGCGAGCGACTCGACGGGTCCCGTGGTTTCCATGATGAAGATGCCTCACCCGTCCGGGATCGCCGTGGACCGGGATCGAGGGATCGTCCATGTTGCCTGCACCCGGAACCCCAACCAGATATATGATCTCATGCCCGCCCAGGGGCTCATGCCTCGTCTGGATACCAATGCGAGCGGTCTGGAGAGCAAACTGCTCCTGCCGGTCCGTACGAGGTTCTTGCCCGGCTGCCTTTACATTCACGACCTGGCAATGGTGGGCGGAGAACTTCATGCCAATTCAGTGGGTCAGAACGCCGTGGTGAAGCTTGATGCCTCCGGGCGCCACGAAAAGGTATGGTGGCCGAAGTGTATAGAGACTGACGACGGTCCGGTCTTCGGCCGGAACCACCTTCAGCTCAATTCCATTGCCGCGGGGGAGAACCTGGAGGCTTCGTTCTTCTCGGCCTCCACGGATCAGATGACCGAATTGAGACCGGGCGACCCCTCGTTTCCGGTGGACGGCCGAGGCGTGATCTTCTCGGGCGCGTCCCGGGAACCCGTGGCCAGAGGTCTCACCAGACCACATTCAGCACGATTTCATAAAGGAAGAGTCTGGGTTGACAACAGCGGGTACGGCGAGGTCGGTTTTCTGGACGCAGACACTTTCGTTGCCGTCAATCGGCTTCCGGGCTGGACGCGGGGCCTGTGTTTTTGTAAGAATGTAGCGTTCGTCGGCACTTCCAGGGTGCTGTCTCGCTTTCGCCAATATGCGCCCGGGCTGGAGCTTGATTCCAGCATGTGCGGAATCCATGCCCTGGACCTGCTCTCAGGCCGAGTTCTTGGCAGCATCCACTGGCCTTTCGGCAGCCAGATCTTCGGCGTGGAGTGGTTCCCGGCGGACTTCGCATCGGCATTGCCTTTTCGAGCAGACGCGGAGGCCGACAAAGAATTTGAGAGATTACTGTTCTATTCCTTCCAGGTTATGAATTCACAGGAGGATTGATGGAATTCCGACTTATAATGATTTCAGCTATGTACGAAAACGGAGGTAATACTACTCATCGTTTTCTGGACGGACATCCCCAGCTCTTTGTTTATCCTTTCGAATCCCAACTCGGCACGGCATTGGTTCAGGATCATTTGACCTCAATGTTCCCGGTGAAGTACAGGTGGCCGGTTTTTGCTTTGGACTCCTCTCCTTTCAATGATTACAAGGCCATAATTGATGAAGAATGCAAGGTCAGGGCCCGCACTCCCCGCGTGAGCAAGTTCCGGCACAAGCCTTTCGATTTTGACGACGACGAGCGTTGTCGCATTTTCTGCGAGCGCATCGAGAGGGTTGGACGATCCCGCGCGAACAACGTGGCCGCGTTCTATACCGCGACTTTCGAGGCCTGGAAGGATTACCGTCGCTCCGGAGAAGAAGCCTTCTACGTGGGTTACAGTCCTATCGTGGGAGTGGATGGAGACAAGATCCTGAACGATTTCCCCGAGGCTCACGTCCTGCACGTAGTTCGAAATCCGTGGTCTGCCTATGCCGAAACCCTAAGAAGGCCCGTACCTCTGTCGCTGCAGAAATACATGACCGCATGGGTTACTAGCCAGTATCATGCGCGAATCTTCCAGGATCTGTACCCTGAACGTTTTCACATCGTCCGTTTCGAAGACGTGGTTACCGATCCGGAGACAAAACTGGGACGCGTTCTTTCAAGAATAGGCCTCCGGCCCTCCCCTTCCCTGGCCAGACCGACCTGGAACGGTTCCGAGCTGGAAGAGGTCTTTCCTTGGGGCACTATACGCTTGCCTACTCCTGAGGCGAACAAGGCCACTGCCGAAAGCCTGTCCGCGGAAGATGTCGAGAAAGTCCGGACTTGGGCCGGTGAGTATCTGCGGGCGCTCGGCTACGAGGATTTTATTTAGGCGCTGCGGCCCCTTACGGGCCTATCGGAAAGGACACTTGAATTGAAACTGGGAATCATCGGGTTGCCCGGCAGCGGAAAGACCACCGTGTTCAGAGCGCTGACCGGAGCAACGGACGTCGAGGATCGCAGAGGGCGACAGGAGGCCGGGCTGGGTATGGTGACGGTCGAGGACCCACGGATGGATTTACTTACCGCCCACTTCAAGCCCAAGAAGGTTACCCCGGTTCATGTTGAATATACGGACGTCCCCGGCCTGACAGGGGAAGGCAAGCCCGGCCGCACCATGGGCGACAAGTTTCTGGCGCTGGTCAGGCCCCTGGACGCTCTCGTCCACTGTGTAAGGGACTTTGACTCACCGGCCTTGGGCGCCCCCGACGCCATCAGGGACTACACGGCCGTCGAAGAAGAGATGATCTTATCGGACCTGGCCGTGGTGGAGAAGCGCCTGGAACGAGTGGAGAAAGACGTCCAGCGAGGCAAGAGAGAACTGGCCGAAGAGTTGGAAGCGCTTCAACGTGCAAAGAAAATCCTGGATGACGGGAAGCCTTTGCGAACAGCCCCGGAACTTGCTGATTCAGATAAGCTTCGAGGCTTTGCCTTTCTATCCTCCAAGCCGGAGCTTGTGCTGCTCAATGTTGGTGACGGCACTCCATCGGAAAAGATCCGAGAGACAATCCAGAGCATCGAAGCCCTCGTGGCGGATCAATCCAAGGTGGCTCTGGACTGGCTCTACGCCGACACAGAAGCTGAGATCGCTCGGCTAAGCCCTGAGGAGGCCAAGGAGTTCCTCGCGGATCTGGGCCTCAAGCAGAGTGCCAAGGACCGCATCATCCTGACATCCTTTGCTCTGCTCAATCTGATAGTCTTCTTCACCTGCGGCGACCCCGAGGTTCGCGCATGGCCGTTGGAAAGGGGAAGATCGGCTCAAAAAGCGGCCGGGACCGTGCACTCGGACATGGAGAAAGGCTTCATAAGGGCCGAGGTTGTAGCCTATGATGACTTCATACAGGCAGGCTCGATGCCCGCGGCCCACAAAGCCGGTAAAGTCAGGTTGGAAGGCAAAGAGTACGAGGTGAAGGACGGCGATATTGTTCTCTTCCGCTTCAACGTGTGAATCGTAGGATGTATGGTTCATCGCGGCAAACGCCTCGCCCCTACTGCAATTGCTCCCGAATTTCACAGCAGTTCTTGATCACTCGCGGGGATAAGATTCGTCTTGACGCGAGGGGCTCGAGTCTCTGGCGGTGCGTGAGTTCATTACAGTGGATACCAAAGGGACAAGCCCCACCATGAAAAGGATTGATGACAAACCGTGATGAATATTCCTTTTCCCACAGGATTACCGCTGCAAGAGCAGCGCCGTATCGTCCGGTGTCTTGATGGTGCCCAACAGAAGGCCGGATGCCCTAAAGTCATTCAGACGCATACCGTTTCGGATCTGGACGCCCTCCTACCGTCCGTTCTCGACAAGGCTTTACGAGGGAAGTTGTGATTTTCTCAGGCTCTGCGTCGTGCCGCCTGTCCTGATTGCGGAACGGGATTCTCTTGACAGAGTCTGGCGAATTCCGCAGCCAGGACTTGCGACTCCAATCTCCGCCGCACTAGCATAATTCCCTATCCTCCACTGGACAGTGCTCCGATCTGCTATTTGTTCCATCGTCATAACTGGTTAATATGGCGTGGTATTAAATATATATTGTAAAATCAGCTTGACTTCTTGTCGGCGATTTTACAAATTCCTTTCATGAACATCGCCCATGAAATCCTGTTGGCTATAGCTCAAATAGCCGCCAGACGCCAAGACAAGGAAATCCTCATGCTCCTCCGTCGACGGCTCAAGCCGTTGGAGGAAGATGCGCCAGAGCTGGCACAGGAGCTATCTCATACGATCGCGTCTGCCGGTGGACTCGGCGCGATGCGGAGATTCAGGAGACTTGCGGAAAGTCCTGTGGACCCGGATTCCGGCTTGCAACTCCTTGAAAGCATTCCTGACCCTCAAGCAGATGTCCTTCCAGTGTTGGATTCTAACTCGAAGAAAACGGTTGATGATTTCTTGAGACAGCGGAGGCACGCCTCTGAACTACGGCAGGCTGGCATACGACCGCCTTCCACAGTGGCACTTCTGGGTCCGCCGGGCACCGGCAAGACCACACTAGCCCATTGGATTGCTGGCGAACTGGAACTTCCTCTGTTTGTGTTGAACTTGGTTTCAGCCGTGACCAGCTATCTAGGTCAAACAGGTCAAAACCTGAAGAAGGCCTTGGATGAGGCCAAGAATCAGCCCTGCGTGTTTCTCATCGACGAATTCGATTCCCTTGGGCGAACCAGGGCGGACTTCGGGGATGTAACGGAAATGCAGCGTGTAGTGACGGCCTTGCTCCAGGAATTAGACAGGTGGCCTGATCACAGCGTTCTTATTGCCGCAACAAATTTGCCTGAGCTGGTAGATTTTGCGTTTCGCAGAAGATTCGACAGGTGGCTGCGGCTTTCGCTTCCGGGAGAAAAGGAGCGCTTACGCATATTGCAGGTGCATTGCAAGGCGGTAGAGATACCAACCAAATATTTGGAACTTGCCGCCATAGGCATGTCACGGGCTTCGGGAGCGGACCTTGCGCTTTTTGTACGTCGGGTGGCTTCCCGCTTGGTGCTGGACCGCTTGTCACCCCTGGATGCTATTTGGACCGAACTGCAGGAAGTTATACCTGAGTCAGAAATTTCCGAAGAGGATAAGAAGCTCTTTGTCCAGAAAGCCAGGAGGATAGATCCAAAGCGATTTACGTACAGATACCTTGCCCCGATTCTTGGCATTTCTCATACCACGGCTATGAATTTTTCTCGTGCCCACACGAAATCGTAGAGGAGCATTGAAATGGCGGATGATCGCTTTCCCATTCTTGGAAAAGGGGAACAACTAGCCGAGCCAATAAAGTATTCACCTGGAGGGCGCGAGAAAGAGCCGATTCGAACATTTGACCAGGCCAGAAGCCGTTTACTGCCGCAAATGGAAAACCTCTTAAGTGAAATCGACAGCCTTGAACCGGGGCTGCGTCTCAACAAGATCTTTTTCAAAGTGGCCTTGGATTTTGAATACTTGGCCAAGAGCTATTTTCCGTCAACGCTATTTCGGAATTCAAGATGGGAGTTCGTGGGATCTAGGCCTTGGCATCAAGGGTCTCGCGACGGGGAAGCATTAAAAGAATCCAAACCGGCCAGACTTCTATTCTTGTCGGCATCCCGCATGACAATTGAGGACTCCTATCAACGCATTGAACGTGCCAAAGACATGACGAGGAAAGAAAGAGAAGATTTGGCCAAAATTGATCAGGTGGGCCTTCCGAATTTTCAGGACAGATTGATCGATTTGAAATTATTTACAAAAGGAGTTTTTGAACTAATCTTCCATCCTTTGGGCCTCCACGAATGGAAGGAATGCCGAAAGAAGCTGAGCAGTCTTAGCAGCGAAAGTAAGGGCCCAGAGTTCCTATGGGATTGGAAAAGAGGACAACACCCGGAACCCACTTTTCTCCCTGCCCGGCTCGGACGAAAAGACTTCGAACGCGTGGGCTTGTTCAATCCTTTGCGAGCCGCACGCCCTATCCCTTCAATCTCGTTCCCACGAATCAGGAAGACCCGTATTGCGAAGCTTCAAGAAATGCCCCCGAAACCAGTGATAAGAAGCGTCTATCCTGAAATTGGTGTTCTTGACGGCGGTGCCGACACGTTATGCGAACCTTTGAGAGGTTGGTCAACTAACGTGGATGTGACTCGAGAATCTGTGCGGGAAGATTATTTTGAGCATGGCACGGCGGTTTGTGGAGCGGCACTCTTCGGTCCCCTGAGTCCTCAGCAGGCACCGCCGGAACCCAAATTTAAGGTAAAGAGTTTCAGGGTGCTGCCACCATTAGGGGGTGACGATCCCTTGGCTTTGTACCGCGTTCTCGACCTTGTTCAAGACATTGTTGAGAGCGAGGAAAACCAACACATACAAATATATGTATTGAGCTTCGGGCCGGACACCACAATCGCTGACGAGGAAATCGACCGGTTCACCGTCACCCTTGACCAACTCGCTTATCGAGAGAACATTCTCTTCTTCGTGGCCGTAGGTAACCAAGGGACGGAGGCGCATCCGTGGAATCGAATTCAGCCTCCATCGGATCTTGTGAACGGAGTCGGGGTAGGAGCTTTCAGTTTCCGCAAACCAGGCGAGATCGTTCCAACCGACTATTGTTGCATTGGTCCGGGTCGCCCGGGCAGCAGAGTGAAGCCAGATGTTTCGGCCTTCGGAGGGAGTGATAACCATCCTTTTTGGGTTCTCTTGCCAGGAAGCGATGGAACGCAGGTGGTTCCAGAGCAAGGGACGAGTTTTTCAACTCCTGTTGCCGCCTCAGTTGCTGGGAATCTTCTCTATCGCTGCACTGACCCTGAGATAATGACCCCTCAAACGGCCAAGGCCCTGATGATTCATCATGCGGAGCCGTTCAAAGGTGAAAGCAGTGCTCTTCGTGGATGGGGTGCTCTACGTATTCCGGCCGAAGAATTGATGGCTTGTCATCAGTATGAGGTCAAGGTCCTGTACAACGGTGAAATCGAGTTGACCCGGTGCATGCGTCTCGGGTTGCCATTTCCGGACGGCCTAGCCTATGAAGGACTTGTGCAATTCCGGTGGACCATCGTCTATTCATGCGACGTTTGCCCTAACACCCCCGATGACTATACGCTGGCTGGGCTAGACCTGGTTTTTCGCCCCAATGCCGCTCTGTACAGATACTCGTTGGCGGGGCCAGACCGCAAGCAACAACAAAATGTGGACGAGCGAAGGAACCCGGAACTTTCAGCCCAGTTTTTGTCTGAGGGATGGCGGCGTGGCGGGCACCCGGTGAGCCGGCCTTTCAAGAGAGAACATCAACTGCGTGAAGAGGGGAAATGGGAGACTGTAATTGTGGGACACAAATCTACTCGCGCCAACAACGTGTACCAACCCTCACTCGACATACATGCAATCCCAAGAGGAGACTGGGAACGTGGTGGACCCGGCCGGATAAGCTATGCTGCCGTGGTCTCTGTGAGCGTTTCAGACAAAAAGGTAGAACTGTATCAAAGAGTGACTGAGCAAATCCGTCAGTTGGTTCCGGTCCGGTTGCGAGCCCGTGCCAGGTCACGGATCGCGTGATTCTCACTGTATATCGCCGGACCATCTGGTAAGAATGGTACCAAGATAGAGAAAAAGGGAGAGAAAAAGGGGACATTCCTTTTTTCTGGTAAAGGGGTCAAGTCGCCTCTTGACTCATGTAGCCGTCTCATCCTCGCCGATAGACGAGAAATTCGTAATCTTTACAGTGCCGTCAGGGAAACGGGCCACGATGTCGAGAGTCCCTCCCATAGCCTCAATCACCGCTCGCAGCGTTGAGACATAAATATCGGTCCGTTTTTCGAGCTTGGCCACGTTGGGCTGTTTGATCTTCAACCGCTCGGCAAGTCTCTCTTGAGATATCCCCCGGGCAAGGCAAGATCATTTCTTGGTCACATTGAAATTGACTCTCATCATCTTTTTGGATATAATTACCCTCAGATATTAATTTACGTACGTTCTTTTATCCAAACGAGTCCAATGACACCGAGTCGGGAAAAATTTGAAAGAGCCAGAGCCGTCTTCCAGCGACACGGCGGTACGATGAGGACTGCTCAAGCGATTCGTCTTGGAGTTCACCCTCGGACTCTCTATGAGATGCGAGACGCCGGTGCTCTGGATCGACTAGGACGAGGCGTTTATCGGCTCGCGGAACTACCTGTAGTCGGCGATCCCGACCTCGTAACGGTGGCTCTGAAAATTCCTCACGGAGTCATCTGTCTGATTTCGGCTCTCGCCTTCCACGAAATAACCACTCACATCCCGCATGAGATTTACCTGGCAGTATGCCGCGGAACAACCCGTCCTCGGCTGGACCACCCTCCCCTCCGAGTCGTCTGGTTCAGCGACAGAGCCTTTACCGAAGGGATCGAGACTCATGTTCGGGACGGAGTCTCGGTGCGGGTCTATAGTCCTGAGAAAACCCTGGCAGACTGCTTCAAGTACCGGAACAAGATCGGAATTGATACAGTCATCGAGGCTCTGAAACTCTATCAGCAAAGGAAGCCGGTCAGGGTTGACGAACTGCTCCGATTTGCTCGTGTGTGCCGCGTCATGAAGGTCATGAGGCCTTACATGGAGGCTCTGCTATGACCCGGCAAAATCCCAAAGACCCCGCGGCGTCGGTTCGTCAGCGTCTCTTGAACAAGGCGCGAGAATCAGGGCGTCCCTTCAACGAGATTCTCCAGTACTATGCAATGGA
>Ga0172371_10009814_pt1 | contig 13079 bp, 5 predicted proteins | sample Lak12m_FD_114543 | JGI IMG/M metagenome (GOLD analysis project Ga0172371, IMG submission 114543) | Freshwater microbial communities from Kabuno Bay, South-Kivu, Congo - kab_022012_12m | ecosystem: Environmental > Aquatic > Freshwater > Lake | place: Democratic Republic of the Congo: South-Kivu... | reverse complement strand
TGCCATGGGCGCGGTCACGCTCGTGTCCTATTTTGCCATCGTGCGCGGTTCGGCAATGAAAAGCGCAACAGGCCAAATCCGGTCAACACTGCTATTTGCGCGCCAGATGGCAGTCATGGAGGGCAAACGCCAGTACGTGATCTTTGGCCAGGGGCCAACGGATACGAATGAAATGTGGTATATCCATGTCAGCGAACGGGGCGCGCTGGATTACGTTGTCGGGGCGGGTACAGAGCAAAAGATAGGGGACGAGTATGGTGATTTCGGTACTTTGCTCGTGGGGAGTGAAATCTACAATCTAAGCAAGGCTACATTGCCAAGCACGGTTGTTGTTGCCCCTGATTCTGGCGAGACTTTGCCTTCCTGGGTGGTCAAAGTGAGCCCTGCCATCTTTTACAAGGGCGATCGCTATGGATATGCGGTCAGTTCTATGAACAACCTGCCCCGTGGCTATTCGTTTGGCCGTGGTACCCCGAGTCTGCCCAGTCCAATTGCCGTCGTGTTCGGCCCCGACGGTACGCTCAGAGATATTAAAGGTAACCTGCAGAGAACCGATCAGGAGATTTGTCTCTATGAGGTAATCAACAGCGCGCGGATCATCACTGTGAAGATAGATGCGCCTGCCGGGCAGATTGATCTGATTTATCCATGAACAGTGTATCTACAATGTCCGGGCGTATGGTGTTCGGCCGCCGAGTCAATGACGGTAGGGCGCGGCCGCTGGACCCGCCCTACCTCGGGAATCGGACTGCTGTTGAGCCGAATTGCCGGGGTAACGGATTCACTCTTGTGGAAGTGAGCCTGGCCGTCTGTATTGTGGCGGCAGGACTGCTGGTTCTCTTCGGGCTCTTTCCCATGGGGCTTCAGCTGAGTGAATACGCCGTCCTTGATACACAGGAAGCAATGTTTGCCGACACCGTGTTCAGCATAATGGAAGCAAATGCCATGGCGATTGAATCCTGGGACACTTGGAGTGACCCGGGTACTCCTCCTGTCGGTCTTCTCCAGGCCTTGATGCAGGGAATGGGCCTTGACGGGCTTGACACCAGTTGGTCGTCGGACGGCACGGGTGGATGGAAGATAGAGGACGTGGCCGTCGGTACAGGTGGGATAGAGTTTCCAAAGCCGAAATCAGGGTCTGATCCCACTACCGTGCCAAGATACATGCGCTATCGTGTGAGAGTTGCCGGTGCTGCGGACAGTCCAATGAAGAGCGTTGAGCTTTGGGCGCGGTGCAGCAAATATGGCGACTTTGATACGCAATCCTCATTCTATTTTACCCAGATCTTCTATTCAGGAATGTAGGGGGACGGGCACTTGATTCGCGCAAGACACAGCGCAGGGTTCACGTTGATCGAAATCATGGTCGCTGTCGTGATCCTTGCCATGATAGTGATCATGATGAGTACCATATTCCATCAATCCATGCTTGCGTGGGACAGTGGCCTGCGCAAGTCGGAAGGCAACATGACGGCTAGGGCTGCCCTGGCGCTCATGACGTACGAACTTGCCTATGCCATGCCCGATGACCTCTTCAATCCCGATCCGCAAGGTGATCCGATGCCCGAGAACGTCATCAGCGACAGTGAGAACGGGGCGGAGGAAATTGCATTCTACACGCTTATCGAAGACAGCGATGCGTCAACTGATCAGCGTATGGTCAAATTCGTGACGTACAAGAAAGACAATGACCAGATAAAGAGAACAGAACAAACAGTAGACTACGGGTATGACAAGGTGTTCCCCCGTAATGTTGGAGCCGATGATTGGCAGTACATCATCACGAATGTCTATCGGCTCAGATTCTATGCCAGCCAGCACCAGGAACATGTTGAAATTCCGAAGTGGGTGCGGATCGAGATGAGCCTTACCAGGCTTCATGACGTGTCGGCTGTCGGTGCCAGGTCGTCCGGTCCGGATGATTTGATGGGCACTCCGGATGACATAAAGAGCTGGTAAGTTGTTGCGGAGATGGGCAGAAACAGTACTCGCGGTCGACTTGTTGCATGAACATGAAGACGAAGATGTCAACCTGTTCGAGAACCGTAAAAGGGTTCACGCTCATTGAGCTCCTGACGGTTATTGCCATCATCGGTATCCTTGCGGGCCTGATGTCAGTGCTTGTGGCGACGGCGCGGGCGAGGGCTGCCCGGACAAAGGCCCAGACTGAGGTGCGTGAACTGGCAAGGGCCTGGAAGGCATACTGGGTGGCTTACCAGAAGTGGCCGTCTGCTGTCAGCGGACAGAACGTGCCCATGGATACCACTGCACTGTCGATACTGCAGGGCAACAATCCGCAACGGCTTATCTTCATGGAACTGGATCCTTCCAAACCTTTCCTGGATCCATGGGGAAACACCTACTACGTTGACTTCAGTGCGTCCAGGAACATAGGCAGGGAGCATTACCAGACGGTGATATTCCTTTCGAACCGGGCAAGGTACAAGTATGAGTGAGGCGGAGAGCAGAATGAGCTTTCAATCCACAATCAGGCCCGGGTCGAGGAATCGGGGTGTTGCCATCATCATCGTCCTGGGCCTGATGGCAGTGATGATGATTTCCGGAGCAGCGTTTACCATCTTCACGCAGATCGAACGCCGGGGTTCGTCCAACTACAGGCATACAAGGCAGGCCCGGCATGTCCTGTGGGCAGCTCTTGCCTGTGCGATCGATGACATAAACAAGGAACTGGACGGCGGGTCGGGGAACATCATATATCCGACAAACTACATCTTTTCGTCAAAGATGACCGGTTCCACGGCCAGTGCCGCACTGTTCAACAGCACTATTGATGATTTCCTGCCGTCTGCTGCGACGTGGGATCAGATTACCAATGCAAATGCCTCGTGGAAGCTGATCTCTTCAAGCAGCGGGCAGGGCTATGGGCGCTACGCCTTTGTTGCGTGGAACTGTTCCGGGTTGCTGGATGCAAACATGGTCGGGCTGAGTAACAGAACGAGCGGTGCCAATGCCGAGGAGATTAACCTGACGGCGACGAACTTCCCGACCCACGGGACCCCTCCGTACCGGCTTTGGAGGAATCTCGCAGAGTGCCAGACATTCTTCAGGAACTCGCTCAATTCCGCCTATCGATACGAGACATACGCGGAACTGAAACACTTAGTGCAAAACAGCCCGGAGAACTGTTGGTTATACGATAAGACTATGTCGCCTGTTGACTTCGCGGTGTACTCACTGGCGCCCATGGGCCAGTCGCTGAACGCGCAGAACGAGATTGAGGACCAGATATATGTCGGAGGGCCAGAGACGAGTTGGGGTGATGTCGAGGCCGGGTTCAAGAAGGCGTTCGATGGTGTTGCAGAGCCTGAATTGACCAGGTATTCACAGTATGCGGCTCTCAACCTAGCAGATTTTGTAGATGCTAACGATGAACCGTCGGTCGATGGGAATAACGCCATCGTTGGCGTAGAGATGGTTCCGATGATCAACGAAGTCATACTTCGCTATGACTTACGATACACCGACAATGGTTCTGGAGAGAGAACAATAGATCAAGACAAGACGAAGATAAGGTTGGAGGTCGAATGGTGGTATCCTTTCATCAAAAAAAGCGACGGAACATATGACCTTCAGTGCGACATTGCTGTGACGAATCGTTCGGGCAACACGGCAGGCACCATGGACAAGACGATACCACGGCTGCGAGAGAAGTGGCATGTTACGAAGCCCACTTTCATTGAGGGGGTAACAGCAAGGGAAATGGGCCGGCAGGTTATCGGTGAGTGGAATGCCAATGGCGGACAGGTTGCGGCGGGGGTTTCAAACCTTAACGTCAGGTTTGATGTTAGGGTTGGGCTAAGAATTGTTCAGGCAGCCGGAAGAAAGGCAATAGTTGATGAGGTGCCGTCGCCATATCCAAAGTCAGACAAAGACTTCTGGAAGAGTCAGTACACAGTGAACCTTGGAATTGACCTTGCAGGAATTGGGCCTTCGTCGGCAACGTTGAGTGTTACGAACAGTGCACAGGCGGAAGATCCACGTTTCAATCACAATGCATACCGCGCGGACGGGTACTGGATATATGGGTCAGTGGCGACCCCCGGGGAAACGAATGCGAACGCGTTCGCCTACCTTGCCGAACCCGCCAATGATTCCGATGGGGACTTCGATATGTACGTGGCTAACCGGCCGCTGAGAACAATCGGTGAATTGGGGTTTGTGTGCTATGACAAGTGGCGAACCGTACGGCTGTATACTCACAACCCTGCGCCCCCTGCGCCCATCACCCCCTACGACAAGGTCTACGACGCGTTCAGCCTTTACAAGCCAGGAACGTACAGACGCGGCTTGGTCAACGGGAATACCACTAACCAAAGCGTTCTTGCTTCTGTTTTCTGGCAGGCGCCGGAAAACGAATTCGAACAATCTAACTCAAACAGGGTTGACTCCAATACCGCAATGGACATAGCCGCTGAAATTATCGCTTCGGCGAACAGACCCTACCGGAATATCAGCCAGATCGCTGCGGGTGTTGACTGGGCCAATTACACCACCGGGGCAACCGAAATTGAGAGGGAAGGGCTCATCAGGAGTTCCATGGACCTCCTGACCACGCGGCACAACCTGTTCACGATTGTGATTGCAGGTGAGGCATATTCGGAAATGATAGGTAGTTCATACACGCACTCGGGGGGGCGGACGCTTTCGAGTGCCAGGGGCATAGCCGAGGTCTGGCGTGATCCCTTCCCGCTTACCAACGGGGTCCATCGTTGCTTTGTCCGGTACTTCAAAATGATCAACGACTGAAGCAGGGTGGTCTACCTTCCCGGCAGAGCCGGGGGGGCTCCAGATAGCCTAAGTTTGACGGTTCCGGAAGTAGTTGGCGTATTACAGCGCGCAGGTTGAGATAGGAACAAATCTGTAGCCGGGGTCGCTGACCCCGGACCGGCCCGAGGCCGGCTACAATTGAGTTGCTGCGTCCGCAGCAATCGTCGACTCTCCGCGGGCATTCCCGGACAGTAAGCAAGCCTACGGGGCGTTGGTGTGGATTCGATAGAAGTACCGGCTGCTGTTTGTCTGGTTGGCAAACCACTGCGTGTAGATATTACCCGAACGCATGTATCCACCCGGTTCGGTGAGCAGGTTCCATCCAAAAGCAGGCACGGCGTTTGTCGCGTACCAGACCACGGGTTCTATGCTCGCGACGTTTCCTGTGGCGGAGAAGACCAGCCATGTGTCAGTCGGGGTCTTCCAGATATCGAGTATCTCGACATCCATATGGACATCCTCGGGTGGGGGATTGTACGGGACAGGCGTGAATGTCTGTGCCCAGTTGACCCCATGGACGGTTGTCTTGACAGGAAGCGCGTATCCGTTTGTCCACGAGAAGGCCGACACGGTGGTCCCGGTTCCCTTCATTGAAATGGAATAGTCACCTTCTGCAGATTTCGCGCCGGCATAGCGGTATCCGGTCATCACGGTTCCGTACGAGACTCTGTCCGCATAGGTGCCGCAACTTCTGACAATCCTGACAGCGCCTGGGCGATAGAGGTGTGCGTCGCCTGCCTGCTCGGAGTTGGTAAAGACTGAGTTTCTGAGTGATGCAGAGATGTTTGAATCACCAAGGACCCAGAACCCGTAACCATTCGTGTGATTTGGAAGGTACACATTTGTTATTGCGTAGCGGCCGTAGCGGGTGCCGACTGTTCTGACAAGTTCCAGTGCCCAGTTCTGCACGATCGAGCCCGCCCTTCCGGCCACCTCGACAAACTCGTTGGTCTTACTGTAGAGAAGCCACTCATGATTGATCTCGTTCACCCAGACGTGTCCCGTGGGACAGGAGAAGGAAATCAGGAAGGGGTTCGTTGCGCCGTGCATCGTATTGTAGTCCATGGGCTCATACCAGGAGGGGATGCTGTACTGTTTGAACGTCTTCGGGCTGGTCAGGTTTGCAGACAGGCCCTGGAATGTGGCCTTTACGAAGTACTGGAGCACGGTATCGATGGGGAATGGACCGAGAAGAGTGTCGGACGTGTATGTGCGCTTTGCGCCATTGGTCGTGACCCGGTCCAGCAGCACGGAATTGTTGGTTGGCCAGGCAGCCCAGTTGTTGGTTCCCGTGGCGTAGTACAGGCGTACATTGATGTTAGTAGGCTTGGCGAGGAACGTTCCGAGCTCTGCAGAGAACCTGACTTGATTCGTGTATATCGGAACCACGGGGCTGATCTGCAGTGAAAGAATGTCAAGATTGGCAGCGATAGGCTCGGCTACGAGAATATCGTCGATGCAGGCGCGCGAGAGCGGCAGGTCGGAACCGTAGAATCGAACATGCCGCCAGCCCATGTTGTAGCAGTTGGTGGTGAAAAGCGCATAGGCGGTATTGGTGATATTGGTTATGGTGCAGATCGTGGTCCATGAGCCGGGCGGATTGAGGCGGTTTCCTGACGCTGCAACACGGATCCTCGAAGCCGGCGAGCCGCTGCCCTGCCAGTTGCGGTACCAGAAACGGATTTCGCCTATCCCTGTGGGTATACGCGCGCTCTCAACGAAGGCGGAGTCGTTGACCAGGGTCTCTCCGTCGGTGTCGATGCTGGGGTCGTTGTTCAGGTAACACGTCTGAACCGCCGTGTCCGGCTGGTACCCCGGCTCGAACTCACGCGCGTCTTGGTTATGGGTCATCATCGCGTTGTAGGCGTACCACATTGAATCGTTGAGAGACACTGAGTCGGAGACCTCGACATTGTCAATTATGACGTTGGAGGACAAATTCGTTGAGACGTTTCGGATTCGGACGGAAGCGTTGACACCACCAGTCTGGATGTAGAACTTGCTCCGGGTGGTTCCAGCGGTCGTGTATCTCCTGGTCTTGACGAGCCCGTAGATATTGGGGAGCGGGTCTATAGCCTTCTCAATCCATATCAGCGCGGGCGGATTGACCACACGTATGTCGAATGCCAGTGTGCCGATACCGTTGGTAAAGAGCCTGGTTGCGACGGCCTGGGCTGCGTTTGTCGGCCAGGCGCGCGAACGTGGCAGCTCAACCGCCATGTTTGTGGGCGGAACGTTCGTGGAAATCCAGGCGTTCCACATCCGCCATCCGTCGGCGTTGGTGTAGCTCTGGCCCTTCCATGAGCTGATTGCGATGTCGTCAACCACTACGCTTGCGGTGCCTGTGCCGTGCTTGACGCTCACGAACATGTCGCGGGGGGTATTGAACGTGAATGTCTTGTTGCTGTAGGTAAGGCTGTTGGCGAGGAACATCGTGGCATTGGTCCAGAAAGCGGGCCAGGGGCCGTCGCCAACGTGGTTGTTGGTCACTGCTGTCTGGATGAATACCTGGATGTTGGGCCCAACGTAACCGGAACGGCGGTAGGCCTGGGCCGAAACAGACCACGCCCCGAAGGGGGCGTTCCAGTTGGTCGAGGTCCCGGCATTGAAGTTGTCGTTCAGGACAACATTGGGGTAGGGCATGATGCGGATGTTGTCGAGCCGGAGCGCTTCCTGTGTTCCAGCGGTTGTCGCGGTATTGCGGATTCGGAATCGGCGGTATGACGAAAGGTCCGTTGTGGGGTGGACCAGAGCGCCAGAGTACCAGGTGTTGTTGGTCGTGAAAGGCAGGGTCTGAAGTACCGTCCAGACACCGGCATTGGAACCTTCGACCACCAGTCCCTTGTCCGAAACATGGCTTCCTGCGCTGTACTGGTATTCCAGACGACCTACAGTACCTGCCTGATATGGGGTCATGACGTAGGTGTCCTGTGCGTTCGTGTAGTACAGGTAGACATCCGTTCCGGCCCGGGGCTTGCCCCTGACTATCACCCATCCGCGGTTGGTATAGGTACCGTGTGAAGCAGCACTCCATGACGAGAAGTTCTGGGCGTCCGTGACCTTCTGGACAACAATATTGTCGGCTGCAACCGTCGCGTTACGGCTGAAGAGGGCAATGGTTCCGTTACGGTTGATGCGTGTGGTGTTGGTATCGTTGTGTTCAACCCAGCAGCGATTTGTCACGCCGGCGCGGAGCAGTACTGCCCCGCTGTTGTTTGTGGCTACCATGAACCACATCTTGTGTGTACCGATGATATTGGCCGTGTAGTTGCTCGATGCGAGCAGGGTGCTCGCGGAGCTGCCTGAACCGTTCTGGCGCCTGATCTGAACCTGCAGTTGAGTTGGCACCGCCTGGCGCTTGACGAGTCGGCACTCATAGTAATTTGTCTCGGCAACGTAGCGAGCAAACAGCGAAACATATGGGTCGGGAGCCGCCTGGCTGATGGCCATGTCGGCATAGGCGATATATCCGAACCAGCCCGATCCGGGGATACAGGTGGAAAGGAAATTGTCTTCGTAAACCGTGCGGTACTTGAAGGAGAACGTGCCTACACCCCTTGGCAGGGTCGCGTACTCGGGCCATACCTGTCCGTCACCTGATGTCGCTGAAAGCTGGCAGGAACGGTTGGTGTCTGGTTCTTCAAGGATTTTGACCTTGTCGGCCTTCCATCCGTCGCCAGGGCCCCACCAGTTCGTGTAGTAGTTGAATGCCGGCCAGGAAGAGAAACTTTCGCGCGAGAAGGTGGTCTGGCTGGCCGGCCAGTGGTTGAACAAGTTCGTGTGCCGCGCATAGCCGGAAATGTCGGCCGATTCGGCAAAGAACGTGTCCGGAGCATCCCATCGGTCAAAATCCTGAACCGTTCCGCGGCGGACCATGTAGCTGTTGTCGGTGGAATTGAACTGTATCAGAACCAGGTCGCCCACGGAGAATACCTGGGACAGGACTACTGGCGCGGCGCCGACAGACGCTATGCCGCCCATTGGAATGGTGGTGTCGGGAGGCGCATTGTCCCCGAACACTTCCGGGGCGGCGGCATATTCAGAAGCGTTGTTGGTGTATCGGCTCGATGCAACAACGGTGAAGGAGAGACTGTTGGTGTCTGCTGGCACTCTGAAGACACCTTCCCATCTGCCGTCATCGAGCAGGTCCATGGTAACTGTGCCCAGGCTTGTCGTTGCGACCATGCTGCTATGCTCTGAGTCGAACGTACGCACGAAATAGGAGGCAGGGCTGTTGGTAGGGGCCAGGTAGTACTGCGTGCTGGCAACACCGCCAACTCCCTGGGGGTAGTAGGAAGGGCTCCTGTTTTCCCACGCGAAGTAGTAGTACCCTTTGAATGCCGCCCTGATGTAGAAATCGACGCGTGTCCGTGCCGGACGGCCGGGTATCGGGGTGGCAGTTGTGAAGAAGCTTCCATTCGTAGTCATAGGGACTGGACCCGTATAGGCAGTCTGGCCGCTGTAGCGGTAGTAGACACTGGGAGATATGCCCATCGGCGGATATACGGAGTTGGCCGACAGGATCTGGCACGAGATGTGAACCGGCTGGTTGTCGGATGGATAGCCGGGGTGCATGACCACGTTGGTAATGTAGACACTCGCAGGACGGTGGCTCATAAAGAAATTCTCAATACCGGTATAGAGGTCTGTAGAATCACCGGTCTTGCGTATGCGCAGGTACGCGTTGGTAACGTCTGATACAAAGGAATAGACGTGATTGGTCCATGCCATCCCGATGTGGGAAAACGTCTTTATGACAGTCCACGGCCCGGCCGGGTTCTGGGCTGTTTCAAGCGAAGCATACGTGATCCCCGGGGCATGGTTGTTCATCCTGAACGCTACGCTGCCGATGGCCCCGCGATGCAACGGGGCGCGGAAGTACATGTTCGTAGTTGTTGGAGCGGAGTGCGCATCAAGCCAGCATGCGTTGGGGACCGAGTGGGGCGAAAGTCCGCCCGGGAACGAACCCGTATCGGCAATAACACCGTCGCGCACAATCCAGCCTCCATTTGTCCAGTTGCCCCATGCGACGGAGGGGGCGCCTGTCCATGAGTCGAAGTTCTGGGAGAGCCAGTGATCAGTATTTGTGTAGGTGTAGAGCGAAAGAGGCGCGTTTGTCGGGTACCATGACGAGACCCTGTACGGGCTCTCAACGCCGCCATAGGACGCATTGAAGTAGTACTGCATTGTCCCTACTGGTCCCCGCGGAACAGCGCCGGTGTAGGTGTTCCCGGCCGCTTTGGACAGTGCCCTGGGATCGAACCCACCGCTCAGCCCTGACCTGTAGACAACGTACACGACCTGGTTGGTCACCTTGTTGTACGGGTACAGTTCCACGGAGACCGGCACTTCCTGTGTGATGCAAGGGTTGGCTATGTACCGCACCGCGTTCGAGAATGTCACGGCAGGGCGAGCCACGTATGAGGTCGGCCCTGCAGCGCCAGTCTTGGGATAGGTGATGGGGGATGCCAGGGAACTCTGGTAGCCGGTGTAGGTACAGGAAAGGTAGTACTCCATCTTGCCGGCGGCGCTGCCATTGCTGGCTGAGATACGGTTAGTGGCGGTGTAGGTGCCCGAGCCGCTGTTCGTCATGCCTATAACCTGGTATGTTCCGCCGGTGCCGAAACGCCAGTGGGCTCGGAACTGCAGGTTGGTAGCGCCGGCTCTTGGTTCCATCCTTGCAGAAACGAGCACAGGATCAACAAGGGTTGGAGATGCTGGCGCAATAGTCACGTTGGATATGACAACACCTGACCCTGCATGCGTGATGAGAATGTCATCCAGGCACAGGCCGGCGTGGGGAGCGTTCGTGGTGATTCTGATTCGCATGTAAGGGTGGTGGCGGTCATTTATCGTGATGCTGTAGCGGGCGTAGTCCAGCGTCACTATGTCGGAGAGGGACCCGAAGGTCAGCCACTCTGCTTCGTTGGTTCCGCCGGTTTCCGACTTCTGGACAATGAATCCCGTGGCAGGGACCCCACTGGTGGAGTAGTTTCGGTACCAGAAACTGACCTCGCCGATACCGTCAGGAAGGCGGGCAGACCTCAGCGCCGCCGGTCCGCTGCTGTCAAGGTAGCAGGCTGCGCCCCTGATCTGACGGTCCGTATCCTCATGGACCCATGCCCTGTATCCTGTCCACTGCTGGTTGGTTGAGTTGACAAAACCGCCGGTGGTCCAGTCCTCGAAATCGCGGAAGAGGCACTTGCGGACAGCATAGGCTCTTGTGTTTTCGTTCATCTGGAATGCGAACGAACCCGTGTTCGTGCCGGTGACGTTGATGTTGTTCCCGTTTATGTCGATAAAACCCGGGATTGGCAGGACAGAATCATTCTGGTTCAGGTCGCCCCAGTAATTGGTCTCTATGCCGTTCGTGTGGGCCGCCCTGAACCTGAACTGGCCGTTCACGATGTTGCCTGCGCTGCGATATATGCCCTGCCACTGGTAATCGGCAACTATGAGCATGTTGGTAGCGAAATCACCGGTGATGTCTATTGACTGGTAGATGCTGTTTGGCGGCCGCGGCTGCGCAGTGAAAGAAAAGGTTGTGCCGGGGGCATTCCACGGGTAGTTCGTGGGACTCAGTGGCTGGTTACCAAGGAATTGCGCGCTGAAATAGTAATAGATTTTCGCACCGGTGGACTGGCCGGGAATGGGGGAGTCGGTCCTCCACGTGTTGCCGACTATCTGCTTGCTCATCTTGATGCCGGTCCACAGACCCGACCCAACCTTCCAGTAGGACGTGACCACAAGACCGTTTGCGATACCAAGCGGAGTGATGTCGCAGAGGAGGTGGGTGGTGCGTTCGGCATAGGCTGGGGACGGTGATGTTCTCGGGTTGGCGAAAGCCACCTTGGCGGGAGGATTGGTGATAACTACGTTGTCGAAGCCGGAAAGACTGCCAGCATCAGCGGTCTTGAGAATCCTGACATAGATACCGGTACCATAATCATTGATGGTGAATGTCTTGAACGTCCAGATATCACCATCGTGCAAGAAGGTATTGACGGTCGACCATGGCCCATTTGTGGCGGTAGCGGTCTGAATGGCAAACGATGCGTCAGCCACATCGTTGGCGACGTAGAATGAGATCTTGCCTATGCCGTACGTCAGGCGGGGAGTGCGCAGATATGTTTTGCCTGGTGCGGTGTAGCTGTTGAGCAGTGCGGAGTTAACGCTGTAAGGAACAATGTAGACACCGCCATCTACCAACCCATCCGATATGTACCAACCGTTACCGTCGGCATAGTTGCCAAAGTCATACAAAGGCAGGTCGGGCCACGAGTTGAAGTTCTGGGACAGGTTGTCGGCGACGGCAACGTGGCACGTTGCGAAGAGCAATGCAGCCAGAAGGCAGCCAGATGGTTGCCATGCACCCCGCGAAACTCTATGTACACCACAGCACACGATACATCACCCCAAGCGCCCGTCACGCCGATAGGGCGGCGTGACTACAGACCTCTCTTTGCACTTCCATACGGCCACGGCTAGCGCCAACCCACAAATGAGCATCACCACGGGGTATTGGTTGCCCTGACCCTGTAGAAATGCGTCTTCTGCGATGTGGGAAGGCCAAACCATTGCGTGTGGATGTTCGAGTTAGTGGAGCCGCCTGCCGGGACTACGGTGTTCCAGTTGGTCTGCAACATGTTGGTGGAATACCACATGCTCGGGACGGGAATGTGGCCGCCCGACAGCGTGAACACCACCCACGTATTGGTCGACAGCATCCAGAGATCAGTGATCTGCAGGTACATGGCAGGATAGGGCATGGACTCCCCGGGCGCGACGAGCAGTTGATCGTAGTTGGGCAGGCCGACGGTGTAGTCCCATGCATTGGTTGCCCATCCGAACATGTTCACAAACTTCCCTGTGCCCACCATTGTCAACGGAATGTCCAGGGAAGTGCTTGGTTTTTTGCCAGCGTAGCGGGCTTTGACAATAGAGGCGCCCCCGTTGCCGTAGGATACGTAATCGGCATATGCACCCATGCTGCGGACGACTCGAATTGCGCCGGGATTCCAAAGATGGCCACCGTTGAATTCTATGTTCGTAAATACTAGGTCTTTGTCTGGCCAGCCCGCGTCGGCTAACACCCAGAAACCATAGCCGTTTGTCTCCGATGGTATCGAATAGATACCCAATGGGTAGTTAGCATACGGTGTGGTCGAACCGTCCACCAACTGGACCTTCCATTTGTCCACTATTGCGCCACCCCAACCACATAACTCGATGTACTCGGTTGTGGCAGAGCCTGTCCCGTATTTGTAGTCGAGTTCATTCACCCAGACGAT
>Ga0172371_10009813_pt1 | contig 13079 bp, 12 predicted proteins | sample Lak12m_FD_114543 | JGI IMG/M metagenome (GOLD analysis project Ga0172371, IMG submission 114543) | Freshwater microbial communities from Kabuno Bay, South-Kivu, Congo - kab_022012_12m | ecosystem: Environmental > Aquatic > Freshwater > Lake | place: Democratic Republic of the Congo: South-Kivu... | reverse complement strand
GCAGGAGCTGGTTGTCCAGGGGGCTGAGCGGCATGGCCTGAACTACCCGGGAGTAATCAAGGCCTTTCATGCGGCAAGCGATTGCGTGGTGGTGGTTGACTGCGTCCATGGCGCGAGCCGGGTGCATATCCGTGCCCTGTTCGGCAACCAGCCCGCCGAGCGGCTTGTTCTCTTGCGGGATCAGGCTGATCCAACCTTCGGCGGGGTGGCGCCGGAGCCGTCTTCCGAAAATATGCGCCTGGTTCTCACCACCCTGCGCCAGAGGCCGGAGCGCCTCAAGCTCGGGGTAATCATTGATCCGGATGCCGACCGCATCCGCTTCACCGACGGCGCCATGGGAATAGACATGAACCTCTTCGGGGCCATGGCTTTTCACTATTTGCACGAAGAAAAAGGCAAGCGCGGCCTGGTGGCGAAGACGGTGGCCACCAGCAATTTCGCCAACGCCATCGCCAGAGGCCTGGGAGAAGAAGTCTTCGAGCCGCGGGTGGGCTTCAAGGAGTTCAAACCGGTCATCGGCCGGGCCCTGGTCTGCTTCGAGGAATCGGACGGCATCACCCTCATCGGCCACACCCCGGAAAAAGACGCCTACATCGGCCTTATTCTCGCCTTGGACATGATGCTTAACCTCAAAATGAACCTCGGCGATTACCTTGGGGAAATCCAGGCAAGATATGGCCATTACTACCCGGCCAGGGGCGGGGTCGAGGTAAGCCGCCAGGGGAAAGATCTGCTGGATGCCCTGGCCCGGCTGGAAAAGTACGGCCCCGGCACGGTGCTTGATATCGGCGGCCAGGTCAGAAAGATAACCGAGGTAATCAGCATTGACGGCCGGAAGATGATCCTTGACGACCAGAGCTGGCTGATGATCAGGCCTTCAGGCACCGAGCCCAAAGTACGCTTTTACGTGGAAGCCCGCAGCGAATCAGGGAAAAACGACCTCTTTACCGCCGCCAAAGCAATGCTCAAGGAGATCGGGCTTCTCTGAGAAGCCCATTGTCACCGTCTCTCCGTCGCCTTCACACCCAGCCCGCCAGGAAGTCCATCACCACATCCAGGCTCGTGGCCAGGGCCTGGCGCGGCGGCAAGCCCCGGCGCAGGTGGTGGATGAAGACCGGCAGGCCGATCAACAGCAAAAAAGCCGCTTCAAGCGCAAGCAAGACGATCCCCTGCGCCGCCCAGTCCGTAAACCAGGGGTTGAACGCACAGAACAGCGCCACGATATTGACCAGCAACACCGCGCAAAAGATACCCTGCCGCATAATCGTTCTCCTTTGCCCGCCGCAACGACCGCCAGACGGCACAACGCGACCCGAACGGCGCCGGCTTTGTATGTACGCAAACTTTCTTGGGGAGCGGAGACAAAAAAGGCCCTGATTTCTCAGGGCCTTTCAAACTGCATCAGGACCATGCCTGATTATGTACTGGTGCCGAAGGCGGGATTCGAACCCGCACAGGCGTTGCCCACTACCCCCTCAAGATAGCGTGTCTACCAATTCCACCACTTCGGCACAACTTGTCAAACAGTATCAATAACCGGGAAACGAGAGAGCTTCCCGCCTTACTCTTCTTATTTCCCCTGGGCCGGAGCCGGAGCAGCCGGGGCCAAGGGCACATCGGGCACTCCGGACGGCAGGGGAATCGGAGACGGGGCCGGAGCCTGCTGACTTTCGCTTACCGGCGCAGTTTCCTTCATCACCGAACCATCCCCGACTCTGGTTGAAAAATAGGCCAGGGAAATAGAAGTCACCATAAAAATGACCGCCGCCCAGGTGGTGATCTTGTTAAGCAGCGGCAAAGGCCCTTCGGTGCCGAACACCGTCTGGCTCGATCCGCCAAAGGCCGCGCCCATGCTTGCCCCCTTGCCTTGCTGCAAGAGCACGATCACGATGAGAAACAGACTAACGACTATATGGACTATGGTCAGCAGGGTGGTCATTTTTGTGTTTATCGCCGGAAATGAATAATGCGGGCAAACGATTCGGCGGCAAGGGATGCCCCGCCGACCAGCGCCCCGTCTATGTCGGGCTGACGCAACAGCTCGTCCACGGTCCCGGAATTGACGCTGCCACCATACAGTATTCTTATTTGCCGGGCAATATTTTTCTCGTAGATATCCGCGAGCAGATGGCGCACGAATTCATGGGCTTCCTGGGCCTGTTCGCAAGTGGCGGTCTGCCCGGTGCCGATGGCCCAGACCGGTTCGTAGGCAAGGATCAGCCCGGCCGCTTCGCCGCCCTCCACCCCGGCCAGGCCGGCCCTGATCTGGCGGGCCAGAACCTCCATGGTTCGTCCTGCTTCCCGCTCGGCCAGGGTTTCGCCGAAACAGAGGATCGGGGTGAGCCCCAGGGCCAGGGCCCCGGTGAGCCGGCGATTTACGAGCTCGTCCGTTTCCGCGAAAATCTGCCGTCGCTCCGAATGACCGACCAGGGCCATGCCGCAGCCGAGTTCTTTGAGCATCACCGGTGAAATTTCCCCGGTAAAAGCCCCTTTCCCGGCCCAGCAGACATTCTGGGCCGCAAGCTTCACCGGCGTATCCCGGACGATTGCCGCCACCGCCGGCATGGCGGTGAAGGGCGGGGCGATCATCACTTCGCGGTCGTCAAGCCCATGGCAGACGGCAACCACGGCCCGGGCCAGCTCCGCCGCCTCGGCCTGAGAGGTATGCATCTTCCAGTTTCCGGCGATCAGGGGCTTGCGGGACATGGGCGCTCTCCTTAGCGGGCCTTGGCTTCCAGGGCCGCGACCCCGGGGAGTTCCTTGCCCTCCATGAGCATGAGGAAAGCGCCACCCCCGGTGGAGATGTAGGAGATGTTGTTCGATTCCCCGGCCTGGTGCACCGCCACATCGGTGTCGCCGCCGCCGACGATGGTCAGGGCGTGGGACTGGGCCAGGCGCTGGACCATGGCGAAGGTGCCCCGGGAAAAGGCGTCCATTTCGAAGGCGCCCATGGGGCCGTTCCAGATGATGGTTTTCGCGTCCTCCAGGGCCTCGGCAAAGAGCAGGGTAGTGGCCGGGCCGATGTCGAGGACCATCCAGTCGGCCGGCACCTCCTGGGAGGTGACCCGCTTGGTCTCGGCCCGGGCCTCGAAGCGGTCGGCGACGATGCAATCCACCGGGAGATAGAGTTTCACCCCCTGGCGCTTGGCCTTGTTGATCAACTCCCGGGCGGTGTCGAGGAGATCATCTTCCACCTTGGACTTGCCCAGATCGTGGCCGATGCTTTTCAGAAAGGTGTTGGCCATGGCCCCGCCGATGACCATCTTGTCCACCCGGTCCATCAGGTTATGCAGAGCCCCGAGCTTGCTCGAGACCTTGGCTCCGCCGACGATGGCCACCAGGGGCCGCATGGGGTTGCTCACCGAACGGTGGAAATAATCCATCTCCTTTTGCAGCAGGAAACCGGCGGCGCATTGCTCGACGAACTGGGTCACCCCGACCACCGAGGCATGGGCCCGGTGGGCCACGGCAAAGGCGTCATTGACATAAACATCGCAGAGGCCGGCAAGCTGGCTGGCAAAACCCTCGTCATTCTGCTGCTCTTCCGCGTGGAAGCGGAGGTTCTCGAGCAGAAGCACGCTGCCCGGCGACATGGCCTCGACCATGGCCCTGACCTCCGGGCCGATGCAATCCTGGGCAAGGCGCACCTCCTTGTCGAGGAGGCGGGAAAGCCGCTTGGCCGCCGGAGCCAGGCTGAACTCCGGCCGCCGCTCCCCTTTGGGCCGACCCAGGTGGGACATGATGATTACCTTGGCGTTTTCGTCCAGGGCGTAATTGAGGGTGGGCAGGACCCCGCGGATTCTGGTGTCGTCGGTGATGTTCTGCTGATCGTCCAGGGGGACATTGAAATCAACCCGAATGAGGACCTTTTTCCCCTTGATGTCGAGATCGCGGATGTTTTTCATGGAGTTTTCCCCTCGCTGCTGCTTGTTTCGCCGGAAGAGACGGCCCGGGCCATGAGGAGGGCCTCTTCCGGGGGCGAGTGATAGTAGTTTTTTCTTGAGCCGACCCGGCGGAAAGCGAAATTTTCATACAGGGCCAGGGCAGGAAGATTACCGGCCCTTAGTTCGAGAAAACAGCGGGCCGCGCCTTTATCTGCCAGGTGGCGCATGGCATGGCCAAGAAGTATTGCCGCCGCCCCCTGGCGACGATGCGCCTTGGCGGTGGCGATTTTCAACAGCTCGGCCTCGTCCAGACAGAGCCGGCCCAGGATGAAGCCGGCCAGCTCACCCGAGGAAATATCCAGGGCCACGAACTGCCAGCCGTCCTCGCGGGCAAGCTCTTCACCAAACTGGAGCATGGACCAGGGCGAGGGGCTTTCCTCCTCGATGGCTACCACCCCCGGCAGGTCCTCGGCCCGCATCGCTCTTACGGTAAACAATGCGGCGGCAGTCACGGCATTTGCCTCTGATCCGGGTTCTTTGCCGCCACACATTCCCATGAGAAAGCGCCGGAGGAAGATGGCTAAGGCATCAGAGCATCAACTCGGCCATGGACACCGTCCGGTCGCCGAGCATGTGGGTGTAACTGGCCATTTCGTTGTCGTACCAGGCATAGACCACCACCTGGGTCACCGGCACCTCGATCCGATCCAGGCCGCCGGCGCAACCGAGCCTGGCCAAATTGACCTTGAGGCTCGCGGTGCGGGTGTGGGTCTCGGAGGCTTCGATCACTGCGGCCGCGAAAGGCATACCGATGATGTCCGTGGAGACATTCTGTTCCTCGCTGTATTCCAGGTAGGGGCTTTTCGCCGCATAATCCGCGTAGATCGAATTGACCAGTTTACGCTTGATCGGGTTCTCCATGCTTTCGTCCTGAACATTCAATACCAGGATGATGAGAGAGCCGGTACTGGTCGGAATCCGCACCGATTCGGAGATGAAGCCGATGCTCTGCATCTCGGGGATGACCAGGGGCAGAGCCTTGGCCGCGCCGGTGGTGGTAAGAATGATGTTGTTGAAGATGCTGCGGTTCTTCCGCAAATCGGTGGCCCCGGCATTGGGGAGGCGATCGAGGACCTGCTGGCTGCCGGTGGCCGCATGCACCGTGACCATGGAGGCGCTTAAAAAACGGTCGGCCCCGAAATGATCGAGCAGGGGCTTGATCATGTACGACAGGCAGGTGGTGGTGCAGGAAGCCGCGGAAACCAGGGAGTGGCGGGACGGGTCGAAGTCGCCGTCATTGATCCCCATCACCGTGGTCACCGCGTCTTCCGGCATGCTCAGGCCCTTGTTTCTGATCTTGAAAGGCGCGGAAAGGAGGACCTTCTCGGCCCCGCCTTGAAGATGACCACGCAAAGCCCCTTTGGGACCGTCGGCCTCGGCGGTGGGATCGGTGAAGGCCCCGGTGGTGTCCACCACCAGGCGGACTCCGTTCTCCTTCCACTTGATTCCGGCCGGGTTGCGCGACTCGCGCAGTATTTTCACCGGCACCCCGTTGACGGTCATGCTGCCCTCGGCCTCGTTCAGGTTTTCGATCACCCGCCCGGCCTTGCAGCCATGCAAAAATGCGCCGAGCCGGCCGTAGGAACTGTCACGCTCGATGGAGTTGGCAATGTCCTGAAGCCCGGTGCCCACCTGGCGGCCGACATTGATGACCAGTTCGGAGAAATGCTTGCGGGAAACATGGTGCCAGACGGAGAGCTTGCCGATTCTACCAAGGCCGTTAATGCCTAATTTCATTGGAATAAACTCCTTTCACCCAGCGGGTATAAATTTCATATGAGCAGACAAGCTGCTCAACTTAAGCTTTATGCGCTTTGGATTAAGGGGGTAGAATCCCCCCGCGACACAGTCCGGTGATTATACGAAAGGGCGCCTATCCAGGCAAGGAAAACTTTGCCGATTCACGCAGTCGCGCCGGGCCCGTCGCCATTTCCCAAAGGGGGACGGGCAAGCCTGCTGATCGGCTCCAGAGGGCAAATCTCTTTGGTCAGGGCTGGATCTATCTCCTGCAATTTTCTCGCGGTCACCAATACCCGGCCCTCATAGGAGCCCACTGCCCGGTTGTACGAATCCACCGCCCGCTCAAGCCCCTTGCGCAGATCGAGGAAATGGTCGGTCAAAACCCCGAGCCGCTCGTAAAGGGTCCGCCCCAGCTCGCCGATCTGCTGGGCATGCACGGCGATGATCTCCTGGCGCCAGCCATAGGAAACCGCGCGCAGCAGGGCAATGAGAGTGGTGGGGGTGGCGATGATCACCTTCTGCCCCACCCCGTATTCTATGAGCTCCGGTTCCTGCTCAAGGGCGGCGCTGAAAAAATTCTCCCCGGGCAGGAAGAGGACCACGAACTCCGGACTGGGCTTGAACTGCTCCCAGTAGGATTTGGCGGCCAACTGCCCGAGATGGGTACGCACCTGGCGGGCATGCTCCTTGAGCTTGCCCTGGCGGACCTCGTCATCCTCCGCCTCAACCGCGTCAAGATAGGCGGAAAGCGCGGTTTTCGAGTCAACCACGATGTTCTTTCCCCCGGGCAGACGCACGATGAGATCGGGCCGCAGGCGGCCGGATTCGCTTTCCACCGATTCCTGCTCGACAAAATCGCAGTACTCGACCATCCCGGCCATCTCCACCACCCTTTTCAGCTGCATCTCGCCCCAGCGGCCGCGCACCGTGGGGCGGCGCAGGGCCTTGACCAGGTTGGCCGTCTCCCCTTGCAGTCTGGCCTGGCCGGTGGCCAGGCTTTTGACCTGCTCACTGAGCCCGGCATAGGCCTCGACCCGCTCTTTTTCCACCTGGCGGAGCTGGCTATCCACCTTCTTTAACGATTCCTGCACCGGCGCGAGCAACTCCTGGATGGAGCGTTTCCGTTGTTCGAGCTCGGCGGCGCCCTTTTCCTGAAACCGGGCCATGGACTGCTGGGCCAACTCAAGAAACCTTTGGCTGTTGCTCTGGAAGATGTCGGCGGAGATCGCCTTGAAAGCGTTGGCCAGCTCTTCCCTCGCCTCCCTGAGAAGCGCCTGTTTTTCCGCAAGCTGTTTCTGCTCGGCTTCGAGCCGGGCGGCCAGTTCTGCGGCCCGGGCGGCCAGGCCGGTATTTTCCTGGCGCAGGCCGGCGCAGGCCTGTTCACTCGCGGCCAATCTGCCTTCAAGGGAGGCGAGCGCCTCTTCTCGTTGGCTCAGGCGCTCGCTCACCTGGACCAGCATGCCTGCCATGCGGTTTCTCACCACGAGCCAGACGAAGAGACCGGCCAGCCCGGCGCTGAGCAGAACAATAAGCAATTTTTCTTCCATGGACATTCACTCCGGCGCAGGGCCTGCATCAAATGGTAGGATGAAGCCTGGTTGACTTTCTAAGGCAAGCCATTATCTTCGGAAACACGGAGAAAACACAAGGGCGACTTTAGGGCCCTTTACTTTAATTGGCCTTAATCGCAAAAATCTCGTTTCCGGCAGGCACCGACGCAACATGCTGATTCCCCTTGAGAAAACCTCCACATTTTGTGATTTTTACGAGTTCATTTTCCCCTTTGCAAAAGAAAACCAGGAGAAGACAAATGATCAACGACGGTGAAAAAGGCGCGGTGCTGCAACGCGACAAGGAAACTTTTGCCATTGTCCCCCATCTGCCGCTTGGCCTCGTTACCCCGGCCCAGCTCAAAAAAATAGCCGAAGTGGCGGAAAAATACCAGGCCGCGGCCCTTAAAATCACCAGCGCGGCCCGGATCGCCATCGTCGGCCTGAAGGAAGACGACCTGGATAAAGCCTGGCAGGATCTGAACATGAACCCCGGAGCGGCGGTCGGCCCATGCGTACGGAGCGTCAAGGCCTGCCCGGGCAGCAGCTTCTGCCGCATGGGCCAACAGGATGCCCTGGGCATGGGCCAGGAACTGGACCGGCGTTATCACGGCATGACCCTGCCCGGCAAGCTGAAGATTGGGGTGTCGGGCTGCCCCAACCAGTGCGCCGAGTCATCGCTCAAGGACATCGGCCTCTTTGGCCGGGCCAAGGGCTGGAGCATCTTGGTCGGCGGCAATGCCGCCTCAAGGCCCCGGATCGGCGAGATACTCTGCGAGGGATTAAACGACGAAGAGGCCCTGGCGGTCTGTGAGAAAATCATCACCCTGTTCAATGAGCAGGGGAAGAAAGCGGAACGGATCGGCCGCTTTATAGACCGCCTCGGCTGGGAAAACTTCAAGGCCGCGGTGCTTGGCTGAGCAGCAAAGCCAAGCTAAATAAAAAACCCGACACCAGGATGGCAATCCAAGTGACGGGTCTATCTTTTTCAACTGGTGGGCGGAGCGGGAGTCGAACCCACGACCTTTGGCTTCGGAGGCCAACACTCTATCCAACTGAGCTACCCGCCCTTTTCGTTTTTTTGGGGTGGCAACCTATTACCATGTTCGGCTTTTCCCGTAAAGCCATTTTCACAAGCTCTTCACATCTCTTCCGCATCCCCGCGATACGCTTTGCGGCCGGCGGGGTAGCCAAGGACTAAGCGGTCCTTTTCCCGCACGGCCCTTAAGCCCATGGCCAGATGCAACCTGGCCCCGGTTTCGCCGTGTTCGGCCAGATGAAGAAGCTGGGCGAGCTGGCGGAAGGATGGCCGGCAGGCCATACGCCAGCAGGCGGCTTCCAGGAGGCGTCTTTTGATGGCCAGGGGCTCGCGGCGAAATTCCTTGAGGCTGACGGCAAGCGCCCCCTCTGGGGGGACGACCATAAGGCAGCGGCTCTCCGCCTCTCCGCACAGGCCGGCGAGCAATTCTTCCTCGGCCGCGAGTACGCTTGCGGTTTGCCTGAGGCCCTGGTCAATAGCCGGGTTGAAGTTTTCCCGCAGATAAGGAAGCAGCTCAAGCCTGATCCGGTTGCGCAGGTAAACCGGCTTGAGATTGGAGCTGTCCATGAGGTAGGGGATGCCCTTAATGGCGAGGTAGCGGAGAATTTCCCTCTTTTCCGTTGTAAGGAAAGGCCGGATCAAACGGCCTGAACGCAGGGCCATCCCAGCCAACCCCTTGCGGCCCGTGCCCCGGATCAGACGGAGGAGAACCTCCTCGGCCTGGTCGTCGGCGGTGTGGGCCAAAGCGATTTTATCGGCTTGCTGCCGCTCGGCCGCTTCGGCCAGGAAGGCATGGCGCAGGTCCCGGGCCGCATGTTCCACGGACAGGCCCTGCGCACGGGCATGCCCCCCGGCATCCAACCGGCCGCACTCGCAGGCGAGCCCCAGGGCGGCCGCTTCCTTTTGGACCAGAGCGAGTTCGGCCTCGTCTTCCCCGGGCCGCAGACCATGATCCACATGGGCCGCCGCCAGGGTAAAACCAAGGCGCGGGCGCAAGGCGGCCAGCACCCGCATGAGGGCCATGGAATCCGGGCCGCCGGAAACCGCGACCAGGCAACGGCCACCCCGGGAAAGCAGGCCATGGTTCCGGATAATCTTTTCAATCCTGCGCAGCAAAAAAACCTCTCATAAATTGTAACCGGTCACGGGCTACGCTAAAAAACGGGAAAAGCCACGGAATAAGCGGCCACAGGGTGCCGCAGGTTGCGGCAGGCGGGACGGCGATGCGTACACCAGGTACGTGAGCCGGACCGATCGCCGCAACATGTGGTGCCCTGTGACCGCTTACCATAAATTAACTTGAACAAGAACCTGCCATTGGCTATGTGATATATCAACACCGGCAAGAGGTGTTATCCCGCGACATCAAACCAAGGGGGCGAAGATAATGAATGTCCGCAAAGCCGTTATCCCGGTGGCCGGCAAAGGCACCCGCTTTCTCCCGGCCAGCAAGGCCATCCCCAAGGAAATGCTCACCATCGTGGACCGGCCCACCATCCAGTACATCGTGGAAGAGGTGGTGGCCTCCGGCATCGAGGAGATCGTCTTTGTCACCAGCCAGGGGAAATCGGCCATTGAAAATCATTTCGACTACGATTTCGAGCTCGACACCATCCTCAAACAAAAGGGCAAGGATGCCCTGTGCGAGGAGATCAACCATATCTCGAATCTCATTGACCTTACCACGGTGCGGCAGAAAAAACCATTGGGCCTGGGCCATGCCATCTGGACCACCAGAAATGTCATCGGCAACGAGCCGTTCCTGGTTTTGCTCGGCGATGACCTGGTCCTGAGCGACACCCCTTGCTGTCAGCAGATGCTTACCCTGCATGAGGAGCTGGACGCGCCCATCGTGGCCATCCAGAAGGTGCCGATGAGCGAAACCAACCAGTACGGGATCGTGGAGGGCAATCAGTTTCGCGACCGGGTCCACCATGTGGCACGAATGGTGGAAAAACCGGCCCCCGGCACCACCAACTCCGACCTGGCCATCATCGGCCGCTATTTGCTGACCCCGGAAATTTTCCCCCTGCTCGAAAAAACCACCCCGGGCCATGGCGGCGAAATCCAGCTCACCGACGCTCTGCTCGCCCTGGCCAAGCAGCGGCCCATGTACGCCTACGAATTCACCGGCACCCGCTTCGACGCCGGCGACAAGCTGGGCTACCTCAAGGCCATTGTCGCCTATGCCCTGCGCCACCCCGTGCTCTCAAAAGAGTTCAGTAAACACATCAAAGAAATCTGCACGGGCGTATAAAGTTCATTCATTAACGCCGTCCAGGCAATTTGTGGGCTGGGTGAGATACTTCTCCCGGCCCATAATGATTTCTCCGCCGGCAAAAGCAGAGAGGCAACCGGGCTTTTAATGACCGCATCCCTACCATATCTCGAAGTGGCCGTGGCCGCGCCCCTGGACCGGACCCTGAGTTACGCGGCCCCGGCCCAAGGACCATCGCCCCGGCCCGGGCATCGGGTTCTGGTTCCTTTGGGCGGCCGGATGCTCACCGGCTATGTTTTGGGCGAAGCCGCAGCTGAACCGGGAATCAAAATCAGGGCCATAGCCGGGCTGCTTGACCAGGCCCCGGCTTTCCCGGAAAAGATGATCCCCCTCTTTCGCTGGGTGAGCCGCTACTATCATCACCCACTGGGCGAGGTGATCCGGGCCGCGCTCCCCGGCGGATTCACCACGCAGAGCGGCCACCGCCTGGGTTTGAGCGATGCCGGAAGGCGATATTTTCAGGAGGAGCAGCCGGCGATACGCCAAGCCCATCCATGGCTGGCCGAACTGCTGGCCGGCCGGGATTTAAGCCCGGCCGCGGTGCGCCGCCTTCGGCTCGGCAAGGAGAAACGTTTTCTCGAACAATGGGCCGCTCAAGGGCTGTTGACCCTCGCACAGGTAATCAGCAAAGAGCGGATTAGCCGGAAAACCGAGGTTTGGGCGCTTTCCCTCCCCGGGGTGGCCATCCCCGCCCTCAAGCCCGCGGAGGAAAAAACCCTGGCCCTGCTCAGGGAAATGGAGGCCGTCCCCGGCCAGGGCCTGCCCCGCCGGGAGCTGCTCGCCGCCTATCGCGGCGCGGGCAAGGCGGGGGCTTCTCTGGCGGAGAAAGGCCTGCTTCGCCTCGAAGAACGCCCGGTTTACCGCGATCCTTTTGGCGAACCCCTGGCTTTTTCCCCGAAACCGGCCACTCTCAGCCGGGAACAAAACGAGGTCATGGCCAGGCTTGGCCCGGCCCTGGCCGCGAAAAGATTCGTTCCCTTTCTCCTGCACGGGGTGACCGGCAGCGGCAAGACCGAGGTTTATCTCAGGGCCGCCGAGCTTGCCCTGAGCCAAGGCCGCGGGGTCCTGGTCCTGGTGCCGGAAATCGCCCTGGCCACCCAGCTCGAGGCCCAGTTCCTCTCCCGCTTCGGCGATGAGGTGGCCCTGATGCACAGCGGGCTTGGCCAGGGGCAGCGATTCGATCAATGGCAGCGGGTGTTGAGCGGCAAAGCCCGGGTGGTGCTCGGAGCCCGCTCCGCCATTTTCGCTCCTCTGGCCGATCCTGGGCTGATCATCGTAGACGAGGAGCATGATCCGGCCTACAAGCAGGAAGACGGCCTGCGCTATCAGGCCCGGGATCTGGCTCTGGTAAGAGGCAGCCAGAACGCGGCCACCGTGATCCTCGGCTCGGCCACCCCCTCGCTTGTCAGCTATCAGCACGCGCAAAACGGCAAATACACCCTGCTGAGCATGGCCGGCCGGGTGGAAAACCGGCCCCTGCCCGCGGTCGAGCTGGTTGACCTGATGGAAGTCCCCACGGTGGCGGGCCGCCCCCCGCTTTTTTCGCCCCTCCTCCGCCAGGCCCTGCGCGAGACCCTCAACCGGGGCGAGCAGAGCCTGATCTTCCTGAACCGGCGGGGGTTCGCCAACTTCATGCTCTGCAACGACTGCGGCCAGGCGGTCCAGTGTCCCCACTGCCGGGTCACCCTCACTCTGCACAAGGGAAGGGGGGAGCTGCTCTGCCATTATTGCGGCTTTACCAGCCCAGGCCGCGCGGTCTGCGGCAATTGCCGATCCGGCAATCTCTCGCCCATGGGTTTCGGCACCGAGCGCCTCGAAGACGAACTTGCCGGGATGTTCCCCAAAGCGCGGATAGCCCGGCTCGATTACGACACCACCCGCAAGCGCCGGGAGTTTTTCGCCATCCTCCGGGCGGTCCATGCGCGGGAGGTTGACATCCTGGTGGGCACCCAGATGATCACCAAGGGCCATCATTTTCCCGGAGTGACTCTGGTGGGGATCATCCGCGCCGACGCCGGCCTGGGCCTGCCCGATTACAAGGCGGGCGAACGGACCTTCCAGCTCCTGACCCAGGTGACCGGCCGGGCCGGCCGGGGGGAGCAGCCCGGCCGGGTCATCGTCCAGAGCCATCAACCGGAGCATTACAGCATCACCGCCGCCTGCGCCCACGACTACCAGGGCTTTTTCACCAAGGAAGCCGGCCTGCGCCGTGCCCTCGCCTATCCGCCCTTCAGCCGGCTGGTCAACCTGATTTTCGACGGCGAGGATGAAGCGGTGGTGCAGGCCAGGGCCCAGGCCCTGGGAGAGTTTGCCAGAAAGCAGCGGCGTCCGCAAAAAACCGAGGCGCTGGGCCCGGCCCCGGCCCCGCTTGCCCGCCTGCGCAACAGGTTCCGCTGGCAGCTTCTCATAAAAGGCCCGCACCTTAAAGAACTGCACAACCTCTGCCGCAAGCTCGCGGATGAACATGCCCGCCTGGGCGGGGCCGTGCGCTTATCGGTGGATGTTGATCCGGAGAATATGCTGTAAAG
>Ga0172371_10009811_pt1 | contig 13082 bp, 10 predicted proteins | sample Lak12m_FD_114543 | JGI IMG/M metagenome (GOLD analysis project Ga0172371, IMG submission 114543) | Freshwater microbial communities from Kabuno Bay, South-Kivu, Congo - kab_022012_12m | ecosystem: Environmental > Aquatic > Freshwater > Lake | place: Democratic Republic of the Congo: South-Kivu... | reverse complement strand
TGCTCCGCGTCGGTGGGAATGTGCCAGCTCGCGGGACAGATGCCCTGAACGCCGGGGGTGGTGGAATACTGCATGGCCTCGTCCCAATGGTAGAGGCCGCCGTAGGTGGTGCAGTTGGCATCGTCATTGTTGTAGCACCATTTCTCGGTAATGCCGTTATTGGCAGGCATAGTGGCACCAGAGGCGAGCTTAGTGCCCACCTTGAGGTTGGAAGCGAGCCAGCACTGGTTGTCGATAAGGACAGTGTTGTAGACGTTGCTATCCGCGTCCAGCAACTTGGCTGGTGCCGCAGGCAAAATCCGTCTCAACGCAGTTGCCGCTCCCATCACACCTTTTGTTTAAGCCGCAGATTTGGGAGTTGTTGATGTTGGTCCAGTCGCCCACCTGGCCGGAATCGGAAACGGCTTTTTTTTGGCAGAAGTAGTCACCCACCCGCCCGTCGCCGTGGCGGTAGGTGGTGTTGTTGGCGGCGGTGGTCTGGGCGGAAGAGTCAGAAAAAGTGACGGTATTAGCGGTGACGTTGTCGGCCGTCACATCGCCGGTGGTGGCGGTCAGGTTATGCGTCCCCAAGGAGATGTCGCCGGTCATAGTGCCGCCAATAAGGGGCAGATATGTGTTGTTGGTCACTTTAAGGCCGGAAGCACTTAAAGTCAAAGTTTCACCGTCAAGTTTTATCACCAAACCGGTCGAGTCCATGAGGCCCGGATTGGTTCCGAGTTGTACCGCCGAGCCTGCCACTTTGTTGGCAGTGGTAATTTGGTTAAGTTTTGAGTCAGCGATGGAGCCGGCCAGCATGCCGCTAGTCACTTTGCCGCTGCCGATAGCGAGAGAATTGTAGGCTCCCGAAACGTCGCCGGAGAAGCTTTGGGTGAGGGGAATTTTTTCGCTGTCCACTTCGGCGAGAGCCGCTTGGACGGTGGTGGCAGAAATCTGGCCGGTGGCGGAAAAAGTTACGGCTGAGGCCGGGTGAGAAGCGGCCACGTCGCGGTTTTGGAGGTTATTGTGATTCACAGTAGCCACGTTGGCCACCTTGTGCCAGGTGTCGTCAGAGTCGTCGCAGCGATAAATCCAGTTTTCCGAAAGCACCAGACGGGCCTGGCCGTCGGAAGAGGAATTGCAGGTGGGAAGGTCGGCGAAATCATCCACCGGATCTTTCCATTTGAGGTTCGATATGTCGGTAGATAGGGCATTGTCCACGTAAGCCTTGGTGGCGGCGTCTTCGTCCTGGGTGGGGGCGGCCAAGTCGGTAATTTTGTTGCTCCCGAGTGATAAGGGCTTGCTCAAGCTAAATTTGTCAGACGAAGCCAAATAAGTGAGCGCCCGGCCGGAGGAGCCGAAGAGTAAGTTTATGTCGTTTCCCGTACTTCCAATGGTGAAGGAATTGCCGCTAGTGCCGGTGTCGGTGTTTTGCGGATGAAGTTCGGCAAGAGAATACGTGGAGAGATTCAATTTGCTCGAATCAATAGCCGCGTCAGGAGCGATGTCTTCGTTTTTGAGGGTTTCGTTTTTGATTTTCTCTCCAGTAATTAAATCGTCGCTAATTACCCGAAGTGTCCCGACCGCGTTGTCCTTGAGTTGGGATTCACCGATCGTTTGGATGACGGTTTGAATCTTTTTCTTAGCCTTCTTCTTGATTTTGGCAGCATCCGCGGAAAACACTACGGCTGACAGAATGGCCACGGCTGTAATAACGGTTAGGATGGTTTTTGTTTTCATATTTATCATTGGTGCAAGTTTTAAATTCTAATTATGTTATCACTCCAGCGAAAGCTGTAATCCAGAAAAAGCATTTTAAATTCTTTCTGGATCCCGCATCAAGTGCGGGATGACAAAGGGGTTCTACAGGCTGTACATTGTTATGCTCCTGGTTTTATAGATTTCTTTCGTGTTGGAATTGAATAAACCCCGCACTAGAGCTTTGGTGAGGGGGTTATTCAATTCGCGGCACTTCTGGTGGAGGATGTCGGTGTTATCCTCGATATTCACGGTAAGATCGCCTTTTTTGGTTTCCAGAATAAATGTGTCTTCGGTGTCGCTCACTTCGCCCACCACGCCTTCAATTCTCAAGTTTCCGATGGAAAGGTCGGTAAGTTTTTGGCAGTTATGTCCGCGCCGGAAGACTTGCCTTTCACCTTGACTCTGTCGCCCGGGCTTATTTCCGTTTCCTGCAAACCTCCACCAGAACCGCGGAGCAGCCGGGAAGAGGAGTAATTGACGGTGTACGTCCTCTGATTTTTGGCAATGTAGAGGGAAAGAGTGTCGCTGTTTGTATCGACTGACAAAACGCTGCCGGTGAAAACATGGGTGTTGGAACCGGTTTTGGCCCCCGCCTTCGCCTTGGCGAAGGCGGGCAAGAAAGCTAAATTACCGCTAAGCGGGATTACGAGAGAGAGAGAGAGTAAAAATATGCTGAAAAATTTTGTTTTTGTTTGCATATCAAAAAATAATTTCCTTTTATGAAAAAGATCTGGTGATATTTTCGGGGATAAAATCCGGTAAGTCAAATTTGTCGCCCATTTTGCTTTTCCGGATAATTACGGTATATTAATAGCATGAGAACTTACGAAAAAGCCATACCCAAAATCAAGGATAAGATTGTCAAAGAAATCAAGCCGGAGAAAATCATTCTCTTCGGTTCTTATGCGTGGGGGAAACCAAACGAGGACAGCGATATAGATTTATTTATTATAAAAAATACTAAAGAAAAACCAATCGACAGAGCTCGAAAGATACGCGAGATTATTTTCGACAGTGGCGTACCCATAGATGTTCTTGTTTATACCCCCGAAGAAATGAAAAAAAGCATTAACGAAAACCGAAATCTTTTTATTGAGGACATCGCACGCAACGGCAAAATCATCTATGAAAAATCCAAGAATATGTTCGGCGTAGTTTTTCCTGAACGTCCCTTAAATATTTTGCATTAAAATTCATTAAAAAAACCCGATGATTACAGATTACGTTAGAAATTGGTTCGTCCGAGCCGATGAGGATTTAAGCACCATTGAAATTTTATTGAAAGAAAGAAAGGTCATACCCAATCCTGTTTGTTTTCACGCGCAACAAGCAAGTGAAAAATACTTGAAGGGTTTCTTGGCGCATCATGATTTACACGTAAGGAAAATTCACGATTTGGAAGTTCTGGCCAACGATTGCAAACAAATAGACCGGACTTGCCAAGAATTGAGCAAAGACGCAAAATTCTTGAATCAGTTTTATACTGAATCGCGCTATCCTGACGATTATGGAGATTTTTCAATTCGAGACGCCAAAGAAGGATATGAAGCGGCGAAAAGAATTAAAGAATTTGTGCTGGCAAAAATCAAATAATTTCATGTCTTTATACAAATACAGCGCGCGGGACGAGCAAGGAAAAAAAATCGACGGTATGATGCCGGCTCAAAACAAGGCGGAATTGGCTCACACCCTTAAAAACCAGGGTTTGCTTTTAGTTTTCGCGATAATCCAAAAAGAAAAAGGCAAACAAGATTGGCAAGGAATAGCAATTTGGAGACGAGTCTCGCTTACGGAGAAAATGATCCTTATAAAACACATGGCGGTTATGGTGCGGGCCGGCTTGCCCATTCCCAGAATACTTGAGATTCTGTCTCTTCAATCAAAATCAAGGTACTTAAAAGACATTCTCACCAACATCAAAGAAGAAATAAAAACCGGAAAGACCTTAGCCGATAGTATGCAACAATACCCTAGAGTTTTCCCCCCGCTTTTTTCCAGCGCTATCCGCATCGGGGAAATCAGCGGTAACTTGGAAGAGGTCTTAGAGCTCCTCGCCGTCCAACTCCAAAAAGAACATGATATCCGTTCAAAAGTGAAAGGCGCCATGATTTATCCTTCCATAATTATTTTGGCCATGATTATCATCGGTATTCTTCTTATGCTTTTTGTGGTACCTAATTTGATGAAAGTTTTTGCCGACATGAACATAGAGCTCCCTCTCTCGACCAGAATAATAATCGATTCCAGCGCTTTTATGACTAATCATTTGTTGCTGACGTTGGCTATCCTGTTTGCCATTCCGGTATTTTTTATCGCCTTCCAAAGAAGCGCCCCGGGCAAAAATATTCTTCACTTTGTTTATCTTTATATCCCCTTAGTAAGCGGCATAATTAAAAAGATTAATACCGCCCGTTTTGCCAGAAATTTAAGCTCTCTCCTAAAAAGCGGCGTAGCCATTGTCAACGCTCTTGAAATAATTTCGGATTCGTTGGAGAATATTTATTTTAAAAAAGCCATCCGCGCCGCTTCAGAACAAGTGCAAAAAGGGTCTCCGCTTCACCAAGCAATCGAAAAATTTCCCAATTTGTTTCCCCCGATGGTCATTCAGATGATTAAGGTGGGCGAAGAAACCGGCAGCTCGGAACAAATCTTGGCGCAACTGGCGGAATTCTACGAAAGGGAAGTGGATGAGATCACTAAAAATCTCAGCTCTGTTATTGAACCGGCCCTCATTCTCATTATCGGAGGCGCCGTCGGTTTTTTCGCTATTTCCGTAATCCAGCCGATGTATATGGTGATGGATTACATTTAACGATAGCTGATAACTTTTCATTTGCCATTTAACATTTTTCATTTTGAATTTAATGGTAAATATTTTAATGGAAAATGAATGATAAATATTAAATGATCAATGATAAATGAGAATAGCTATCGACGCTCGCTTTATCAATCCCGAAAATCGGGGACTATCGACCTACACCCGAAATTTAGTTTTCGGTTTGGAGAAGCTTGACCTCAGGTCACGTCGGGGAATTGACCAAAAAAATCTGTATTACATTTTATTGCGTGGCAAAGATTATGCGACTATCCAGTTCCATAATCCCAATTTCATAAAAATAAGAGCTGAGTCCCATTGGTATGGAATAAAGGAACAGATTCTTATCCCAAAAATTTTGTACCGGCTGAAACCGGATCTGGTCCACTTTCCTCATTTTAATGTGCCAATCGCTTACAACCGGCCATTTGTAACCACAATCCACGATCTAATTTTATTCGCCTTTCCCACCAAAAAGGCGACTACGCTCGGACCATTTTTATATGGCATAAAGAATCGAGCCTATCACTTCACCATAACTCACGCCTTAAAAAAGGCCGGATCGATTATCACCGTATCCAAAAACACCGCCCAAGATATCCAAAAATATTTTCCGTATATCGACGCGAAAAAAATCACCACTATCTACGAAGGAGCGGGCGGAGAAGATGATAATGAAATAAATAATTATAAAAAAATATCCCAAAAAAAACGGCGCGAGTGGCTCCAGAAAAAGCTTTCTATAAAATTTCCTTTTATTTTTTACATCGGCGGAGCGTATCCTCATAAGAATTTAGAACGGCTAATATTAGGATTTAATGCCGCAAAAAATTCTACTCTCGACAGAGGCGTTGGTTTAGAGTTAAACCCTAGTGTTGGTTCAAGGCTGAACCTTGAACCAACAAAGATAACAAAAACAGCTAAGCCAGATAATATTAATAGTTTGCATTTGGTAATCGCGGGCGGTAATGATTATTTCTTTGATCGCCTGAAAAAACTCGTGGCGCAAAAGAAAATAAAAAACGTGATTTTTCCGGGGTTTGTCTCTGACCGAAAAACTCTGGAATTTTTATACCAAGAAGCTTTATTTTGCATTTTTCCTTCGCTCTACGAAGGCTTTGGCCTACCTCCATTGGAAGCCCTGAAAAGAGATAAACTGGTATTATGCAGTAACAGCACTTGTTTTCCCGAGATACTGGGGGACTCGGTCATTTACTTCAACGGAAATTCCATTAATGCTACCGACAAGACGATAAGCGAAACCCTTGCCAATCTGGAAAGTCTCAAAAAAACTTACTTACCACGCGCCTCTAAAACTCTTGCCCGTTACGACTGGGCGAAAATGGCCCAGGAGACTCTGAGATTATACGAAAAGACGATCACGAAGAGAAAAATAGAGAAGGAATAGAGAAAGAACAGAGGAAGAATAGAGAAAAGCACAACGGGCGTCAGTTTCAAAACTGATTTTCAATGTTATAATTCTCATAGTTTATTATAGAGCAAACTACCCTTCTTTTCCCTCCTTAGTAAGCCTGCCCGGGCAGCAAACCAGGGGAGGGGGTTGGGGAAGGTTTGTGTCGTATGCTTCATGTTGTATGTTGTATGTTTCATGATTCCTATGTCACTTGATTTAATAAAAAAACAAAAAGCCAATATCCAAAAAGGGAAGCGAAAAATCACCGCCGGTGGTTTATTTAATCATCCTCTGGCTTACCAGCCGGTGCCCAAGGGAAGGGAAGGCGCTACCCGGGAAGAAATCAGTAAAATAAAGAAAAAGTCCGCTTTAGACTCTTTTTGCTCGCCCCAATCAAAGAATCGCCGATTTCCTCAAGCCGGATCTGCTATATGGAGACAAACCGACCCGGGAAGCTTTTCGATGACTCCGGACAAAAACGCCGCTAACCTGTTTCTTTCGAAAATGCATCCTTTTGTACCCGGGAAAAGAGGTGGCCACGTCTCCGACATATTCGTTCCCAATAAATCGCCTCTCGCGAAAAGCAAGTCAAAAAAAGAATTCAGTAAAACAAACCGGCCGCTAAGCCGAGATATTCCCGAACCACAACAATCCTACCGAGGTTACAGAGGCAAAGCCAATTTGATGATAAGAGTAAACGACACTTCTCGGCAAGCGGCCGAGGGGGAAAGTATTGAGTTAAAGGATCGATTGGGTGATTACGAAATAGATTTGCCAACCTACAGCGAAGAAGATATTTATAACTTTGACGGCGATTCTCAAGACCAAAAAGAAGATGGCCAAAAGCAGGGAAGTGAAAAATCAGGATCGGAAGATCAGGAAATGAAGGCAGAAACTGATTCTGGGGAAACAGAACCGCAATATCTCGGCTATGACAAACCCTGGGCAACCGCCAACAAAAACAATGGCGTCATTCCCCAAAACATCGATTATCGGGAAACCACCGTAAAATTTTCTTTCGTAAAGCCCAATTTTAATCTCAAGGTAGCGGTAGCGGAAGAAGAGGAGGAAGAGGAAGAAAAAAACAAAGGAAGTTTCTTTAAGGATCTCTCTTTCCCCAGCGATAACGACAATACCGAAAGAGATCAAATGCCCAATCTTGTTTTCGCGGAAGAGCCAGCAGATTCAGAAGGAGACCTGCCCATTCAGTATCAGATTAACACCGATACTGACACCGACCAGTACCGCGGCACTGAATTCGCTGAGCCGGCAATAAGTTCAAAAGAGTACGCGCCCTTTAAAGATTACCTTCCAAGAACCGTCAACGCCGCGGAAGAAAATAGTGATTTACCCGGTAGCACTTTGGAAAAACCAGGTAGCGCTTCCCTTATCGACTTAAGAAAAAAGTCCGGAGTAGCCGTAAAAATCCTGGATAAAGAAGCGGAGGAAGAAGAGGAATCCGGTTCAATTTTGAGTGACTATAAGCCAGTTTATAATTGGAATCCGCCTTCAGAAACAAAGAAAAAAACCAAGAAGAAGATTCTCTCCGGTCAATCCCAGCTCCTTCAGAAAAAAATAGAGAATTTTTGGAATCAGCTAAAAGCGAAGAAGCTGGCCAAAAAAGACTCGTGCAAAATAATGGACTTTGAGTTTCGAAGTGGTCGGGAATACGATCCGGGCTCGGATGAGTCACTAAAAACGGGGGTAAAATCCAAGCTGATCAACGCGCCGTGGATGAAAAAAATTTTTACCAAGAAAGAGGAAAAAGTGCTTCGAAAATTCCAGGGCAACTTCTTTATTCTCCGCTCCGGCAACGCCAAACGCTCAGCGGGCATATTGGCCGTTGGAGTTTTGGTGGCGCTAATGATCCCAATAGGCGCTTACGTGCAGAAAGTCATCGAAGCCAAAAACCGAATCGAGGTTAAAAGCAATGAAGCTTACAGCAAGGTTGAGTCGGCAAAAACCGCCATGTTGGCCGCTAAACCGGAAGAGGCCCGGCGCAATTTCGAAACCGCTTATCAAGATTTTTTGTCAGCCAGTGATTCTCTCGATCAAACGGGAGGTACTCTTCTTTCAATTATCAAAGTCCTCCCGGGAGGATCTAAAATTGAAAGCGGACAGAACATTCTTGAAGCCGGAAAACACTTGACTTCCGCCGGACAAATCGTGTCCGAGGCTTTTGGCTTGTTTCTGGGTGATCAAGGCGCCCTCAAAAAAAAGTTGATTTCAACGGATAATTTGTCCAGTCTCAAGGAGATCACTTCCTATATCCCTCCGGAACGACAGGATAAAGCGCAAAACCTCACTGAGGCGATAATCTTGTTTGAGGATAAATTAAAGAAGGCCGGAGAAGAACTTTCTCTAGCCAATGAGTCTTTGGATAAAGTGAAAATAGAAGACGTACCTGAAAATAAAAGAGGAACTTTCGTGAAACTGAAAGAACAGCTGCCGGGAGCGGTAAACAGCATTAATTCTTTTTCGGAATACTCAAATGTGATATTGAGTTTGCTTGGGCATAATCAACCCAAACAATATCTTTTCGTCTTCGAGAACAACGACGAGATAAGAGCGACGGGCGGATTTATCGGAACATACGGCATTATTAAAATCGACGAAGGAAACATTTCCCAACTGACAATTGACGGGATTTATAATCCCGACGGTCAACTGAAAGAGAGGGTTATTCCCCCAAAGCCGATTCAAAAGATGAGCGCGACATGGTCCATGCACGACGCCAACTGGTGGCCTGATTTTCCCAAAAGCGCGGAGAAAATCGCCTGGTTTTACGAAAAGACAGGCGGACCCACGGTGGACGGAGTGATCGCCCTCACCCCTAAACTGATGGAAGACCTCTTAAAAATCACTGGGCCCATAAACCACGATAAATACGGCGTCACCGTCAACGCGGATAATTTTGTCGAACTTTCTCAATACAAAGTAGAGAAAGACTACGACAAGAAACTCAACCGACCAAAACAGTTCTTGGCGGATCTCGCTCCTTTGATACTCGAAAAAATCTTCAACGCGCCACCAGAACAATGGATTGAGGTGTTAAACGCGTTCTCCAAGAACCTTGAAAACCGCGACGTTCAGATGTACTTTTTTGACTATAACGTTCAACAAAAAGTTTCCGACCTTGGTTGGTCGGGACAAGTGTTGGACACCCCCAAAGACTATCTCTCGGTAATAAATACCAATATAAGCGGTCTGAAAACCGACAAAATGATCGAACAAAAAATCGAGCATCAGGCTGAAGTAAAACCGGATGGGTCCATAGTGGACACGGTGACCATTACGCGCGCCCACCATGGCGGTAAAGAGAAATATGAGTGGTACAATGGGGTGAACTGTGATTGGATGAGAGTGTATGTGCCTAAAGGCAGCGAGCTGCTGCACGCGGAAGGATACACCCGGGAAGTCGATTCCCCGCCATTGGATTACGCGAAATTGGGATTTGTCGAAGACGAGATGGTGGTTACCGAAGAAAGTGGTACCAATACCGATCCCTACACCGGGACCAGGGTTTACGAAGATTCCGGAAAAACCGTGTTCGCCAACTGGACCTACGTATCGCCCGGCGAAACGCTCACGGTCAAATATTCCTATTTGCTGCCCTTCAAACTGAGTTTTAATAATCTCAAAAAACCGGCCGACACTTACAGTCTCTTGGTTCAAAAGCAAGCCGGAGACGAAAATTCCTGGATAAACTCACAGGTAACGGGATTGGATTCTTTTGATTCGATTTACAGCTATCCGGATGAGCTGTCCTTGCCAGATTGGAAAATTGACGAGAAATTTGAGAAGGACGTTTTCGCCGGAGCGGTTTTGGTACCGAAAGGGACGAAGATAGAATAATTTTCAATTTACATTTTTCAATTTTCAATTAAGGTGTTCGCTACACTCACAATCTTTTTATTAATTGTCGCCAAAGGCGACACCAAAATTGAAAACTGAAAATTGTAAATTATCCGCAATGACTCCTCTCGGCAAAAAGCTTTCTTTTTTTGAAAACATCGCTAAAACTCTTACTAGAGCGGCTTTTTTGGTAGGCCTTTTTACTCTAATGGCTAGTTTTTTGGGAATGATCAGAGACCGGATGCTGGCCGGTTACTTTGGCGCGGGAGTAGAGCTTGACTCTTACTACGCCGCTTTCCGAATCCCTGACTTTTTTTACAATACGATTTTGGTGGGCCTCACCTCTTCAGCTTTTTTGCCGGTTCTGACTCGTTATCTTCACAAGCCCGGCAAAAAATCCACCGAGCCCTCCGATAATAAGGAGCTTTCGGAATTGTTCTCCTTTCCAAAGGAAGCGCAGGAATTCATCAACAGCTTAATTTCGATTTTGGCATTGGGATTGTTCGTGATAACTTCCTTATTATGGTTACTTACCCCTTATTTGCTCCGCTGGATAGCTCCGGGATTCACTCCCGATCAGAGAGAGACAACCGCCATGCTTACCCGCGTGATGCTTCTTTCCCCTGTGTTTCTGAGTTTTTCGGGAATGCTTGGCAATATTCTCAATCTTAAACGTTTCTTCTTCTTCTACTCGCTGGCGCCGGTCGTGTATAATCTTGGGTCGATTTTCGCGATCTTGTTCCTTATTCCGACAATGGGAATATCGGCGCTGGCTTGGGGAATCGCCTTGGGAGCCATGGCCCATTTTCTGATTCAATTTGTTCCAGCTGTTTTCATGGGTTTCAAAGCTGGTTGGCAATGGAAACCCTATCACCCCGGCATCCAAAAAGTTTTCAAAATGATGCTCCCCCGAAGTGTCCATTTGGGGCTGTTGCAGTCAAACATGGTCATCATAACGTTACTCGCTTCAACTTTACCCGTTGGCTCTTTGGCTGTTTTCAACTTCGCCAACAACCTCCAGAGTCTTCCTCTGGGAATCTTTGGGGCTTCTTTCGCCATCGCCGCTTTTCCCACCCTGTCCATACTGGCCGCCAAAAGAAAAACGAGAGAATTCCGTGAAGAATTCGCGAACATCATGTGCCAAATATTATTTTTTATTATTCCTTTATCGGTTATCTTAATAATCCTGCGCGCCCAAATAGTAAGGCTGGTTTTGGGAAGCGGTAAATTCGATTGGGAAGACACCATTCTTACTTTTAACGTGTTGGGCATCCTCGCGATAAGTCTTTTCGCCCAAAGTTTGAATCTGCTCTTCATCCGGGCTTTTTTCGCGCTCCACGACACGGTGACCCCCCTAAAGTCAGGTATTATCGGCGTCGTCGTAAATATCTTTGTCGGAGCGGCCGCGGTTAGATACTGGCAACATCTCGCCCCGCTGTGGGAGAGCGATGCTTACCTATGGGGATTAAAATCACCAATCGTCGGCCTGGCTCTTGCTTATTCGCTTTCTCAAATAGCCATGTTTGTTTTTCTCTTTGTCGGGTTGTATGATTACTTAAAGGGAATAGATACTTTAGCCATTAAAAAATCCCTGGTGAAAATCGCGCTGGCGACTCTGATAATGGGAGGAGTAGTTCAGCTCATCAAATGGGGATGGGGAGCGGCCATCCCTTTGTCAACCCTGCCGGCCGTAACCGGCCAAATAACCCTGGCCGGGGTAGCCGGGGTTGCAATTTATCTATTAACCTGTAAAATTTTAAAAAGCAGAGAATTAACAACTCTTTATAATGAGTGTCCCCGAATCCTCAAAAGAAAAAAGTTCATTGTCGAATGAACCGAGTAAAAAAGAAGTTGCTGACTCATGGTTTAAGAGAATAGATTACTGGAAAGTAATCCAAAAAGCGGGTAATCTATTTTGGGAAAGCAAAAAAAGATTAATAACCATTGCCATTCTGCTGGTTCTTACCGGCGGCCAGGCAATCACGCTTCATTCTTCCTTCAGTGGCAATTGGGAGGGCGGAGGCTCTCCCGTTCCAGCCCAAAATCAACCTGGTCAGCCCCCTGGCGCTAATGGGAATTGGCAAAAAACCTTAAACCAGATCGAGAATCAGGAGAATTTAAAAGCCCGAATCAGAGATTTGGTGGAAAATAAACAAAAACTGCACTCTTTGGCCGTTCTGGCTGTTTCAGCGGGACTGATCATTGTTGTCTTTGCCCTCGTCTTGTTCTTCTTGAATTGCTACCTCCATTTACTTTTTATCAACACTCTTCAATATCCCCACAAAAACAAAGATTTTGTTAAAAAACTGATTAGGGGCCGATGGAAAAAATTGGCTTGGATGAGAGTGATTTTTGGTTTGATTTATTTGGGCAGTTTCGTTTTGTTCTTGTTCCCAGCCGCGTTTTTCGCTTGGCAAAAATCTTGGGCTTTGGCCATAGCCCTAGCTGGAGTTTCCATTTTAGTTATTTTCATCGCTTTCATAGTGATAAGCTACGTGTTTCGTTATAGTTTATTCTATCTAGCCCTGACTAAATCAAGCGTAAAAGAATCGATCGACTGTGGATACGACTTATTTTACAAATTTTGGAAGGAAAGTATACTGTCCAGCTTGGTAAACTTCGCGCTAGGCACGATAGCCTTGATATTCGCGCTCTTGACCATCTTTGCCTCGCTGATCATCCTGGCTTTGGTGGCATTGGTTATTGGATTGGTTATTTACCTTATTTTGGGAATGGCTCACGCGGAAGGTATCGCTTTGGTTTTAGGCACACTGTTGGTGTTGATTCCAATAATCTTGATTGGGGTTGTTATTATGGCTATTTGGCAAGGATTAGTGATAACTTTCTGGTATCTCATTTTTAACGAGATAGCCGGTTGCAAAGTCCCCGAAATAAAAAAAGAGTCGGCCTTGGCCAAAACCAAGAAACCGGTTGTTAAGCCGGTCATCCAGAAAGAAGAAGAGTAGTCGTTTTCTTTACTCTCCGCTTTTTGTATGATATATAAATTATGGATTTACGACATCTCCTCGAATTGGGAGAATTTTTTTAAATGAATCCGTCGCCGTTGGCGACACCATAATTTAAAATTTTGATTTTTAAATTTTAAATTATATTGAGGCTCCATCGTCTAGTGGTTAGGACACCGGGTTTTCAGTCCGGTAACCGGGGTTCGAGTCCCCGTGGAGCTACAAAAATTTAGGAACGTATTTAGCCTCAAAAGCACAAAATACCGGAAAAAATATTTGATTTTTCGCAATAAAT
>Ga0172371_10009809_pt1 | contig 13084 bp, 12 predicted proteins | sample Lak12m_FD_114543 | JGI IMG/M metagenome (GOLD analysis project Ga0172371, IMG submission 114543) | Freshwater microbial communities from Kabuno Bay, South-Kivu, Congo - kab_022012_12m | ecosystem: Environmental > Aquatic > Freshwater > Lake | place: Democratic Republic of the Congo: South-Kivu... | reverse complement strand
GGTGCAGGCACAGCGCGTCGGCGCCGACGGCGTCCACGGCGGCGCGGCACTCCGCCAGGCCGAAGCCGTAGTTGAGCTGCACGGCGCCGAGGTTGGCCAGCAGCAGGGCGTGCGGGGCGTGCGGCCGCAGCGCGAAGCTGCGCCGCGCCGCCGGATGGGCGAACATCACGCGCTGCGAACCGACGCCCAGCCCGACGCCTTCCGCCGCGGCCGCCAGCGCCAGGCGGCGGTTGATCTGCTCCATGCGGCGGCCCTCGCCGCCGGTCATGGCGGAGATGATCAGGGGAAAGCTCAGCCGCCGGCCGAGGAAGGTCACCGCCGGGTCCACCGCGTCCCGCGCGATTTCCGGCAGCGCGCGGTGCGTCAGACGGAAGGCGTCGAAATAGTTCCGGCGCCGGTCGGCCCCCGGGTCGCGGGCCAGCACGGCCAGGTGCTCGCGTTTGCGCTGGCTGGTCGTGGCGTTCACGGCGTCAAGCTCCGCCCGCCGCCGGCCGGCGTTCCAGCCGCGCGTGCGCCCGCATCAGCTCGTGGGGGTTGGTCTGCGCCGCGAGCAGCGAGAGCTCGCCGCAGAGCGCGGTGGCCGCGCACAGCACGGCCAGGCGCCGCGCGTTGGCGCCCGGCGCGCGTTCCGCCCGGCAGTCCAGCCGCTCCAGGTTCGCCCGCGCGAAGGCCAGCTCCTGGCCGCGGCCGACCGTGCCGACGATCAGGTTGGGCAGCGTGGCGGAGAAGTACAGGCCGCCGCCGCGGACCTCGGCGTGGACGAAGCCCTGCGAGCCCTCGACGATGTTGGCCGCGTCCTGGCCGGTGGCGAGGTAGAACGCCAGCAGCATGTTGGCGAAGTGCGCGTTGGCCGTGCGCACCCCCCCGGCCAGCAGCGTGCCCAGCAGGTTCTTCTTGACGTTCAGCTCGACGATCTTTTCCGGCGACGTGCGGAGCTGCCGCTCGCAGAGCGCGCGCGGCACGGTGAGCTCCGCGATCACGTTCCGCCCGCGCCCGAGGATGCCGTTGACCGCCGTCGCCTTCTTGTCGGCGCAGTAGTTGCCGGAGATCGAGACGTAGCGCAGCTCCGGGTAGCCCGCCAGCAACCAGTCCATCAGCCGCTCCGCCGCCGCGGTGACCATGTTGTGGCCGGCCGCGTCGCCGGTCTGGAATTCGAAGCGCAGGTAGAGCAGGTTGGCGGCGAGCTGGCGGTGGACGCCGAGCAGCCGCGTGTAGCGGCTGCCGGCGGCGGCGGCAACCTGCAGCTCCGGCAGGCGGCCGGCGGCGGCGTCGGCGATGCGCAACGCCGCGGCGGCATCGGGCGCCTCGAGCAGCACGGAGCGCGTCATGCGGTCGTCCACCACGACAGCGCGGATGCCGCCGGCCAGGGCCGCGACGCGCGCGCCGCGCTGGACGGACGGCCACAGCGGCGCCTCGTAAGTCGCCAGCGGCACGAGCACCTCGCCGGTGACCTCCGGGCCGATGAGCTTTACCGGCCCGACCCAGCGCAGCGGCACGGCGGCCACTTCGTCGGTCTCGGGCGTCTTCATCCCCGCCAGCCTGCCCGAAAAACGCGCCCAACGCCAGCGTTTTCCACGCCGCGTTAAGATTTGCCGAGCGTCGGCGGTTCGGTGTATTTATCAAGCGCCTTTGCGCGCGGGAATGGCGTGGCGGCGGGCGGGGGATCGGTGCAGGGGAGCGCATGCAACAGCCGCAAGGACCGAACGGGGCGCGTCGTGCCGCAGCCGGCATCACCAGGCTGTTCGTGATCATGGCCCTGGGGGGCGGGGCCGGGCAGCTTAAAGCCCAGGAGCTGTTCGCCTGCTGGCCCTTTGATGACCTCACGCATGCCGTGACCCTGGAAGCGGTCTCGAAAACCAAGGACCAGCTCCTGGGCTATTTCGATCCCGCGCCCGGTGTCAGCCATGGCGCCATCCAGTTCGACGGCTTCACAAGCTGTCTGCAAAGGGCGCCGTTCGGCCGGGACCTGCCGCGGCAGTTCACCATCAACGCCTGGGTGGCGCTGGAATCGTATCCGTGGTTCCGCTGTCCGGTCTTCGACCTGCGCCGCGGCGCGCAGGACGGCGTCCTGCTGGCGGTCAACCACGCCGGCTGCCTGGCCGCGGCGCTGGGTACGCCCGCCGCCTGGGCGGAGGTGCCCGGTCCCAAACTGCCGCTGAAGGAGTGGCTGATGCTGAGCTTGTCGGTCGCGCAGGGCGGGCCCGCGCAGTTGTACCTCAACGGCCGGCGGGTCGGCGGCCTGCCGGCCGCCCCCGCGCTGGGCGCGACCCGTGACCACGCGTTCACCATCGGCCGCAACACCATGCTCGAGCCATGGCCGGACTACCAATACATCGTGACCAACACATACGCTTTCCTGGACGGCCGGGTGGATGACGTGGGCCTCTACGGCACGGCGCTCGGCGCGGAGCAAATCCGGCAGTTGTACGCGGCACGGCGGCCCCTGCCCAAGGTGCAGTCGGCGCCGAGAGTATTGCCGGCCGGCCCGCCGGGGCCGGCCGAGTTCGGCGCTTGCTACACGCGCCTGAATTACACCCGGCAGTGGGAGCGGCTGTGGCGGGTCGGCGCCGACGCCGACATCCTGGTGCGCTTTGCCGACCAGGACTGCCGGCTCGTGTTCTGGCGCGGCACGAGCCAGGTCCCTTGCTGGGTCACCGAGAACGGCATCTGGTACACCGACGAGTGGACGGAAACCTGGGGGCGCGACGTGGTGAGCTGCGCCGAGCCGCTGATGGACCGCCAGTGCCGGTTCAGCCACGTCCGCATCATCGAGCACACCCCCGCGCGGGTCATCGTGCACTGGCGCTATGCCCTGGTGGACACCGAATACCACTTTGTGGGCCGGGACGTGGACGGCCGCGGCGAATGGACCGACGAGTATTACATCACCTACCCGGACATGATCGGCATCCGCCGGATTGATCTCCATTATTCGAAGCCGCTGCGCCGGCACGACTGGGAGGAGGCCATCATCCTGCTGTCGCCGGGCCAGCATCCGGACGAGGTGATCAGGGACCCGGAGGTCACGCTGGTGAACATGGCCGGCGAAACGCACGCCTACTCGTGGCGCCACGACCTGCCGGTGGAAATGAAGGAGCCGCCCGGGGCGAACATGCACATGGTCAACCTGCGCAGCGCGTACAAGCCCTTCTACATCGTCACCCCGGAGCCTTTCGAGTCGGCCGAAGGCAAATATGCTTCCCCGTTCTTCCGAAGCTACTCCGCCGCCCAGGGGGCCAAGTACCACCCGCCGACCGTGCCCAGCGTGTACGGCTGGTGGAACCACTGGCCGGTGACCCCCGTGCCGGGCGACGGCCGGTGGGTGATCAACAACGACCAGCCCTCCCACTTCAACCTGACCACCTACACGCAGTGGAAGGACTACCACATGGACGAGCGGGTCAAGACGCGGATCATGCTGCGGGGCCTGACCCGCCGGCGCCCGGCCGAGCTGGTGCCGCTGGCGCGGAGCTGGCTGCAGCCGCCGCGCCTCGAGCCCGCCGCCGGCGCGGCCCGCTACGAAGCCGCCGAGCGCGCCTATCTCGTCACGGGCCTGGGGCCGGCGGGGCTGGACGGGCGCCTGCGGGCTGACCGCGAGCACCCGGCGGTGCATCCCGCCGTGGTTTTGTACGGCCTGCGCCTGGAGCGCCCGGTGGTCCGGCTCGACGGCCAGGCGCTGACGCCCGGCCAGGACTTCCAGCACGGCACCGTCCGGGAGCTGGAGCAGTGGAAGACGCTGGTCTGGCTCAACCGCGAGATCACCCGGGAAACGCGGATTGAGATATCCAAGTGACGGCGCGTAATGTTACCGAGCGGTAAAATATCGTTTGACGAATCCGCATTCAAGTGATATGTTCCCGATCGGGAATAATGAAGATGAAAACAACAGAAAATATCGGAAACACGATCCGGACACGGCGCAAACAACTGAAAATCACTCAGAAGGAGCTGGCCATGACCTGCGGCACAGGGCTGCGGTTCATTGGCGACTTGGAGAAAGGGAAACCCACCTGTCAGGTGGGTAAGACGCTCCAGGTTCTGCAGGCATTGGGGCTGGCCATCGAAACGAAGATCCTCGGTGGCGATGAAACGAGAGGCCGGAGGCCATGAAGCGGCTGATGGTCTGTCTGAACGGCGAGCGGGTCGGAACGCTCGACGAGGATGACAGCGGTTTGCTCGAATTCCGTTACGCAGCGGAATGGACGGGCCGGCAGGATGCCACGCCCCTTTCCCGGTCGCTGCCGCTGCAAAGCGCGCCGTTCCGGGGCAAGCATGCGCGTGCTTTCTTCGCCGGTATTCTCCCCGATGAGGAGCCGCGGCAACAGATCGCCGCCATTCTCGGCATCAGCGCACGCAATGATTTTGCCATGCTGGAGCGCATCGGCGGCGAATGCGCGGGCGCAGTCAGTCTGCTGCCGGAAGGCGCGCCGCCGCCGGCCGTGGGCGAGGCGCGCGTGCGTGAACTCAGCGAGAGCGAACTGGAAGACATCGTTACCGAACTGCCCCGCCGCCCGCTGCTGGCGGGTCGCGAAGGGGTGCGGCTTTCGCTGGCCGGATCGCAATCGAAGCTGCCGGTGCTGATGCGGGGCGCCGCCATCGCGTTGCCGCTCGGCAATACGCCGAGTACGCATATCATCAAGCCGGAGCCGAAGCGCTTCCCCGGCCTGGTGGCCACCGAGGTGCTGTGCATGACGCTGGCGAAAGCCGTCGGACTGAACGTCCCGCCGGTGGCCTTCCGGCCGGTCGGCCGCACGCCGTGCATCGTGGTGCGGCGTTACGACCGGATCATCGGCGCGGACGGCGTGATCACCCGCGTTCACCAGGAGGATTTCTGCCAGGCGCTGGGTTTCCCCCCGGAGCGGAAATACCAGCAGGAAGGCGGACCGCTGCTCCGCGACTGCATCCGTCTGCTCCGTGAGTGGTCCACCGTCGCGGCGCTGGATATCCGGGACTTCCTCGATGGGCTGATCTTCAATGTGCTGATCGGGAATGCCGACGCCCACGCCAAGAACTACGCGCTCCTCTATCGCCAGGCCGAACGGCGGCTGGCGCCGTTCTACGACTTGGTCTGCACGCTGGCCTGGCCGGAGCTGTCCAAGACGCCGGCCATGAAGATCGGGAAGAGCGCCTCCATCGAGACGATCACGCCCGCGCATTGGCAGACGATGGCCCGGGAATGCCGCGTGGGCTGGCCCATGCTGCGGGAGCGGATCAAGGACCTTTGCGCCAGGACCGGCGCCGAACTGCGGAACAGGGACGTGCTCGGCGCCGCCCACGACGCCGCCATGTCGGCACGCGTGGCGGGCATCATCGCCGCGCGCGTGGCCGCCCTGCCGCGGAGCCTGCAATGAAAACCCGTTGCCTGGAGCGATCTGTGGTCCGGCTTGACGGCCAGGCGCTGACACCCGGCCGCGACTTCCAGCACGGCATCGTCCGGGAGCTGGAACAGTGGAAGACGCTGATCTGGCTCAACCGCGAGTTCACCAATCAGTTCGGTTCGCCTTCCTAGCCGGAGAAAGGGGCAATGTCATGAAGATTTCGAACATTTTCTGTGTTTGTGCGATTTTCGTGCTTCCCTCTTGCGCAACCATTCCTCAAATGGTCTATGAAGGCCCATCTGATGAGGAGCTGAACGCGATTCAGGAAGAAGTTCGCAATGGCTCCGATCGCCTAAGGGAATCACTCCCAACTTTGCAATTTATAACAAATATGTGCAGCGGGTTTATGACGAGTAAGCATTTCTATATTAAAAGCATGGATCATAAGCGACACGAGGTTGTTGCCCTCATTAAACACAACGGACTTTTGTGGGGCGGATTGGCCTTGGCATACCTAAAAAATGCTGAAGGCAAAATTGTTGATTGGGAGTCTGATTATGTCGGTGACCGTGAAAGAGTAATCGGCGTTAAAATGATCGATGTCAATGATGACGGCGTGAAGGAACTCTGTTTTATAGCGGAAGGTTCTGGCCCTGATGAGCCCGACTTTCTGCTCTCTGCCCATGGCGTGCGCGGTAATTTTTTCTATCCGTTAAGTGCAGCATGTAAAGCCCGTTTCGATATAAAATTTCAGTCCAGCACAGCGGATGGAGGCATCCTCATTGAGCCTCAACTCAAGGGCATTCATAATTGGGCAAGTGATCAACTATACGATGTGCCAATCAAGCTGATGAATCGCAGCGACAAGACGCTGGACGTGAATAATTTCCACGTTGAAACGGATGATGCGAGAACTAAATATCTTATCTACACGCCCCCCGACAAATTGAAGCTGGAGCCGGGGGAATCCGTTGAGGCCATGGTCACAATATTACTGACACCGGCACTGGAAAACCGAGATTACAAGTTCAAGCTTTTGAAATACGAGTCGTTCAGGCCAGAATCGGATCGCCGGGACTAACCGTTGTCCAGTTGGATTTGCATTCATCGCCCCCTGCCGCCTTGTGCGGCAGGGGCGGAAGTTCTGGCGCTTAGGCCGGGGCTCAGTGGATCTTGTTCTGCTCGCGGCGGCGCTGGATGATTTCCCCGGTCAGGGCGAAGGGCACGGGCTCGTAGTGCTCGAAGACCATGGTAAACGCGGCGCGGCCCTGGCTCATGGTGCGCAGTGCGTTGGCGTAGCCGAACATCTCGCCCAGCGGCACGAGGCCGGTGATGACGCGCGCGGCGCCCTTGCTCTCCATGGCTTCGATCTTGCCGCGGCGCTGGCAGATCGAGCTGGTCACCGGGCCCATGAACTCCTCGGGCGTGACCACCTCGACGGACATCATCGGCTCCAGCAGCGCCGGGTTGGCCTTGAGAAACAATTGCTTGAAGCCCGCGCGCGCCGCTTCCTGGAAGGCGAAGTCGTTGGAGTCCACCTCGTGGTAGGAGCCGTCGTACACCGTCACCTTCAGGTCCACCACCGGGTAGCCGGCGAACGGGCCGTGGTGCATGGCCCGGATCACGCCCTTTTCCACGGCGGGGATGAAGTTGGTCGGGATGCGGCCGCCGACGACCTCGTTGACGAACTCGAAGCCGCTGCCCGACCCGGTCGGCTCCAGGCTCAGGTACACGTCGGCATACTGGCCGCGGCCACCGCTCTGCTTGACGTGCTTGTACTGGCCCTTGACCGGCACCGTCGCCGTCTCGCGATAGGCCACCTCGGGCCGGCCAACGCGGGCGGCGACGTCGAACTCGCGCTGCAGGCGGTCCACGATGATCTCCAGGTGCAGCTCGCCCATGCCGCTGATGATCGTCTCATTGGTTTCCTGGTCGAAGGCGACGATGAACGTCGGGTCCTCGTCCGCCAGCCGGTGCAGCGCCGCGCCCAGCCGCTCGTTGTCGCCCTTGGTTTCCGGCGCGATGCTGATGGACACCACCGGGGTCGGGAACTCGATGGACATCAGGTGGATTGGGTGGTCCGGGCTGCACAGCGTGTCGCCGGTCTTGGTCTCGTTCAGGCCGACTACGGCGACAATGTCGCCGGCGTGGGCCGCCTCGATGGGCTCCTGCCGGTTGGCGTGCATGCGCAGGATGCGGCCGATGCGCTGCGTCTTGTCCTGGGTGCTGTTGAGCACCAGGTCGCTGGCGGCGAGCGTGCCGGAATAGACGCGGACATAGGTCAGCTTGCCGATGTGCTTGTCGGCCATGAGTTTGAACGCCAGTGCCGAGAAGGGGGCGTCGTCCTTGGGCTCGCGGACGCTGGGGTCATCCTCCTGGGCCGAAATGATCGCCGGGTTTTCGTTGGGCGCCGGCAGGCAGTGGATGACGCCGTCCAGCAGGCGTTGGATGCCTTTGTTCTTGAAGGCGGAGCCGCAGTACACCGGCACCACGCGCCGGGCGATGGTCGCCTTGCGCAGGATGCCCTGGATCTCCTCCTGGGACAGATCGCCGGTTTCCAGGAACTTCTCCAGCAGTTTGTCATCCTGCTCCGCGCACTTCTCCACCAGGTTGGCGCGCCACTTCCGCGCCTTCTCCATCTTCTCCGGCGGGATCTCCACCTCGTTGAAATCGCGGCCCTCGGAGGCCTCGTCGTAGAGGATGGCCTTCATGGTGATCAGGTCAATCAGGCCCCGGAAATGCTCTTCCTGGCCGAGCGGGATGACCACCGGCACGGCGTTGGCGCCCAGTTCGCTCTGGATCTCCTCCACCACGCCGAAGTAATCCGCGCCGGTGCGGTCCATCTTGTTGATGAACGCCACCTTGGGCACGTTGTACTTTTCGCTCTGGTGCCAGACCTGCTCCGACTGCGGCTGCACGCCGCCGACGGCGCAGAACAGCGCGATGGCGCCGTCCAGCACGCGCAGGCTGCGCTCGACCTCGACGGTAAAGTCCACGTGGCCCGGCGTGTCAATCAGCGTGATGCGGTGGTCGCGCCAGGTCGTGGTGGTCGCCGCGGAGGTGATGGTGATGCCGCGCTCGCGCTCCTGGGGCATCCAGTCCATGATCGCCGCGCCGTCGTGCACCTCGCCCAGCTTGTGGATTTTGCCCGAGTAAAACAGGATGCGCTCGCTGACGGTCGTCTTGCCCGCGTCAATGTGCGCCATGATCCCGATGTTTCTGATCCGCTCCAGTGGAATCGTCCGTGTCATAACTGCCTCGCCTGCCGCCGCCGGACCAACGGGGAAACTACCGGGGTCCGGCAAAGGGGCGGCATGATAGTCCCCCGCCGCCGCCTGGCAAGCCAAATCGGCAGCCCGCCGCGTTGCGCAACATGTTAATTAGCTTGCAAATCGGCCGCCGCGGCCCAGAATAAACCCCGAGATGGAGGCGGCGGGCGCCGGTGGCGCCCGCCGCGCGGGACCACCCAAGGGAGACCGCATGCAGACACGCATCATGCTGGGTTGTGCGCTGATCTGGCTCGGACTGCTGGCCGCGGCCGAAGCGGCGCCAACGAACGCCGCCGCCCCGCGCCTGCGGGTCAAGTGGCAGGAGGGCCCCTGCACGGGCGCGCTCGGCCGCGTGGCCGCGGTGCGCGTCGCCGCCGACCACGTTTTCGCCGACGGCGCGGACACCCGGCGCCTGATGGAGGCCATGCACAACCCGACCAGCGGCACCGAGGTGGGTTTTCTGGCGCCCGCGTCGCTGGACTGGTTCGTGGTCTTCGAATTCGATGACGTCGGCTACGTCCGCGACGACGAGAAGGATTCACTGGACGCCGACGCCATGCTGCAGCGGATCAAGCGCGGCAACGAGGAGGCGAACAAGGAGCGCGCGCGCCGCGGCTGGTCGCCCCTGACCATCACCGGCTGGGAGCAGCCGCCGCGCTACAACCAGGCCACGCACAACCTCGAATGGGCCATTCGCGGCGCAGCGGACGGCAAGCCCGTGGTCAACTGGAACACGCGCCTGCTGGGCCGCGGCGGCGTGATGCGCGTCACCCTGGTGACCGGCCCGGAACGCCTGCAGGAAACGCTGCCCCAGTTCAACGCGCAACTGACGGGATTTACGTTCACACCGGGCCACCGCTACGCGGAATACCGGCAGGGCGACAAACTGGCCAAGTACGGCCTGTCCGCCCTCGTCGTCGGCGGCGCGACGGCCGTCGCCGTGAAGACCGGCATGTTCAAGTGGCTCTGGAAGTTGATCGTCCTGGCCGCCGTAGGCCTCGGAACGTTCTTCAAGAAGGTCTTCTCCGGCAGGAAAGGCGGGCCGAATCCGGCATGACCGATGGGCAACTCCTGCTGCTGATCCTGTGGCTGATCTACGGCACGGATTGCTTCCGGTGGCTGCCCCGGCATTCCCTGGCGTTCGTCTGTCCCTGGCGCGCCCGCTGGTCCGTCCGCACGGCCAGCGCCCACCTCGGCAACGCCGCGGGCGGAATCCTGCTGCTGAATCCGCTGCCGCCGCTGGGCCAGTTCCGGCTGCATCACGTGCTGCCGTTGTCGGTTTCGCCGGAGTTCGTCACGGCCTACAACTCCCAGACCGTCGCCCCCGCCGGCCGCCCGGACCAGTCCGGCGCCGTGCTGGCGCTGGCCGACCTTCGCGGCGTCGAGGGCCGCGACGGCGTATTGCGCCTGAACGGCCGGCCCTTTGTCCGTTTCCGCTCCGCAGCGCTGCTGCAGCGCGTTGTCCCGTGGCTCGACGCGCTGCGCCGGCTGCCGCCGCGGGAGCGGCCGCCGGCCATCGAGGCCTTCTGGCGCGGGCAGTTCGACCTGGCGGCGGCGGAGGTGGAGCACGCGCGTATCCGGGACCGGACCCGCGGGCTGCGCTGGCTCTGCAACCTGCAATTCGCCTACCTCTACCTGCTGCTGCCCGCGGCGATGTGGTCCTTCGGCGTGCTGCGCCTCCTGATCCCCGCGGCCGCGCTCATGTTCGTGCTGGGCGTGGTGGTGGCCATCGAGTTTTTCGCCGCGCACCGGGATTTGTATCCGGCGGGGCGCGGCGAGCGGATCACGCACGTGATCAAGATGGTCCTCTGCCCGCCGGTCGGCATCCGGGCGCTGGACCTGCTGATGGCGCCGGCCCTGGCGTCCTTCCATGCGCTGACCCTCGCCGAGCTGCTGCTGCCGGAGGCGCGCCGGACGGCGTTCATCTGCGGCTGGCTGCGCGACCTGCGCCACCCCCTGCGCATCGCCGCCGCCCACGCGGAAGTGGACCGGATCTGCCGGTGGCAGAACGACGTCGTGGCGGCCGCGGCCGCGCGCCGGTTGCCGTCCGTCGCCCGCTGCCGGACGCTCCTGGCCCAGCCGCCCGCCCGCGAAGACAACGACCGGCTGGCGTTCTGCCCGCGCTGCCTGGCGCAACTGGCCGTCCGGGATACGCACTGCCCGGATTGCCCCGGCGTCGCCCTGGTCAGCTTTGATGCCGCCGCCGGCCGGCCCGGAGGCCCCGCATGAGCAACGATCCGGCCGTCTGGACGATCCTCGTCGTGCTCGCCGCCTTCGGCGCCGGCTACGCGCTGGTGAGCTGGCTCGTGTCGCGCTGGAAACGTCCGCTGCCGCTGGTTCCGCCGCCGCCGGCCGGCGGGGACGGCGCCCCGCCGGCGCGCGCGGAGACCACCGCGGCCTGGCGGGATCAAAGCCGGCAGCAGGCGGAGGCGTTCCGCCGCCGGCAGGAGGTCCAGCGCGCGGACGCGTGGGAGCAACTGCGCACGCCGGCCGCCGCCGGCCAAACCGGGGTGCCGCGCGCGGAGGTCAAGGACGAGGCGCATTACCGCACCGTGCTCGGCCTGCGCGGCGCCCCCACGTTCGCGGAGATCGAGGCGCGCTACCGTTCGCTGGCGGCGCAATACCACCCCGACCAGGTCCGCCACCTCGGCCCGAAGCTGCAGGCGCTGGCCGCGCAGGAGCTGGCGGCCATCACCGCGGCCTACGAATACTTCCGGCAGCGCCAGGTTTGAAGGCCGGACCGGCGAACCGGGCAACGGGAAAACCCCGCCCAACGCCAGCATCGTCAGGGCCGGCACCCTGGCGGGGCAGCGTTGCGGCAGGAGCAGCGGGACGCCCGGGCCTGCGGCGGTCGTGGTTCGGGTTGTCGCCCGGCCCGCGCTGGACTATAAAAGGCTTCGCCATCATGAACTCAAGGAAGCGCTCCCTGTCGTTGCTCACGCTCGCCGCCGTCCGCCTGGCGCCGCTCGCCGCGTTCGGCGCGGCCGCGGCGCCGCCGCCGGCCGCCAAACCGAACATCGTCATCATCCTCGCCGACGACCTCGGCTGGGGTGACGTGCAGTGCTACAATCCCCAGCGGGGCAAGATTCCGACGCCCGGCATGGACCGGCTGGCGGCCGAGGGCCTGCGGTTCACCGACGCCCACTCCAGTTCCGGCGTGTGTTCGCCGTCGCGCTACACGTTGCTCACCGGCCGCTATCATTGGCGGACGCGGCTGCAACGCGGCATCGTGGGCGTGTTCGGCGCCCCGCTGATTGCGCCCCGCCGGCTGACCATCGCCGGCCTGGCCCAACAGCACGGCTACCGCACCGCCTGCATCGGCAAGTGGCACCTGGGGTGGGACTGGCCGATCGCGCCAGGCCAGCGCCGTTTCTTCCAGGTCGCCAGGGGCCCGGACGACGAAGCGCCGCCCACCGGGCCGCGTGGCGCGCAGTGTTTTCCCAACCGATCCCCGGGGGGCCCACGACGCGCGGTTTCGACGAATATTTCGGCACCGATGTCCCGAACTGGCCGCCGTACTGTTTCATCGCGAACGACCGCACCGTCGGCGTACCGACGGAGTTCCTGCCGCGCGCACTGCGGCGGCAGAACCTCGCGAGCCTGCCGGGGCCGGCGGTGCAGGACTGGCAACTCGAACCGATCCTGCCGCTGCTGGGGGAGCGGGCCGGCGCGTTCATCGCGCGGCAGGCCCAGGCCGGACAGCCGTTCCTGCTGTACCTGCCGTTGACCGCCCCGCACGAACCGCTGGCCGTCACCGCCGAGTGGCGGGGCAAGAGCGGCCTCATCACCTACGCCGACTACGTGATGGAGACCGATGCCGTCGTCGGCCGCGTGCTGGCCGCGCTGGACCAGAGCGGCGTGGCCGGCCACACCCTCGTCATTTTCACCAGCGACAACGGCAAAGCCCCCTACACCGGCGCGGCCGCGTTGGAAAAGCTGGGCCACTATTCCAGCGGGCCGTTCCGCGGCTACAAGGGGGACGTGTGGGAAGGCGGCCACCGCGAGCCGTTCATCGTCCGCCTGCCCGGCGTAGTGCAGCCTGGCAGCGTGTGCCGCCAACTGGTGCACCAGGCCGATATCCTGGCCACGCTGGCCGACCTCCTGGGCGCCCGACTGCCCGCCGACGCCGGCGAAGACAGTTTCAGTTTCGTGCCGCTCCTGAAGGGCACGGACCAGCCGGTCCGGCCCCATGCCGTGAGTTGCGCCGCCAGCGGTATCCCCGGCCTCCGCTCCGGTCCTTGGAAGCTCATCCTGGCCGCCGATCCCGCGGCCAAAACCGACGTGAGCCTCTACAACCTCGAAACCGACGTCGGCGAGACCAGGAACCTCGCCGCGGACCACCCGCAGCGCGTGGCCGCGATGAAGGCGCTGATGGCGCGGCTCGTCGTTGACGGGCGCAGCACGCCCGGCCCGGCGCAGCAGAACGACGTGGAAATCAGCTTCCAACAGAGGCTGACGGACAATGGGCCCCCGCTCGCGCCCAAGAAGTAATCCCTG
>Ga0172371_10009808_pt1 | contig 13085 bp, 8 predicted proteins | sample Lak12m_FD_114543 | JGI IMG/M metagenome (GOLD analysis project Ga0172371, IMG submission 114543) | Freshwater microbial communities from Kabuno Bay, South-Kivu, Congo - kab_022012_12m | ecosystem: Environmental > Aquatic > Freshwater > Lake | place: Democratic Republic of the Congo: South-Kivu... | reverse complement strand
GGCGGCGAATGACGCCACCGACTGGGTAAGGATCAGCGCAATTGCAGTAGCCAGGTGTTTGGTAGTTTTCATAAAGGGATTCTCCACTATTCCATCTCGACGACCGGCCTCGGGATCACGAGGGCCTTCAGTTGCTCCATGTCAAACGCTTCCAACAGGCCGAAGCAGAAAATCTCGGGCATTTGTTCGAACGAGTGATTCTGCTCGATGACGGCCTTCAGGCTCGGAAAGGCGTCGTGCAGTTCCACGCGGGCAATCGCCTGCTCTTCCAATCCGGCGGTCACCAGGGCCACAGTGCTGCTCCGCGGCCCCAAGGCACATAGGGTGACTGGCGCGCCGGGGTGCTCGGCTTGCAGCCGCCGCGCGACGGCGGCGAGCTGGCTGGCTTGCAGGCCCAGTGGACGATCGCCGACCGCGGTCAGCAGCAGCGCCCAGAGATGGTCGCGTCGCGCGGGCTTGGACTCGCCAAAATAGGAGGGATCAACCGCCACCACTCGCTGCTCGGCCGCAAGCAAGCGCTCCACTTCATTGGTAGCGCCCCGCCGGCCAGCGTCCGCAATCAGAAGCGTAACCCCTTGTGAACGTCCGTGCGCCAGCTCGGTCGCCGGCAGGGTCCACGCGTTCCCCACGCGCAGCCGCCAGTCAGTCGCTTGCACGCCGGCGCGCTCCTCGCGTTTTACGATCGTGGCCTCCTGGACGGCATAGTCCTTGGCCTTGACCACCTCGCGCAGGCGAGCGCGCTGCTTCTGTTGCCACTTGCGCAGCGCGGCGCCACCCTCGGGAACCTTAGCCACCCGTGGCATGTCCTTGCACAAGGCCAGGGCCAGCGAGTTGAAGTTCGCGTTGGGCTGGGGCAAGGGCACGTCCAGTTGTTCCCTGGTCTTGATCTCAGCGGCGGATGGGATTTCGCGCGCCTCGAAGCCCGCGCCACCCGCGTAGAAGAAGTCTCCCACCATCCGATAGAACGCCTCGCGATTGTCCCGCTCGTAGTTGTGGGTGCCGGGGTCATAGTTGATGTGTGAGCGCAGCGCGGTTTCCTGTCCCAGTAGACGAAACACCGGCTGGCCCGCTTCGAGCAACGGCGCCAGGGCGTAGCCGGCCTCGAAGCAACAGTCATCCTTGGCATTGTAAGTCAGCAGCGTTGCGCGCGGCGCCATCAAGGCCGTCAGGTGTGTGTAGTCCGCCAGCGTCGCCAGGTCGCATGGAGTCTGCTCGGGGTCGCCCAGGTCCTTTAAGTGCCGGATGCGGGTGCGAAAGCTGGAGTAGCCCGCTACCGGGTTGGCCAGGGTCACACGCGGATCGAGCGCGCTGATGAAGATGCTCTGCCAGCCGCCGCCAGAATAACCGGTAACCGCCACCCGCCGCGGAGCGGCCTGCGGGTGCGCGAGCAGCACATCGAGCCCGCGCGCCAGAGACAGGTAAAAGGGTGCCAAACCGCTCGTGCCGCACAGGTCAAGCTGGTTCATCCGCGTGTGCATATAGTTGCCGTGGGACAACTGCCCCATGCCGATCCACTCGACATTGAGCGCCAGCATGCCGCGCTTGGCCTGGTTGATGCAGTGGATCTGCTTGTAGTCCGCGGTCTTGCCGTTAGGGTCGTGGCCACTGACGTTAAGCACGGCGGGCACCTTGCTGGTCAAGCCATCCGGCTCGTAGAGCAGCGCGGGAATCCAGAAGCCGGGCGCGGCTTCGTAGCAAAGCTTGCGGATGTGGTAGCCGGGGCCTCCGGCGATGGTCTCCAGCCATTCAACGTTTAACGGCTGTTTCGCCCAGCGGGCCGCTTCGCCGTGCAGGACCACGCTCTGTAGAATCTCCTGACGCAGGCGATTGGCGTAGCGGATCCAATCCTTGGCGGAAGAGGGCGGCGGCAGCGCCGGCACGCGCGGTTCGAGGTAATCTTGCAGGTCGCTCAAAACGCGGTCCGGGCCGACAATTTCGTGGGCGAGCATGGTGTGCAGGGCCGCCTCGTTGGTGCCACCACCGGCGCCCGCCGCGCCCGCCAGCCGCACACCTGCTCCGGCCATCAGCGTCAGCAGAAAAAGAAGGCGAACCTGAGCGCTCATATCGGGCAGCGTATGCGAGCAGGCCGCAGCGTCAAGTCGCCGCGCAGCAGGCCTGATGAGAATGGCCGCGTCGCACCTGCCTTCGCCGTTATTGGGCTGTCTTTCTGCACGGGGACCTTTCGGCCCCGGTCCGTATTGATCCCCGAACGCGAGATGGCTCTTGCTACCCGGGACCTGCCGTAAGACCAGGCGCAGGCAGCCTGGGGCCGGCGGTATGCGGTCAACCCGCCTCTTTCCACGCGGGGCCAGGTGTGCTATGAAAGGCTTATGTTCGCTTACCGTAGTGCAGCCGCCGGTGCCATTCTCCTGGCATTCCAGGGCTTCGTGCCGGCTGTGGCTGAAGCCTCGAGCCTGGCCACTGTGGAATGGAATGTGGACCGCACCATTCGCCGCGCTCTGGTTTATTTCCCCTCGGCTACCAACGGGGCGCCCATCATCTTCGCGTTCCACGGCCACGGCGGAACAATGAGCCTGGCCGCGCGCAAGTCGCGGCTGCATGAACTCTGGCCGGAGGCGGTGGTGGTCTATCCCCAGGGATTACCCACCCGAACGCCGCGCGATCCGGACGGAACCCACGCGGGTTGGCTAATGGTGCCGGGGCCGAACAACAAGGATCTCAAGTTCTTCGACGCCATGCTCGAAACCGCCCGGCGCGACTGGCGGACCGACACCAACCGGGTGTATGTCACCGGGCATTCCAACGGTGGCGGGTTCACGTACCTGCTTTGGGGCGCGCGCGGCGATTCCCTGGCGGCAGTCGCGCCGGTGGCGGCGGCGGGCGGGCGGTTACTGCGCGGGGCCAAGCCCTGCCCCATCCTTCATATCGCCGGCACGAATGATCTGATTGTGGATTTCAAGGCCCAGGAACGCGCCGTGGAGGCCGCCCGGAAGATCAACTCGACCAACGCGCCGGTTGCGTTTGTCGTCCACGATGGCGGCCATACCTACCCTGACGACGCGTCGGAGAAGATCGTCGCGTTCTTCAAGCAGCACGCGCGCAAGTAGCGCCTTAATCTCCGTAACCGTGCGCCTTGGCCTTCCAGCCTAGGGCGCAGGCGAGCGTGCCGATGGCGGCGACGATGAGCATGCCCATGAAGCCCGCGTCCCAGCCGTAAGTCTGGACCAACTTACCCAGACCCCAGCCCGAAAGAGTAGTGCTGGCGTAGCCGAAGAAGCCGGTCAACCCGACGCCTGTCGCGGCGGCGCGTTTGGTGGCGAGATTGGCGGCGGCAATGCTGATCAGGCATTGCGGGCCGTAGATGAAGAAGCCCGAGGCGCAGAGCAGCAGGGTGTTGAGCAACATGGACTGGCCTGCCACCTTCCAGAACAGCAGCACCGAGACGCCGGCCATCGCCATGTAGAACACGCACGACCGGAAACCCCGCCCGCCGAATAGCCGGTCGGTCAGCCAGCCGCCGATCAGGGCGCCACACATTCCTGAAATCTCATATCCGGCGACCATCCAGCCGGCGTGGGTCAGTTGCAGGCCCTTGGCTTGCGTGAGCAGGGTGGGGCCCCAATCCAGCATGGCGTAGCGGATCGTATAGACGAAGAAGTTGGCCACCGCCAGCAACCAGATGTAAGGGTTGCTGAAGACATACTTGACAGCGACGGCTTTCCAGTCGCTGCTTTCAGCGGCGTCGGTCTTGACGTGGGTGCCTTGGACTTCCGGGAGACCGACGGATTGCGGGGTGTCGGGCAACGCCCACCAGAGGAAGGCGGCGCACAGGAACGCCAGCGATGCGGGCACAAAGAAGCAGAGCCGCCAGTTGCCGTACCAGGCGAGCAGATCCCCGCAGACCACGACCACCAGGCCGGCGCCGAGGTTGGTCGAGGCGTTCCAGATGGACATTTTGGTCGCCAGCTCCTTGGGCGGCACCCAATGCGTGAAGGCCCGCGCGCACGGGGGGAAGCCCATGCCCTGGAACCAGCCGTTGATCATCCAAAACAGGCCCAGCGCCGTCACTGCCGAGCTGAGGCCGAAGAACACGTTCACCATTGCCGACAGGAACAGGCCGGCGGCCATGAAGGTGCGGACATTGCAGCGGTCCCCGAAGAAGCCGTTCGCGAACTTCGCCACGCCGTAGAGCACGCCGTGCAAGGTCAGGAACAGGCCCAGATCGGACTTCATGATGCCCAGGTCCTTCTCCATCACCGGCATGGCCATGCTCAGGTTCTTGCGAACCAGGTAGTAGGTCGCGTAGCCGATAATGGTGGCGACGATCATACGCCGCTCCCAGTAACGGTGTTTGGTCCTGACCTGATCCGGATCGGTCAGCATCACCGCCGCTGGCGGTGCCGGCTCGAAGATCCGCAACAGGAGCGGGAACCGCTTGCGAGCCGCAGGTTGCGAGCTGGATGCTTCCGTTTGGAGCGTCGGCGCTGACATTTCGGCAGAGACTGCCTTAACGGCTTGAACAGAGGAAGCCTGCTTTTGTCCTCACGTCATGCGCGCATAGCGCTCCAACTCCGCCTGGCGAGTTTCGGCGGACCAGCCGAGCAGCTCGGCCATCCAAGCGGCAACCTGCTGCGCCTTGCTGGCGGCATCGCGGTAAAACCAGTGCCAGCTCGTCCGCCGCACCATGACGTCGTCCAGGTGCACCACCCATTCCCGGGTTACGTAGTGCTCGACTGGCCGCCGGCCGAATTCCGGCGGCAGAATGGCGCTCACGCCAGCCGTCTCGCTGGGCAGCAGCAACGGTTCCTGCGCCGTGCGGCACGGCGCCGCCGCCACCTCCGCCCCTTTCAAACCCTTCAGCTTCTTAACAATCTGATCCACTGTCTGCTCGGCCATGTGCCGGTAGGTGGTCAGCTTGCCCCCGGCCACATCCCACCAGCCCGGCTCCGGATTATGAATTTCGTGCGCGCGGGAAACGTCCGACGGCCCGCCGTTCGGGTTCGCCACCAAGGGGCGCAGCCCGGCCCACGCGCTGATGACATCCTTCGGCGTCAGCTTTGCATTCGGGAAAAACTGGTTGGTCACCTGCAACACATACCCGATGTCCTCAGCATCAGCCCGCACGTCCTCCAGCGACCCGTTGTAATCGGTGTCGGTCGTGCCAATGATGGTTCGCTCGCCCCAGGGGATGACAAAGAGGATGCGCTTACCTTCGGTCATCACCACCGTGTCGGTCACCGGCGCCCGCGAGTGTTCGACGACCAGGTGAATGCCCTTGGTGGCGCGCAGTTTCACGCGGCTGTGCGGGAGGCCGTCCGCCCATGGACCGGTGGCGTTGACCACGGCGTAGGCGCGCACCTTGAAAGCCTGCTTGGCCAGGACGTCCTCGACTTCGCATTCCCAAAGCCCGGACCGCGTCGCATTCCGGTAACGGCAGTAATTGAGCAACGTCGCTCCCTTCGCCGCCGCGGAGCGGAGCGTATCAATCGTCAGCCGCGCGTCGTTGGTGAAGCCGTCGTAGTAGCGCACCGCGCCGGTGAGGCCCTTGGGGGTCAGGCCCGGCACCATTCGGAGCACGTCCTGCTGGTTGTGCCAGGTGGACTTGCCAAGGTTGCGCCCGCCGCACAACAGGTCATAAATCTTGACACCGATCTTGAGCTGCCACAGCACCCAGTCTTTGTTGCCGCGATAGGTGGGAAAGACGAACGGCAGCGGGTCCGCCAGGTGCGGCGCGATGTGGTGAATCACCTTCTTCTCGACGCTCGCCTCGTGCACCAGGCCGACGCGCCCTTGCGCCAGGTAGCGCAGCCCGCCATGCAGCAAGCGGCTGGAGCGGCTGCTGGTGCCAAAAGCAAAATCATGCTGCTCGACCAGCGCCACCCGCAGGCCGCGCATCGCGGCATCCCGGACCACGCCGGAGCCGACGATGCCGCCGCCGATAACCAAAACGTCAAACGGGCCTTCGGCCAAAGACCGCACCGCGGACTGCCGCCGCGCGCTCAGGCTCGCACTCATGTCATTTGTATTCTCGTTCTTCAATTCAGACCTTTCTCTTAACGGACCGCGCTCAACCGCTCGCCCAGTTCCGCCAGCCCGGACAGCACCAAGTCCGGCGGGGGGGAATGTCTGGCGGCCTGCTCGGCGGTCGCCTCGCCCGTCAGGACCAGCACCCCCAGCGCGCCGGCTTTGCGGGCCATTGCCATGTCCGTGTACAACCGGTCGCCCACCATCGCCAGTTGCCCCGGCACCAGCGCGTGCCGGTGCAAAATCCCGCGCAACATGCATGGATCAGGTTTGCCCAGCACCACATCCGGGCCGCGGTCCGCCGCCTTTTCCAGCGCGGCGCAGACTGCGCCGCAATCCACCAGCACCGTGGGCTGGTCCGTCGGACAAATGCGGTCGGGGTGCGTGGCGATGAAGGGTTTGCCCTGGCTGATCCAGTAAGCCGTTCGGCACAGCCGGGCATAAGTCAGCTCGGTGTCGAATCCAACTACCACCGCATCCGGCACGTCCCCGGCGCTGTCGGCCGTCATGGCAAAGCCGGCTCCCTCCATTTCCTGTCGCATGCTGACAGTCCCCAACACAAACAGACGCCGCACCCCCGCCATCTTCTCCCGCAAGTATTCGATGGTCGCTTGAGTCGAAGTGTAAAGCTGGTCAGGGCTCGCGGTGATGCCTATCTTGGTCAGGCGCGCGAGGTAGTCCTTGGAACTCTTAGAGGAGTTGTTGGTCAGGAAGGTATGGCCGATGCCCAGCTTCTGCAGCAGTGCCAGGAACGGCTGGGTCGAGTCGAAAAGGGTGCCGCCGCTGTAAATGGTGCCATCCATGTCCAGCGCGACGTGGCGAATGTTTTTCAGCCGTCTGTTCATTAATACAACTGCACTAAGTCTTCGATCCAGTAACACTCAATGGTTGAGCGTTAACGCACTAACTACCAAAGCCGGAATGCCCTGTCAATCTCTGCCCGGTGCTTGGTTGCACAAATAGCAGATAGATGGTCCGCCGCGCAAGGGCGTGCGGCAATCAAAGGACTGAGTGTCCAAGTATGCGAGCTTGATGCAGGCTTTGCTGGCAGCAAGAGGACAGGCCCGGTCAGCCTTGACCTGGGGTTCCCGCTTGAGTTGGCGGCCAAGCCGCCTAAGCTGGCATGAGCAGTGGCGGCAAACACAAAGATGAACTGGCGCTGGCCATTCAGCGGGACCGGGGTCGCCGGGCGAATTGTCATGCTGATCGCGACCAGCGTGGCGGTGGTCGCGGCATCGGCGCAGAGTTCCGCGCCTGCACCGGCGAGGCTGCTGTCATTTCGTGTCCGCCCCGACCAGCCGAACGTGCTGACGTTCGACCCGACTGTGGCGCGCTTCATCCGGTTTTTCATCCACGAGAGCGAGAGCACGCAGCCCTGCATTGACGAGCTGGAGGTTTACGGCGCCAGGGGAGAGAACCTGGCGTTGGCCAGCCGGGGTGCCAAAGCCAGCGCGTCCTCGTGCCTGCCGGGCTATGCCATCCACCAGGTCGCGCACCTCAACGACGGTCTGTATGGGAACAGCCAGAGCTGGATCGCCGCTGGCACTGGCGGCGAGTGGGCGCAGATCGAACTGCCCGCGCCGGCGTTGGTGGGCAAAGTGGTGTTTTCGCGCGATCGGGAAGGGCGCTTCCGCGACCGCGTGCCCGCCCGGTTTGAAGTCCAGGCGTCTATGGACGGCCAGGAGTGGAAGACGGTTTGTGTTGCTGGCACAGGCCTTTCGCTGCCGACGGCCGGGGATTGGGCTGGCCTGCTCCGCTATGCATTCCTGTGTGAGCAGGAGACCTGGTCGCGCGTGGACCAGGACGCCGCCCTTGACCGCGTGCTCAAACAAATGGAGGCGATGCTCGAGCGCTTGGCCGCCAAAGGGGTAGATGTCACGGCGGAACGACGGGAGTGGACGACCTTGCAGCGTAGGAGGGCGCAAGCGGCTGACATGCCGGCGGGCACACTAGAGGCAAGCGAGGCGGAGTATCTGGAGGCCCGCATGGCGAAGCGGAGGCTCTTTCTGCGCGACCCGGACTTGGTGGCAGTCCGGCGGGTCCTGTTCGTGGCGAGGCATCCCTACGAGCCGTCCCATAACTACAGCGACATCCTGGACGCGCAGTGGCGGCCAGGCGGGGGCATCTGCATCCTGGAGATTCCGCATCGCGAGGGCAGCCTGGATCCCTCCGCCGGCAAGGTGACACGCTTGTTCGATGCCGGCGACGGCGTAGCGCGCGATCCTATGGCGAGCTTCGATGCCGGGCGGGTTTACTTCGGCTACCGAGCCGCGCCGGACGGATACTACCACATCCGGGTGGTCAACGCGGACGGGAGCGGATGGCGGCAGCTTACAGACGGGCCCTTCCATGATTCCTACCCTTGCCCGCTGCCCGACGGGGGCGTGGCGTTCATTTCCACCCGCTGCAAGGCCCGGTTTCTCTGCTGGCGGCCGCAGGCATTCGTGCTGTTCCGCATGGAGGCGGACGGCACCGAGATCAGGCCGCTATCCTTCGCGAACCTGAGCGAGTGGGCGCCGTCGGTGATGAGCGATGGCCGGGTGCTTTGGACGCGCTCGGAGTACTTGGATAAAGGGGCGGACTTTGGCCACACGTTGTGGGCTATCCGCCCCGACGGCTCACATCCTGAGCTGATATTCGGGAACAATACACTCAACTGCTATGTGAATGCCAACGAGGTGCCCGGCACCGGCGAATTGTGCTGCACCCTCATCTCGCACGGCGGCGATCTCAACGGCCCGATTGCGCTGATCAATCCCGCCAAAGGCCGCTTCAACCCGGCGGCCATCACCAACATCACCCCGGACTCCGAGCCGCGTTACCACATGGACTGGGCGCAGCGCGAGTGTTTCCGCGACCCGGTGCCTATCGCCCGCGATTACTTCCTGGTGAGTCACGCGCCGCAGAAGCACTTTGGTCTCTACGTCATTGACCGCTATGGGAACCGCGAGCTGCTTTACCTGGACCCCAAGATCAGCAGCATGTGTCCTACGCCGTTGCGGCCTCGGCCGCTGCCGCCGGTCCTGGAGGCCGGCGCAAACCACGGCGACGGCGATGCGGCGGGCTATTTCTTCGTGGCCGATGTCTATCGGGGGCTTGGGCCCGAGGTGCCGCGCGGTACGATTCAGTATTTGCGTGTCTGCCAGGAGGTGCGGGCGGACCTGCAACGGTTGCCCAGTGGGGAATTCCGCCAGGACCACCCGCCTTTCGAGGACTTCTACGCGTCACCGACACACCTGGTGCGGGGTCCGCACGGGTGGCCCAGCTACGTGGCCAAGGCGTCGCTGGGCCTGGTGCCGGTGGAGGCGGACGGCTCAGCCTTATTTTACGCTCCGGCCGGCAAGGTCCTGTACTTCCAGGCGCTGGACGAGCAATTGAATGAGGTGCAGCGGATGCGCAGTGTGGTCCAGCTTCAGCCCGGCGAGCGACGCGGCTGCATCGGCTGCCACGAAGATCGCGCCACGACCGGGGGTGCGCGCCCGGCGCTGGCCCTGCAACGAGAGCCGCGCCAGCTCGAGCCGCCGTCCTGGGGTGCCGTGCCATTTGCCTACGAGAAAGTCGTCCAGCCGGTGTGGGACGCCCATTGTGTGTGCTGCCACGACGCCAGCCACGAGCGCAAGGTGGACCTGACCGGCACACTGGGTCCCGACCGCGTCCCGGCCTCCTACCGGACGCTCATCACTCAGGGTTGGGTGCACTACTTCGACTACGCCTGGGGCCGCGAGCACCAGCGGGCCGAGCCCTTTACCTTCGGCACGATGCGAAGCAAACTATGGAAGGTCCTCGAGGCGGGACACCACGACGTCAGCCTTACCCGCGACGAGATGCATCGGGTGAAATGCTGGACGGATTTGAACTGCCCGCTGTGGCCCGATTACATCCAGCGCGAGTTGCGTCCGAGCCTGGCGCACACGACTCCTGGAGAAGCTGGGCCGTGAGCCGCGAGCGTGAAGGAGCGAAAGGACTCGGAGCGGCGGGTGTGGGTTGATCCGGGCCGCAGGCCCGCGTTCAAGCCTTCCACTTCCTCAGCCGGTCCAGGCCAAGTTTGATATCCTCGTACCGGTTGTCGCCCGCTTCTCTTTCGATAGCCAGGACGCCTCCGAAGTCCAGTCGCCTCAGAGCTTTCAGGAAGGCGTCCGTGCCGACTTCACCCTCGCCCCACGGCATTTCCTGACCCCAAGTGCCGAACACTTTCGTGCGCAGCGCATCTTTCGCGTGAACCTGCCTGATCCACGGGCCCAGGGTCTCCACCGCTTCTACCGGGTTCCCCTTGTTGTAGAGGATCATGTTGCCCGGGTCCAGGTTGACGAAGAGTGCCGGATGGTTCAACTCCTCCAGCAGCATCTTCAAATCCGCTGCCGTCTCCTGGCCGGTCTCCATCAATAGACCGATCTGTTTCTTCGCGGCGGCGTCCGCCAGCGTCCGCACCTTGTCCTTGAAACGTCGGGCCGCCGCGGCGTCCTGATGGTCGAAGAACCCGAAGTGGAACAGCAGGTAACCGACTCCCAGCTCTGCGGTCAGGTCCAGGGCCTGGAAGACGCGCTGCTTGTTTGCGTCCCAGTGCTGTTCCATGACGATGCCGCCGGTCGCCTTGATCGCATCCAGCGTCGAATAATCCTCCTGCGGGAAGTTGATGACCGTGGCGGCCACGTCCCACTGCTCCTTTACTACCCGGGGCAGGAAGTTCCTATCTGTGCCGTCTATCGCCGGCCAAAGGCCCAGGTTGATGTGCGTCAGCTTCGTCTCCTGGCGCAACTGCCCCAGCTTGTCCAAATCGTTGTGCAGGGACCACACACACACGCCGATGGGCCAACCATCGCACTTAATCATTTGATCTTGATCTCCTTTCCTTTGAGCGCGGACTTCTCCTCCGCCAATACGAGTCTTATCGAGTTAAGCGAATCCTCCGCCGTTAACACCGGCGGGACCGCTTCGCCTTTGAGCCGTTTGACGAAGTGAATCAGCTCCAGCAAGTGGCCGGAACGCTTGTCAACTTCCGGCACGACCGGCTCCCCCTTCTCCAGGCAAATCCGGAACGGGACGGGCCTCGTGCAATCGTAAGCGATGGTCGCGCGTTCGAGCATGATATTGAAGCTCATCTCGAAGCCGAAACTCGGCGCCATGAGGCACCCCCCTTCCGCCAGAATCACCATGTCATGATTCCCATACAAGTAATTGGTCGTAATATGGTCCAGTTTGCCGGTCGGCCCCAGCACCCCACGCGTGCTCACGGCCTTGGGCAATCCGAACACATACTGCACGTAGTCGGTATCATGAATGTGCAGATCCATCAGCGCCCCGCCGCTCTTCTGACCTGCCAGCATCCAGTTGTCCCAGCTCCAGGTCGGGGCCAGACTCAGTCGTCGGAACGACGCGGCCCGGACCTTGCCGTATTGGCCCGAGTCAATCAGCTCCTTGGCCCGGACATATTCGGGCCAGAACCGGATGCAGTGGCCGATTTCGAGTATCCGGCCACGCTTGTTCGCCGCCGCGATCATCCGCCTGCACTGCGTCACATCCAGCGCCATGGGCTTCTCGCACATCACATGCAGCCCTTTCCGCAGCGCCTTGATCGTATGTTCGGCGTGCAGGTAGGTCGGAAGGGTTATGGACACGGCGTCCAGCCTGGCCTTGGCTAGCATCTCGGCAAAGTCCGTGTAAAGCTCGACGCCCGTGAAATCCAAAGGCTTTTCGGCGCCGGCGAGATTGCCCGCCATGCCGCGGGGATCCTTGAGCCTGTTCTCGTCCGCATCGCACACGGCGGCGACCTGAACATCCTCAATCGTTTTGTAGCAGTTGAAATGGGTCTTGCCCATAAACCCGAGCCCGACCACGCCGATTCGTATCATTTGAATGACCTTTCTTGTCTAATTGAAGTTCACTTGGTCCAGGGAGCTGTTTTGAGCGCTTCGATCTTCTGAGGCAAGCGGAAGATCCGGCGGGCATTGCCATGCATGATCAGGTCCACCAGGTCGAGTGCGTCGGGCAGAGTCAGCCAGCCTTCGTCCACCAGTTCACCCAGCGCCAGAGAGATTCCACGCCGCGCCAGGATGGAGTGGCCCAAGACGGGTTCGACCGGGATGTAATCGCCGCCAAACGGAAGGAGCTTGTTGGCGGGGGCGGTAACGAGGTGCTTCTTGAAGTAATCCTTCGCGGTCACAGGATTGATGATCCATGACCAGCACATGTCAATATGCGCATTGGCATAGTGTTTGGCGAGGGCCAGCATGGACTCGTACTGGGGGTAACCGATGTGCATGAACACAAAGCGTGTATTCGGTGAGAGCCGGCAGAGCTCGGCGGCGGAGCCGGGGTTGTGCAGGACCCGTCCCAGGGGCATGGTGTTTTGGCCGGCATAATACCCCGTGTGAAGCTTGACGGGCAGTTGGTGGGCGGTGGCTTTGTCCACGCAGTACCAGAACAGATGATCCTCCAGCAGCTTGCGTTCTTCAGCGGTAACGGGGTCTTTCTGCAGCACTCGCTGGAAGACGGGTTCGGCCTTCTCGGCGGGCACACGGGCGTAATCAATGTCGCGGCTGTAGGCTTGCTGGGATTTGACCGCCACGGCGTATCGAGCATAGCGTTCGAACCACCAGTCAATCACCCCATGCCAGTTCCCCAGCGTCTTGACATCAATGCCGGTGGCAGCGGCATATTGGCCGGAGCGGGGACCAGTGATCATGCCGACAATGCTGATGTCCTGCATGAGCAGCGAGGGCGTGGCAGATTCTCTGAAAGGCCCGCCCGTGAGACAGTTGACCTGGCACGACTCGATGCCGCCGAGGTCCTGGAGAATCCGTTTATAGAAACCGGCGCGGCGCACCCTTTCATAACCAGCCTGGATCTTGGAGACAGTGGCGGCGGACAGGTCATCCACATCGTAGAGTTCGCGGCAAGCAATCCTCACCGCCTGGGCATAGCCGGTATTCCGGACGGCGGGCCAATAAGGCGAGATCAGCTTCCACTTGGCCGCGGGATCGCCTTGCGGTGAGAGAAACAGCTCCATATCGGCTTTCGGCATGCCGGCGACCAGGAGGTCTGAATTCAGGTAGTGGCTCAGCAACAAAGCCCAATCGTCGCAAGGAACGCGCGCGCGCCCG
>Ga0172371_10009807_pt1 | contig 13085 bp, 13 predicted proteins | sample Lak12m_FD_114543 | JGI IMG/M metagenome (GOLD analysis project Ga0172371, IMG submission 114543) | Freshwater microbial communities from Kabuno Bay, South-Kivu, Congo - kab_022012_12m | ecosystem: Environmental > Aquatic > Freshwater > Lake | place: Democratic Republic of the Congo: South-Kivu... | reverse complement strand
TCGCGAAAGAACCTCGCCTACCTGAAGACACTCCCCTCAATATGCCTGATGATCTCCTCCGGAGACGTCCCTGGTAGGAAGACCCTGTTCACCCCAAGGGCTTTGAGCTGAGAAACGTGCCGTCTCAGTATGATGCCGCCCACCAGAATGATCACATCTCCCTTGCCCTGCTCTTTCAGTCCCTGAATGATCTTCGGGAGCAGGATCAAATGGTCCCCGGCCAGGAAGCTTAGACCGACCACATCCACATCTTCCTGAACGGCTGCGCTGACGACCTGGGCCACCGATTGCCGCAGGCCTGTATAGATCACCTCCATGCCTGCATCCTTCAGTGCCCTCGCAACAATTTTGGCGCCGCGGTCATGACCGTCAAGTCCTGGCTTTGCAATCAATACTCTTGTCTTTCGTTTCTGCATCGGATGCTTCCAAGTCTTGGGTTCACTCGGATGACCAACTAAACATAGGTTGTTGGGCTGAATTCGCCCCATTTGTTACGCATGACCTGACAGATTTCTCCTACCGTAACGTACTGCTTTACCGCCCCGATAATCACAGGCATGAGGTTCTCTTCTCCGTCGATGGCCTCTTCCAGCCTGTGCAAGGCCGATTGAACTGCCTCACGATTCCTTTCTGCTTTTACTTTAGCCAGTTTTTCTCGTTGCAGCCGTTCAACGGCAGGATCCGTTTCAAAAATATCCTGTTCTTCAAAATCCTCTTCTTCAGGGATGGTAAACCGGTTCAACCCCACAAACACCTTTTCGCCGTTATCGACCTCCCTCTGAAATTGGACGCTGGATTCCTGAATCTCCTGAAATACGAAACCGTTTTCAATGGCCTTCAGCATTCCACCCATCTGGTCGATCTTGTTGAGATATTCGGAAGCCCGGTTCTCGATTTCATTCGTCAGCCTCTCCACATAATAGGACCCCGCAAGCGGGTCGATGGTTTTGGTGAGGCCGTTTTCGTATGCCAGAATCTGCTGGGTTCTGAGTGCAATCCTCGCAGACTCCTCGGTGGGTATGGCATAGCCTTCATCCCAGCAGGAAGTATGAATCGCCTGATGCCCGCCGAGAATTCCCATCAGGGCGTGCATGGTCACCCGAACTATGTTGTTCAGGGGCTGCTGGGTAATGAGCGTGGACCCGCACGATCCACTGTAGGTTCTAAAGAGATAACTTTTGGGGTTTTTGGCCTTAAACCGTTCTTTGATGATTTTTGCAAAGAGCCTCCTTGCCGCACGGTACTTGGCCACCTCTTCGAAAAGATCCCTGTGGCATCCCAGGCTGTATGACAGCCGGGGCGCAAAATCATCTACCGCAAGGCCCCTCTCCTGTGCCCTTTCAATATAGGTAATGGCATTGGCGAGGGTGAACGCCAGTTCCTGAACGGCATTGGCCCCGGCCTCCCGTATATGATACCCTGTAATGCTAAGGGTGTTCCATTTGGGAACATGCCGATAGCAGTACTCTATGATGTCGAGACAAAGTCGGATGCTGGGTTCTGGTGGGAAGATGTAGGTGCCCCGCGCAATGAAGTCTTTCAAGATATCATTCTGCGTGGTGCCCGTCAGTCTGTCCTGAGAGATGCCCTGCTTCTCCGCCACGGCAATATACATGGCGAGTAGCACGGTGGCCGGCGCATTGATGGTCATGGAAGTGGAGACTTTGTCCAGGGGAATGTCTTTAAATATAATTTCCATGTCCGCCAGAGTATCTACAGCAACACCAACCCTTCCAATGGCTCCTTCAGCAATAGAATCGTCGGAGTCGTGTCCAAGCTGCGTCGGCAGATCGAAGGCCACGGATAACCCAGGCATCCCATGCTGCAGGAGGTACCGAAACCGTTTGTTCGTATCCTCGGCCGTGCCGAAGCCGGCATAGTTTCTCATGGTCCAGAGCTGCCCGCGGTACATGGTGGGATACACGCCCCTCGTATAAGGGGCTTCGCCCGGAAATCCAAGATCCTGTGTGTAATCCATATCCACCAGGTCCAGAGGCGTATAGAGCCGCTTAACAGGGATTCCGCTTTCGGTCTTAAATTCCGCCTCTCTCTCACCTGACTTCTTTAGAACCTTTTTCAGTGTCGTCTCTTCCCAGTTTTCAAAAGCCGCTCGTATGTCATCCCAAGCCATGGTTGGCTACCCCCGCCCGATATGCAAATCCCTACCGTGATCTTTCATGAAAGATGGATGGTATCCTCCTCGTACGAGAGGCAGTTGATGCAAGTGGCCCTTGCTCTTCGTACATGTGTTCTCATAACTTCGATGCTTTTCAATACGTCTTTCTTCTTTATGAGTTGAACCAGATCCCGGTGTTCCTGAACAGCCGTCATCATTCTATTCGGATCACAATTATCCAAGCGAAATCTTAGGTTTACATGTTCAAGATTCATTCGAAGCATTCTTTCAATCACCTTGTTATGGGTCATCGAAGCGATTTGAAGATGAAACTCCGCATCCAGCAGAAATTTTTTTCTGTCATACCGATCCGGCATGTAGCTCTCATGCACATGGAGCTTCTCTTCGAGCCGCTTTACTTCTTCGGTCGAACACTTTTCTATGGCCTGTTCAACGGCATATATCTCCAGAGCCTCTCGAACCCCAAACAGATCCCACATCTCTTGAAGATCAATCGGCTTAACCTGAAACCCCTTGTAGGTTTCTGAAATCAAAAAGCCTTCCTGTTCCAGCCGGTTCATTGCATTTATGATTGGCGTCCTCGACATATTCAGCATTTTGCTGAGATCACTATAAACGAGCCTTTGCCCCGGCATTACTTTCTGCTGGAAGATCATTTGCTTGATGCTGTGATAGGCTTCTTGAATGAGAGGTTTTGCCGCCTTATATTCCTCGTTTTCGCCCATGATGGCCCCCTTCTTGGGTCGCAGGATTTAATTCCACTTTTAATTCCAAATTAAAATTCTGTCAAGAAAAAACAACACTCCAATTTTTAAATAGCTGTAATTAGGCACCAATAAAATCAAAATATTAAGTAAAAACAATATGTAATAAATAATCCCCCGTCCAAACGAGAATTTTCTTGACAGAAGCACCACGCAGATTGTAAGAAATAGGAAATTTCAAATTGAATTAAATCAGTGTTACATTTAGTCGTGCTCCGCAAACAATAGCGGGATAAAGGGTAAGGTGCGGGACCGGCTATTTGTTAGAGCAGCATAGCATGAACCTGTATGCACCACAAGCCCTGGAAGATATCCGAGTCCTGGATTTTACCCTGATGCTGGCAGGGCCTTACGCAAGCATGATGCTCGGCGATTACGGGGCGGAAATCATTAAGATAGAGCGACCAGGAAAAGGGGACCCTACCCGAAAGATCGGCCCCTTCGCAGATCGGGACCCGGAGCACCAGGCCGGAGGGTTCTTCCTTTCCATCAGCCGGAACAAGAAGAGCCTGACCGTCGATCTTAAACACCCCGATGGGGTACGTATCATTAAAGAACTCACAAGAACGGCCGATGCGGTGATAGAGAATTTTCGACCAGGCGTGATGGAGAGACTCGGTTTAGGTTATGACACTCTCAGTGAAATCAATCCGAAAATTGTCTATACGAGCATTTCCGGTTTCGGCCATACGGGTCCATATCGGAACAGACCCTCTTTTGACATCATTGCCCAGGCCATGGGGGGCGTCATGGCCATGACCGGGCCGAAAGGCGGCCCCCCCTGCAAGGTAGGACCGGGCATCGGAGATATCTGGGCGGCAACGATCGCCGCCTATGCCACCATGGTTGCGCTGCATACGGCACAAAAGCGCGGTCAGGGTCAGCATGTAGACTGCGCCATGTACGATACCATGCTCTATATGATCGAAAGGGCCGTTATGATGTATTCCATGGCCGGAATAGTATCCGGCCGCCATGGAAACGCCCATCCCCTCTACGCACCCTATGACTGCTATCAAACTAAAGATCACAAATATGTGGTCATCGCAGGGCACTGGGAAAAGCAATGGGAAAATCTGTGCCAGGCCATGGGCAGAAGCGATCTGCTGGAAGATCCTCGGTTGGAAACCATGGGGGGCCGGGCAAAACATGCCGATGATCTCAGGTCGGCCATAACGAAGTGGACGATGTCGATGCCTCGGGACGAGATCGTCGACTTACTCATTCAATGGGACGTCCCTGCAGCGCCGATCAACACAGTTGATGACATTTTTACCTGTCCGCAAGTCTCAAAAAGAGAGATGCTGGTGGAAACGAAGCACCCAATAGCGGGTCTACTGAAGATTGTCGGTGTACCCGCCAAGCTTTCCCGAACCCCGGGACGCATCATGAGCGCCGCACCGCTTCTCGGCGAACATACCACTGATATCCTGAAAACGCTCCTAGGTTATGGGGATGAACAGATCCAGGCGCTGAAAGACGAAAGTGTTATTTAAATCGCCACAAGGAAGTAACCCTACCGTTCATTATAGGAAACCCAATATGAGCCTAATGAGAGAAAAGATCCGGGAACTCGAGGAAAGGCGGAGGAAGCTGGAATTAGGAGGGGGATTCGCTAAGATCGAAGCACAGCATAACAAGGGGAAACTGAGCGCGCGTGAAAGAATTCACCGGCTCGTGGATCCGGGAAGCTTTGTGGAACTTGGTCTCTTTGCAAGGCATCGATGCGCCCGTCTAGGGATGGAAAATAAGGAACTTCCCGCAGACGGCGTGATCACGGGCTACGGAGAAATAAAAAGGCGGACCGTATTTCTCTATTCGCAGGATTTTACAGTCATGGGGGGATCGGTGGGGCCGGTTCATCAAAAAAAGATGGCCGATACCGCAGCCATGGCCTTCGCGGCCCGAGCTCCTCTGATTGGGCTCTATGATTCAGCCGGGGCACGTCTTCAGGAAGGATCCGAAAATATCACATTTGCCCGGCTTTTCTATCAGAACGCGAGATGCTCCGGTGTGATTCCGCAGATCGCCGCCATCATGGGGCCATCTGCGGGTGGTTCCGTCTATTCCCCAGCCTTGATGGACTTCATTATTATGACAAAAAAAACGAGCTTTATGTTCATCACAGGGCCTTCAGCTATCAGGGCGGTTACCGGCGCCCATACCGATAACGCATGCCTTGGAGGATCCGCAGTTCACACCCGCAAGAGCGGTGTTGCAGATCTCGAAGCCGAAAATGATGATGACTGTATAGAAAAGATCAAAGCGCTGCTCGCTTACCTTCCGTCCAGTTCCTTCGACCCGGCCCCCCGCGCCCCATCCAGCGATGACCCGTTTAGGCTCTGTCCGAACCTGGAAACCATGGTTCCGGCGGAACGGAGGAAGGTGTACAACGTTCGCGGCGTCATCAACGAAATCGTTGACCAAGGGACCTTCTTCGAGGTCAAGCCGGATTATGCCCAGAACATGGTCATCGGCTTCGCCAGAATGGACGGCCGAACTATTGGCATCATCGCCAATCAGCCGAAGGTCCTGGGCGGGACTATCGATATTGATGCGTCCGACAAGGGATCGAGATTCATCCAGATCCTGGATGCCTTCAATATCCCGATCGTGACGTTGATGGACACGCCCGCATTTCTGCCGGGCATCAACCAGGAATACGGCGGGATCATCCGGCATGGAGCCAAAATGCTCTATGCCTACTCAGAGGCCACAGTACCGATGATCACCATCATCCTAAGGAAGGCTTACGGCGGCGGGTGGTCGGCCATGGGTCCGAAGGAGCTGGGCATCGATCTGGTATACGCGTGGCCGACGGCCGAATGTGCTTCCATGGGACCTGAAGGCGCAGCTGAAGTGATCTGGGCCAAAGAGATCCAAAGCGCACCGGATCCCATGGCCGCAAAAGAGAGGTTCATTGAAGAATACGACCGTAATTTTGCCAACCCGTATCTGGCGGGGGCCCTGCGGGTGATCGACGATGTGATCGATCCGGCTGAAACCCGAATCAAAATCGTACAGGCGCTCAAGATGCTGGAAAGAAAGGATCGCCCGCGCCTGCCGAGAAGGCACGGGATAATGCCGGTTTGAGGGGTAAGCGATTGTGTAAAAAGGACAGATACTAGCAGGAGAAAGAAAGATGGCTGATAAAAAAGATGTGGTGATCGTGAGTGCGGTGAGAACCCCTTTTGGGCGTTTTGGAGGCCTTACGAGCGACATTTCGAGCATCGACTACGGTGTGATGGTGGTCAAAGAGGTAATCGAGCGAATCAATTTGGCCCCTTCCGAGGTGGATGAACTTTATTATGGGACATGTATTCCAGCGGAATATGCGCCCTATCTGAATGTGCCGGCTAGGCAGATCACCCTCCTTGCCGGGTTCCCGGCAGACAATGTTTCCATGACCCTGGACCGGGCGTGCTGCTCATCCATGACCGCTGTCCACCTGGGTTACCGGGCCATTCGCTCCGGCGAGGCGAATGTGGTCGTCGCCTGCGGGGCGGAAAATATGGCCAATGCGTGTCACCTGATTGAGGCCAAACACGCTCGCTGGGGGCAGCGCCTGGGACATGTCCAGCAGTTGGATATCCTCTTTGAGTTGGGTTATGCAAAGAAGGGATTCAACCCCGTAGCGCGAGATTCAGGTGAAGTGGCCCTTGAATATGGCGTCTCAAGGGAAGATCAGGATCGATGGGGACTGGTAAGCCAGGACCGGTGGTTTAAGGCATATGGAGAGGGTAAATTCAAGGTGGGAGAAGAGATCATGTCCTTTGAGATCCCCCAGCGAAAGGGGGATCCCATCGTGTTCGACAAGGATGAGCCTCCCCGGAAGACCTCAATGGAACAACTGGCCAAGTTGAAGCCAATCTATGGCAGCCCCACCATCACCGCCGGAAACGCACCCGGCATGAACTCGGGCGGCGCCGCCGTCGTTATCATGAGCCGCGAAATGGCGTCGGCCAAAGGACTCAAGCCGCTGGCAACCGTTGAAGCGGTGGATTGGGCTGCGGACGAACCGAGATACATGGCCACCTTGCCTGCAAAGGCCATTGGGAAAGTCCTGTCCAAATATGGAAAGACCATTGATGATATGAAAATAATCGAAATCAACGAGGCCTTTGCAGCCGTTACCCTGGTGTCCCTCAAAATTCTGGCCGGCATGGATCTTTCAAAATGGGAGTCGCTCCAGGAGAAGACCAACGTCAATGGCGGAGCCATAGCCATCGGGCATCCGGTGGGGGCCAGCGGCGCCCGGGTGACCATGACCCTGATGTATGAATTGATGCGGCGGGGCGGCGGCCTCGGCGCAGCGGCAATATGCGGGGGGCTGGGTCAGGGAGAATCCCTTATCTTGAAGGTGTAGAAACGAATGGAGGAAAGCGGTTATGGCGGATTTGTCAAAGCAGGGACAGGGCTTGCCGCCCTTCACCGTTGAAGTGGAACGGGTGAAAATCAGGGAACTGGTAAATGCCATCGGTGATACCAACCCCCTCTTCCTGGAAAAGGAAGCCGCCCTTTCAGAAAGGTATTATGACATTCCGTGCCCTCCGACGTTTATAACCCTGGCCTTTCAGGAATTTACCGGCGCCTATTTTAAGGCCTTTGAAGCATTGGGCGTATCCCTCCAGAATGTCCTGCACGGGGAAGAAACTTATGAATATCTTGGGGAAATTTATCCAGGAGACCTCTTGACGTGTCATATGGTTTTTAAATCCATTGTTGAGAAGCAAACAAAATCCGGATCGATGTTCCTAATCACGCTTCGCACGCGGGTGACCAATCAAAGGAGTGAAGAGGTATTGAAGGCAACCTCCCTCATTATAGAGAGAATGGCGTAGGATGAGAGGATACTTGGATATGGCAGGTTATGTCGACTTCGATTCATTGCAGGTGGGCGACGCGCTCCCCCCTGTAACAAAGGCCCCCATTACCAAGGTTCAACTGGTTCGCTATGCCGGAGCATCAGGCGATTTCAATCCCCTTCATACCGATGACCGCGTGGCTCAGGCGAGTGGCATGAAAGGGGTCATCGCCCAGGGCATCCTGATTATGGGCTTCATGGGGCAGGCCATCTCAGGATGGGTCCCTTTGCGCGACCTCAAACGATTCAAAGTGAGGTTTAAGGGGGTGACGTATCCCGGGGACGTCATCACCGTAAAAGCGGTGATCAAGGAAAAAAGGGATTCAAAGGAGGGGCTGTTGGTCCAGTGTGATATCTTCGCTGAAGACCAGAACGGGGAGACAAAGGTCTCTGGGGAATTTAACGTGATGAAAACCGTTGGATAGGAGAATCGCTCCCGTGAAGTTTGCTAATCCTATCATGGCAACGAACTGGAACGCTCACGAATAGAGGAGGACAATTATGAGACTGAATAAGAGGGTGGCTATCGTGACGGGGGCCGGAAGAGGGATTGGTGAGGCCATTGTCTACCGGTTCATTGAAGAAGGGGCACGGGTAACCCTGTGCGACCTTGATAAACCGGCTCTCGAGTCAGTGGAAAAAAGGGTCGGCGAAATGAATGGCACCTGTCTGCTGGCTGTGGGCGACATTTCGGATCGGGCCTTTGTGGGCCAGATGGTAGACAACACCATCAAGGAATTTGGAACCCTGGACGTGATGGTCAACAATGCCGCCATCACCCGCGACGCAATCCTCCACAAAATGACCCAAGAGCAGTGGGAAGAGGTGATGAACGTCAACTTGAAAGGGACCTTCAATTGCCTTCAGGCAGCCGCCATCTATATGCGTAACCTGGGGAAAGGAACCATTATCAATGTATCGTCCACATCACGATACGGCAATGTGGGACAGCTGAACTATGCGGCATCCAAGGGGGGCGTTGTAGCCATGACCCGTACTGCCGCCAAGGAATTATGCCGAAAGGGCATCACCTGCAATTGTATTTCGCCCGGGACCATCCGGACCGATATGCTCAAGGCCGTCCCTGAACAGGCCCGGGAGCGCCTGAAAGCGGGCATTCCCCTGGGAAGGTTCGGCGACCCGAAGGAGGTGGCCGACCTGGCCGTCTTCCTTGCGTCGGATGAGGCGTCCTATATTACCGGCCAGACCATCAATTGCGACGGCGGATCGTTCATGGCCTGATCCGACATATCGCTCACGTTCAAGGACAAAGGAGGAGATCGATCGGTGCCGATGCAAATGGATCTCAAGGGAAAGGTGGCGGTCGTCACAGGTGCCAGCAGAGGCATTGGAAAAGCCACAGCCAGAGCCCTGGCAAGGGCTGGCGCGGATGTAGTCCTGGCTGCCAGGACCCGTTCCCAGCTTGAAGAAGCCACCGGGCAGATACGGTCGATCGGAACCCGTGCGCTTGCTATGCCGACAGATATCACACAGAAAGCGTCTGTGGAATTGCTCATGACCGCGGCGCACGACCAATTGGGCGGACCTCATATCCTCGTGAACAACGCTGCCGTTATGGCTCCGGGGCCACTAATGGAACAGACCGAAGCAGACTGGGACCGCGTCATGGCGGTGAATCTCAAGGCCGTCTTCCTGTGCACCCAGGCAGCAGGGAGGTACATGATCGATCAGCAGTATGGAAAGATCATCAATATGGCATCCACCGGCGGCGTGATCGCTGGCCCCAAAAACGCAGCCTATCATGCCAGCAAGGCGGCTGTCATCCATTTTACCCGCGCCGTGGCCCTTGAATGGATCCACCACCATATCAACGTGAACGCCATAGGCCCCGGCACGGTTGACACGGAATTGGTGGACCAGTTCATTCAGGGGGGCAACAGGGAGAGCATGCTGAAGGGGATACCGATTCGCCGCTTTGCAAGCCCTGACGAGATCGCCCATCTGGTTGTATATCTGGCGTCGGATTTGTCCGATTACATGGTTGGGGAACACGTAATCATCGACGGAGGCCTGACCATCCCCTGATGCAGTCTGGGCGTTAGGGCCTCTCTTATCATTTTGGAGAAATCTATGGATTTTCGTTATACCGAAGCAGAACAGGCATTCAAGGACCGGTTTGAATCATGGCTGAATTCGCATGTGCCGAAGGGTTTTGGTTCGCCTGAGTTTACGCCTCCCGATACATGGGACGCCATCGCGATTGAATACCGTCGGTTCCAAGGCGATCTTTTCCGTGCCGGATATGCCGGGATCAATTTTCCAAAGCGTTATGGCGGTGCTGAAGGCAGCGTCATTGAAAATATCATCGTGTCGGAATTGACTGGACCGGTTTACTTCCACGCCTTGGGGGGATGCCATGTCATCTCACTCGGTCTCGCAGCGCCAACGATCCTTGCGTGGGGAAACGAAGCGCAAAAAGAAGCTTTCCTCCCCAAAACCCTGAGCGGTGAGATCATCTGGGGGCAGGGATTTTCAGAACCCAACGCAGGGTCTGACCTTGCCAATCTCGCAACCCGGGCCGTCAAGGAAGGCAATGAATACATTCTCAACGGCCAGAAAATATGGAGCAGCTTTTCTCACATAGCCGATTGGGGCATCGTCGTCTGCAGAACAGACAACGCCGTGGCCAAGCATAAGGGACTGAGCTACTTTCTGGTGGATCTGAGACTTCCGGGCGTGGAGATCCGGCCCATTCGGAACATCGCCGAGGACCCTGAATTTAATGAACTTTTCTTCGAAGACGTGAGAGTCCCTGAAACGATGAGGGTCGGAGAGGAAGGCGATGGATGGAAGGTGGCTCTAACAACACTCGGGCATGAACGGTATCTTGGCGAGGTGGCCATGGCCGCCACGTTTTTCAAAGAATATGAGGAAATGGTGGCACTGGCCAAAAAAATGCCCATGGGTGGGCGATCGGCATCCAAGGACCCGATTATTCGACAGCAACTGGCGCAGACGTATATCGAGCTGTCCATCATGCGCTGCAATGGCTACAGAAATATGTCCAAATTGGCCAGGGGCGTCATGCCGGGGCCTGAGGGTTCCGTGGGAAAACTCTTCTGGAGCCAGTTGCATCAGCGGATGACAGAAGTGGCCGTCGATCTGTTGGGTCCCTATCATCAGTTAACCCGTAACAGCCGGTACAGTATCGACCATGGAAAATGGGGATTTCATTTCCTGCGGGCGAAAGGGAATACCATTGAGCAGGGAACCTCGGAAATCCAAAAAAACATCATCGGCGAGAGGGTACTGGGGCTACCCAAGGATTCGGCCAGGATAGCAACCAAACAATAGAAGGGAACAGACGCAACATGGACTTCACCTTTACCGAGGAACAGGAGATCCTGCGAGATTCTGCGAGACGTTTCATTGACAAGGAATGGCGTGTTGAAAATATTAAGACCTTCATCGATCGTCAGAGCCCCTTCACTGAAGAAATGTGGCAGAAGATCGCCGATCTGGGTTGGACCGCGGTCCTGATACCAGAGTCAGAAGGTGGCCTGGGGCTGAGTTTTGTGGATCTGGCGGTAATTCTTGAAGAGATGGGACGGGGACCGGTGCCGGGCCCGTTCATTACATCGGTCGTCCTGGCGGGGGAAACCATCCGATTGGCTGGCTATCCTTATCAGAAAGAGGCCTACCTACCTAAAATGGCCACAGGAGAAAGCCGGGGAACGCTGGCCTGGACAGAGCCGGGTGATCTGAACAGCCTGACCCCTGTGAAACTGAGAGCAAACCGGTCCGGCGGCTCCTTTGAGCTGAAAGGCACCAAAATCTTCGTGCCGGATGCCGACCTGGCTGATGTCCTTATTTGCCTCGCCGACACCGGAGACGGGACAGGCCTGTTCCTGGTTGACAGAGATCTTCCAGGAGTGGCCATCCATTCGCTCAACACCATGGACAGGACCACGAATCTGTCGGAAGTCATTTTCGACCATGTTACCGTCCATGAAGACCGCTTGTTGGGGAAACCCGGCGAGATAACCCCTTTCCTCAATCAGATCTTGAACAGGGTAAATGTGGCCTATTCTTTGGACATGGTTGGCGGCAGTCAGAAAGTCCTGGACATAGGGATTGAATACGCCAAGACACGGGTCCAGTTCGGGCAGGCCATCGGCAGCTTTCAGGCGATCAAGCATACATGCGCCGAGCTGTTGGTGGGGGTGGAATGTGCCCGATCCATCGCGTATTATGCAGCATGGGCACAGGACCAGGATCATCAGGGGGCCACCCTGGCTGCATCGGCAGCCAAAACCTTTGCAAGTGAGATCTACCGGAAAGTCACTAAGGAGGTCCTGCAAATAATGGGCGGAATCGGTTTTTCCTGGGAACACGAACTTCACATCTACCTCAAAAGGGCCAAGTGCCTGGGAGCCCTCTTCGGAGATGCCACTTTTCACAGAGAAAGAGTGGCTCAGGAACTGGGATATTAAGATGATGGAAATGTCAGACCAGTTGAAAGAGACCCCCGTCAGCAACGGGCTCAAGCTCACAGAGGCTGAAGATCCGGCTGCAATGAAATTCTGCCCCCGTTGCGGCCGTTTATTGATTGTTTCCGAGATTGACGGGATTCCCCGCAAGAAATGCCGCTCCGAATCCTGCAGTTATGTGTTTTGGAACAATCCCATACCGGTGATCGGGGCCATCGTGGAACGGGATGGGGAAGTGGTACTCGTTCGCAACAAACAATGGCCACCAAAAATTTTCGGGCTTGTGACAGGATTCCTGGAAAGGGGAGAAACCCCCGAAGAGGGTATTCTCCGTGAAGTCCATGAGGAACTTGGACTGAGAGCCCACATTGTCGATTTTATCGGCTACTACCCGTTTTTCAAGATGAACCAACTGATACTGGCGTTCCATGTCAAGGTTGAAGGGACCATCACGCTTAGTGAAGAACTGGCGGAAATAAAGTGCGTCCATCCCGAAAAGCTGCGCCCCTGGCGATTTGGTACTGGGTATGCCGTCGAAGATTGGCTGAGATCGTGGAAAGCGAAAAGCACTGTCGAGGGCGAGCAAAAAACTGCATGAGTATTTGAAGCACAATGGATAACGCTTTATTGGTGTTCCACTCCGTCTGAGTGCAGCGTCATGGGACCCAGCCAAGGCCATTTCAATCAGATGGCCATCCACAGTATCCAAAAGGATTCAATGACTCCTTGTCTCGGGCCGAGCCCTGATGATGGCAGGCGCTAGATCATCCTGTTCTTGGTTCCATTGCAGCAGCACGATCGCTCCCACCACCATGAGCCCCCCGGCAATCTGGAGGGGTGCCAGCCCTTCTCCCAAGAAAAAATAGGCC